>WPCJ01252080.1_pt1 | contig 46144 bp, 43 predicted proteins | sample 5399831 | NCBI WGS metagenome assembly WPCJ01 (sample SAMN12869470, study PRJNA574797) | sludge metagenome | isolation source: wastewater treatment of pH10 | place: China:Beijing | collected 2019-05-20
TATCCAGCGGATCGAGCCGCGGCCCTTCGCCGGCCTCGAAGCGCACGCTGCGGCCGAGCGCATAGGGGATCACGAGGATGTCCGAGAAGATGATCGCGGCATCGAAGCCGAAACGGCGGATCGGCTGCAGCGTGACTTCGGCGGCGAATTCCGGATTGAAGCAGAGATCGAGGAAGCCGCCGGCGGTCTCCCGCACCTTGCGGTATTCCGGCAGATAGCGCCCGGCCTGCCGCATCATCCAGAGCGGCGGCGTGCTCTGGCGCTGGCCGTTCAGGACGTCGAGAAAGGGCTTCTTGTCAGGCGCGTTCAAGGGCAGGTTCCGCAAGTGGCTGGAATGAAGGAGTTGCGGCCCCTGATACACGCTCGCATCCGGCTTGGCGAGGCGGAGGCCACGGGGCGCCGCGCATTCTTGACATATCGCAAGGTGTCATCGCGCGCGAAAGCCGCATATAACGCGCATGAGCAATATGATCCCGTTTCCCAGGAAGCCGATGAGCCCCGAGATTCCGCCCGCCATCGAACAGCAGCGCGCCCGCGCCAAGGTGTGGTTCGAATCCCTGCGCGACCGCATCTGCGCCGAGGTCGAGACGCTGGAGCGCGAGGCGCCGGAAGCGCTGTTTCCCGGCACGCCCGCACGGTTCGATTTCCGGCCATGGACGCGCAAGACCGGCAGCGGCGGCGGGGTCGGCGGCTTTCTCTCCGGTGGCCGGCTGTTCGAGAAGATCGGCGTCCACACCTCCTCGGCCAATGGCAAGCTGTCGCCGGAAATGGCGCGCGCGATGCCGGGCGGCGGTTCGCAGCTCGATTATGTCTCCACCAGCATCAGCCTGATCATGCATCCGCGCTCGCCGCGCGTGCCGACGGTGCACATGAACACGCGCTTTCTGGCGACGTCGGTGGGCTGGTTCGGCGGCGGTGCGGATCTCACGCCGATGCTGCCCGTGCAGCGCAGGGACGATGCGCCGGATACGATCGCCTTCCATAACGCCATGCGCGCCGCTTGCGATGCGCACGATCCCGGCTACTACAGAAAGTTCAAGGCCTGGGCCGACGATTACTTCTTCCTGCCGCATCGCGGCGTCGCCCGCGGCGTCGGCGGCATCTTCTACGATCAGCTCAGCCAGGATTTCGAAAAGGATTTCGCCTTCACGCGCGATGTCGGCGATGCCTTCCTGAACATCTATCCCCGCATCGTGCGCACGCGCATGCAGGAAGCCTGGACCGAAGAGGAGCGCGCGCAACAGCTGGAAACGCGCGGCCTCTATGTCGAGTTCAATCTGCTCTACGACAAGGGCACGATGTTCGGATTGCAGACCGGCGGCAATACCGAGACGATTTTAAGCTCGATGCCGCCGCTGGTGAGCTGGAAGTAATTTCCTTCCGTGCAAGCGGAACGGAGATGGGGCGCGTGCTCGGCCTGCATGGTTCGAGACGCCCGCTTCGCGGGCTCCTCACCATGAGGGTCTTCTGTAGCACACTCCATCCCTCATCCTGAGGAGCCGCGTAGCGGCGTCTCGAAGGATGGCCGCAAGCGGTGAAAGCTTAAGACACCTTCGCGCCTTCGATCGCCGCCTGCACCGCCCACGAAATATCGGTGTTGAGCTGGAACGCCACCGAGCCCTCGGCGACGATCGCCTGTGGATCGGTAGCACGCTTGCCGGCATCATCCAGCGCATTGCGATAGTCGCTCTTCAGCGCGGCGAGATCGGCATAAGCAGGGAAGTCGTAGAAGGTCAGTTCATTCGGCGTGAGGCCCGGTTTCTTCGCCAGCAGCTTCTTGAGGATCTGTCCGCCGGAGAGATCGCCGAGATAGCGCGTATAGGCATGGGCGATCAGCAGCGCGCCGTCGCCCTTGGCGGCATCCTCGATCCGCTGCGCATAAGCGGCGCCTTCGGGCAGCACCGGCACCTGCGAGAAGTCGCCGCCGCACAGCGCTTCGAGATCGGCCTTCAGTGCCGAGGCGCGATCCAGCCGGTAGGCCGCGAGCGTCGCCAGCAGCGGGTTGTCGCGATGCGTTTCCAGCCCGGCTTCGAGCGCCTGATAGGCCGGCAGCAGATTCCGCTGCAACAGGATGTATCCCTCGCGGCTGGCCTCGCCGCGCAGCATGTCGCGGATGATGCCGGAGCGCTCGGCTTCGGTGTGCTGGGTCTTGGTCGACAAATAGAGATCGGTCACGACGCTGGCTGGCGAGGTGGGCTGTGGCGTCGTCATCGAGGGCTCCGGTATGGATATCTGCAAAATGCGGCCGCACCATACCAGCCGCGGGAAATGTCACAAGTTTCCGTGGGTTAGAACGGTTCCAGCCTTGTCGTGCGGCTGCCTTGCGTGCCAGAACCGCGGCCTGACCTTCCTCCCGGAGACGTAATGACCGCCCCGATCGACCTGTTCCGCCACACCGCCGAATTCGCCGGCACGGATCCCCTCCGTAAGGCAACCGCGGCTGCGGTCGATGCCATCGCGCGGGCGTCCATCGCGATTTCGGAGCTGATCGGCCGCGGCGCTCTCGCCGGCATCACCGGCGCCGTGCAGGGCAGCGAGAACGCCGATGGCGATGTGCAGAAGGATCTCGACGTCCGCGCCGACGATATGATCCGTGCCGCGCTGAAGGATGTCGCATGGGGCGCGCTGGCCTCCGAAGAGGCCGAGACGGCGGATATCCGCGGCGGCGGACTCATCGACATCGCCTATGATCCGCTCGACGGTTCGTCGAATATCGAGACCAACATGACCGTCGGCACGATCTTCTCGATCATGCCGAATGTGGCCGGCCAGACGCCGTTCACCTCGCCGGGCAGCGCGCAGGTCGCTGCCGGCTTCGTGGTCTACGGCCCGCAGACCTCGCTGGTGCTTACGCTTGGCGACGGCGTCCACATCTTCACGCTGGATCGCGATGCCGGCAGCTACAAGCGCATTCGCGCCAATGTGCAGATCTCGGCCGATTGCGCCGAATACGCCATCAACGCCTCGAACCATCGTCACTGGGAAGCGCCGGTGCGCGATTTCGTCGAGCAGTGCCTCGCCGGCAAGGAGGGCGTGAAGGAAAAGAACTTCAACATGCGCTGGATCGCGGCGCTGGTTGCCGAGGCCTATCGCATCCTCGTGCGCGGCGGCGTGTTCCTGTATCCCGGCGATGCGCGTGCGGGCTACAGCGATGGCCGATTGCGCCTCGTCTATGAGGCGCATCCGATGGCCTTCATCGTCGAGCAGGCGGGTGGTGCTGCCACGACCGGCCGTCAGCGCATTCTCGACGTGGCGGCTACGGCGATCCATCAGCGCATTCCGCTGATCATGGGTTCGCGGAACGAAGTCGCCTGTATCGAGGCGCTGCACCGCGATGCAGATGGTGCGGCCGTGCAGGCTGCGGAGTAACTACACTTCGAGAATCCGTAGGGCGGATTAGCGCAGCGTAATCCGCCGTTCTTCGCCACATGCAATCGGCCGGCGGATTACGCCTTCGGCTCATCCGCCCTACGATCTGGAGCCATTCAAAGCTACAGGGCTTCTAAGCGCGGGAGCCCGGAAAGCGGTTGAGCGACGCACCCACGCAGCCTAGACAGGCGCGGGGTCGCAAAGGAAAAGCTCATGCTGCCACAGCCGGTCAAAGCCTCCGATATCACCGACGAAAACTCGGCGCGGACCTATCTCAACCAGGCCATCATGACGACCTTCTGCCGCGTGCTGGATAGTTCGCGGCTGCCGCCCGATGTGGTGATGAAGCTGCTGGCATCGGCGCTCGGCCAGACCTATCGCGAGGTCGCCGCTGCCCATCAGGACGGCGGTTGCCCATGCGGTTGGCGTCCGCAGCCGATCGTGGACATCGAAACTCTGCGCGCCTCGCTCGAAGATGCTGCCGCCCCGCGCCGCAGCGACGATCTGCTCAGCATGGTGACAATCGGCAGGGCCTGAAACAAACCGGCCAGAAATTCAGCTTTCGCGCTGCAGAACCGTCATCGCCATGACAGGCGAGGGCGGTTTGCTGTTGTCTCACGATAGTCTGATGAGACAATCGCGCGGAGTTTGTTAGATTGCTTTAGGCCTAAACTTTCTGGCCCGATCCTTGAATGTCGTGACCATCATTGCTTCGAGCAGAGTGACCGCATGACATCTTCTCCTGCCGCTCAATCGGCGCTTGCCCAGGTTGCAAATGCGCCCGATTCAATTCCGGTCTGGCGCGCCGTGGCGCGCGCGATTGCCGATATCGGCGCGAAGCGCTGTTTCGGCCTCGTCGGCGGCGCCAATTTCAAGGTGACCCTGGCGCTCACCGATCTCGGCATCGAATTCGTCGCTGCGCGCCATGAAGGCGGCGCGGTGAGCATGGCCGATGTCGCAGCAAGGCTGACGCGCGAACTCGTCGTGGTCAGCGTCACCGCCGGTCCCGGTCTCACCAATGCGATCACCGGCATCGGCGAGGCTGCCAAGAGCGACACGCCGCTGCTGGTGCTTGCGGGCGACGTGGTCACCGGCGACAAGCAATCGGCCTTTGCCTTCAATCAATTCGAACTGGTCCATTCGGTCGGCGGCGAGTGGCGCCAGATCACCGATCCGCAGACCGCCTATCTCGAAACCTGGAACGCAGCCGCGCGCGCAATCAAGGAGCGCAAGCCGGTGGTGCTCAGCCTGCCCATCGATGTGCAGGAGATGCCGGTGACGGCGACCATGGGCAAACGCCATCCGCCGCTCACGCCGCGCCGCTCGCTGAACGCGGACAGGTTTGCTGAGCTGGTCGCCACCATCCGCTCGTCGCGCCGCCCGCTGATCCTCGCCGGTCACGGCGCCGTGGTCGCCGACGCGCAGCCGCTGCTGGTCGAACTCGCGGACAGGCTCGGCGCGCTGCTGTCGACCTCGATCCAGGCGCATGGCATGTTTTCCGGCCATCCCTGGAATCTCGGTATCGCCGGCGGCTTCTCGTCGCCGGCCGCAGCCGAGTTGATCGCCAAGAGCGACGTGATCCTCGCTTTCGGCATGTCGCTGAACATGTGGACGACCAAGAAGGGCCGGCTGATCGACGATCACGCCCAGCTCGTGCAGATCGATGTGGAGAAGGGCCGCATCGGCAAGCATCGCCCGGTCGATCTCGAACTCGAAGGCGATGCATCGCAGGTGGCGACTGCTCTGCTTGAGGCGCTCGCTGCGGAAGATATGTCGGGGATCGGCTGGCGTACGCCGGAGATTGCTGCGGTCATCGACGGCAAGAGCAATCGCAACACGTTCTATGATGACACAAGCACTTCAGAGCACATTGATCCGCGCACGCTGAGCAAGGCGATGGACGATATCTTGCCGAAGGATCGCACGGTGGTCGTCGATGGTGGTCACTTCGTCGGCTGGGTGGCGCGCTATCTGTCGGTGCCCGATCATCGCGGCTGGTGCATCCCCATCGCCTTCCAGTCCATCGGCCTCGGCCTTGCCGGCGCCGTCGGCGCATCGGTGACGCAGCCCGATCGGCTGACGGTGCTGGCGGTCGGCGACGGCGGTTTTCTGATGTCGATCGCGGAACTGGAAACGGCGGTGAGGCTCAAGCGGCGCATCTGCATTTTCATCTACAACGACAGCGCCTATAGCGCCGAAGTGCATCACTTCGTGCCGGAGGGCTATTCCGCCAGCATGGCGCAATTCCCGGTCACCGATTTCGCCGCAATCGCCCGCGGCTATGGGGCCGACGGCTGCGTTGTGAAGACGCTTGGGGATCTGGACGCCGTGAAGCGCTGGGTCGACGATGGTGCGAACGGCGTGTTCATCGTCGATGGGCGCATCAATCCGAAGCTGATCGCGGATTGGTACAAGGAAATTTTCGGGTCGGCGAACTTGTAGCAGCGACCTGTAGCCCGGATGGAGCGTAGCGAAATCCGGGAATGTCGAACGTATGGAAACGCCGGCTCCCGGATTGCGCTTCGCTCCATCCGGGCTACGCGCTTATGCGACTCGTCTCGTCCTCGCGGCTTCGCGCTCTTGCAACCACTCACTCGCCACCGTCACATCCGCCTGCGACAGCTGATGCCCGATGGGCAATGTGCGATGCTGCACATCGGCGCCGGACCTCGCCAATGCCACAGCCAGTCGCTGCGCATTGCTCGCCGGGATGATCGGATCGAATTGACCCGACACGATCAGCACCGGCTTGCCGGTGAGATCGACCGCCGGCGCCTCGCGGAGCGGCACCATGGCGCGCAGCAGGATCGCGCCCGCCAGCACATCCGGCCGCAATTGCAACACGGCTGCCGCGATGTTCGCGCCATTCGAATAGCCGAACGCAATCGGCGCCGGCAGATCGTAACGCTCGCGGGCGTCATTGACGAAGTCCGCCAGCTCATTGGCGCGACGACGCAGGTCATCCTCATCGAACACGCCTTCAGCGAGCCGACGGAAGAAGCGTGGCATGCCGTGTTCGAGCACCTGACCGCGCGGCGAGAGCAGCGATGCGCCGGGCGCCACAGCCTGGCCGAGCGGCAGGAGGTCGTTCTCGTCGCCGCCCGTGCCATGCAACAGCAGGAGAGGCGTTGCTTCGTGCCGGTTGCCCGGCACGAAGCGATGGATGTGAGACAGGTCGGTCATGCATTCACCTCGTTACTTGCGAGCGGCGGCAGCACGCGCTCGATCTCGCTGCGGTGCTTCTCGAGGAAAGCCGGCAGCTTCAGATGTTCGCCCAAGGACTCGACGGGCTCGTCGACGGCAAAGCCGGGGTCGTCGGTGGCGATCTCGAACAGCACGCCGCCGGGTTCGCGGAAGTAGACCGAGCGGAAGTAGTTGCGGTCCTTCTGCTCCGTCACATGCTGGCCGTGCACCTCGACAAGCTTGCGGCTCATCTCGGCCTGTTCGGCGTCATCCCTGGCGCGGAAAGCGACGTGATGCACCGAACCGCGTCCCTGACGACCCGGCAGGAAGCCGCCGGCTTCGTAAATATCGACCACGGCGCCCTCGCGGGCATCGCCGGTCAGGCGGATGATCGAGCCTTCGCGGGCGATTTCCTTGAAGCCGAACACGTCCGTGAGGATCGCGCTCGTCTTCTCGGCCTTCTCCAGCAGCAGCGTGACGCCGTGGAAGCCGCGGATCACATGCTCGGCCGGGATGTCGCCATTGCTCCAGCCCGCTTCGCTCTCAGCGCCGGCGACGCCGACGAGCGCGAGGCTCATGCCGTCCGGATCGGTGAAGGGCAGCACCGCTTCGCCAAAGCGCTTTTCAAGCGCCTCATGGGCGATGCCCTGCTCGATGAAGCGATGCGTCCAGTAGCCCAGCGAGCTGGCCGGCACGCGGAATGCGGTCTGCTGGGTCTGGCCGACGCCGCCGCGACCGGGCGCCGCGTGCTCCCACGGGAAGAAGGTCAGGATCGTGCCGGGCCGGCCGGCTTCGTCGCCGTAATAGAAATGGTAGGTGCCGGGATCGTCGAAATTGACGGTCTTCTTGACGAAGCGCAGGCCCAGCGCGCGGGTATAGAAGTCGAAATTGCGCAGCGCGGGGCCTGCAATGGCGGTAACGTGATGGATGCCTGACATGGTCTTGTCTCCGGTTTGGGAGGGCATTTCGTCCTCCGTTGCCCGGATAATTGGTTCGTTCCCGTTCAAAGACAATCTGGCTTATTGTGACATGACTGTCTATGATTTGAGGACAATCAGATGAGGCCGGAATGGACAAGCTGGGCAGCCTGCGCGCCTTCGTGAAGGTGGTCGAACTCGGAAGCTTCTCCGAAGCCGGGCGTCAGTTGCGATTGTCGCGGTCGGCGATCTCGAAATATGTCGGCGAGCTTGAGGAGAGCCTTGGCGTTCAACTGCTGAACCGCACGACGCGCCATGCCAGCCCGACCGAAAGCGGCCAGGCCTATTTCGAGCGGACGCTGACCATTCTCGCCGATCTCGATGCGGCCGATCAGGCGGTGGCGCAGGCGCAGTCGTCGCCGCGCGGGCTGTTGCGGGTCAACGCGCCGATGTCGTTCGGCACACTGCAGCTCGGGCCGGCGGTCGCGGACTTTATGGCGGAATGTCCGGAACTGCAGATACAACTCGTGCTGTCGGACGATCAGGTCGATCCGATGCAGGGTGGCTTCGACGTCACGCTCCGGATTGCCGACCTGGAATCGTCCAGTCTGATCGCACGCAAAATCGTCGCCATCGATCGCGCCGTCTGTGCGTCCCCGGACTATCTGAAGGAGCAGGGAACGCCAAAGCTGCCGGAGGATCTGCGCCGGCACGCGTTGCTGACCTACGGCTTCCTGCTCACAGGCAATCAGTGGAAGCTGACCGGCAAGGATGGCGATCACTGGATCCAGCCGAGCTGGTCGCTCTGCGTCAACAATGCCGAGGTGCTGCGCGATGCCGCGGTGAGGGGCAGGGGCATTGCGCTGTTGCCGACCTTCATCGCGGGCGATGCCTTGCGAGACGGTACGCTGCAGCGCGTGCTGAAGCCCTACAAGGCGCCGCCGCTGACGCTCTATGCGATCTATCCGCCGACGCGGCACCTTGCCGTGAAGGTGCGGCTGTTCATCGATTTTCTGGTAGCGCGATTCAACGGCGTGCCGAGCTGGGATGTGGAACTCTGAGCCGTAGCATGGGTTGAGCGCAGCGAAACCCATGCTGTCTGTCGCTGCGGCAAGCTCCGCCGATGGGTTGTCGCGCCGGCCTTCGGCCGACGCTCAACCCATCCTACCTTCGTAAGTTACGCCGCCCGCACTTCGCGCAGGAACGCGTCGACCTGAGTCTTCAGGTCCTCGCCATTGCGCGACAGTTCCCCGGCGGATTCGACCACCTGCGACGCGGCGACGCCGGTTTCGCGGGCAGCGTCATTCACACCGGCGATGTTCTGAGAGACCTCGCCCGTGCCGCGCGCGGCCTCGGCGACATTACGCGCGATTTCCAGCGTAGCGGCACCCTGTTCCTCGACCGCTGCGGCGATGGTGCTGGCGATCTCGCTGACGCGGCCGATGGTCATGGTGATGTTCTGGATCGAATCCACCGACAGGCGGGTGGCGTTCTGGATCGAGGAGACCTGGGTCGAGATCTCGTCGGTGGCCTTCGAGGTCTGCGTTGCCAATGCCTTCACTTCCGACGCGACGACGGCGAAGCCACGGCCGGCTTCGCCCGCACGCGCGGCCTCGATGGTGGCGTTGAGAGCGAGCAGATTGGTCTGTGCGGCGATCTCGCTGATCAGCTTGACCACGTCGCCGATTTTTTGCGCGGCTTCGGCGAGGCTCTGTACCTCGCCATTCGTCACATTGGCCTGCGAGACGGCGTCGCCGGCGACGCGGGCGGATTCGTTGACCTGCTTGGCGATCTCGCTGATCGAGGCGTTGAGTTCCTCGACCGCAGCAGCGACGGCCTGCGCGCTCTGTGTTGCCTCTTCGGATGCGGCTGCAACGGCGGCGGTCTGGTGCATCGACTCGCCCGCGGTCGCTGCCATCGACTGTGCGGTGTGGCGCAGCTCGGTGGCCGCCGAACTGACAGCGCTGACCACGCCGCCGACGCCGCTTTCGAAACGTGCCGCGAGCGCATTCATGGTGTCGCGGCGCTCATGCTGGGCGCGTTCGCGCTGCTGGTCCTGCGCGGCGCGCAACTGTTCGGTTTCGATCAATCCGGTCTTGAACACCTCAACGGCGCTCGCCATGGAGCCGATCTCGTCGCTGCGGCCAGCGCCCGGCACGGCGATGTTGTGGTTACCGCCGGCAATCGCCCGCATCGCTTCTTCAAGGGCATGGATCGGCTTTGCCATGCTGCGGCCCATGAAGGTGGCCACGGCGGCGGCAAGCAGCAACACGCAAGCGGAGATGATGCCAAGCCAGGTCAGCGAGGAGCGCATCAGGCTCTGATAGCTGCTGGTGTCGCGCGTGATCTCGAATATGGCGATGTTGTCACCCGAGAAGCTCTTGATGGCGCCGAAGGTGGTGGCGATCGGTTTGTTGTCGAGCTCGCCATATTGTGTGACGATCTCGCCGGCAATGGCACGGCGGAGCAGCGCAACGTCGGGTGCTGCTGCCTTCAATGTCGAAGCCAGCGTCTTGGCAGACTGACCATCGATCTGGTGAATGCCGACATCGACTCCGAAGCGAGCCTTCATGCCATCGACGAAGGTCTTTCCGAACGGGGCGCCGACATCCATGGTGCCGATCAGCTTGTCTCCGTCCATGATCGGGGCAACGCCAAATACGTTGAGTGCGTCGCGACCGGGTTCGATGCCGCCGAGGGCCTTCTTCGTGGACTGCGCTGCGACAATCATCTTCCGGCGGTCGGCGACGTTATCGCCAAATGTCTTTGGATTGTGAACGCGGGCGAAGGTGATTGCGGAAGGCGCCTGGATCGTGATCAGTTCGAGGCCGCGCGGCTTGATCAGTTGCAGCGCTTCCTTGAGGCTGTCGATCATGCCGTCGCGATCGTTGCTCTTGAGGGCATCTCTGGTCTTCTGCGCTGTAGCCATCGTCTCGGCCACGGCGAGCACCGTGCGGGTTTCCGCATTCAACGCTGCAGTGAGATTGGCATAGTCGCCGCGTGCTTCGCGATCCAGCGCAGTATCGATGATCGCCTGCTGCTGCCACATGCTGAAGACCGCGAGCGCGGCGCATGAGCCGGCGCCGACCAGCGTGATGGCAACGATCATGCGTGCCGAAATCGACTTGAGTACGATCATTTGAAATGCCCCTTCCGTCGCAGCAAACAAACCGCTGCGATCGCAAAAATCCCCTGTCCAGCCTTAGGGATTTCCAGTGAAGGAGGTATTAATTACCTTTCAGACTTAGCTGATTCGGTAATATAGTGCCGCGCACGAGGCTCGGGCGTGCCGGACGGTTGATAATCGCGGGCTGGAAGTCTGCTACGCCGCAATTGCGTCGCTCGACATCGCATTGAGCAGCGATTCATGAACCTGAATCTTGGCGTCGTAGCTGATGAAGCCGAGGCGCCTGAACTTGTTCATGAAATAGCTGACACGCGAACGCGGCGTGCCGATCATCTCGGCGAGCGTCTCCTGACTAATGTCAATGTCGATCGGCCGGCTGCAGCCGTGCTCGCCAAAGCGGGCGAGGATCAGGAGCAGTCGCGCCAGACGCCTTTCGCTCGAATTGAAAAGCTGGTCGACAAGGTCTTCCTCGATGCGGCTGTTGCGCGCCAGAAGATAGGCCATGAAGAATTCGGCCATGGCCGGTTCGTCACGCTAGGTTGCCAGCATCGTCGCCTTGTTGATCACGGCGATGCTGCTGTCTTCCATCGCTGTCGCTGTCGAGGTGCGCACCTGAATGCCGTTCAGGCAGCATTCGCCGAAGAACTGGCCGGGCTCGAGCAGACCGACCACGGCCTCCTTGCCCTGTTCGGATAGCACCGTGAGTTTGACCCGTCCCTGCAGGATGAAGAACACTGCATCGGCATTGTCGCCTTGTCCAAAGACGATCCGGTTCTTGCGAAAGTCTGCGATGGTCTTGCCAGCGCCCGGTGTCGACAGGAAGTCGGACGTGTCGAAATCGGCAATGGTCGGCATCTTCAGGACGGCGTGTCGTGTCATTATCACGCTCCGGATCACAATCGGATCGAATCTAGTCGAGGTTGTGTCGCTTGGTTTCTGTTTTAGATAATTGCATTCCGATTGTGAAGGGAGACGAATGAGCAACCGTATCGCATGATGAATCCATCAGTTTGGATCGGTACATAGCTACGCAAATGAAGTCGCGTGGGTAGCAGGTTCTAACGATCGCGTTCACTGAGGCGAAACGTCTCCGTCGCATGTTCATTGCATCAACCTCTGGAGCTGGACGATGACCGCGCGGGCGGCTGCCCTCGAATTGCGAGGGTTAACGAAACGTTTCGAACGGCTCGCGGTCGATGCGCTCGATCTCACCGTCCATGCGGGCGAGTTCTACGCGCTGCTCGGCGCCAATGGCGCAGGGAAGACCACGACACTGCGTATGGTCGCAGGGCTGTTGCCGCCCGATGCAGGCACGATCCGTATCGCAGCGATCGATGCGTTGAAGGATCCCGTCGCGGCCAAACAGGTCATGGCGTGGGTCTCCGACGAGCCGATGATCTACGACAAGTTGACGCCGCTCGAATATCTCGAATTCATCTCCGGCCTGTGGGGCTGCGACCCTGCTGCAGCAGATGTCGCGGCGCATGAGCTGCTGACTTCGCTCGGCCTTGCCGCTCATATGCATGAGCGGTGCGAAGGTTTCTCGAAGGGGATGCGGCAGAAGGTGGCGCTGGCCGGCGCGCTGGTACACGATCCCAAGCTCATCATTCTCGACGAGCCTCTCACCGGCCTCGATGCCGTCTCCGCGCGCCATGTCAAAGGGCTGCTTCAGGCTCGCGTGCGCAGCGGCTGCACCGTGATCATGACCACGCATATTCTCGAGGTCGCCGAGCGCATGGCCGATCGTATCGGTGTGATCGCGGCCGGGCGGCTGATCGCCGAAGGCACGCTCGCCGAGCTGCGCCAGCAGATGGGGCAGAGCGACACCAGTCTCGAAGAGATGTTCGTTGCACTGGTCGAAAACGCCTCGGCGGCCGCATGAGCGCAGCTTCCAGTGCTCTATGGTTCGCGCGGCACGAGCTCCGGCTCGGCTGGCGTGAAATGGTCGGGATGCTGACCGGAGGTCGCCGGCGCCGGACGCGCAGCGCCACGATACTGTTGTTCGTATTTGTGATCTTCCTGCACCTTCCGGCCTATGCGGTTGTCGGCCGCTTCGCCGATGTGCAGACGCCGCTGGATCAGCAAAGTGCGATCGTCATCACCGCGAGTGTCTTTCTGGCCTGGGCGCTGATCCTGTCGCAGGCGATCGAGTCGGTGACGCGCGTATTTTATGCGCGCGCCGATCTCGACTTGATCGTGTCGTCTCCAGCGCCGCTCACCAATGTGTTTTCCGTGCGGATCGCAGCCATTGCGCTTTCGGTCACCGTCATGGCGGTGATGCTGGCGACGCCCTTCATCAATGTGCTGGTGATCGGCGGCGGAGCGCGGTGGTTCGCGGCTTACGGCGTGGTCGTCACCATGGGCCTGTCGGCCTCGGCTATCGCGATCGCCATCGCGGTGGGCCTGTTCGAACTTTGCGGCCCGGCGCGCACGCGCATGGTCGCGCAGATCATTTCGGCGGTCACCGGCGCCGGTTTCGTGATCGCGCTGCAAGTGGCGGCGATCATGTCCTACGGTACGCTATCGCGTTTCGCCGTGCTGACGTCGGATGCGGTGACGGCATTCGCGCCGGATGCAGGAAGTATCGCCTGGTGGCCGGCGCGAGCGATGCTTGGCGATGTCGCCGTGCTGCTTCCGCTGCTTGCCGCCGCGCTGCTTCTGCTCGGTCTGACGATGGCGCTGTTCTCGCCGCATTTCGGTCGTTACGTCGCGAGCGCTTCGCCGCAATTGGCATCGCGCAAGGCGGGGAGTGCTCAGCCGTTCCGCGCAATGTCGCGCCGGCATGCGCTTCGTCGCAAGGAGTTCAGACTGCTGTGGCGTGACCCCTGGCTGATGTCGCAGACGCTGATGCAGCTGCTCTATCTGCTGCCCCCGGCCCTGATGCTGTGGCGGAGCTTCGGTGAGGGCGCCGGCGCCTTCGTGGTTCTGGTGCCGGTCATCGTCATGGCGGCCGGACAGCTGGCCGGCGGCCTTGCCTGGCTGACGATCTCCGGCGAGGACGCCGCCGACCTGGTGGCCACCGCACCGCTGCCGGCAGCGACGCTGCTCAGCGCCAAGATCGAGGTCGTGCTGATCTGCATCGCCGCAATCTTCACGCCGCTGATTGCAGCCCTCGCGCTGGTGTCGTTGCATATGGCATTGGTCGCCGCCCTCGCGACGGTCGTTGCTGCGGCATCGGCGACGTCGATCCAGTTGTGGTTTCGCGTGCAGGCCAGGCGAAGCCAGTTCCGGCGAAGGCAGACATCGTCGCGCATTGCCACCTTCGCCGAGGCGTTCTCGTCGATCGGCTGGGCCGCGACGGCGGTGCTCACGCTGCTCGTGCCGATCGCGGGTACCATTTCCGGCCTGCTGACAATCGGCGTCGTTGCGCTCGCATGGAAACTCAGCCCGTCGCGGGCATGATCATTTCTGCAGCGACATCAGCAGCAGCGAGCGCCCCGTCACCTGGTACATGGCGCCGAACGGGAATGTCTGTCCGCCCGGCGCGTCCGGGATATTGGTGTCAACCAGCAGCTCCCAGCCCTTGCCGCCGAAGGCTTCCGGCATGGTGAAATCCACCAGCCCCTCGAAGCCGTTGAGAATGACCAGCATGGTCTGGTCGTCGGCCTGTTTACGGATGCCGGTTTTCTGCGCACGGCCGTCCAGCAGCATGCCGAAGCATTTGACGTTGCCGTCCTTCCAGTGGTCTTCCTGCATCGGCCCGCCATTGGCATTGATCCAGGTGACGTCGCGGACGTCGAGATGTTGATCATGCTCGCCGGTGAGAAAGCGTGAACGGCGCAGCACCGAGCAGTCGCCGAGCAGACCGATGAGCCGCTTGGTGAACGCATGGAGGTCCTTGCCGTCTTCGGTCCATTTCCAGTCGAACCAGGAAATCTCGTTGTCCTGGCAATAGGCATTGTTGTTGCCCTTCTGGCTACGGCCGAATTCGTCGCCGCCGAGCAGCATCGGTGTGCCTTGAGCGAACAGCAGGGTTGCCAGCATGTTGCGTTTCTGGCGCTCGCGCAGCGCCAAAATATCTTTGTTGTCTGTCGGACCTTCGGCGCCGCAATTCCACGAGCGGTTATGCGAATGGCCATCCTTGTTGTCCTCGCCATTCGCTTCGTTGTGCTTCTCGTTGTAGCTGACACAGTCATTCAGCGTGAAACCGTCATGGGCGGTGACGAAGTTGACGCTGGCCCAGGCGCGGCGGCCCTGATGATTGAACATGTCGGCCGAGGCAGAGAGACGCGGTGCGAGATCGGCCACCGGCGCTTCTTCGCGCCAGAAATCCCGGATCGTATCGCGGAACTTGTCGTTCCATTCCGCCCAACCCGGCGGGAAGCCGCCGACCTGATAGCCGCCGGGACCGATATCCCATGGCTCGGCAATCAGTTTTACGGTCGTGAGCAGAGGGTCCTGATTGACCGCTTTGAGGAACCCGCTCTGTTCGGTGAAACCATAGACCTCGCGGGCGAGAATGGTGCCGAGATCGAAGCGGAAGCCATCGATATGCATCTCGCGCACCCAGTAGCGCAGGCTGTCGGTCACCATGCGAATGACATTCGCGTTGGACAGATTGACGGTGTTTCCGGTGCCGGTGTCGTTGATGTAGTAGCGCGGCTTGTCGGGCATCAGCCGGTAATAGCTGGCGTTGTCGATACCCTTGAAGGAGAGAGTGGGGCCCAGCTCGTTGCCTTCGGCAGTGTGGTTGTAGACCACGTCGAGAATGACCTCGAGCCCGCCGGCATGTAGCGCCGCCACCATCTCCTTGAATTCGCGCAGCGAGTTCGGCACGTCCGACGCGTAGCGCGGATCTGGGGCAAAGAAGCCGATGGTGTTGTAACCCCAGTAATTGACCAGCTTCTTTTTCAGGAGATAGTCGTCATTGATGAATGTGTGCACCGGCAGCAGCTCGACCGAGGTGATGCCGAGGTCGCAGAGATAATCGACGACAGCTTTGCTGCCGAAGCCGGCATAGGTGCCGCGCAGCTTCTCCGGAACGTTGGGGTTGAGTTTTGTAAAACCTTTGACGTGGGTCTCGTAGACGATGGTGCGATCCCACGGCACCGGCTGGCGGCCGGCCTCACCGGTCCAGTCGAAATCGCGATCGACCACCACGCATTTGGGCATGAAGGGCGCGGAGTCCCGTTCGTCGAAAGTGAGATCGTCACCGGTCTCCATCTTGTAGCCGAACACGGCCGGGTCCCATTTCAGCGTGCCTGCATGCGCGCGCGCGTAGGGGTCCAGCAGCAGCTTGTTCGGATTGAAGCGGTGGCCGTTCTCGGGCTCATAGGGGCCGTGAACGCGGTAGCCGTAGAACTGGCCGGGGCCGATCTCAGGCAGATAGCCGTGGAAGATTTCGTCGGTATATTCGGGCAGTTCGATCCGGGTCTCCTTGTCGCCGTCGAACAGGCAGACCTCGACCTTGGTGGCATTGGCGGAGAACAGTGCAAAGTTGGTCCCGTTGCCGTCCCAATGCGCTCCCAGCGGATAGGGTAGGCCTTCCTCGACAGCTTTGCTCACGATTGCCCCGTTCGGTTAAAATGATGAAATGAAACGCGCACTATAACGGCGTGCGTTCGATTGCGTTGCACTGCGGCGAGCGCATTTCGGACATTATTTTCACGATTTTGCCGCGCCAACGTGACAAGCGCGGTGGCATTCCAGGAGCTGATGCATGAGCCTTTTTCGTCCGAACCGCATTGCCCTGCTGGGTGCCCCCGTCGAGATCGGCGCATCGCAGCTTGGCACGCTGATGGGGCCGGATGCGATGCGGACGGCCGGGCTCAAGCCGCTGCTGGAAGAGCTTGGCTTTGCCGTCGAGGACCACGGCAATCTCGCTCCGCCGAAGCCGGTGGGCGACGACGCACCGCCAGCCAATGCGAAGCATTATCGTGACATCCAGACCTATGTTCAGACGCTCAGCGCGCGTGCCTTCGAGCTGGCTGCGTCCGGGGCGCTCCCGATCTTCATCGGCGGCGACCACAGCCTGTCGATGGGCTCGGTGAACGGCGTCGCCCGGCACTGGCACGCGCAGGGGCGCGAATTGTTTGTGCTGTGGCTCGATGCCCATGCCGACTACAACACACCGCACACCACCATCACCGGCAATATGCACGGCATGTCCGCGGCCTTCCTGTGCGGCGAACCTGGTCTCGACGGCCTGCTCGGCGATGAGCCGCGTGCGTCCATCACGCCCGATCATCTCGACCTGTTCGGCATCCGCTCGATCGACAAGCTGGAAAAAGAGCTGGTGAAGCAGCGAAAGGTTTCGCTGATCGATATGCGCCAGATCGATGAATTCGGCGTCGGCGTGCTGATCCGCCGGGTCATCGACCGTGTAAAGGCCCGCAACGGCGTGCTGCATGTCTCGCTGGACGTGGACTTCCTCGATCCCATCACCGCGCCTGGTGTCGGCACCATGGTGCAGGGCGGAGCGACCTATCGCGAGGCCCATCTCATCATGGAGTTGCTCCATGATTCCGGCCTGCTGTGCTCGCTCGATGTGGTCGAGCTCAATCCCTTCCTCGACGAACGCGGCCGCACCGCGCGGGTGATGGTCGAGCTTGTCGGCAGCCTGTTCGGTCAGCAGATCACGGACCGGCCGACGCCGACCAACGCGATCACGGCGGCGGAATAGCGTCCCCGCGCAACGATCTCGCCCTTGGTTCCTCGCGGTATCGCGATTTATCTTACGGTTTCGTCATCTGCCGCTGGAACGAACGCCGCGACCCCGGATTGCCTCCACATCATTACGCAACAGAGGAGAGCAACGCCATGATCAAGCGAATTGCCATTGTCGCCGCTGCTGCGGCAGCTATTGCGAGCGCCCTTCCAGTGACAACCGCCAGCGCGCAGGATGTCGGCGTGGCGGTCGGCCCGGGTGGCGTCACCGTGGGCGCCGTTGGCCGTGATCGGTATTATCGCGACTATGACCGCGATTACTATCGTGATCGCCGCGACCGCAATGAGACGGTCATCATCAAGCGCAACCGCGACCGCGATCGCGGTTACTACGACGGCGGCGTCGAGCGTCGAACTGTCATCGAACGCTACTAGTATTCGGATATTGCGATTCGGCGGCCCTTCCTCGGAAGGGCCGCTTTTTCGTGCCGATTTTAGCTCATTCTGTCGGGTTCAATCCGCAACATGACCGTTTCAAGCAAAGCTTCTGCAGCATCCATCTGGTGGCAGGCCGGCACCATCTATCAGATCTACCCGCGCTCATTTCAGGACTCCAATAGTGACGGCGTTGGCGATCTCAAAGGCATCGCCGAACGTCTGCCCTATCTGCGCCAGCTCGGCATCGATGCCATCTGGATTTCGCCGATCTTCCCGTCGCCAATGGCCGACTTCGGCTATGACATCTCGAACTATGTGGACATCCATCCACTGTTCGGCTCGTTGGCAGATTTCGATGCGCTGGTGGAAGCCGCGCATGTAAACGGACTGCGGGTCATTCTCGATCTCGTGCCGAACCATACCTCCGATGAACATCCGTGGTTCGTGGAGAGCCGGTCGTCGCGCGACAATCCGAAACGCGACTGGTACATCTGGCACGATCCGAAGCCCGACGGCAGCGCGCCGACCAATTGGCTATCGGAATTCGGCGGCAGCTCGTGGCAGTATGACGAGGCTACCGGGCAATATTACTATCACGCCTTCCTCGACCGGCAGCCCGATCTCAACTGGCGCAATCCGGATGTCCGCGATGCCATCTATGAAGCGATGCGCTTCTGGATGCGACGCGGCGTCGATGGTTTTCGTGTGGACGTGATCTGGCATTTGATCAAGGACGACCAGTACCGCGACAACCCCGTCAATCCCAATTACATCGCAGGCCGCCCGCCGCATGAGAAGCTGATCTCGCTTTACTCTGCCGATCGCCCAGAGACGCAGGCCATCGTCGCCGAGATGCGCCGGGTCGTCGACGAATTCGAGGATCGCGTGCTGATCGGCGAGATCTATCTGCCGATCGACCGGCTCGTCGCCTATTACGGCAAGGATCTCGCAGGCGCGCATCTTCCGTTCAATTTCGCGCTGCTCTCGGCGCCGTGGCATGCGCGTGACATCGCCGATCTGGTCGCGCGTTATGAGGCGGCATTGCCGCTTGGTGCGTGGCCGAACTGGGTGCTGGGCAATCACGACCGGCCACGCGTGGCGACGCGAGTGGGCGAGGCACAGGCGCGCGTTGCGGCGATGTTGTTGCTCACATTACGCGGTACGCCGACGCTGTATTATGGCGATGAGATCGGGATGAAACAGGTGCCGATTGCGCCGGACCAGGTGCAGGATCCGTTCGAGAAGAACGTACCCGGGATCGGTGTCGGCCGCGACGGCTGCCGTACGCCGATGCAATGGGCCGCAGCAGACAATGCGGGTTTCACGACGGGGGCGCCGTGGCTGCCGCTCGATAAGGATTATCGCGAGAACAATGCTGCAGCTCTTGCCATCGACCCACATTCGATCCTCAGCCTGTATGTCAAGCTGATCGCTCTGCGTAAGCGGACGCCGGAGCTGGTGTTCGGCAGCTACGATCCCGTGGAGGCACCGGAGGCGATACTGGCCTATCGTCGGAGCTACGACGACCGGTCGATCGTGATCGCGCTGAACTTCACCGGCGAGCCCGCGTTGCTGCATGTTGGTGCGGGTGAGGTGCTGGTGTCGACCGAGCTCGATCGCGAGGGCGAGAACGTCGCCGGCCCGCTCGAATTGCGCGGCAATGAAGGCATGATCGTGCGATTGCGTTAATCGTAGGATGGGTTGAGCGCAGCGAAAACCCATCATTACGTCGTTGCGGCAGGCTCGGCTGATGGGTTTTCGCTGCGCTCAACCCATCCTACGAAATGCGCAAAAGAAAGCGCCGCCGATCACTCGGCGGCGTTCTCATTTTCAGTTCTGCGTTCGCTCAATCCAGGCCGATCGTCGTCAGGTCCTGGAACCAGTGCTGCGCCTGCACGAACTTCTTCACTTTCGGCGACAGTGCATGCGGGTTGGTGTCGTGCACGACCCAGACCAGCACGGCATCGTCGACGATCTGTGCATGGGCTTCAGCCAGCAACTCGTCCTGCTTCTTCGGATCGAAATTGTTCTTGGCCTCGTCGATCAACGCATCGACCTTCGGATTCTTGTAGCCGCCCCAGTTCACGCCCACCGGTGCGATCTGTCCAGAATGGAAGAAGCGCACAATGGCGTACAGCGGATCCGAAGTGACATAAGCGATGTTGTTCGAGGTGATGCCTTTCATGCTCTCATCGGCCGCGCCCTTGCGCCACGCGGTGTAGAGGACTTCCAGCTCGACGACCTTGAACTCGATCTCGACGCCGATTTCCTTGAAGCTCTGCTGCAGGAATTCGTTGATCGGCAGCGACAGCATCTGGCCGGTGCCGCCATTGGCGATGATGAAGGTCGCCTTCAGTGGCTTGTCCGGGCCGTAGCCGGCTTCCTTCACCAGCTTCTTGGCTTCGGCGAGGTCATACTTGATCTTGAAGTTCGGCTTGCCGAACCAGGGGCTCGACGGGTCAACCTGACCGATCGCCGGCTTGGCGAGGCCGTTCATCAGCGCAACGACACCATCGCGATCGATGGCGAGGTTGAGCGCCTTGCGCAGGCGGACATCGGTCCAGGGCGAGCCCGGCAGCACGCTGAGATGATAGTTCCAGACATGTGGCGTGACGTTGTCGACGATCTTCATGCCGGCGCCCTTGAGCTGCGGCACAGCGTCGGGGGCAGGGGTCTCGATGAGATCGACTTGACCTGCGAGCAGGGCATTGGTGCGGGTCAGCGCTTCCGGCATCGGGATCAACACCAGCTTGTCCGCCTTCGGCAGGCGCTTCTTGTCCCAATAGTCGGCATTCTTGCTGAGTTCGGCGAGTTCACGCGGCACCAGCTTGGTGAGCTTGAACGGACCTGTGCCCGAAGGCTGCGCCGCGAACTTGTCCCAGTCCTTGCCAACCTTTTCGTACTGCGCCGGGCTTGATACCAGGAACCAGAGCATCTGGTAGGGGAAGAATGAATCGACCGTCTTGGTGGTGATTTCCACCGTGCCATCGTCGATCTTCGCGTAGCTCGCGACTGACGGCAGTCGGGTCTTCACCTGTGCGCTCTGGCGCTTGTCGAATTGCGGTGCCTTTTCATTGAGCACCTTGTCCAGATTCCAGATCACCGCATCGGCGTTGAAATCGCTGCCATCGTGAAACTTGACGCCCTTGCGCAAAGTGAAGCGCCACTTGGTCTTGTCGGTGTCGTCCACCTTCCATTCGGTGGCAAGGCCGGGGATCAGTTTGCCGGGACGATCGGCGACGTCCATCTCCCATGCGACCAAGGGGTCATAGATGGTGTAGCCGGTGAATTGGTAACCGCCGGCACCGCGATCGGGCTGACCGGTCGTCAGCGGAATGTCCGCCATCGAGATGCCGTAACGCACAACGCTCTCGGCTTTCGCGGGTGCAGCGAGGCCGATAACGGCCGCAAGCGCCGCACCAACGAAAGAAAACTTCAAACTCATCCCCAACTCCTGATGTGGACAACAGTCGCTGGCATGCAAGCAAGCTTAATGCCACACTCGTGCCACCAGTGCGGCATGTGCCAGTCGGTCGCGGGTGAAGGGGGTGTACACCACAAGCGCACGTTGCTCTGATTTGTGGCACAGGCGTTGCATTGCACTGCATCAGAATTAGCCAACCGATCTCGTTTTGGAAGAAGGGGACTAGTCAGAATGCGTATCAACAAACCGGCCGCTGGCCGTCTGAAGACGGCTCTCGCCATGCTCACCGTCGCGACAGCGCTGACGCTGCCGCAATTCGCGCAAGCCGAGACCGTGGTGAAGATCGGCATGACCGCTGCGGATATTCCGCGCACGCTTGGTCAGCCCGATCAGGGTTTCGAAGGCAATCGCTTCACCGGCAATACAATGTATGAGGGCCTCACGCTTTGGGATCTCTCCTCTGCCACCAAGCCGAGCGTTGTGATCCCCGGATTGGCTACGGAATGGGCAGTTAACGATAGCGACAAGACGAAGTGGACGTTCAAGCTGCGTCCCGGCGTCAAATTCCACGATGGCAGCGACTTCAATGCCGATGCCGTCGTGTGGAACGTCGACAAGGTGCTGAAGCAGGACGCGCCGCAATTCGATCCGAGCCAGGTCGGCGTCACCGCGTCGCGCATGCCGACGCTGGTCTCGGCGAAGAAGATCGACGATCTGACTGTCGAACTGACGACGAAGGAGCCGGACAGCTTCCTTCCGATCAATCTGACAAATCTCTTCATGGCGAGCCCGACCAAGTGGCAGTCGTTCTATGACAAGGCGCAGGGCGCAGATGCCAAGGCGAAGACCGCTGCCGCATGGGATGCGTTCTCGAAGGATGCATCGGGCACCGGCGCATGGAAGATGTCCAAGTTCACGCCGCGCGAGCGTCTCGAGCTGGTGAAGAACGATGGCTATTGGGATAAGGCGCGCGTACCGAAGGTCGATCGCCTGGTGCTGCTGCCGATGCCGGAAGCCAATGCGCGCACCGCGGCTCTCCTCTCGGGCCAGATCGATTGGGCCGAAGCGCCGGCGCCGGATGCGGTGAAGGAAATCACCGCACGTGGCTTCAAGATCGAGAAGAACGAGCAGCCGCATGTGTGGCCGTGGCAGTTCTCGCGCATCGAAGGTTCACCGTGGAACGACATCCGCGTCCGTAAGGCGGCAAACCTCTGCATCGATCGCGAAGGTCTGCGCGACGGTCTGCTCGCTGGCCTGATGGTGCCGGCCACCGGCACCTTCGAGGCCGGCCATCCCTGGTACGGCAACCCGTCCTTCAAGATCAAATACGACCTGAAGGAAGCGCAGAAGCTGATGACGGAAGCCGGCTACGGCCCCAACAAGAAGCTCACCGTGAAGACGCAGACCTCGGCATCGGGCTCCGGCCAGATGCAGCCGCTGCCGATGAACGAATATATGCAGCAGGCGCTGGCGGAGTGCTACTTCGACGTCAAGCTCGACGTCATCGAGTGGAATACGCTGTTCACCAACTGGCGCCGCGGCGCCAAGGATCCGAGCGCCAACAATTCGAACGCGACCAACGTCACCTATGCGGCGATGGACCCGTTCTTCGCGCTGGTTCGCTTCCTGCAGTCGGGTATGGCGCCGCCGGTGTCGAACAACTGGGGCTACATCAACAATCCGAAGTTCGACGAACTGGTGAAGAAGGCGCGTACTACCTTCGAAGCCGGTGAGCGTGACAAGGCGCTCGCCGAACTGCATGCGGCGTCGGTGGATGATGCGGCGTTCCTCTACGTCGCGCATGACGTCGGCCCCCGTGCGCTCAGCCCGAAGATCAAGGGTTTTGTGCAGCCGAAGAGCTGGTTTGTCGACTTCTCGACGATGACCATCACGCCGTAAGGCTGGGCGGTTCCTTCCTCCCCCCAAAGCACAGCGAAGCTGTGCAGGGTGGGGAGGGGGATCGAACGCTCTAGCGAAGCTTTGCTTCGCGTGGGCGTTCGAGACGGGTGAGGGGTGCCACAAGCTCCGAGCCTGGTAACCCCTCATCCGTCATGGCCTGCGGCCGTGCCACCTTCTCCCACAAGGGGAGAAGGAAAAAGAAGCAAAGGTGCCCCTTGTTCGCATATGTCGCGCGCCGCGTCGTTTACGCGATTCCCATCATTCTCAGCGTCGCACTGGTGTGCTTCCTCCTCGTGCACATCACGCCTGGCGATCCGCTGGTGGCCGTGCTTCCCGCCGATGCCTCGCAGGAGCTCGCGCAGCAGCTCCGCGTTGCCTATGGCTTCGACAAGCCGCTGCCGGTGCAGTTCGGCCTCTGGGTCTGGCGCGCGCTGCATGGCGATCTCGGCGCCTCCATCGCCACCGGACGTCCGGTGCTCGGCGAAGTCATGAATGCCGTGCGCAACACCGTGATGCTCGCCGTGTTCGCCGCCGCCATCGGCTTCACCCTCGGTCTGTTCTTCGGCCTGATCGCCGGCTACTTCCGCGACACCTGGGTCGACAAGGTCGCAACCTCCATCGCCATCGCCGGCGTGTCGGTGCCGCATTACTGGCTCGGCATGGTGATGGTCATCATCTTCTCGGTGCAGCTCAACTGGCTTCCGGCCGTAGGCGCCGGCCCCGGCGGTTCCGGCGCCTGGGCGTGGGACTGGGAGCATATCAAGTATCTGATCCTCCCGGCCGTCACGACCTCGGTCATTCCGATGGGCATCGTCACCCGCACCGTGCGCGCGCTGACCGGTGACATCCTCTCGCAGGATTTCGTCGAGGCGCTGCGCGCAAAGGGCCTGCAGGAATTCAAGGTATTCAAGCATGTCATCAAGAACGCCGCGCCGACCGCGCTTGCCGTCATGGGCCTGCAGCTTGGCTACATGCTCGGCGGCTCGATCCTGATCGAAACCGTGTTCTCCTGGCCCGGCTCGGGCCTGCTGCTGAATTCGGCGATCTTCCAGCGCGACCTACCATTGCTGCAAGGTACGATTCTCGTGCTCGCGCTGTTCTTCGTCTTCCTCAATCTTCTGGTCGATATCGCGCAGGCGTCCATCGATCCGCGCATCAAGCGGGCCTGACGCCATGACTGTCATCACCGATACCGCCCTTCAGGCTGCCCCCGTCACCAAGGCCCGCGGCTATTGGGCCACCGTCGGCCGCCGCATCGCGCGCGACAAGGTCGCAATGGCCTGTGCGTTTATCCTGCTGCTGATCCTGCTCGGCGCGATCTTCGCGCCCTATCTCGGTCTTGCCGATCCCTATCAGGGCTCGATGATCCGTCGCCTGCGCGCCATCGGCACGCCGAACTATCCGCTCGGCACAGACGAACTTGGCCGCGACATGCTCGCGCGCCTCGTCTATGGAGGCCGGCTATCGCTTCTGATCGGCATCCTGCCGGTGATTCTCGCCTTCATCATCGGCACCTCCCTTGGTCTTGTCGCCGGCTATGTTGGCGGCAAGCTCAACACCGCCATCATGCGCACGGTGGACGTGTTCTACGCATTCCCTTCCGTGCTGCTGGCGATCGCGATCTCCGGCGCGCTCGGTGCCGGTATCGTCAATTCCATCGTCTCGCTGACGATCGTTTTCGTGCCGCAGATCACCCGCGTCGCGGAGAGCGTCACCACCGGCGTACGCAACATGGACTATGTGGAAGCGGCCCGCGCCTCCGGGGCCGACGCCTTCACCATCATGCGCGTACACATGCTCGGTAACGTGCTTGGCTCGATCTTCGTCTATGCGACGGGCCTTATCTCGGTGTCGATGATCCTCGCCGCCGGCCTCTCGTTCCTCGGTCTCGGTACCAAGCCGCCGGAGCCGGAATGGGGCCTGATGCTGAACACGCTGCGCACCGCGATCTATGTCAATCCGTGGGTGGCCGCGCTGCCCGGCGTGATGATCTTCGCGGTGTCGATCTGCTTCAACCTGCTGAGCGATGGCATGCGCAGCGCCATGGATATCCGGAACTGACGCCATGACAGACACGCTCGAAATCACCGACAAGATGCTCGATCCCATCGAGGACCTCGGCGGCGAAGCGCAGCCGCTACTGCATGTGAAGGGCCTGACCAAGCACTTCCCGGTGCGTGGTGGCCTGTTCTCGCCGGGCAAGACCGTGCGGGCTGTGGACGATGTGTCCTTCGCCATCGGCAAAGGCGAGACCGTCGGCATCGTCGGCGAGTCCGGTTGCGGCAAGTCCACCACGGCGCGTCTCCTGATGCATCTCATGGACCGCAATTCCGGCGACATCATTTTCGACGGCCGCATGGTCGGCCGCGAGCTGACGCTGCGGGAACTCCGTCGCGGCTTGCAGATGGTGTTTCAGGACAGTTACGCCTCGCTCAATCCGCGCCTCACCATCGAGGAATCCATCGCCTTCGGTCCGAAGGTCCATGGCATGGCCCACAAGACCGCGCGCGAACTCGCCCGCGATCTCTTGGGCAAGGTCGGCTTGCGCCCGGAAGTTTTCGCCAACCGCTATCCGCACGAGGTCTCCGGCGGTCAGCGCCAGCGTGTCAACATCGCCCGCGCGCTCGCGCTGTCGCCGCGTCTCGTCATCCTCGATGAAGCCGTGTCCGCGCTCGACAAGTCGGTCGAGGCGCAGGTGCTCAATCTCCTGGTCGATCTGAAGCGCGAATTTGGCCTGACCTATCTCTTCATCAGCCACGACCTCAATGTCGTCCGTTACATCTCCGACCGCGTGTTGGTGATGTATCTCGGCGAGGTCGTCGAGCTCGGCCCTGTCGACGATGTGTGGGACGCCCCCGCGCATCCCTATACACGTGCGCTCCTGGCCGCGATGCCATCGACCGATCCGGATAACCGCACGCTGACGCCGCCGATCACAGGCGATCCGCCGAATCCGATCGATCCGCCGTCCGGCTGCCGCTTCCACACGCGCTGCGCATTCGCGGAGGCCATGTGCGGCGAGACCAAGCCGGCGCTCACGGAGATCACCGCCAGCGGCCATCAGGCGGCCTGCTTCATGGCGATCCCCGGCTCCGGTCACAGCAAGGCGCCTGCCGCAGGAGCACAGTGAGATGGCGAAACCCAACGCGAAACAGATCAAGGTTCTGTCCGAGGTGACAGGACTGCCGGCATCCGATGAAGTCGCCGAGCGTATCGCCGTCTCCATGGGACCGGCCTTCGAAAACTTCGCCGCCATCGCCGGCACGCTGCCGCTCGATCTCGAGCCCGCGACCTATATCGCGGTCCAGAACGGAAAGGCCGGTAAATGAGCGCCACCGACCCCGCATTGCTCTCGGTCACCGAAGTCGCGAGCGCCATCGCAACGAAGAAACTGTCGTCGCGCGAGGCCACGCAATCCTGCCTCGACCGCGTCACCAAATGGCAGCCGCATCTCAACGCCTACATGTCCATCGAGGCAGAGGCTGCTCTAGCAGCGGCCGATGCTGCCGATGCGGTGCTCGCCAAAGGCGAGAGCCGCGGCGTGCTGCATGGCGTGCCGATGGCGCATAAGGATATGTATTACGACGAAGGCCATGTGGTGACCTGCGGCTCCAAGATCCGCAAGGACTGGGTCGCGAAGACCACCGCGACCTCGCTGCAGCGCCTGAAGGATGCCGGCACGGTCAGGCTGGGCTCGCTGCAGATGGTCGAATTCGCCTTCGGCCCTCTCGGCCACAACACCCATTACGGCCCGGTGCGCAATCCCTGGAACGTTGCTCATGCCACCGGCGGCTCGTCCTCTGGCTCGGGCTCCGCCGTGGCCGCGCGGCTGACTTTCGCAGCGCTAGGCTCCGACACCGGTGGTTCGATCCGCATGCCAGCGCATTTCTGCGGCGTCTCCGGCTTGAAGACCACCGTTGGCCTCGTCAGCCGTGCAGGTGCGATGCCGCTGTCGCAGTCGCTCGATACTGTCGGCCCGCTGGCGCGCACGGTCGAGGATTGTGCACTCGTCACCGGCCTGATGGCGGGCGCCGATCCGCTCGATCCGACCACCAGCACCCGCGAAGTGCCGGACTACATGGCGGCGACCAAAGCGCCGGCCAAAGGCATGACCGTCGGCATCCCGAAGGTTTTTTATGTGGACGATCTCGACTCCGAGGTCGCGGCCATCCTGCAGAACACCATCGCGGCCCTGAAGGACGAGGGCATCGCGATCGTCGAGGTCGATCTGCCGAATCAGTTGCAGCTCAGTGGCGCATCGCAGCTCGTGCTGGCCACTGAGGCGGCGGCCCTGCACAAGCGCTGGATTATCGAGCGTCCGCAGGATTACGGCCCTCAGGTGCTGATGCGTCTCGAAAACGGCCTCGCCGTCACTGGCGTCGCCTACCTCGAAGCGCTGCGCTGGCGCGGCCCGGCGCTCGCTGCGCATATCGCGGCGGTCGCCGGTGTCGATGCCATTCTCGCACCAGTGTCGCCGATGGCAGCGCCGCGTATCGACGAGACCGACATCGGTAACGGCCCCGGCGCCGAGGCATTGATCCAGCGTGTCACGCGCTTTACGCGGCCGATCAATTATCTCGGCCTGCCCGCGCTTTCGATCCCGGCTGGTTTCACCAGGGCACAGCTTCCGGTTGGCATGCAGCTCGTAGGCCGTCCGTTCGAGGAAGCGACGCTGCTGACCATCGGCGCGGCGTTCCAGCGCGCGACCGACCACCATACGAAATGTCCGGAATTGCCATGACTAATCTGATCGACGTTCGCAATCTCAATGTCCGCTTCGGCGGCGAGCGCACCGTCTATGCGGTCAACGATCTCAGCCTGTCGGTGAAGGAGGGCGAAGTGCTCGGCCTGCTCGGCGAATCCGGCTCGGGCAAGAGCGTGACGTTGCGCGCTTTGATGCGCCTTCTGCCGAAGAAGCGCACGCAGATCACCGGCCAGATCAATGTGCTCGGGAAGGACGTGCTCGCGCTTGACGATGAGGAGCTGTCGAAGTTCCGCGGCCAGTCGGTGTCGATGATCTTTCAGGAGCCGGCACTGGCGCTCGATCCCGTCTACACCATCGGTCAGCAGATCGCCGAAAGCGTGATGCGGCACGAAGGCAAGAGCCACGCGGAGAGCATGAAGCGCGCGCTTGAAATGCTCGAAGTGGTGCGCATTCCCTCGGCCAAGCGCCGCCTCGATGCCTATCCGCATGAGATGAGTGGCGGCATGCGCCAACGTGCCATGATCGCCCTCGCGCTGGCCTGCAAGCCCAAGATCCTGCTGGCCGACGAACCGACCACCGCGCTGGACGCCACTGTGCAAATCCAGATCTTGCTGCTGCTGCGTGAGCTGCAGCGCGAATTCGGCATGTCGATCATCTTCGTTACTCACGACATCGGTGTTGCCATCGAAATCTGCGACCGCGTGGCGGTCATGTATGCCGGCCAGATCGTTGAGCAGGGCACCACGAGCCAGATCGTGCGCTCGGCCGTGCATCCCTATCCAAAGGGCCTGTTGTCATCGACGGTGCATGGCGCCAAGCGCGGTGAGCGTCTGGAGACGATCCCCGGCACGCCGCCGTCGCTGGACAAGCCGCCGACGAATTGCTCATTCGCTCCACGCTGCAAATTCGTACAGGACCGCTGCGTCGAGGCGCCGCCGCCGAATGTGGAACTGGCAGGCGATCGCGTGGTGCGGTGTATTCGTGCGGAAGCTGTGACAGCGTGACCGTAGCCCGGATGGAGCGCAGCGTAATCCGGGGATGTCGAGATAGTTCAAACGCCGGTTCCCGGATTGCGCTGCGCTCCATCCGGGCTACGCCTTCCTACCCCTTCAAATTCTTCAGCAGGAACGTCAGCGCCGTCTGCGCGAACATCTGCATGTTCCCCTGCCGGTCGCTGCTGCCCGTTTCCAGCGTCATGACTTCATTTGCCGGCCCGGCCACGGCGATACAGCTATGCCCGGCGGCATCGCCATAGCGATTGCCCGACGGCCCCGTAGCTCCTGTCTCCGACAATCCCCAATCGCATCCCAACTTCTCGCGGATCTGCTTCGCCAGCAGCTGCGCGTAGGGCTCTGACGACGACCGCATGCCCGGCACCCGAAACGCATCGTCGGGGATGTCCATCAGCGCCCGCCGCGCATCGCGCGTATAGATCACGCCGCCGCCGATGAAATAGGCGGAAGCGCCGGGAACGGAGAGCAGCGCCGCCGAGATCAATCCGCCTGTCGATGACTCGGCGACACCAATCGTCTGCTTGCGCGCGATGAGTTCGATCGCGACTTTCTCGGCGAGTGGGAGCAGGTCCTTCACGACTTCACTCCCACCTTCCTGGGTGCCAGCGAACCGTAGACGGCGCGGATGAAGTTCTTGCTCGCCGTTTCGTTCGGTGCCCATTTCGCATCCAGATCGGCGAAGGGCTTCGCCGCCATCACGTCGTCCTCGCTCTTGCCTTCCTTGATCAGCTTCGCCATCCGGTCTCGCGCGGTGACCAGCATGTCGCGATAGGCCGCGAGCGCAGCCTTGTCGCCGAGCGGGCCGTGGCCCGGGACGATCTTGGTCTTGTCGTTGGCCATCTTCAGATAAGTGTCGGCCGCGGCGATCATGCCCTTGATGTTGCCGCCATTGAGCACGTCGATATTCGGGTAGCGGCCGTTGGTGAAGGTGTCGCCGGTGGCGAGCACATTGGCGCTCTTGAAGTAGACATAGGTGTCGCCGTCGGTATGCGCGTTCCTGATGTGGTGCAGGTCGGCGATGCGGCCACGCAGGCTGAGAGAGAGCCGGTTCGGAAAAGTGCGCGTCGGCAACGCTGCCTTCGGCGCAGGCGGGTTTTGTGCGCCGGTCAGGAAATTCGCCGTGCCCTTGGCGAGGCGGGTGCGCACCTTGATATTCGCAACGATGGTCGCGCCGTCCTTGGCGAAGGCTTCATTGCCGCCGGTGTGGTCGCCATGGAAATGCGTGTTGACGACGTATTTCACCGGCTGCGGTGTCAGCTTCGCGATCGCAGCCTTGATCTTGTCGTGCAGCGGCGCGAACTGGCTATCGACGAGGATGGCGCCGGATTTGGCGGTGGCGAGTGTCATGTTGCCGCCCATGCCTTCCAGCATGTAGACGCCGTCGCCGAGATCGGTGGGCTTGATCTCCACCTTGGAGAAATCGGGTGGTGGCGGCGACGTTTGCGGCGCCTGCTGCGCGAAGGCGGGTGGCGTAAAGGCGAAAAGGGAGCCGGCAAGAAGGATCGCGAGACTGCGCATGAGGCACTCCAGAAAGTCGAACGCCGATGTCTTAGCACATCGGCGTTCTCGTCAATCCTTCAATGCGTTCACTTCAGCGTGCCACTATGCAGGAACAGGCTTCTGCGCGATTGCCTCGCCACGATTGCGATAGATCGCAAGTGCAGCAATGGCGCCGCTGGCGGCGGCGGCCATCAGCCAGAAACCGGGTGAGGCGCGGTTGCCCGTATGCTCGATCAGCCAGGTCGAGGCGAACGGCGTGAAGGTGCCGAGCAGGCCGGCAGCCAGCGCAAAGGCGAGCGAGAAGCAGGTGGTTCGCACATGTGGCGGCACGATTTCCACCAGCGCGCCCAGCATCGTGCCGCTATAGACGCCGAAATAGAACGAGAACAGCATCTCGACCGCCAGCATCTTGCCGAACGTCGGCGCGCTGACCAGCCAGCTCAGCGCGGGGTAGGCGGTGAGGAAGGCAAGGCAGGTGATGGTGAGCAGCACCGGCTTACGGCCGATACGATCCGACAGCGCGCCGCCGACCGGATTCCATATGAAGTTGGTGATGGCGATCAGGCAGGTCACGATCAGGGCGTCCTGCGTCGACAGTTTCAACACGTTCTTGCCGAAGGTCGGTGTGTAGACGGTGACGAAATAGAACGTCACGGTGGTCATCGTCGCCAGCATCATGCCGAGCAGCACGATGCGCCAGTTGGCAGCGGCCGAGGCGAACACTTCGCGCGCGGTCGGATGCTTCTTCATCTTCAGGAATTCCGGCGTTTCTTCCAGCGTCCGGCGCAGGAAGAACAGGAATGGAATGATGATGCAGCCGATGAAGAACGGGATGCGCCAGCCCCAGGCATCGACGACTTCCTTCGGCATCATCTCGCTCAGCACAAAGCCGATCACCGCCGCGACGAAGATTGCTACTTGCTGGCTCGATGACTGGAACGAGGTGTAGAAGCCGCGATTGCCGGGCGTCGATATCTCCGACAGATAGACCGACACACCGCCGAGCTCGACGCCCGCAGAGAAGCCCTGCAGCAAACGTCCGATCAGCACGATGATCGGTGCCGCAACGCCGATGCTTGCATAGGTCGGGCACACCGCGATGGTGACGGTGCCGGCGGCCATGATGGCGAGGGTCACGATGAGCCCCTTGCGGCGGCCGATCTGGTCGATATAGGCGCCAAGCACGATGGCGCCGACCGGACGCATCAGGGCGCCGAGCCAGAACACGCCGAAGGTGTTCAGCAGTGACGCCGTCTCGTTGTCGGAGGGGAAGAAGGCTTTCGCGATGGCGCTGGCGTAGAAACCGAACAGGAAGAAGTCGAACTGCTCCAGGAAATTGCCGCTGGTTGCCCGCAAGATTGCCGCAAGACGCGACTTGATTTGGGGCGTCGGAACCCCGTCCGGCACGGTGTTTCGTGTGGCATCCATGTGGCGTTCTCCCGGCATCCTTGCGACCGGCGAGATGCGCGGCCGGACAGCTTATGGCTGCCAATGTGCGGCAATCTGCCACAGTCTGACATGGGTGGCCAAGCCGAAAGGGATCAGGCTTTAGGCGGAGCCTGGGCCAGCAGCCACTGTCGGAAGGCGCTGAGATTGGGGGTGTCTGCGCTCGCTTCAGGTGAGACCAGATAGAACCCCGCATCGGCCGGCAGTCGGATGTCGAACGGCATCACGAGGCGGCCGGAGGCGAGGTCGCCTTCCACATAGGTGGTGCGGCCGACCGCGACGCCGAGGCCGTCGATGGCGGCCTGCAAGGTCATGAAGATCAGGTCGAAGCCGAGGGCGGGCTGCTTCGAAATCGTGAGGGGCAATCCTGCGGCGGTCAGCCATAGGCGCCAGTCGTCGTCGTGGCTGGCATTGGTGTGGAGCAGAGTGTAGCGCGCGAGATCTTCGGGCTTGCGCAGGGGCCGATCACCCATCAGCAGTTTTGGACTGCACACCGGAAACAGGTGATCGGCCGTCAGCCAGTCGGCGCGTACGCCGGGCCATTGCCCGCGGCCGTAGCGGATCGCGGCGTCGACGTCGCCGCTCTTGAAATCCACCAGTGCTGTCGAGGTGGTGATGCGCACGTCGATATGCGGATGGGCGTGCTGGAATGCGGAGAGCCGCGGCAGCAGCCATTTCGAGGCGAAGGACGCGAGCGTGCTGACTGTCAGCACATGATCGCGGTCGCGGTGCAGCAGGCGATCGGTGGCGAGGCGCAGATCGTTGAATGCGGCGCGTATACCCGGCAGGTAATCGCGGCCCTGTTCGGTGAGTGCCAGAGTGCGGTTCTGGCGAATGAAGAGTTTGACGCCGAGTTCTTCCTCGAGCCGCTTGATCTGGTGACTGATAGCCGTCTGCGTGACGTTCAGCTCGTCCGCCGCAAGGGTGAAGCTGAGATGCCGCGCCGCGGCCTCGAAAGCCCGCAGGCCGTTCAGGGATGGCAGTCTGGGACTCATCGCTCTCTCCCTCCGCCCGTTCGATGCATGAGTTTATCTCATGTGTTGCGATGCACAATGTCGTTTGTCGGCAACGCCGTTCGGGTCGATATCTATGCACGTAGATTTGGCAACAGGAGAGCAAAATGTCTGTTTGCACCCATGAATCGATGACAAATCATCATGTTTCCACGGGCCTGTCCGGAGTTGGCGATACGCTCAAGCTGTGGTGGCAGCGCCATCAGCAGCGTCGCGAACTGTCGGAGTGGACCGAGCGAGATCTGCACGATCTCGGCCTGAGCTGGTCGGAGATGCAGGCGGAAGCCGACAAGCCGTTCTGGCAGGCCTGAGGCCCGTCGGCAGCGCAGGAGGATGTCATGAAACACATCGATCTCCACGATCTCGGGCGATACTCCGATGTTCTGTTGTCGCGCACAGGTGAGGTGATCACCCTGCGGTTCGCCGAGGTCGCCGATGCCGGCGCGCTGCAGGTCTATTTTCGCGGTCTGTCGGCGTCTTCGCGCTACAACCGGCTGATGGGCGCTGCGAGCGAGCTGCCGGCCGGCCAGCTCGATCGCTTTACCCATGTTGGTGAGGACGATGGTTTCACGCTGGTCGCCACGACAAAGCGCGACGACGTCGAGGCGATCATCGGCGAGGCGCGCTATGCGATCGATAACGAGAGCGACAGTCTCGAGATCGGCCTGTCGGTGGACGACACGATGCAGGGTCAGGGCATCGGCGCGGCGCTGCTCGGCAATCTTGCATGCCGGGCTGCGGCGCTCGGAGCAGGTCGACTGTTCGGCGACACCTTGCGATCCAACGACGCGATGCTGGCGCTGGCGCGGAAGGCGGGCTTTGCCCTCTCTCCAACACCGGGCGACTGGAAGCAGGTCCGTTTCGAGAAGAAGGTTGCGCGCGCGCCCGAGGATATTCCTTGTGCGAGCTGGCGACTGGCGGCTGTTGCCGCCAGTGCACGCGCTGCGTAACCGTCACGCGGATGCCCTGGTGAAGTCCGTCGAAGTGGCGAGATTGCGCCATGCTGCAAGTTCAGTTTCCACATGGCGGTGCTTGGCTTCGATGCGGGCCACCGTGTCGCTGCCGAGCGGCAGGCGGGTCGGCGGCTTCGTCGCCGAGGCAAGCTGGATGAAGGCCTTTGCGAGTTTGGCGGGATCGCCCGGTTGCGCATGATTGGCATCGGCCGCGTGAACGCGCGTCTTGCCGACGGTCTCATGATAGTCGTTGATCTCAAGGCCGGTGCGCACCAGCGAATTGTCGTCGAGGAAATCGGTGCGGAAGAAGCCGGGTTCGACCACGGTGACATGGATGCCGAGCGGTGCAACCTCAGCGCCCAGCGCTTCGCTGATGCCTTCGACCGCAAATTTGGTTGAGCCATAGACGCCCCAGCCCGGATAGCCGGAATAGCCGCCGACCGACGACACATTGATGATGTGGCCCGTGCGTTGCCGGCGCATATGCGGCAGCACCGCGCGAGTGACGGCGAGCAGGCCGAACACATTCGTCGCATAGAGTCGTTCGACCTCCGCAGCGCTGGCTTCCTCGACCGCGCCGAGCAGGCCGTAGCCGGCATTGTTCACCAGCACGTCGATGCGGCCGAAGGTCTTCACCGCGAGGCCTGCGGCCTCATGGGCCTGTTCCTCCTTGGTCACGTCGAGACGGGTAGCGAGCAGGCGCTCGTGATGGCCGAGTCGTGCGGTGACGGCGGCGGGATCTCGGGCGGTTGCCACGACGGCGTCGCCCTGGGAGAGGGCTTCTGCGGCGATGAGGGCGCCGAAACCGCGGGATGCTCCTGTGATGAACCAGACACGCATGATCGTCTCTCCTTGAAGCGCCCCGCGACGTCGCCGGGCTGACGGGAGGGAGACTAGGGTCTCGCCAGAAATGAATTAATCCTCTATCTATTCCATATGTTCATGAGCAAAATTCATCAATGAACCGGATCGGCCCGGCCGAGCTGGCGACGTTTCTGGCCATCGCGCGGCACCGCAGTTTCGCGGTGCTGCGGTGGAGCTCGGCGTCTCGGCTTCGGCGCTCAGCCATGCCTTGCGCAATATCGAGGAACGGCTCGACCTGCGCCTGATCAATCGCACCACGCGCAGCGTGGCGCTGACGGAGGCGGGTGAGCGGCTGTTCGCGCGCGTCAGCCCGGCATTCCAGGACATCGACGACGCGCTTGAAGACCTCAATACGTTTCGCGGCAAGCCGGCCGGCACGCTGCGTTTCAATGCAGCGCGGCAATCGGCGCAGCTCGTCTTGTTGCCGATCGTCACGCGTTTCCAGCAGGCCTATCCGGAGATCGGCGTGGAGATCGCGGTGAATGACGGGCTCGTCGATATGGTGTCCGCAGGTTTCGATGCCGGCATTCGTTTCGGTGAGACCATTGCGGCAGACATGATCGCCGTGCCGATCGGCCCGCGGCAGCGTTCGGCTGTCGTCGCCTCGCCGGCATTCTTCAAGAAGAATAAGCCGCCGCAGACGCCGCACGACCTGAAGAACCTGCCATGCATCCGCTTCCGCTTCTGGGGCGGCGCGCTGTATCGCTGGGAATTCGAACGTGGCGGTATCGAACTGGAGATCGATGTTGCCGGCTCGCTGACGCTGAACGATCAGGACCTGATGGTGGATGCAGCACTGGATGGCGCCGGACTGGCTTACGTGTTCGAGAAGCAGGTCGAAGACTTGATCGCCAAACGCAGGCTGGTGCGTGTGCTTGCGGACTGGTGCCCGGCCTATCCCGGCTTCTTCATGTATTATCCGAGTCGCCGTCAACTTCCGGCGGCGCTGCGGGCGTTTGTGGATTTCGTGAAGGCGGCGAAATAATGCGGCGTAGTCGTAGGATGGGTTGAGCGTAGCGATAACCCATCGGCGCAGCTAGCCGCGATCTCCGGACAGCATGGGTTTTCGCTGCGCTCAACCCATCCTACGCTGAGCGTTCCGTGCCTAGCTGCCCTTGAAGTTCGGCTTGCGCTTCTCGATGAAGGCCTGAACGGCTTCGCGATGATCGGCGGTCATGGTACCGCGGATCAGGCGCTCGGCCTCGTGATCGCGCGCGGTGGCGAAATCGAAGGCGAGAGCTTCGTCGAGATTGTCCTTCATGTAGCGCAGCGCCAGTGTCGGCCCCTGCGCCACGTCGCGGGCGAGGGCGAAAGCGGTGTCCCGCAATTCGGCATCCGGCACCACGCGGTTGAACAGGCCGATGCGTTCGGCGCGTTCCGCATCGACCTTCTCCGCGGTGAACATCAGTTCGCGGGCGCGTGCGGTTCCAACCAGCCGCGTCAGCAACCATGCAATGCCATAATCGCCACTGAGGCCGACGCGCAGATAGCCGGTGGAAACGAAGGCGGATTGCGCGGCGATGCGGATGTCGCAGGCCATGGCGATCGCGAGGCCCGCGCCAGCGGCAGGGCCGGGCAGCGCTGCAATGGTTGGCTTGCGCACGGCCACCAGCGCGCCGGTGAGCAGGCGCTGGCGCTCCTGCAGATCGGCCACGCGTTCGTCGAATGACATATCGAGGGTGGACTGCTTGCGATGGGCGCCCATGCCCTTGACGTCGCCACCGGAACAGAAGGCCGTGCCGGCGCCGGTGATCAGCAGGGCGCCGACCTCCGGATTCTCGCCGCAGACACGGATCATCGTGCGCAGCGCCGGCGTCAGATGATCGGAGAGTGAGTTGCGGGCTTCCGGGCGATTGAGCGTGATGACGGCGACGCGGTCGCGGATTTCACAGAGCAGTTCGTTGGTGCCGGTGTCGATTGTCACGCCGCTATCGCTCATCTTGCATCTCCCTCTATCGGTTCAGCGAGACCGTAGGATGGGTTGAGCGTAGGCGCAAAGCGCCGGAGCGATACCCATCATCACAGGCGCTGGCGTTTGTTGTGATGGGTTTCGCTGTGCTCTACCCATCCTACGACATCGAGCTAGAATTTCTCGACCCATGGCCGGATTTCGAGCTCCGAGCTCCAAGCCGTACGCGGTTGCTGCAGGACATGCCAGTAATTTGCGGCGATGGCATCGGGATCGAGCATCGAGTCCGGCTTGTCGGCGGGCTCTGTACGGACCGAACTGCGGATGCCGCCATCGATCACGAAATGCGCGATATGGATTCCCTGCGGCGCGAATTCGCGGGCGAGCGATTGTGCGAGGCCGCGCAGCGCGAATTTGCCCATGGCGAAGGGCGCCGACTGAGCAAAACCCTTGATGCTGGCGGAGGCGCCGGTGAACAGGATGGCGCCGCGCTTGTTCGGCAGCATGCGCTGCAGCGCCTGTTGCGCGACCAGGAAACCGCCGAAGGCGCTGACGGCAATGGCGGAGGCGACATCGGCCGGCGCGAGTTCGATGAAAGGGCCGCGGGCGCGCTGGCTGGCATTGTAGACGACGATGTCGGGGGTGCCGATCTGCGCTTCGACATCCTTGAAGAGCTTCGCCACGTCGTCGGCTTGCGTGGCATCGCAGGTGAAGGCTTTGGCGCCGGTCTCGCGGCAGAGCGCATCGAGCTTGCCGGTATTGCGCGCGGCGAGGGCGACGCGGATGCCTTGCTGCGACAGCAGGCGCGCGAGCGATGCGCTGATGCCTTCGCCGGCGCCGACGATCAGGGCCGTTTCGTAGTGCGGGATATCCATGGGCGAACCTCCGGCGGGAGCACTTTATTCATGTGCGTTGCGGGTGCATGATGCAGATGGAAACGCCGTCAGCACAGCACAAGAGGCCGCCATGAACGCCCACGCGCAAATCGCCAATCTGATCGCGCCCGATACGTCGGGCATGAATTTCTATCGCGCCGACCCGGCGCTGCGCGATCTGCTTCGCATTCATCTGCCGGACGACCTGTTCAAGCATATGGAGCCGCATCTGGACCGGCTGGGCGAACTCGTCGGCGGTCCGCTCGACGAGGCCGGGCGCATGGCCGACCGGCATGGGCCGGTGCTGCATCAGCGCGACAAGTTCGGGCAGGATGTGCAGTGGGTGGAATATCACCCGGCCTATCGCGAGCTCGAGAATGCGGCTTTCGGCGCGTTCGGCATTCACGCGCTGTCGCATCGCAAGGGCATCATGGGCTGGCCGTCCACCTATCCGGTGGCGGCGAAGCACGCGTTCACGTTCCTGTTCAATCAGTCCGAATTCGGCATGGGCTGCCCGATCAATGTCACCGATGGCGCGGCGAAGCTGCTGTCGAAATTCGGCGACGAGGCACTGCAGGCCAAATATCTCGACGGGCTGACGCAGACGGACATGAGCCGGCTGACCCAGGGCGGCCAGTTCATGACCGAGAAGGAAGGCGGCTCCGATGTCGGCAAGCTGACGGCGCGCGCGGTGCAGGAGGGCAATCACTGGCGCCTCTATGGCGAGAAGTGGTTCTGCTCCAATGCGGATGCGAAAGTGGTGATGCTGCTGGCGCGGCCGGAAGGTGCGGTGGGCGGCACCAAGGGCGTCGGCTTGTTCCTGATGCCGCGCTTTCTCGACGACGGCACGCAGAACAACTACCGGATCGTGCGCCTGAAGGACAAGCTCGGTACGCGCTCGATGGCGTCGGGCGAGATCAAGCTCGAAGGCGCCATCGCCTACTCCGTCGGCAAGCTCGATCGCGGCTTCGTGCAGATGGCGGAGATGGTGAATTCGTCGCGCCTCTCCAACGGCGTGAAGTCCACCGCGCTGATGCGCCGCGCGTGGCACGATGCGATCACGGTGGCACGCAATCGCGTGGTGTTCGGCCAGCGCATCATCGACATGCCGCTGGCGCGGCGGCAATTGATGAAGATCCTGCTGGCGACCGAGCAGGGGCTTTCCATGAGCTTCCTCACCGCCGATGCGCTCGACCGTGCGGAAGCGGGCAGCCAGGATGCGGCGGCGCTGCTGCGTATCCTGACGCCGACATTGAAGTTCCGCGCCACGCGCGATGCACGCAAGGTGTGCGGCGATGCGATGGAGATGCGTGGCGGCGTCGGCTATATCGAGGAATTCGCCACGGCCCGCTTGCTGCGCGACGCGCATCTCGGCTCGATCTGGGAAGGCACCGGAAATATCGTCGCCCTCGATGCGCTGATGCGCGCGGTGGGGCGGCATGGCGCAGAGGCTGCATTGGCTGCCGATCTGCACAACCGGCTCAACGAATCCCAGAGTGTACCGCAGGCCTGGCGCGACCGGCTGCATGCGCTGTCCGACCGCGCGATCTCCTTCGCACGCGAGGTTGCGGCCAGCGCAGGCAATGAAGGCGATGCCCGTCGTGCCACCAGCGCGCTGTATCATGTGGCCAGTGCCGTCGCGATGACGTGGGAAGCACATCGCATCCACTTCCAGCGCGGCGATGCCCGGCGCCTGCTGATGGCGCGCCTTGTCATCGAGCATCGTTTGCTGGCGCCGGACCCGTTCGCGGTGGTGGAGAACGACACGCAGAAGGCCATGGTCGCCCATCTGCTCGGCGATCGTGATGTCAGCATGGCGGAAGCGGGAAGGCTGGTGACGGCGTAGGCTGTTCTGCCCGGCGCAGAACGGACGATGCGCCGCGGCGGCGATCAGGTGCTGCGATGAATGCCGCATTCCGTCTTGGCGCGTCCGCGCCAGCGGCCGGCGCGCGGGTCTTCGCCGGGCAGCGTGCGCGAGGTGCAGGGCATGCATCCGATCGATGAAAAGCCGGCCGCGACGAGCGGGTGTTGCGGGAGATTGGCGGTCGCGTAAATCAGTTCGATGTCGCGCAATGTCGTCTGTGCGAATGGATTGAACTTGAGCTGGTCGCCATCGAGCTCGACGATCGGGATATCGGCGCGTGTCGCTGCCTGAAAGCGCTTGCGTCCGTTGATCGACGCATCGAAATCCGCCATCGCAGCAGTCAGCGTATCGACCTTGCGCAACTCGCAGCAGAGATCTGGATCGGTTGACCAGAGATCAGCCTCGGGATCGAGACGTTCGAGTGTGGCTGTCGGCGGGAGAACCGATCGCACATCGCGCAGGTGAAGCTGCTCCACCAGCGCGTCGCGATATTGCAGCGTTTCCGCGAACATCCATCCGGTATCGATGAAGATCACTGGAATATTCGGGTCGACGTCAGCGACGATCTTGAGGAGCGCGCCCGATTGCGTCCCGAATGACGAGATGACGGCGAGCCTGTCGCGACCAACCGCGTCGACGGCCGCGCTGATCACCTCAGCCGGCGATGCATCCTGCAGCAGGTCGTTCAATCGTGTGGCTTGAAGGGGGCGCTCGGCGATGGACATGAGGCAATATCAACGAGTTGCTTGACTAGAATGAGATTCCATATATCTATATTTCAAGACTCCAAAAGAGAAAAATATTACTTCTCCTTGGATTTGTTGGAATGAAATTTCTTCCTCCAATCCCGCGATTCTATGGATGCAATTTCTGCGCGTCCGTCTTTCGTTCGATTTGAGGCGAAAGACCTTGCGGATTTTGCCATGGATTCTTCCGTTCTCGACCGTCCCGCTGTTGCCGCTCCTACCATGAGCCATCTCGATGAGTTGGAGGCGCAGAGCATCTACATTCTGCGTGAAGCCTTTGCCCGACTGAACAGGATCGCTTTGCTGTGGTCGCTCGGCAAAGACTCCAATGTGATGATCTGGCTGGCGCGAAAGGCCTTCTTTGGCCATGTCCCGTTCCCTGCGCTGCATGTGGACACCGGCAAGAAGTTTCCGGAAATGTACGCGTTTCGTGATCGCTACGCGAAAGAGTGGAAGCTCGATCTTCGTATCGAGCAGTGCCCGCCCATCGATGCCGTCGATCCGACGCTGCCACCGGCGGCGCGCTCCGCAGCGCGCAAGACCGAAGGTTTGAAACTGGCGCTCGCGAAATATGGTTTTGACGGCCTGATCGCGGGTATCCGCCGCGATGAAGAGGCGACGCGTGCCAAGGAACGCGTGTTTTCGCCGCGCGGTGTCGAGGGAGGCTGGGACGTGCGCGATCAGCCGCCTGAGTTCTGGGATCAGTTCAATGCATCGCCGCCGCCCGGCGCGCATCTGCGTGTGCACCCGATCCTGCATTGGACCGAAGTGGATATCTGGGCTTATACGCAGCGCGAAAACATCCCGATCATCCCGCTTTATCTCGCACGCAATGGCAAGAGATATCGCTCGCTGGGCGACGCGGACATCACGCACCCGGTCGCTTCGACGGCGACGTCGATCGCCGAGATCCTGACCGAGCTGGATGGCAGCAAGGTGCCTGAGCGCGCCGGACGCGCGCTCGATCACGAGACCGAAGACGCATTCGAGCGGCTGCGTGCCGCCGGCTATCTGTAAGAGTGTTGCCATGACCCTGTCGGCAGATCCTTCCGTTTCCGCTTCGCTTTCCGGGCCTCGGCGTCCGCAACTCCGCGTCGTCATTGTCGGTCACGTCGATCACGGCAAATCGACTCTGGTGGGGCGCCTGCTTCACGAGACGGGCAGCCTGCCGGACGGCAAGCTCGAGGCGCTCAAGGCGGCCAGCGAGCGACGCGGCATGCCGTTCGAATGGTCGTTCCTGCTCGATGCGTTGCAGACCGAACGTGACCAGGGCATCACCATCGACACCACGCAAATCCGTTTTCGCACCGGGAGCCGCGATGTCGTCCTGATCGACGCGCCGGGCCACGCCGAATTCCTCCGCAACATGATCACGGGCGCGGCGCAGGCCGACGGCGCCGTGCTCATCATCGATGCGGTGGAAGGCGTTCGCGATCAGACGCGGCGCCATGGCTATCTGCTGCATCTCCTGGGCGTGAAGCAGGTGGCTGTTGTCGTCAACAAGATGGACAAGGTCGGTTTCGACGAGAAGCGCTTCAACGCCATTCGCGACGAGATCTCGGGCCATCTGACAAATCTCGGTGTGGAGCCGCTGGCGGTCATTCCGATTTCAGCACGGGACGGCGACGGCGTCGCGGCATTCACCGACCGCGCCGCGTGGTATCGCGGGCCGACCGTGATCGCAGCCTTCGAGCAGTTCGAGACTGCACGCCCGCTCGACGACCGGCCGCTTCGTCTGCCCGTGCAGGCGATCTACAAATTCGACGACAGGCGCATCGTCGCCGGCCGGATCGAGGCAGGGCATCTCGCCATCGGCGACGACATTGTCGTGATGCCGGCCGGCAAGAAGGCGCGGATCAAGTCGATCGAGGGATGGTCGGTGACATCGGCGCCGGACACGATCGCGGCCGGCCATTCCGTCGGCATCACGCTCGATCGCGAGTTGTTTATCGAGCGCGGCGATATCATTGCGCATGCGGAGGCTGCTCCCGCGAGCATTCGGCGGCTGCGGACGCGGCTGTTCTGGCTGCATGACCGGCCACTGACGGCGCGTGCGTCCATCGTCGTGCGGATCGGCGCCCGGCAGGTGCGGGCCGTGGTGGATCGCATCGAGAAGGCCATCGATCCCGGTGATCTCGCCGCCACCGCCCGGCAGGCGATCGAGCGCAATCATGTGGGCGAAGTCGATCTTGTGCTCGCCCAATCCGTCGCAGCAGATTGCTATGCGGACAGTCCGCCGACCGGACGTCTCGTGATCGAGGTCGATGGCAGGATCGCGGGCGGTGGCCTCATTCTGTCGGTGCAGGCGGATGACCGCGTGCAGCCTCTCGATATCGTTCCGGTGACGTCCGATCTCGGCGCGCAGGAGCGCGCCGCGCGTTTTCACCATCGCGGCGCGGTGGTCTGGTTCACGGGCTTGCCGGGGTCCGGCAAATCGACCTTGGCGCTGGCACTGGAGCAGCGTCTGTTCCGTAGCGGCGGCTCGCCAATCCTGCTCGACGGCGACACGATGCGCGCCGGTCTGAACGGCGACCTCGGCTTCGCACCGGAGGACCGCAGGGAGAACGTCCGTCGTCTCGCCGAGGTGGCCAATCATCTCGCGCAGAACGGCCATATCGCTATCGTTGCGGCCGTGTCGCCATTCCTCAAGGACCGCGCCGAGGCCCGCCGCATCGCACGGGAAAATTTTCGCGAGATCTATGTATCGACGCCGAGCGAGGTCTGCGAAAGCCGGGATCCCAAGGGGCACTATGCCAAGGCACGCGCCGGTGAAATCCAGGGCTTTACCGGCATCACCGGCGACTACCAGGTGCCTGACGAGGTGGAACTGAAAATCGACACGTCAGGGTCTGAGGTGTCCGCCTCGGCCGAGCAGATCGAGCAGATGCTCAGGCTCACGGGGATTTTGCTGGAAGGGGCAGCATAGCGCTGCCGCCGCTCCAGCGTGGCAGGACGGCGAAGTCGCTGCGAAATCGTTGCAGTCAAAAAAGGCTCGTCGATGTCTCGGAAGCCCTTCGGATTACTCGGGAATTTTGTGGTCCGAGCCCGCTGCAGCTTTGCCTTCCGAAATAGAACCTTCGGGAAACATTAGCGCTTCCAACAGGCCTGCAAGCTTTCCTTTGACATGAGGTCGCTGGAGTGCGCTGGCCGGCGGGCGAGGCCTGCGCTCAGCTAGAGGTTGCGACAGAGTGGCGCATGCGAATGGCGATGTTGATGTATCAACTGTCGCAATTGCATCATCCGCCGCCAACGCAAAATGATTCCCTTCCCTTTATCTGCGAGATGCAAAAATGACGGCGTCTATTGGGCGGTTTGACGTGCGTGAACTGCCGTGTGGCAGCGGATACGTGATCGATCAATTCTTCCCGTGCGGTGCCATCGAGCAATTGATCGGGGTTTTCGTATCGGCCGAGCACGCGCTACGAGCTCTGCGATGCTATCAGCGTCGCGGAATTGAATCGGTCGCTCGGCTAGCTCCTCAATAGGGCGAAGAATGCTGCTTTCACCCGATCGATTTCAGCTTCGTCGGGAAATATAGCTGCCTGCACATGTCCGTTGCTGTGGGATGGTTCGCTGACAACGGCGATATCATTCTCTACGTCTTCCAAATCCTCAAGATTTGAAAGGAATTCGTGCTGAGGAAACAGCTCTTGCAGCTCCGACCGAACTTTTTCGATTTCGTCTTCTTCAGCATACCGCGTCAACATAAATGCAAAGGTCGGCATTTCCACTTCACTTAAACTTGGTAGGCGGTCTCAGTGTTTCGACTTCGGCGCGTTGCTTACAGTCTTTGTTGCGCATTTGGAAATAGGCCAATAGCCGCATAGGAGCGATAGTTCAGTTGTGCCAACATATTTCCAATGCGTGCTGCGATAGCCATGATCGCTTCGGCCACCGCAAGCGAGATGTCATCAGAGCTACGCTACTTGAACTGAGCCCGACATGCGGGGCTCAGGCGGGTGAGATTCTTCTCCATGCATCGCGTGACGGCGGAAACGCGTGGGACGAATTCGCGGCACAATCGCATCGCATCTCCTCGGCATGCGCGGCGCTGCTCAGGCGTGCCGGCAGCGTGGGCCGAAGCAGTTAGAAGCATCGACGCGAAAAGAATGTAGAGACAATTTTTCATAAATCCCTCGCGGCATGTGTTGGAGGCGTTGTTAATCCAACAGCAACGAGACGGGGAGGGCAAGGGCACGGATTTGGCTGCTGGGCTGATGCGCATGAGAGAACTACTTTGACTTCACGGCAGACGATTCAAGGAATCAATTTCGGTGTCATGCGCTGCGGCTTCCTTGCTTCCAGTCGCTACGATCTTAGCTGCGCTTTTCGATGTCGGTGGATCTCCGCACGCGCGCGCGAGTTCAGACCAGCCGACACACTTGCCATTCGGACCGCGATAGCCCGGGCCGCGACGGTCGTCGCAGGCTGCTAAAGCTTCAGAAGAACAGTGCAATAAGATCTCAGTCAAAAGCAGCGCATCACAACTTCTTAGCGTTCTCGACGCTCAGGGCTTGCACCGCGCTATTCACGAAGTCTGCCCCCTTTGAGCGAAGGAACAGGACGCGCGACTGACGAACGTTGTCGTTGTACTTGCGGAGCATCAAACTGGAATCGCTGGAAATCCAGGTTGACGTTTCATCGATGAATTCGGCCCCCATTCATCGTTTTGGCCGGTGATTTTGTGTCCGCCGTCGGCTGCCCGTATCGGATCAATGTCGGCTCGCGGGAAAGGGAGCCAGCCGGTGGCTCGAATCGGGCGGAAAATGCCGTGAGAGCTCATGCTTGGCCCTCCCGGATGGGATCAGGACCAGAACACTGACAGCCGAAGGCAGAAATCTGCTGTCAGGGGATAAGTGGTAGCGGGAGAGGGACTCGAACCCCCGACCCCAGGATTATGATTCCCGTGCTCTAACCAGCTGAGCTACCCCGCCACAGGGCCGCGACGGCCAGGATGCCGCGCCGCGAATGGGCCGCTTATAAGGAGGGCCGGGACTCCCTGTCAAGCAAAGGACGCACCGGAAATCCGCTTTTCCGTCATCCAGTTAGCAGATTCCACGAAGAGCGCCGATTGCATCGCTTCGCCAAGGACTTGGCGAAGCGATGGTGATGGATCTAGTCGCCGTCGAAGGCCTTCTTCAGCGCTGCCATGTCGAGCTTGATCATGCCCATCATGGCGGCCATGGCCCGCTTGGCGCCTTCGCCATTCTCGCTGGCGAGCAGTTCCGTGAAGCCGTTGGGGACGATCTGCCAGGGGACGCCCCAGCGGTCGTTGATCCAGCCGCAGGCGTTGGCCTTGCCACCATTCGCGAGAATGGCGTCCCACACGCGATCGACCTCGGCCTGGTCTTCGCAATGGATGGTGAAGGACACCGCGGTGCTGAACGTGGCGGGACTGCCGCCATTGAGACCGATGAAAGTCTGGCCGGCCAGTGTGAAGCCGACCACCAGCACGTTGCCGGCCTTGCCGCCGGGATAGTCGATCGGCGCGCGTTGCACGCGGTCGACGGACGAGTTGGCCACCAGCGAACAGTAGAATTTTGCGGCGTCTTCAGCCTCTGTCTCAAACCAGATGCAGGGGGAGATTTTCGACATCGCTCGGTCTCCCGATCAGTTGGCCATTGCGGCCTGGGCAGCCGCCATGTCCATCCACATCACTTCCCAGATATGACCGTCGGGGTCCTCGTAGCTGCGGCCATACATGAAGCCGAAGTCTTGCGTGGGTGTCGGATCGGCACTGCCGCCGGCGCCGACGGCCTTCTTCACGAGGCCATCGACCTCATCACGGCTCTCGGCCGAGACGCAGATCAACACTTCGCTCGAGGTCTTCGCATCGACGATCGTCTTCGAGGTGAACTGCTTGTACTTCTCATGTGTGAGCAGCATCGCGTGGATGGTGTCGGAGAACACCATGCAGGCCGCGGTGTCGTCGGAGAATTGCGGATTTTTGGTCGCGCCGACGGCTTCATAGAATGCGACCGCGCGGGGCAGATCGCTGACCGGCAGGTTCACGAAGATCATCTTGCTCATGAAATATTCCCTCTCGCATAGTGTGGTACTGCACCAAGGACGAAGCTGGCGACGGCGATCCGACACGCGCTGCCAAAAAATCTCCCATCCACCTGTCGTTGTTGTGACACGCAGTCCGATGCCATGACGTGCGGACGGTTTGTCGCATGCGCGATGGTCCATCGGAATTGCGGCGGCGCGTAAATCATCGTTCATTGCCAACACGGCGGTGTTACGACGGAAGACGCACTTTGCGGCGATGATTTCCGCGTTACACTGCCGAC
>WPCJ01076074.1_pt1 | contig 46099 bp, 47 predicted proteins | sample 5399831 | NCBI WGS metagenome assembly WPCJ01 (sample SAMN12869470, study PRJNA574797) | sludge metagenome | isolation source: wastewater treatment of pH10 | place: China:Beijing | collected 2019-05-20
CATGAATATTGATGCCATCTCCATCGGCTCCAATCCTCCTGAAGACGTCAACGTCATCATTGAAGTGCCTGTCGGCGGCCAGCCGATCAAGTACGAGATGGACAAGAAGGCCGGCGCCCTCATCGTCGACCGCTTCCTCTACACGCCAATGACCTATCCGGGCAATTACGGTTTCGTGCCGCATACGCTTTCGGAAGATGGCGACCCGATTGACGTTCTCGTCTGCAACACCCGTCCGCTGGTTCCTGGCTGCGTGATCAACGTTCGCCCGATCGGCGTTCTGGTCATGGAAGACAATTCCGGCAAGGATGAAAAGATCATCGCCGTTCCGTCGCCGCACCTGACGCGCCGCTACGAGAAGATCCACGATTATACCGATATGCCGGAGATCACTCTGAAGCAGATCGCGCACTTCTTCGAGCACTACAAGGATCTGGAACCCGGCAAGTGGGTCAAGATCGGTGACTGGGGTGACGAGGATTACGCACGCAAGTTCATCGTGGAAGCTATCGAACGCGCCAAGGGCAAGTAAGCGACAGCTTTTCGATCCGTCTAAAACAAAAGCGCCCGGCAATGTCCGGGCGCTTTTGTTTTCGGGCTTGCGAGTGATGCGCTTAGAGCATAATCCGGCCGGAGTGAAACGAGGATCGATAAGATTATGCTTGAAATATAATAACTTAGAGCGCCGATCTGATCCAATCAGATCGAAACGCGCTCTAAAGGAAAAGCGGCAGCAGCGTCGTCCACATGAACTGACGGATGAAGAAGATGATCAGCAACAGGATGATCGGCGAAATATCGATGCCGCCGAGATTGGGCAAGATATTGCGGATCGGGCGCAGAACAGGCTCTGTCACCTTGTAGAGAAACTCACCGATTGATGCCACGAAACGGTTGCCGGAATTGACGACATTGAACGCATAGAGCCACGAGAAAATGGCACTCGCGATAATAATATAGGTGTAAATATCGAGCGCCAAATCAATGGTGCGGAACAATGCGATCATGGAGGCCTCCTTGGCGATTGGCCGAGATGTAGCGGTTGCATCGGGCGAGAACAAGGGCTGAGCGCTTGAGCGCTGGAATTTTTGAGAAGCGCAGCAAGTGCTTTCAGTCGCCCGAACCGTCGAATTGTCGTTGAGTATTGTGGTGAATGAGATTGTTGACGTGCTCCAGCCAGTGGTCACGGACGCGCATACTGCGCAAATGCTGAAGCGTGTTGGTGACATAATCCACATTAGCACCGGAATCGCCGCGGGCGGATGCGACAATGGCTGCGGCTTCCTCGGCTTTCAGCGAGCCTGCATATTGCAGGTGGCGGCGGTCGGCCACATAGGTGACGGCGTCAACATCGCGTCCATCGGCAAGACGCAAGCGAAGATGTTTTTCATGATAGACTTGGTTCGACATTTCACGTTCGCGCAGATAGGTCATCACTTCGCCGGTCATATCTCCGGGCACGCGAAAAGCAATACCGAGACACGAACCACCGGCATCTAGCCCCAGAACCAGCCCCGGTTGATCGGGAGTTCCTCGATGAACATGCGAGTAAATGCACAGGCTGCGCCTGTAGCCGTAAAGGCGCGCGCGCATGGTCTCCACATGCGCAAAACCCGGCCGCCACATCAGCGAGCCGTAGCCGAAAACCCAGAAATCGTTCATTCGCCTATCATCGGGGAGTGTGGTCATGAGAGTATCCATAATGGTTCAGTGAACGCCGATTTCCACCGGTAATCAACGGATATCCCTCGATTTTTCTTCTCTATCGCTTCACAAGGCACATTCCTGCCATAATATGGCCAACAGTCGGGAGGAGCAAAACATATCGGGGTTGGATATTTGGTCTGAACCCGGAGTGAGGCTCTTCGAAACAACCGTCTGATTAATGTAAGGCTTTTGAAATGGCGCACACTGGAATGAACGCACCGAAAGCCAGAAAGCGCCCCATAGCGCTCATCATTATTCTCGTTGTCTTGATCGCTGGCTATACGGCGGGCTGGTTCTATATTGCAAACAGGCTTGAGGCGCGCGCCGAGGCTGACATGGCCAAGCTTGCTGCCCAGGGTGTTGGCGTGAAATGCGAAGATCTGCGCATGGGCGGCTATCCGCTGCGCGTCAATGTCGTTTGCGACAGCATTTCCTGGCAGCGGCCTTCCGAGGGTATGTCTTTCCGCGCCGGACGTTTCACTTCGGGTTCTCCGGTCTATGCGCCACGTTCACTCTCGAACGAACTGACAGGTCCGGCCTTTATTGAGTTTCCGGGGCTGGAGCCGCTGGAAGTCAACTGGAGCAAGTTTACCTCCAATACCCGGCTGGCGCGTCCGTTCCCGACCGAAATCGAGTTGGCTGCACGTGAGGTCGCGGTTGGCCTTCGCACCGAAACTACGAAGACGGAGCCGCTCAGCACGCTCGAGCAGATGGATTTCCGCATGAGCCAAGCGGACGGAACCTTGAAGATCAATGGCCGCTTTGCTGGATTGAAGCTTGCCAAGGCAGTGATCGGTAGTGCCACCAGCCCTGAAATCGACGGCGTCGCGGATATTGATGTGGCAGATGCTGCGACACTGCTTGCAAGGAGCGAAACCCCTTTCCATCAACGTCTGCGCGGACATTCCGGTACGATCAATCAGGCTTTCCTGTCCATGCCCAATGGAGCCATGGTTTCTGTTGCAGGGCCGTTTTCGGTCGGTGTCGACGGGCTCGTCAATGCTGATGTGAAACTGACGCTCGTTAATCCGCAATCGCTGGCGCAGGTGGGGCAGACAGTGTTTCCCGAGCAGGGTGGCAATATCGCCACCGTTTTGTTTGCTCTCTCGGCTATGCCGAAAGACGAAAACGGCAATCCCGTTATGGAGATCGCCGTTCGCAAAGGTAAAGTCAGCGCCGGATTTATTCCGCTCGGACGGTTGCCTGCTCTTTAAGAGAGTAGGCGAATAAGGCAGTAAGGGAGTAGGACACTATGTTTGCGGCCCTATCCGTTCCTTACTTTTCGCTCGTGCGCGTCGCAGCCTGACGGCCGAAGTCCGGTGCATCTACTTCCTGACCGGCATCGATGATACCGCGCCGAACAGCGCGCGTGCGGGTGAACAGATCAAATAGCGCTTCACCATCACCCCAACGTATTGAGCGTTGCAGCGAGGCTAGGTCTTCCGAAAAACGCCCAAGCATTTCGAGGATAGCATCCTTGTTGTGCAGGCATACGTCACGCCACATTGTCGGATCGGACGCGGCCAGACGCGTGAAGTCACGGAAACCGGAAGCCGAATACTTGATGACTTCCGATTTGGTGACCTGTTCCAGATCGCTGGCCGTGCCGACAATGTTATAGGCAATGATGTGCGGCAGATGCGAGACGATAGCCAAAACCAGATCGTGGTGCTGCGGGTCCATGCGGTCGAGCCGCGAGCCGCAGGCGATCCAGAAGTCGCTCAGCTTTTCCAGTGCCGCTTCATTTGTATCGGGCAGGGGGGTCAGGATGCACCAGCGATTCGTGAAGAGTTCTGCAAAGCCAGCGTCGGGACCGGAATACTCAGTGCCCGCCAAAGGGTGGCCGGGAATGAAATGTACATTGTCCGGCAGTTCTGGCTGCATCTGCGCAATCACCGAAGCCTTGGTGGAGCCGACATCCGTAATTATGGCACCGGGTTTGAGATTTGTCGCGATCTGCCGCGCTACCGTGCCTGACGAGCCGACGGGAACTGAAACGATAACCAGATCGGCATCCTTGACAGCCTCAGCGCTATCGGTGGTGTAGCTGTCACCGAGTGCCAGTTCTTCGGCGCGTTTCAGCGTTTCACCGCTGCGTGTGGCAATGGCGATGTGATCTGCGAGCTTTTCGCGCCGAATAACGCGGGCCAGCGATGAACCGATAAGGCCGATGCCAATCAGGGCGATCTTGTCGAAATGGACCGTGGACATTGTTCTACTTCAAAAATTCAGTCAGGGCGGCGACAACGCCACGATTGGCTTCTTCCGGTCCGACCGTCATGCGCAAGGCATTGGGGAAACCGTAGCCGCCGACGCGACGCAGGATATAGCCGCGCTTGGAAAGCCATTCGTCGGCCTTATCCGCCGAGTGCGCGGCATTGTCTGGAAAATGGATCAGCAGGAAATTCGTGACTGACGGCGTTACCCGCAGGCCGAGCTTGGTGAACTCGTCGGCCAGCCAGCCAAGCCACTTGTCATTGTAAGTGATCGACTTTTCGACATGGGCGCGGTCACGGATCGCAGCTGCGCCAGCGGCAATGGCGGCCGAGTTCATGTTGAACGGCCCGCGTATGCGGTTGAGCGCATCGACCACGTGCAGCGGTGCATACATCCAGCCGATACGCAGGCCCGGTAGCCCGTGGATTTTCGAGAAGGTGCGCGTCATGACAACGTTCTCGTTGGACGAAACGAGTTCGAGACCGGATTCATAGTCATTGCGACGGACATATTCGGCATAAGCCGCATCAAGAACCAGAAGCACGTGCTTCGGCAGTCCGGCGTGAAGGCGACGGACTTCCTCGAAAGGCAGATAGGTCCCAGTCGGATTGGCCGGATTGGCAATGAAGACGATCTTTGTGCGCGGCGACAGGCCGGCCAGAATGGCATCCACGTCGATACGCTCATTCTTCTCTTTCACCGTAACTGGTGCGGCGCCGGCGCCCAACGTCTGGATCTTGTAGACGGCAAAACCATGCTCCGTGATGATGGCTTCGTCGCCTGGAGCAAGATAAGTCTGGCATATCAGGCCAAGCAGTTCGTCGGAGCCGTTGCCGCACAGGATATTGGCCATATTGAGCCCCTGTGTTTCCGCAATCGCCTCGCGCAACGCCAGCGCCTGCCCATCTGGATAAAGCTCCAGTTTTTCACCTGCGTGTCGATAGGCTTCGACAGCATGCGGACTTGGACCAATAGGCGTTTCGTTGGAGGAGAGTTTATAGACCTTGGCAACGCCCTCCACATGTTCCTTGCCGGGCACATAGGCTGCGATGTCGAGCAGGCCTGCCTTGGGCTGGGGACGGGTAAGGTTCTGCGTATCGGTCATGATTTTGGCTCCGCCAAAAGGTCAATGTTAAAACTACGGTGGCGGCATATCCCGCCATTGCGTTCAAGTCGAGAAAAACCTTGTTCGATAGTACGTGCCGACTGCAGCAACTGTACGTTTTTACAGGCGATGATGCGCACGTATCCTAATTCTTTCGGTCTGACTTGTTGCTTTGCACAGGTACTTTCCGCAATCCACCAACGGGTGTGCCTTGCGGTGCGAGAACCGGAACGAAGACGCGGCGCGACGAACGCTGGGCGACAGGCAATCCCTGATATAGCCGCTTCTGTGCCTCCACCACCAGAACGCCTGAAAAGACTGGCCACAACCGTCGCCCCATGCCTTCGAGAGCAAGACATGGCCGCATCATCCATCGCCGCGTGGCGGGCGGAAAATGCAGGGCGTCGCTCACCGTGCTGACGGTGAAATTCGCCTCACGCAATAGGGTCGTTAGCTGCGTCCGGCTGTAAGGCCGTCCGCTGCCGAAAGGTGTATGTTCGAAGCGGGCCCATACGCCGCGGCGGTTGGGCACCACAATGACGAGTCGTCCATTTGGCGCGAGGACGCGCCACATCTCCTTCAGCGTTTCGGTCGGGTTTTCTGCATATTCCAGCGCATGGACCATAAGCACGCGATCAATCGAGGAATCGGGCAGCGGCAGTTCCTCATCGAAAACGAGCGCTGTTGCTGTTTTTTCTACCGAAGGCCAGGCGACGGCTCCCTGACCAGCCGGCATGAAGGCGAATGTGCGCTCTGTATCGGCACTGAAACGGTCGAGATAGGGCAGGCTGTAGCCCATGCCGACAAGCCGCTCTCCCGGCACATGCCCCCAAAGACCCGCCAATGCCATGCGGATCGCGCGCTCCGCGAGATGGCCCAGTGTCGTGTCGTAAAATGATCGCAGTTCGATGATGTCTGGATGCATGCAGGTCACGCTATATGAAATCTCGACGCTGGGAAATGGAGAAGCCGGAGCATCTTCATCCGGTGGGGTGCAATTTCCTCAAACCGTGCTATAGAGCGTGCCTTTCCGGCACCTTTGATGGGCGCCGAAGTCTGCGCGAAAGCGAACGATCAGGAGAAGCAGCAGATGCCCGAAGTCGGTGGCAAGACAATCGAAGTTCTCTTTAGTCCGGATGAGATCGCCGGTCGCAATCTCGAGCTCGCCAAGGCCATTGCTGAACACAAGTTTCACAATCTGCTGACAATTTCGATCCTGAAGGGCTCCTTCATCTTTGCAGCCGACCTCATCCGCGCGATGCACGATGCAGGTGTGGAACCCGATGTCGAATTCATCACCGTTTCAAGCTACGGCAAGGGAACGACAAGCACGGAAGTTCGTCTGCTGCGCGATATCGACAGCGATGTGCGTGACCGTGATGTGCTTCTGATCGACGATATTCTGGAATCCGGAAAGACGTTGAAGTTCGTTCGCGAACTCATGCTGGAACGGGGCGCACGGAGCGTCAGCATTGCTGTTCTTCTCGACAAGAGCGTGCGCCGCAAGGTCGATCTTGATGCCGATTTCGTGGCTTTCGAATGCCCCGACTATTTTGTCGTCGGCTATGGCATGGACGTCGGGCATGCCTTCCGCCAGTTGCCTTATGTTGGTCGGGTGATGGAATAAGAGCCTGTTTCAAAAGTCGTCCTGTGTGGCTGCAAATGGCGATTTGCCTGCGTTCCGGTGCTCATGTAGCTTTCTTTGGCGCATAGTCCCGAAAAGTCTGCAACTTTTCGGGACTATGCTCGGACGTACATTGCGCTCCAGTACTCGAAAATCACCATTTTCGCGCACACATGCCGCTTTTTGATTCAGCCTCAAAGGTTCTGCGGCCTGTTTCTCAATCGAACTTCAACAGACGCTGCAGATATTCCTTTTCCATCTGCGGCGTCAGCGCATTGCCGAGCTTGCGGCGGATTTCGTCGAGAATTTCGCGCGCACGCTGAATATCTATTTCACCTGGAATCTTGACGTCATCGTTGAGGCCGCTGTCGCCGGTACCTTGCTGGCGACCAAGGGGATCCCTTCCGCGACTGCCATTGGCGCCACTTTGCCCTTGACCTTGCTGGCCCATGGCCTGCTGCATTTTCTGCATCATGTCGCGCCCGCCACGACGTAGCGCATCGAGCGCGCTACCCTGCTGGTCGCTTGCTTCTGCGCCTTCGCTGCGGCCGAGCGCATCAGTGGCATTGCCCATTGATTTTCCGGCATCCGAAAAATCCTTGCCGGGTTCAATGCCCATGCCCTTCAGGTCGTCCATCAGTTTTTGCAGATCGGACTGAAGGTCCTTCTGTTGTTGTTGCAGCTTGCGCATGGCTTCGGCCATATCAGGAGGAATATCGCCTTTCCCGCTTTGACCGTTATCAGCTTCACCGCCCGGCTGTCCGCCGCCCATGGAACCGTCATCGCCGGGGAACAGGTTGTCGTCGAACTCGCCTTCACCATCGCTGCCGCCGAACTGACGCTGCATTTTCTGATCGAGATCGAAAGTTTCGTTCATCGTCTTTTGCTGGCGCTGCATCAGTTCGCCGAGCTTGTTCATCTGCTGCTGCATCTGGTTCTGCTGGCCTTGCCCCTGACCTTGCTGGCCCTGCTGTGTCTGCCCCATCTGGAGATTGTTCATCAGGTTCTGCAATTGCGACAACAACTGTTCAGCCTGATCCCGCGAGCCCTGACGTGCCAGATTTTCGATCTGGTCCATCATGCGCTGCAGGTCTTTTTCCGTCAGCATTCGCGCATTGGGGTCTGGTGCGGTGCGGCGTGCATTCGGGTTCTGCTGCTGGCGCTGGGCAAATTCCCGCAGGAAGTCTTGCATTGCCTTGCGCAGTTCTGCCGAAAGCTTTTCGATTTCCTCTTGCGATGCACCGTTCTGCAGAGCGTTTCTTAGGGCTTCCTGTGCCTGCCGCAGGCGCTTTTCGGCAGCTGACAGGTTTCCGTCGTCGATACCAAGCGCGACCTGCCACATATAATCCGCCGCATCGCGTAAGGCGTCATCACTCCTGGCGAGACGGAGGCGCGTGCCAATCGTGACCAAACCCAGATAATGAGCTGCATTCTTGATGGTTTCTTCCGGGCGAAGCGTGATTGCCGACAGCATGTCGAGCACATGGTCGCGTTGCGTGGCATCGAGCGCGAGGATACGGCGCTGCTCGGCAACGGCGCGGGCGAGCGGATTGCTGAAAGGACGCTCTGGCAAGGTAATGATCTTGGTTTCGCTGCGACCGATTTGTCCGGCGGCGTCGGTTACAACCAGCGTGAGCGCAATTTTTTCGCCCGCCCAAGGATGTTCGGACAGGTCCTTCGACGTCGTAGCGTCCTTTACGCCGCGGCGGGGCAATGCAAGAGGCAGTTCCGGCGCATCGTAAAGCGGTGCGGCCTCTTCATCCTCATCATTGTTGAGTGGGATAATCTCACCCTCGGCTTTTACGGGCGCGTAGTCGTCCTCGATCTGATAGGAAAGCTGCAATGTGCCGTTCAGCGCATGCCCGGGTTCCTTTGTGAAGTGGATCGTCGGCGGGTTGTCCGGCGTGACGGCAAATTTCCAGCGAGCATCGGTGCCCGAAAGCGCCAATGTCTCGTCCTGCTGCAAATCGTAACGGAAATTGCGGCTTCCATCGACGACGGCCTGTTCTGCAGGCTCTTTTCGGTCATCCTTTGCGCTTACCGGCTGCACGTCGCGGCGCTCGCCCTTCACATCGGTCGCAGTCAGGCGTTCAGAACCGCCACCGATCACGCGGACCGACAGAATGCTGCCCTGCGGTACGTTGATTGCGGCTTGTTCACTGTCGCTCGCCGTAGCCAGGAAGACCGGAGCACGGCCGGTATAGCGCGGCGGCGTCACCCATGCATCAATGCGGGCAATGGCACTGTCATCACTTGGGCGGATATGAAAGGCATCGGCAATACGGCCGCTGTTCGGGCTGATGCTGTAGGCGAAGGCAGTCACGAAGAGCAGGGCAACCACTGCACGAATGCCGAAGGGGTCATGTTCGGGAACGCGTGTATAGGGCAGGCCGGATTGCAGGTTCTTAAGCCGGTTTGCCATGCGGCGCTGATGTTCCCGCCACAAGGCGACGGCGAAAGGATCGTGTTCTCCGGTTGCCATATGGCCCGTCTGGACGGCAAGCGGTTCGTGAACCAAACCGTTGATCGCCTCAATGCGGCTTGTGATGTCACTTTCTGTCGGAGGGCGAAATCGGAACGGCAGATAAAGCGCAATAAGACCGGCAAGACCAAATAGCGCCAGCACGCCGATATGAAGCCATCGCGGCATCATGCCGAACAAGCCGAACCAGCTCAGGCTGAAAAACAGGCCGACAAGAAGGACCAGCGGCAATATCAGCAGCCAGAAGCGCTCGAAGCTGATTGATAGAAAGGCGCGGAGACGGAGCCGACGCAGAGCATCGCCTTCCCCGGAAAAGAGCCGCAGGAAGGCATCCCGCGCGGGGCGCGGCCCGTCTTTCCTGTCGTTGCTACGATCCGTCATTTGGGCTTTCTGGCGTGTATCGCGTTTTCATCTGGCAACAGGATAACACGCATCATGGCAAAGGCGAGGCTTTGCCATGATAATTGTATGCATGGGTTTTATAGCCACTCCGGCACGGAATCGAGCGCCAGCAATTCTTCGTAGGTACGGCGCGGGCGTACGACATGATAGCGATCATCGTCGATCAGCACCTCGGGAATGAGTAGGCGGCTGTTGTAGGTACTGGATAAAACCGCACCATATGCGCCCGTCGTACAGACGGCGATAAGGTCGCCCGGAGCAGGTTTTGCCACTTCCCGGTCGAGGCCGAGATAATCGCCGGTTTCACAGACCGGGCCGACAAAATCGGCGCGGATGCGTGGCGCATCATCCTTCGGCAGGGTTACGGGCTTAATGTCGTGGAATGCATCGTAAAGTGTGGGACGAATCAGGTCGTTCATCGCCGCATCCACAATGACGAAGTTCTTGGCGTCGCCTTCCTTGACGAAGATCACTTCCGTTACCAGAAGTCCGGCATTGCCGACGATCAGGCGGCCCGGCTCGAACACGGTTTTCAAGCCGAGCGGCTTGATGTGTTTTGCAACGATTTCCGCGTAAGCGACGGGTAGCGGCGGCGGCGTATTGTCAGTACGGTAAGGAATGCCGAGCCCCCCGCCAACATCGACGTGGCGGATGTTGTGACCGTCGGCCTGCAGTTCCTTGACCAGTTGCGCCATCAGAGCAAAGGCATCGTCGAACGGTTCGAGATCGATGATCTGGCTGCCGATATGCATATCGATGCCGACCACGTCGAGACCGGGCAGGCTTGCCGCGCGGGCATAGGCCTCGCGCGCCTTGACGCGGGGAATGCCGAACTTGTTTTCGGATTTGCCGGTAGAAATCTTGGCATGTGTTTTCGCATCCACATCGGGATTGATGCGCAGCGATACGGATGCGACCTTGCCCGCCTTGACGGCACGAGCAGAAAGAATTTCCAGTTCCGGCTCGGATTCAACGTTGAAACAATAGATACCTGCTTCCAGCGCGAAGTCCATTTCGTGTGGGGTCTTGCCGACGCCTGAAAAGACGATCTTATTGGCCGGGATGCCCGCAGCAAGTGCCCGGCGGATCTCACCTTCCGAGACGGTGTCGGCACCGGCGCCAAGCTTCGCCAGCGTTTTCAGCACGGCCTGGTTGGAATTGGCCTTCAGCGCGTAGGTCACCAGCGTTTCCATACCGGCGAAGGCTTCGCTGAACACCCGGAAATGACGTTCGATGGTCGCGCGGGAATAGACGTAGAAAGGTGTACCAACAGCCTGAGCGATTTCAGGCAGGCTGACATTTTCGGCGTGAAGAACGCCGTTGCGATATTCGAAATGGTTCACGGGAAGGCCCTGCAGCAGAAACTTACAACAGCTTGTCGAGGATGATAGGCTTGTCTTCCTTCGGTTTCGGCTTGGTGTGTCCCTGATCGTCGGTGATCAGCGACGATGGCGGCGGCTCCAACGGGCCCTTACGACCGCAAGCAGCGAGCATGGCCGCAAGCGCGGCGATCAGAAGCACGGAAGAAATGGCGGAGCGGCCTGTCATCAGCTTTGGTTCCCGAAACGTATAATCTTGCGATAGGTCTAACTCATAATGCTCGAAAGTGGAATCATCAGTTCGGCAGATGATTCCACATGACGTCATGTTGATAGCTTATCAGGCCTTGGTGATGCGCTTTTTCCAGTAACGGATCTGGCGGCGAACTTCCTGCGGGGCTGTCCCGCCGAAGGATTGACGGCTCTTCACCGATTTCTCAACCGTGAGATAACCGAAGATCGCATCAGTGATGCCCGGATGGATCGATTGTAGCTCTTCCAGCGAGAGCTTGGCCAGATCGACCTTGCGGCTTTCGGCCAGCGCCACGGCGCGACCGGTGACGTGATGCGCCTCGCGGAAGGGTAGGCCCAGTTCGCGCACCAGCCAGTCGGCCAGATCGGTCGCGGTGGAATAGCCCGAACCTGCGGCCTTCTTCATGGACGCTACATTGATGGTCAGGTCGCGCACCATGCCAGCCATGGCGGCGATGGCGAGTTCCAGATTTTCGGCGGCGTCGAAGACCTGTTCCTTGTCTTCCTGCATGTCCTTGGAATAGGCGAGCGGTAGACCCTTCATGATGGTCAGAAGGGCGACCAGCGAGCCGTTGATGCGGCCAGTCTTGGCGCGCACCAGTTCGGCGGCATCCGGGTTCTTCTTCTGCGGCATGATCGAGGAGCCGGTGGAGAAGGCGTCGGAAAGCCGCACGAAATTGAACTGCGGGGTCGACCAGATGACGATTTCCTCGGCAAGGCGCGAAAGATGCCCGGCGCAGATAGCGGCGAGCGACAGGAATTCCAGCGCATAGTCGCGGTCGGAAACGCTGTCGAGCGAATTGCGGGTCGGTTCGCGGAAGCCGAGTGCCTTGGCCGTCATGTGACGGTCGATCGGAAAGCCGGTGCCTGCAAGGGCTGCCGCGCCCAGCGGCGATTCGTCCATGCGTTCAATCGCATCACGCACGCGCGACAGATCGCGGCCGAACATTTCCACATAGGCCATGCAGTGATGACCGAAAGTGACGGGCTGTGCGGTCTGGAGATGGGTGAAGCCCGGCATCACGGTCGTGGCGTGTTCTTCCGCGCGTTCCAGAAAAGCCTCGATCAGGTTTTTCAGGGCGATGGCGGTCTTTTCCAGTTCCTGCTTGACCCAGAGGCGGAAATCGACGGCCACCTGATCATTGCGCGAGCGGGCAGTATGCAGGCGTCCGGCAGAAGGGCCGATCAGATCGGCCAGCCGCGCCTCGATATTCATGTGAATGTCTTCGAGCTTGCGCGAGAAGGTGAACTTGCCATCCTCGATCTCCTTGAGGATGGTTTTCAAACCCTGCTCGATCTGCTTGTGGTCGTCTGCCGTAATGATGCCCGTCTTTGCGAGCATGGCTGCATGGGCGAGTGAGCCTTGAATATCTTGCGCATAGAGCTTGCGGTCGAAGCCGATGGATGCATTGATCTCTTCCATGATCGCATCGGGTCCTGAGGCAAAACGGCCGCCCCACATCTGATTGCTTGATTTTTGTTCGCTCATGCTCATATGCCCCGAGTGACGATTTGGCCGGATAATAGAAAGAAGTGATGCGACATGGCAGAAGACAACGAAAAGGCGAAATCGGGAAATCGCAAGATCGTCCTTCTCGCAGCCCTTGCCGGTGTCATTGCCGGTATTGGGGCGGTATACGTGATGGAGCGCCCTTCTGGCAATGTGGTTACCCAGAATGTTTCGACGAATGTCTCTGCGGAAAACGATGAAGCTTCGGCTCAATGCGTGTTGAAGGCGGATAAGCTGAAGGCACTTGATGCAGCTGCGACTGGTGGTGTGGCTGCGATGCGTGCTGCCGAAAAGCCGATCTCAGTCTCGCATATTGCCTTTACGGGACCTGACGGCAAGCAGATGACGCTGGGCGATTTCAAGGGCAAGACACTGCTGGTTAATCTCTGGGCGACGTGGTGTGCGCCGTGCCGCGAGGAAATGCCCGCTCTCGACAAGCTGGAGGCCGAAAAAGGCGGAGCTGATTTCGAGGTCGTCGCGATCAACATCGACACTGGTTCGGATGACAAGCCCAAGGGCTTTCTGAACGAAATCGGCATCAAGAATCTGACCCTGCACCGAGATGCTTCCATGTCGAGCTTCAACGAGTTGAAGCGCAAGAACCTGGCCTTTGGCCTTCCGGTGACGCTGCTGGTCGACAAGGACGGGTGCCAGATTGCATCCATGAACGGTCCGGCGCCGTGGGACAGCCCGGAAGCTGCGAAACTGATCGACGCCGCTCAGAGACTCTAACACTCGACAAAATCGAGAATCAGTGGCTTGTTTTCTCTTCCAAAGAGGGAGTTGCCTATGAGCCTTGAAGTCTGGCTTGCATTTTCCGCCGCATCCATCGTGCTCCTGATTATTCCGGGGCCGACTGTTCTGCTCGTCGTTTCATACGCACTCGGTCAGGGCTGGAAAGCGGCTTTCCCGATGGCGATTGGCGTTGCGCTGGGGGATTTTACGGCTATGACGCTTTCCATGCTTGGTGTGGGTGCGTTGCTGGTCGCTTCGGCAACCGTGTTCACCGCCGTAAAATGGGCAGGTGCCGCCTATCTCATCTGGCTTGGCATAAAATTGTTTCGCGCTGGCGGAACACTTCATGCCAGTGCGCGGCACGACAAGGTGCATCCCGCAAGAATGCTGGTTCATGCCTGGCTGGTGACGGCACTCAATCCGAAAAGCATCACCTTCTTCGTTGCCTTTCTTCCGCAATTTCTGAGTCCGCACCGGGATTTTCTGACCCAGATGCTGGTTTTCGAAAGCACGTTCCTCGTGCTCGCTTTTCTTAACGCCTTTGCCTATGCGCTTCTGGCGACCCGGGCACGCCGCTTCTTCTCAAGCGAACGGGCGCTGCGCATTTTCAATCGGACGGGCGGGACATTGCTGATCGGTGCCGGTGTTGCCTCCGCCTCAATGCGATCAACCTGAGATGAAACCGGCGCGTTTCAGCCGGACGATGGCCAGATCAAGCGCCGAGAGGAATGCAGAACGGTCCTTGGGCGAAAAGGGAGCGGGTCCGCCTGTAACTTCGCCTGCAGAACGCAAACTATCCATCAGATTGCGCGTCGCAAGCGTATTGCCGATGGTGCTTTGGGTATGAACGCGCCCGTTTGGAGCGATCACCGAGGCGCCTTTTTCGAGCGAGCGGCTGGCCAAAGGGATATCGGCGGTAATCACGATTGCGCCCTGCCGTGAATTCTCGGCGATCCAGTCGTCGGCGGCGTCGAGCTTGTCCGATACGACAACCCGTTCAACACGTTCTGCATCGCGTGGGATGGCAATGAAACTGTTGGCCACCAGCACGACCGGCAGATTGTGTCGTTCCGCCACGCGATAGATTTCAGCTTTCACCGGGCAGGCGTCGGCATCGACGAGAATGCAGATGGTTTCAGGTTCGTTGTTCATGCCGCTTCATAAAATGCGGGCGGCTGTTTGGCAAATTCAACGCTGCGTTCAGTTTTATGAGATAGGCGTTAGTTGCGAACCGGTATAAGGCGAGCCGCGAAAGTGAGAGTTCTGCCATGGCTGCCCGTTTCTTCCCCATCATGTTTGTCCTGCTTTGGGCCACCGGTTTCATCGGTGCGGGGCTGTCCATGCCTTATGCGGAGCCGTTCACTTTCATGGCGGTGCGTTTTTCCATTGCGGCTGTCATCATGACGCTTTGGGCGCTGGCAAGCCGGAGCATCTGGCCGAAAGGCAATGTACTTCTTCATGCGGCGATTGCTGGATGTCTCATACATGGCGTCTATCTTTCAGCCTTGTTCTGGGCCGTTCACCACGGCCTGCCTGCGGGAATGTCCGGTCTAGTGGCGGGTCTTCAGCCGATGCTGACCACGCTGATTGCGGCCATTCTTCTGGGAGAACGGGCGAGCGGACGGCAATGGACAGGGCTTCTCATCGGTTTCATCGGTGTTGCGATGGTTGTATGGCCAAAGTTTTCGGCGGGCAGCGGCGTTGATCCGAAAAGCCTTGCGGCGGCTTTCTTGGCGGTAGTGGCGATCAGCACTGGCACCGTCTGGCAGAAGCGTTTCGGCACGGCTGGCGATCTCAAGGCCGGAACGGCGGTGCAATATATCGCTGCTGCCATTCTGACCTCTATCTGCGCCTTCGCCTTCGAAACACGTGTCATCATCTGGTCGCCATCACTGATTTTTGCGCTGGTCTGGCTGACGCTTGCCATCTCCATCGGCGCTATTCTGGCACTTCTTGTGATGATCCGCGAAGGCGCAATGTCGAAAGTCGCATCGCTGTTTTATCTGGTGCCCGGTACTGCCGCGGTCATGGCTTATCTGATTTTCGGTGAGACGCTATCGGCAATCCAGATCGCAGGCATGGTGGTGACGACGCTTGGCGTTGCGCTGACTACTTTACGCCGGGCATGATCCCGAAAAGCGGGAGCCGGTTTTCGGACCGGATCGTGCGTTGATGTTATGAGTTAAGTTCGGGTTGTTGTTCGCGCTTGCGAAAGATCATGATCGCAGCGTTTACTTCTGCACCGATGATGAAGATTGCTGACAGCATGTAGAGAAAGACAATCGCCACCATGATCGAGGCGAGGCCTGCATAGGTCGTCACATAGGTGGCAAAGGTTTCGAGATATTTTGCAAAGGCCATCGCGGCGGCAAGCCAGGCTATGAGTGTGATCAATATGCCGGGCAGGATATCACCGAGGCTGCGTCGTCCGGCTGGAAGCCAGATATGCACCATGAACAGTGCCAGGACCAGCACTGCCACCGCTACCGTGTAGCGCCAGAAGGCAATTGTGCCGGTGAACGGCGCAATATCTGGAAACCATTGTTCGGCAATACGCACGGCAAGCGGGGCCAGAACCAGCAGGAAGCTGATTGCCATCAGGCTCAATGTGCCGACCAGAACGAAGCCCAGGCTTTGCAGGCGGCAGAAAATGATCGAGCGCTGGTCGGTGACGCGATAGGCGCGGTTGAGCGCGATGCGCAACGCCTCGACACCATTCGAGGCAAAATAAGCCGCTGCAATCACGCTCAATGTCAGAAGTCCACTGCGCTGCACGGTCAGCACGTTCATCACTTCGTTGGCAATTGGGGCAGCGATATTCGATGGCCACATATCGAAGATAACATGTACTGCCGTATCGGCGAATTCCTTGGTGCCGAGAAAGCTCGCCAGTGTGGTAGCAAAGATGAGGAACGGAAACAGTGCCATCAGGCCGGAAAGCGCGATATGGCTGGCGAAAGCCCAGCCATCGTCGGAACTGAAATGACCAATGACGTCGTAGGTGATCTGACGGAGAAAACGTTTGATTTTTCGCATCCGCAGATTTGTCCCCTAAAGCCTTGGTCGGTATTCGATAGGTGTTCAGCCTGTGTTTCAAGGCCTTAAATCTAGCATCGGTCTGCGGATTGCAAGGGCGGGACCCGTTTTAAACCGGACCCGAATCAAGCAAGCTTGTTGAAATCGCAGCGGGAAACGAACCTATGGCTCCGGCACATTCCGGTCAGAATCGACAACGCAATATCATCATCACCGGCTGTTCCTCCGGTATAGGCGCCTATTGTACCGAAGCGCTTCATGAGCGTGGCTGGCGCGTATTTGCGACCGCCCGCAAGGATGCGGATATTGAGGCACTCAAGGCAAAGGGAATTGAAGCCCATTATCTCGACTATACGGAGCCGCAGTCGATCGCTGCCCTTGCCGATGAGGTGTTGCGGCGGACTGGCGGGACGCTCGATGCCCTGTTCAACAATGGTGCTTACGCGCAACCCGGCGCGATTGAGGACTTGCCGGTCGAAGCCTTGCGCCAGCAGTTCGACGCCAATTTCTTCGGCTGGCACGATCTTACCCGGCGCGTTGTTCCGGTCATGCGGCAGCAGGGATATGGGCGTATCGTGCATTGTTCGTCGATTCTGGGATTGGTTCCGATGAAATGGCGCGGCGCTTATGTGGCGTCGAAGTTCGCGCTTGAGGGGCTGATGCTTGCGCAGCGCATGGAGCTGGAAGGCTCTGGTATCGATGTGTCGTTGATCGAGCCTGGCCCAATTGCTTCGCGCTTTACCTATAATGCTGCCAGTCACGCCAGAGCCAATATCGATATGGAAGCTTCGGTGCATCGTGAGCTCTACCAGCGCCAGATGGCGAAATTAGAAAGTGGCGGTACAAAATCCAAGAACAAGCTTGGACCGGAAGCCGTCTATGCTGTACTGCTTCATGCATTGGAGGCGCCGCGTCCCCGTCCGCATTATGTGGTGACGAGACCGGCGAAACTTGGGTCACTGGCACGGCGCCTGATGCCTGCACGCTGGCTCTACCGGATGCTATCCGACCAGTCATGAGGTCAGGAACAGTGCGCATGGGAAGGAAATAAAATGGACGTTCTGTTCAAGGGCGCGGCAATGGTGGCCATGTTTGCTGTGGCCGTCGTTCTGATCATCGGTCTGCGCAACATGATGCGCGGCGGTGACGGCAATTTCTCGAACAAGATGATGCAGCTGCGCGTTTTCCTGCAGTTCATTGCGATTGTTCTGATCGTCGGCGCGATCTATTTCGCTCGCCAGAAAACCGGTCAGTAAATATGGTCAAGCTCAACAAGATCTATACCCGCACGGGCGACAAGGGCACAACCGGGCTTGCCAGCGGGCCACGGCGGCTGAAGTCGGACCTGCGTGTCGAAGCCTATGGTACGGTGGATGAAACCAATGCCTGCGTTGGCATGGCGCGTCTTCACACCGGCGGCGAAGATAATCCTCATTCGCAAATCGATGCCATGCTGGGCCGTATCCAGAACGATCTTTTCGATCTTGGTGCAGATCTTTCGACGCCGGATGACGGCAAACCGCTCGCCTACGAACCTTTGCGCATCGTCGCATCGCAGGTTTCGCGTGTGGAAGCCGATATTGATCTCCTCAATGCCGATTTGCAGCCGCTCCGCTCGTTTATTCTTCCGGGCGGCTCGGCTGCATCGGCTGCATTGCACCTTGCTCGTACGGTTTCACGCCGGGCCGAGCGCCTGATGGTTGCGCTTGCCCGCGTCGAAGGAGAGATCGTTTCGGCAGAGGCTCTGCAATATATCAACCGCCTTTCCGATTTCCTGTTCGTGGCATCGCGAACCGTCAATGATAATGGTGCGCAGGACATTCTTTGGGTGCCCGGTGCCAACCGCTGATCAGACACCGCGCCTGTTGCCCCAGATCAGCACGTGGAGCTGGGGCAGGACGTGTGCTCCGTACCAGCCATCCGCAATCACCTTTTCCACCAGCCATTCCATCCGCCGCATGATGCCGTCAATATCGACTGCGGCGTCGTGTGCCTCGGGCGGCGGTGGTGTGTGATTGCCCGGCTGGAGATAGACCGGCAGAGCGGGATAGCGGCTGCCCACCTCTTTAGCGAAGGCGTAATCCTCTTCATCGAAGATGACGAATTTCAGCACCGTTCTCGGCGCTCCACCTGCAGCCTCGACACATGTTGCGAACGCATTGAAATCGACGTCCATACCGCTTGAAGGTGGTTTTGGACTCAGTACCAGCGTGTCGAGCTCGGAAAACCAGCCTTGTGCGACCGACCCTTGGGTTTCCAGTGCAAAGCGATAGCCTTCGGTTTTGCCGAGCCTGATCAAGGGGCCTAGCGGTTGAATGGCCGGATTGCCACCCGAAAGTGACACTGTTAGAGGTTGATTTCGGGAAAGTGTCGTCACTTCATCCCAGATCGCTTCCGCGCTCATTGCTTTCCACTCATGGCGAAAACGGCTTTCAACGGCATGGAGGCTGTCGCACCAGACGCAGCGATAATCGCAGCCACCGGTTCGCACGAAAACCGTCGGCTCGCCGATCAACACACCTTCGCCCTGTATCGTCGGGCCGAAAATTTCTGCGATGCGTATCTGTGTCACGGTCTGTACTCGGCCCATGTTTTGGGCGTTTCGCTGACCCGCACAGCGGAAATTTCCGGCCAGTGCTCACGGCACCAATCGAAAAAATGCCGGGCGAGGGCTTCAGCCGTGCTCTGGTTGTGCCCCAGAACATCGTTGAGATGGCGGTGGTCGAAGCAATCATCGATATAGCGCTTGAACGGCGCCAACTCATGATAGTCGCGGACAAAACCGTGCTGGTTCAGATCGGGAGCCGAGAGTTCGACCTCTACGATATAATTGTGGCCGTGCAGCCGGGCGCATTGATGATCTGCGGGCAGACCTGTCAGCTGATGCGATGCGGAAAAGTGAAACTTCTTGGTGATACGAAACATCAGGCGCTCCTCCGTGCAACGGCGTTGCGCCAGAAATCTGCATCTTCATAGAGGGTAGGGTCTTCGATGCCCGCGATATGAAAGGCCTCGCGTCGTTCGACACAGGTGCCGCAACGCCCGCAATGGCGTTCGCCGCCCTTATAGCAGGACCACGTCGCGGCAAAGGGCGTACGGTATTTTGCGCCGTCGATAACGATGTCGGCTTTCGATGCCTGCACATAAGGCGCGAGCAGCTTTATGTTCGCATAACCGTCCAGTGCATGGTTCTGCATCGTCTGGAAAGCATCGATGAAGCCGGGGCGGCAGTCAGGATAGATGAAGTGATCGCCGCCGTGGACAGCAAGGGCTACGGCCTCTGCCTTTTGTGCTGCCGCCACACCGAATGCGATTGCCAGCATGATCGCATTGCGATTCGGGACGACGGTGATCTTCATCGTTTCTTCGGCATAGTGTCCGTCCGGCACATCGACATCGTCGGTGAGCGCAGAGCCGGTCAGGCTGGCGCCGATATCGGTGATGTCGATGACCTGATGGGGAACGCCAAGCCTTTCGGGGCAGGCTTTGGCCGAATCCAGTTCCTTTTTGTGGCGCTGGGCATAGTCGAAGGAGAGGAGGGTAGTAAGTTGGTGTTCGCTTGCTATTCTGTGAGCAAGCGAAACGGAATCGAGTCCGCCGGAGCAGACGACAAGCGTTTTCATAAGTCAGGGTTCCTTGTTTTGACCGGGTAGGCTGCGACCGGATTACGGGGCGTTACCTAAAGCATGGCGTGTGGCTTGTAAACGACATGAAAACAGGAGGCGCCGGGTTGCGCAGTTTCGGAATGACCTCTTGTCAAGATAAATTGATTTTAATCGATATAGCGGCCCAACCCTGATTGACGTGCACGTCAACCGTCTTTAGGTTTCGTGCCGGTTCCCGGCGGATAGGCAGCGCATTTGCGCCATAACCCAAGTTGCGCCGGTGCCGCTTTCATGTCGGATTTTGACATGCAGGTGGGAGTTCACGGCGGCATAGTCCTGCTGCAAGAGTTATTGAAGAGGTAATCGCGGATGAAAGTCCTTGTCGCAGTGAAACGGGTTGTCGATTACAACGTAAAGATCCGTGTAAAGGGAGACGGATCGGGCGTTGAGCTTGCGAACGTCAAGATGTCGATGAATCCGTTCGACGAGATCGCAGTTGAAGAAGCGATCCGACTGAAGGAAGCGGGCAAGGTGACGGAAATCGTTGCGGTTTCAGTTGGCCCGGCTCAGGCACAGGAAACGCTGCGCACAGCGCTCGCCATGGGCGCTGATCGTGCCATTCTGGTCAAGGTTGATGAAGCGGTTGAACCGCTCGGCGTCGCCAAGGTGCTGAAGGGCGTGGTCGATGCGGAAAAGCCGGACCTCGTTTTCCTCGGCAAGCAGGCCATCGACGATGATTCGAACCAGACCGGTCAGATGCTGTCGGCGCTCCTCAACTGGAGCCAGGCGACGTTCGCCTCGAAGGTGGAGCTGGGCGACGGTTCGGCCAAGGTAACGCGTGAAGTTGATGGCGGTCTCCAGACCATCGACGTGAAGCTTCCGGCGATTGTCACGGTCGATCTACGTTTGAACCAGCCACGCTATGCGTCGTTGCCGAACATCATGAAGGCCAAGAAGAAGCCGCTCGACGAAAAGTCGCCCGCTGATTTCGGCGCCGACATTGCGCCGCGTCTCAAGGTCCTGAAGACCGAAGAGCCGGGTGGCCGTAAGGCTGGCGTGAAGGTCAGTTCAGTGTCCGAACTGGTCGAGAAGCTCAAGGCCGACGGCGTACTCTAAAGAAATCGGAAGGGACGAAATAAATGGCTATTCTTCTTATTGCCGAACATGACAATGCAACCCTTTCCGACCAGACGGCGAAGGCGCTGACGGCAGCCGCCCAGATCGGCGGCGACGTGGATGTTCTGGTTGCAGGCACGGGCGCAAAGGCTGCTGCCGATGCCGCGGCCAAGCTGAAGGGCGTGCGCAAGGTTCTGCTTGCTGAAAGCGATGCACTGGAAAACCGTCTGGCCGAGCCAACGGCTGCTCTCATTGTGGAACTGGCAGGCAATTACGACACGATCATTGCTCCGGCAACGACCTCGGCCAAGAACATCCTGCCGCGCGTGGCAGCGCTTCTCGATGTGATGCAGCTTTCGGAAATCATGGAAGTCGTATCGGCTGATACGTTCAAGCGCCCGATCTATGCGGGCAATGCGATCCAGACGGTGCAGTCGACAGACGCCAAGAAGGTCATCACCGTTCGTACGGCTTCGTTCCAGGCAACCGGCGAAGGCGGTTCGGCTGTGGTTGAAAGTGCAACCGTGCCTGCCGATCCGGCGCTGTCGAGCTTCGTCGGCAATGCGCTGTCGGATTCGGATCGTCCGGAACTTACCTCGGCCAAGATCATCATCTCGGGTGGTCGTGCACTCGGCTCTGCCGAAAAGTTTCAGGAAGTGATCCTGCCTGTAGCCGACAAGCTCGGCGCTGCTGTCGGTGCAAGCCGTGCGGCGGTCGATGCAGGCTATGCACCGAATGACTGGCAGGTCGGCCAGACGGGCAAGGTGGTTGCACCGGATCTCTATATCGCCGTGGGTATCTCCGGCGCGATCCAGCATCTGGCTGGTATGAAGGACAGCCGCGTCATCGTCGCCATCAATAAGGACGAAGAAGCGCCGATCTTCCAGGTCGCCGATTACGGCCTCGTCGGCGATCTCTTTACAGTTCTTCCCGAACTGCAAAAAGCGCTTTGATCGATCAGAAAGCGGCGGGCTGGTCCCGCCGTTTTTTATTTTGGAGGACTTCAGGCACGAAACACTGATTTTGCTTTCGCTGAATGAGGGCTGTATCTGTCTTAGGCAGAATTGGTATATTGAAGCATTCCCAGCAAAAGTGCGAAGCGATTTTGCTGGGGGTAATGCGTAAGAACAAAAGTTAGAGCATATGCTCTCGGCCTCGGCTCTGTTGTGGGGCGGCTGAATGAAGGAGTTATAACTGTGGCAATCAAGACGGTAGGGGTGGTCGGCGCAGGACAGATGGGCAGCGGTATTGCTCACGTATGCGCGCTGGCCGGGTTCGATGTGCTTCTTCATGATGCGGCAGCGGACCGGCTGGAAAAGGGCATCGCCACCATCAATGGCAACATGGCGCGTCAGGTTGCTTCAGGAAAATTGCTGGAAGATCAACGCGCTGCAGCGATGAAGCTTATCCGTCCGGCAAATTCCATGGCGGATCTGGCGGGTGTCGATCTGGCTATCGAAGCAGCAACGGAAGACGAAACCGTCAAGCGCAAGATCTTCGCGCAGCTTTGCTCGGCTTTGAACCCGGAAGCGATCCTCGCGACCAACACGTCATCGATCTCTATCACGCGTCTTGCTTCCACGACCGATCGTCCAGAGCGCTTCATCGGCATTCATTTCATGAATCCTGTGCCGGTGATGAAGCTTGTTGAACTGGTGCGCGGGATAGCCACGGATGAGGAAACCTTCCGCAAATCGAATGATTTTGTAACTGCGCTTGGCAAGACGGTAACGGTTGCCGAAGATTTCCCGGCTTTCATCGTCAACCGTATCCTGTTGCCGATGATCAACGAGGCCATCTACACGCTTTATGAAGGCGTTGGCAGTGTCGAAGCTATTGATACGGCGATGAAGCTCGGTGCCAATCACCCGATGGGCCCGCTCCAGCTTGCCGATTTCATCGGCCTGGATACCTGCCTTTCCATCATGCAGGTTTTGCACGACGGACTGGCAGATTCCAAATATCGCCCATGCCCGCTTCTGGTCAAATATGTCGAAGCAGGCTGGCTGGGGCGCAAGGCTGGCCGTGGCTTTTACGATTATCGTGGTGAGCATCCGGTTCCGACGCGCTAAGGCGTACAATGGTTTCGTGGAAAAGGCTGGTTTGAACCGGCCTTTTTCAATTGTGGCAATAATTCGCGGGCTGTGGAAAAGCGCAAACATCCTTACTATTAACTTACCCTTAACCATATGAGTTCAGAGCTTATTCATCTTTGATTGTTAAAGTTTTCATTAAGATGTTCGGAAATGAACAGGGTTTCATGGTCCCGATTAATTGGTGGTCGGGACATGACGGGCATCCATTCCGAATAGCGTGTTTTTGACGAAGGTTAAGACGATGAGCATTCTTGTTCAGCTGCGTGACAGCGTTAATGTCATCCGCGAGTTCGTCGCACCGAGCTACCGGCCCGAGCGTCATTATATGCGCGGACCAGGCCCGGCTTGCGCCGCGCGTACCCATCATTGACATGAGCGCTTGAAGCCTCCGTTTGCGTGGCGAACGGATTGGCATTGTAAAAAGTAAAGCCAGAACGGTTGTCCGCTCTGGCTTTTGTCTTTTGAGAATTTGCGTGTGGGCGGTCTATTCAAGTCCCTCGAACAGTGCCGTCGAAAGATAGCGTTCGGCAAAGGACGGGATGATGATGACGATGTTCTTACCGGCGTTTTCAGGACGCTTGCCGATTTCGACAGCGGCGGCCAGAGCCGCGCCGGATGAAATGCCAACCGGAATGCCTTCGAGCCGGGCGAGCAGGCGTGCGTTGGCAAAGGCATCTTCATTGGAGACCTGAACGACTTCGTCATAGATGCCGGTATCGAGCGTCTTCGGGGCAAAACCTGCGCCGATGCCCTGAATCTTGTGCGGGCCGGGTGTGCCACCGGAAAGCACCGGTGAATCTTTCGGCTCCACCGCGATCACCTTGAAGGATGGCTTGCGTCCCTTGATGACCTGCCCCACGCCGGTGATCGTGCCGCCCGTGCCGATACCGGAGATCAGTATATCGGCTTCGCCATTTGTATCGTTCCAGATTTCTTCCGCTGTCGTCAGGCGATGAATTTCGGGGTTGGCAGGGTTTTCGAACTGCTGCGGGATAATCGCGTTCGGATTGCCTTCTGCGATAGCTTCCGCTTCCGCGATCGCGCCCTTCATACCTTTTGCGCCTTCGGTCAGAACCAGTTCAGCGCCGAGGAGCTTCAGAAGCTTGCGGCGCTCCACCGACATGGTTTCCGGCATGGTGAGGATGAGGCGATAGCCCTTGGCCGCAGCGGCAAAGGCAAGCGCGATGCCGGTATTGCCGGAAGTGGGTTCAACGAAGACCGTCTTGCCCGGTACGGCTTTGCCGTCGCGTTCCAGCGCTTCGATTAGTGCCAGACCGATGCGGTCCTTCACGCTCGCCAGAGGATTGAAGAACTCCAGCTTGGCGAGAAGATTGGCTTCCACACCCTTTTCCTTGGCGAATTTGTCGATCCGTACAAGTGGGGTGTTGCCGATCGTGTCGAGTATGGAATCGTATATGCGACCGCGACCTGCTGTTTTACCGGCTTTCGGTTCGTTCAGGGGCTTGTTCATGGCGTGATCTCCCTTTTGTCGCGCAAAGTTTAGGAGGAAATGACGCAAAAGCATAGTTGGGTACGTGCGCTCGCGGCGTCAAGTTTGGAAGTATATTCTTTATAATTGAATAAATTGGAAATAAATTCCATCATAAATGAGGGGCGACGTATTAGCTTGGAGTAAAGCTCGATTGATCCGCGTCAATGCGTTGTAACGGGGAGGCGCGCATCATCGGGTATCAGGCTGCAGGAGAGCACGAATGTACAAGAACATACTGATCGCAACCGATGGATCTGAACTTGCGGAAAAAGGCGTCGACCAGGGTGTCGCGCTGGCCAAGGAAACGGGTGCCAAGGTTACCTTTGTGTCCGTAACTGAACTTTTGCCATCCTATGGCATCGTGGTCGCTGCAGAATGGGCGTCGAGCCCGGCGGCGTTTCAGGAATATCGCGAGGCCATTACCAAGGCAGCCACGGAAATCCTGTCGAAGGCCAAAGCGAAGGCAACGGAGATTGGCGTCGGCGCTGAAGCCGTGCATGTCGAGAACCAATCACCGGCGCAGGGCATCGTCGAGGCTGCGAATGCCAGGAATGCCGATCTGATCGTCATTGCATCGCATGGACGTCGCGGTGTGAACAAGTTGCTGCTGGGCAGTCAGGCGGCGGAGGTTCTGTCGCTTAGCACTGTGCCGGTACTGGTCATCAAGTAATTGGCAGCTATTTCCAATCTTCCGACATTGCAACGATTTCTCTAACGCGCATGACAACGCAAGAAGATTCCTGAAAACCTCTGTTAAGCTCCTCCCGTCCGTACTCGGACAGGAGGAGTTTTTTTTCAAGGAGGTAATCATGACTGCGCCACGGCCTTCAAAAACCATGCTGGGTAATCATCCGCTTCATCCTGAAACGCAGATGCTTAATTATGGCTACGATCCTGAACTCTCTGAAGGAGCGGTCAAGCCGCCAGTATTTCTGACCTCAACTTTCGTGTTCAAGACGGCCGAAGACGGGCGCGATTTCTTCGATTTTGTTTCCGGTCGCAAGGAACCGCCCGCCGGTGTGGGTGCCGGTCTCGTCTATTCCCGTTTTAATCACCCCAACAGCGAGATCGTTGAAGATCGCCTCGCGGTCTATGAAGGGACCGAGAGTTGCGCGCTGTTTTCTTCGGGCATGTCGGCTATTGCTACGACGCTATTTGCCTTCGCACGTCCCGGTGATGTCATTTTACATTCGCAGCCGCTTTATGGTGGTACGGAAACGCTCCTTGCCAAGACATTTCTCAATTTCGGCGTCGAAGCGGTCGCCTTCGCCGATGGCGTGCACGAAGCCTCGATAGAACAGGCAGCGAATGAGGCTGTTAGCAAGGGGCGCGTCTCGGTAATTTTGATCGAGACGCCCGCCAATCCTACCAACAGCATTGTCGATATTGCAGCCATCCGGCGTGTTGCAGAAAAAATCGAACAAGAGCAGGGACACCGACCGATCATTGCCTGCGACAATACCCTGCTCGGGCCTGTCTATCAAAAACCACTCGATCATGGTGCCGATCTTTCGGTCTATTCGCTGACCAAATATGTCGGCGGACATTCGGATCTGATCGCGGGGGCAGTGTTGGGCGCCAAGGCTGTTGTAAAGCAGGTCAAGGCATTGCGCGGTGCCATCGGCACACAGCTTGATCCGCATTCATGCTGGATGCTTGGGCGCTCGCTTGAAACACTCGGGCTGCGCATGGAACGCGCCAACAGTAACGCTCGGGCAATCGCGGAATTTCTGCGCGACCATCCGAAGGCCGCGAAGTTGCATTATCTCCCATTTGAGGATGAGAATTCGGATGTCGGCGCGCTGTTCAAGCGCCAATGCAGCGGTGCGGGGTCGACTTTTTCCTTCGATATTAAAGGCGGGCAGGCGGCGGCATTCCGCTTCCTGAATGCGCTTCAGATATTGAAGCTTGCGGTCAGTCTTGGCGGCACGGAATCGCTTGCAAGCCATCCTGCTGCTATGACCCATTCGGGCGTTCCCGTCGATGTGCGAGAGCGTATCGGCGTGCTGGACTCGACGATCCGGCTTTCCATCGGCATCGAGCATCCTGACGATCTGATCGCCGATCTGGCGCAGGCACTCGAAACGGCTTGAAAACCTTATGCGACAGAAAGCAGCGACCGGTTGCCGGTGCTTTCTCGAAGAAGGCCCCAATGCTAATTCAGTATGGTCAATTCAAGACATATTGGAGGGATAATGAGGGGCAAATTTATATTAGGCGCCGGGTTGCTTCTGGCGCTCACGGCTTGCACGACCAATCGCATTCCAGAACAGTTCAGAACCGATCATCATATGGGCGAAGCGCGATATTTTCAGTCTCGCTGTCCTCAATATAAGGCGGTTGATGCCGAGCGCGCAGTGTTCGTGTATTGTATGGCAAACAAGGCTTACAACAGGGAGTGTAATCCAGAGCGAACTGCGAAGAGCTTCATCGAGGGCTCGCTGGACGGCTATAAGAGCGCAAAGCTGCGCTATCAGAATGTACCGGATAAGAAGGTCTGCTCCATTGCCGAGAGCAAATATGGCGTGAATGGCAGTGAAATGAAGCAATTGCTGAAGCGCTGAGACGGCCTGCAGCGGAGGTGTGCTGAATGCCTTCGCAGTTTTCCACCATTAATGATTGATAAGAATGGTGCGGGTGGTCGGAATCGAACCGACACTCCTTTCGGAACCGGATTTTGAGTCCGGCGCGTCTACCAGTTCCACCACACCCGCACATTTCTGCCAAAGCAGTTTGATATGGTCCAAAGGGACAGCGGTTGGGATATAACGGCTAAACGAAACGAGGTCAATTGCTCAAAAGCGCAGCTTGTACCGCTCTTCTGAAAGAAAGTTGAAGAGGTAAGAAGTGGCGGCATGTGGTCTACCCAACCGCCCGTCGTCACGGCTGCGTTCAGGTTAAAAAATCCGTTCCTGACAGCGTCAGGCACAACAGATTTCATATGTCCAGAACGGCCTGGAAATAGACTGCCGCTCTTTATCTGCGCAAGTTCGCTTCAACCAGATTCCAGAAGACTAGCAAGGCGATAAAGCCGAGCAGGACGTAATCCAGCGTGCTGACATAGTGAAAATATTCCATGGCGCATCTCCTTTCCCGGGAGGGCGCGATAGCGTTTGAGCCAGACGGAAGCTTATAATTATCCGGGCGTCGGACACTTGTTCAAAGTGCCGGAATGCACCGGTGCGGACCTCCTCTTCCGCCTGTCCATGCGCTCTCCCAAGACAGAGTGTATCACGCTTTGTCAGGAGGCTCAAATCATTGGTTCGGTTGGAATAATCAGCCAAATTTACGCAACAGTGAATGTTCTAATTCGACGTTGCGACGCTGGCTTTCCGGCAATTTGCAAAGCGGTCCAGTGCCTGATCATAGGCCGAGGTTTTTATGCCCATCATACCGATGATCGTGTGGAACAGATTGTCGTGTGAGGAAGGGGCAGCGGCATCCTGCCTTACGCAGGCCGTGTCGAGCTTGGTGGCATAGGCATAGTCCGGCGAGAACCACGCGACGAATGGAATATGCGTCTGTTCGTCAGGAGCAATGAAATAGGGCGCGGCATGCAGATAAAGGCCATCTTCGCCCAACGATTCGCCATGGTCGGACATGTAGATCATGGCAGGCGCAAAACGGTCCTCGCTTGCTTTGAGGACATTGATAATCTCCGACAGGATATGGTCGGTATAGAGGATAGAATTGTCATAAGCGTTGACGATCTGGTCTGTCGTGCAATCGGAAAACTCGCTCGTGCGGCACTCCGGTTTGAACTTTGCAAATTCCGGCGGATAACGGCGATAATAGGATGGTCCGTGACTGCCTGTCATGTGCAGGACAATCGTGGCATTACCATCCACGTTTTTCAGGTGATCGCGAAGCTGATCGACCAGAATCTGGTCAAGACATTCGCCGCCTTCGCAATATTGCGCATTGTTCGAATTTTGCAGGTCAACCGTCGGTATGCGGTCTGAAACGCCTTTGCTGCCTGTATTGTTCTCGTACCAAGTTAGCTGCACGCCAGCATGATTAAGAACATCCATGAGATTTTCCGAACTATGGAATTTGGAGCTCGAATAATCCTCACGGGGAAAGGGTGAGAACATGCACGGCACAGAGACCGAGGTATCGGTGCCGCAGCTTGTCGTGTTCGTGAAGGTGACGATATCCTGCTGCTTGAGCTCGGGATTGGTCTCACGTGGGTAGCCGTAAAGGCTGAAATTCTGGGCGCGTGCCGTTTCGCCCACCACGATAACCGTCAGCAGTTTCTTGCCCGACGCTATCGGCGGCAATGCCTGTTTGGCATCGAGGCCGAGCGGCTGCATCACGATCTGCCTGTCATTCAGGTCACGTACGATATATTGCACCGTGCTCTTGAGCGGTGTGCCGGGCATGAGCCGTTCCATGATGTCGGAGCGGTGTTCGCGATACATTGAGGAGAAGCTGCCGTAATCGGAGCCAATAAGTGCGACTGCGACAGCCAGGCAGACGATGATCGAAACGGTGTTGACCAGAAGCTTTTGCAGTAAAGGCCGGTGCTTCACGCGGACCCAGATGATGAGAAGCGAGGGGACGACGGCGTAAAGCAGCATATGCAGCAGAAAGCCCGTCGTTATCAGATGGCCCGACTCGGCTTTTGTCGTCGTGAGCGTCGCCTCGACCACGTTGCGGTCAATAATGGTGCCAAACGTGTCTGTAAAATAGGACCCGCCCGCGGCGACCCATATTGCGAAAATCAGAACCGGCTTGATGATATATTTCGCCGAGAAGGCCATCAACACGGCGATATGGATGAGAAGGATAGCCGCCGCCCCAACAACCAGCTTTTGCGGGTGGTCGGAAAAATAGGCGATCAACCGTTGCCAGAAAGAAGTATTGGTGAAGGCGAGGAGATAAATCGCGGTCAGGACGCAAAGCGTGCCGCTGGCGACGGTTGGGCGTGGAAATCGCATTCCTGAACCTTCAAAATCTCAAAGTGGCTGTTGGGGATGGAGCTTCGCAGGGCTTCCGCAAAACTGCAATCGCAACTTTCTTGCCGGATAAATCCGGCGCAGAAGATTCAGGACAGTGATTTCTGGGCTTTTTTAAGGTTGCTTAAATTCGACCCTATTTCCTCTCGGTGAAGCTGCGGATGCGGTTGCGCACGATGCGGGCCAGATTGCGTGTCCGTTGATAAAGATGAATCTGCGAGGCAGCCTGACGGACAAGCTTGTCCGTGGACGGATTGAGGCCAATTACCAGCGTTTCGATTGTCTCGCGCTTGTCGAAGAGCCGCGTCATGACCGGATGGTCGGGGACGGCGCAGGAATCTGTGCGGTTGATGTTGGGATCGTTCAGATGGTTCTTCACGACTTCGATCATCAGAAGAACGCCAGGCGACCAGGCGTTCAGGCTTTCGTCATAGGCAGTCTTCCATGTCCAGGCTTCTCCTGAAACCGTAAAGACGATCAAAATGGCGATAACCCGTCCATCCAGTTCCAGCGTATGCACGCGCACGCAGTCGCGTTCAGCAAGATTGTTGACCGCTTCGCGGGCGAAGGCGGCGCGAAACCGGTCGACAGCCATGGCGGTGCCGCGTTTGCCTTTCCAGCCGCTCGCTTCCAGCGTCAGGAAATGTTCGAATGCGTGACGCACTTCGTCAGGCGTGCGGGCAACGCGATAGGCAAGTTCGCCCTTTTCTGCCAGCCTGCGCCACAGACGATTATAGTCCCGGCGATGGTGCGCGCCGATTGCCTCTTTGATATAGGCATCGCCGTCCAGATCGCTTTGGAGAAAGGGACGCTCCTTCTGTTCTATGGCAACCAAAGGCAATTGTCGGCCCACCGCAACCGAACGGATTAGTTTTGCAGCCGGGCCATTGGCGCGCATTTCGGGCAAAACAAGCACATCCGGTAATTTGAGATGCCTGCGCGCCAGAATGTCGAACAAGTCTTCCAGCACGCCGACAGGGTCGTCGTGGTCGATCAATGGAGTGCCTTGCGGCCCGAACGGTGTCGACCAGGCACGGATCACAGGCGTCGAAAGCGGCAGGCCGGGACGCTCGATCGTATAGGGCATGACGAAGCGCAGGCGGCTGCGGATTTCGTTTTCGTCGCGCATGACCATGAAGCGAACTTCGCGATCCTCAAGGCGCGGCATGGCTGGCGCTAGAAACCGTGCATTGAAGAACACGTTCGGCTCGACGGTCCGGTTGCTCAGGTGATCGAGTTCGTCGCGCAGTTCGAAGCCTGCTGCAGCGCCATAGATCGCGAGCTTGCGCGGTATATCGCGGCTATGAAGGCTTTCTTCCAGCTTCTTGATGGCTTCGTGCGCCATACCGCTTTCGGAGAGTTCCGACACGATGTGAGCTGCATTTCCGCCTGCCGATTCTTCAAGCAAAGGTTTCGCGGCCATTACAAAGTCCCCTCCGAGGTCTTGGTACGGTCTCGTGGAATGAGAATGAACATGGTTATGTGCAAGGTGCGTGATACGGCTGCCGAAAGAAGTGCTGCTTCCATCAGCATGGCAATGGCTGTCGAAATGGCGGCGCCCGTCAGGCCGAAGCGCGGTATCAGGACCAGATTGAGAATGACGTTGACAGCAAGGGTTGCCGCATAAAGGAGCGCGCAGATATTCTGCTTTCCCGACATGTTGAGGAGGCTTTCTGCCGGGCCGACGCTGGCGCGCGCGATCACCCCGATAATGAGGATGAACAGAAGCGGATAGCCCGCTGTGAAGGCCGGACCGAAAAGCCGCAGGAGCGGATAGCCGGTGAGTAGAATGACGGCGCCGAGGAACAGGGTCGGCCAGAATGTCCAGCGTACGGAGGCCTTGGCAAAACTTGCAAATTCGGCGCGGTCGCCACTGTGCAGCAGGTCGGAATAACGCTGGGCGACGCTGGCCTTTACTGCGAAATAGACGAAATGGGCGAGCGCCATGATCTTCGTAGCCGCAAAATAGATCGCGACGTGCTCGGGGTCGAGCGCGTGGCCAACCATCAGAACGTCCACATTGATGAGCAGGAAGAAAAAGCCTTCCACGAGGAAAATCGGCAGGGCAACTTTCATCCATTCGCCAAGACGCTCTTCGTGCCCCGCGGCGGGAATATCTTTCTCCACTGAGCGGTCGACAGTCAGAAATTGCCCGGCGGTGGTGAGCCAGGTTGCGGCAATCGATACTGCCAGCGCGATAGTCGCAGTGGAGGGCAATCCTGTTTCATGCGCGATAATCATGAATAGGAGAACCAGAAGCGGGCGGACGATATAGCTTGGCGTCAGCGCCATCATCACCCAGGTGCGAGAGCGCGCAATGCCATCTAGCATGTTGCCGAGCGTGATCATTGGCAGGCAGATGAAGCCGAGGATGAAGGGCACGAGATAATAGCTCGCCACATGGTCCTTGAGCAGAAGCAGCAGCCCTGCACCCAGAAGCGTGATGAGTGTAGCGGCTGTAAAAGCGAAGATACGTCCGGTTCGGATAATGCCGCGCACGAGGCCGAACATATGGCGCTGCACATATTCCGGTACGAAGCGGATGATGGTGGTGTGCAGTCCGAAACAGGCCAGATCGCCGATGATAACCATAGTCAGCCAGACGAGGACGAAGATGCCGTACTCGAATTCACCCATCCAACGCGCCAGAATGACCTGAGACAGAAGAGCTATTGCCGCACTCGCCACGCGCACGGAAAAGGCAATGAGGGACGAGCGCTGCGCGCTTGCCTGCGGTCCGCTATCCGTAAGCACAGCATCCAGCCGCTCCGTCAAGGGACGAAGCCTGGCCGCGATCCTGCCGGGTAGAAACCGGCTCGCCGTTTCAGCCGCCGAAAACCGCACTATTTGCCAACCCTGTCTTTGCGGGCGTCTCAGGACCCGCTTGTTCTGCACCGGATAACCCGGCTTTTCGCGCCTATGCTTTGCTGCCTTTGGCGCGCATGGAAACCTTAGACAGGAGTTCTTTATAAAGAGAAAAAGAAAAAGTCTAATCTGTCGAAGGTCGCAAGACTTCAAGGAATGGTGAGTATTTCCTAAACGGCATCTATATTTGACATATCTAAAATAAAGAAAGGCATATCACTGCCTTCGACATACATCGACATGAGTTGCTTGGTTGAAAAAAACAAACCCCGGCAAATGGCTTGCCGGGGTTTGTTTGATAGAGACGACGATTGAGCCCGTTCACATCACTCGAAAGCGCCGTGGCAGTGCTTGTATTTCTTGCCGGAGCCGCATGGGCACGGTTCGTTGCGGCTGACCTTGCCCCAGGTCCGTGGGTCGGCCGGATCGCGTTCGGCAGCAGGCACGTTGCGCTCGTCGTGCTGATGTTCGGACCATGCCGCTTCATCGAAATCGTTTTCGCCGGTCGTGCCGTCGATGTGACGGCCGGTCATCGGCGGCAACTCCGGTTCAGGCGGTGCTTCGCGAACGATCTCGACGCGCATCAGTTGCGAGATAACCACTTCACGCAGGTTCGCAAGCATCGACTGGAACAGTTCGAAAGCTTCAGTCTTGTACTCATTCAGCGGGTCGCGCTGGGCATAACCGCGGAAACCGACAACCGAGCGCAGATGGTCGAGATTGACCAGATGCTCACGCCAGAGATTGTCCAGCGACTGCATGATGACCGATTTCTCGACATAGGTCATGATCTGCGGGCCGAAGCGTTCAGCCTTTTCGGCAGCCGCCTTGTCGGCGGCTTCCTTGATGCGGTTTTCGAACTCTTCTTCCGCGATACCTTCTTCCTTGGCCCAGTCTTCGACCGGCAGGTCGAGATTGAGCTTGGAGATGATGTCTTCCTTCAGGCCGGCAATATCCCACTTTTCCGCATAGGCATCCTTGGGGATGCGCAACGCGACCATGTCCTCGATGACCTCGTGGCGCATTTCGCCGACGATCTCGGTCAGGTCTTCTTCATCCATCATTTCCAGACGCTGTTCGAAGATCACCTTGCGCTGATCGTTCATCACGTCGTCGTATTTCAGAAGATTCTTGCGGATTTCGAAGTTACGGGCTTCGACCTTCTTCTGGGCCTTCTCAAGCGCCTTGTTGATCCACGGATGGACGATGGCTTCGTCTTCCTTGAGGCCGAGCTTCTGCAGCATGCTGTCCATGCGATCGGAACCGAAGATGCGCATCAGGTCGTCCTGCAGCGACAGGAAAAACTTCGAGCGGCCTGGATCGCCCTGACGGCCCGAACGGCCACGCAGCTGATTGTCGATGCGGCGGCTTTCATGACGTTCGGTGGCGAGAACGTAAAGTCCGCCGGCGGCCAGAGCCTTTTCTTTCAGATGTGCAATATCAGCCTTGATTTCCGCGATCTTGGCATCGCGCTCCGGGCCTTCCGGTACATCGGCGAGTTCCTGACGGACACGCATTTCCAGATTGCCGCCGAGCTGGATGTCGGTACCGCGACCGGCCATGTTGGTGGCGATGGTGACAGTCCCCGGCACACCGGCCTGTGCAATGATATAGGCTTCCTGCTCGTGATAGCGGGCGTTCAGAACCTGGAAGTCCTTGATGCCTTCCTTGCGAAGACGTTCGGCCAATTGTTCCGACTTTTCGATCGAGGTCGTGCCGACGAGGATCGGTTGGCCCTTTTCGTGCGAGGCGCGGATGTCGCGCACGATGGCGCGGTATTTTTCCTCGACGGAGCGATAGACTTCATCGTCTTCATCGATGCGCTTGACCGGCAGATTGGTCGGAATCTCGAGCACTTCAAGGCCGTAAATATTCCCGAATTCTTCCGCTTCCGTTGCGGCCGTACCGGTCATACCCGACAGCTTGTTGTACATGCGGAAGTAGTTCTGGAAGGTGATCGAGGCCAGCGTCTGGTTTTCCGGCTGGATGGTCACATGTTCCTTGGCTTCCAGCGCTTGATGCAGGCCTTCCGAATAACGGCGGCCCGGCATCATGCGGCCGGTAAACTCGTCGATGATGACGATTTCGTCATTGCGGACGATATAGTCCTTGTCGCGCTGGAACAGCTTGTGCGCACGAAGCGCATTGTTCAGGTGGTGAACAACGGCGACATTCTCGATATCGTAGAGGCTTTCACCCTTGAGGTGGCCTGCAGCTTCCAGAAGCTGCTCGACCTTCTCGGTGCCGACTTCGGTGAAGATCGCGGTCTTCTGCTTCTCGTCGATTTCAAAATCTTCCGGCTCAAGGGCTGGAATGAAGGTGTCGATGAGATTGTAGAAGTCCGAGCGGTCTTCCAGCGGGCCGGAAATGATGAGCGGCGTGCGTGCTTCGTCGATGAGGATCGAATCCACTTCGTCGACGATGGCATAATTGTGCGGGCGCTGCACCATCTGGGCGCGCTCATACTTCATATTGTCGCGCAGATAATCGAAGCCGAGCTCGTTGTTGGTGCCGTAGGTGATATCGCAGGCATAGGCAGCGCGACGCTCATCATCGTCGAGACCGTGCTTGATGACGCCGACGGTCAGGCCGAGGAAGTTGTAGAGCTTGCCCATGGTTTCGGCGTCGCGGGTGGCAAGGTAGTCATTAACCGTCACCACGTGCACGCCCTTGCCCTCAAGCGCATTGAGGTAGACCGGCAGGGTTGCCATCAGGGTCTTGCCTTCACCGGTGCGCATTTCGGCGATGCCGCGTTCGTGCAGAACCATGCCGCCGATCAGCTGCACGTCAAACGGGCGCATGCCGAGCACGCGCTTCGCGGCTTCACGTGCCGTGGCGAAAGCGTCTGGCAGAAGAGAGTCGAGCGTCTTGCCGTCAGCCAGCGCCGCGCGAAACTCGGCGGTCTTGGCCTGCAGCTGCTCATCGGTAAGATTTTCGTAATTCTTCTCGATAGCAGTAATTTGATTGGCCCGCTGGCGCAGGGTTTTAACGCGGCGGTCATTGGATGAACCGAATATCTTGCGGGCGAGGCCGCCAAAGCTGACCATCACTGGTCCTTTCCTGTCCGTTCAGCCGGAAGTGCTTCCGGCAATGTCGAATGCTTTATTCACGCGTATTGAAACAATTGCAAGAAAACTGCGCTATGAAAGCTGCCAGATACGGCGCATTTCCGGCGCAATTCCCCCACCGCTTACTGGACGTAAAGCCGAAGGACAGATAAGAGGGGCTTCGGGCGATGTCAACGTTGCTCTAAGGGCTGGAAAACCTTTCCTTTGTTGCAATATTGGAGGTATCCGGGCCAAATTCCGCCGCATTCATCGGGCCGGTAAGCGGTCACGAAGGAGAGAATTCCATATGAAAGCCATTCTGAAAGCCCCTTATCGCAAGGCTCTCGCTGTCGTCGGCATGTCTCTAGCGGCCTCGGTGGCGCTGGCAAGCTACTCAGGCGCCGCATTCGCACAGGATGCTGAAAAGCCTGCTGCCGCACCGGCTGCAGCCCCTGCAGAAAAGGAAGATCCGTCCAAGGTTCTGGCGACCGTCAACGGCAAGGACATCACTGTTGGTGCAGTCGATCAGGCTGCAGGCGATCTTGACCCGCAGTTCTCGCGTCTTCCCGCCGATCAGCGCCGTCTGGCTGCGCTTGCCGCCCTGATCGACATCAAGGCGATGGCTGGTGAAGCGGAAAAGGAAAAGCTCGATCAGTCCCAGGAATTCAAGGATCGTATGGAATTCCTGCGTGAACGCGCTCTCCATAACGAATATTTCAAGGATGCCGTTGTCGACAAGATCAGTGATGCCGATGTGCGCGCGCGCTACGACAAGGAAATCGCAGCCATGCCGCCGCAGGTGGAAGTGCGCGCTCGTCACATCCTCGTGAAGACCAAGGAAGAAGCCGAAGCCATCATCAAGAAGCTTGAAGGTGGCGCCAAGTTCGAGGACCTCGCCAAGGAAAGCTCGACCGACGGCACGGCAGCTAATGGCGGCGATCTCGGTTATTTCGCCGAAGGCCAGATGGTGCCTGAATTCGAAAAGGCCGCCTTTGCGCTCAAGCCGGGTGAATACACCAAGGAGCCGGTCCAGACCCAGTTCGGTTTCCACGTGATCCAGCTCGAAGATCGTCGCACCAAGCAGCCACCGGCATTCGATCAGGTTAAGGATCAGATCCGTTCGATCATCATGCGCGAGCGTTATGTCGAAACCGTCAAGAAGCTGCGTGACGGCATGAAGATCGACTACAAGGACCCGGCTGTCGAGAAAGCCATGAAGGATGCCGCAGCAGCCCAGGAAGGCGCGGACAAGGAAGACGCGCCGGAAGAGGCTGCTCCGCAGCAGTAAAAACTGGCGTTAAATATCAACGCCCCGGCTTGCCGGGGCGTTTTTTATTTCGATCTCGCGTTTCCCGCTTGATTTTGGCCTGCAAACCTTTCCAATGCGCGCGTCATATTTTGAATCCGAAATTTGCGTGGCGCCGTTTGCTGGGTATTACGATTTTCGGGTTTTCTACGAAACCGCATTCCATCGAGGCACATATGTCCGCGTCTGTTTCTCCGCTCGCTCCCAAACACTACCCCACAATGCCGGTCGTTCATGGCGTACGCATTGCCACCGCTGCTGCCGGGATCAAGTATAAGGGGCGAACGGATGTGATGTTGATGGTCTTCGACCGACCGGCAGAAGCCGCAGGGGTCTTTACTCGTTCGCTCTGCCCATCGGCGCCGGTCGATTTCTGCCGACGCAATCTCGTGCACGGAAAGGCCCGCGCGGTCGTCGTCAATTCCGGCAACGCCAATGCCTTTACCGGCGTCAAGGGTCGTGAAGCGACGGAAGCAACGGCTGAAGCTGCCGCCAAGGCGGTCGGGTGCGCCACAACAGATGTCTTTCTGGCGTCAACGGGCGTGATTGGCGAACCGCTCGATGCAAGCAAATTCGCGCATCTGCTTGGCGACATGAACAAGGATGCGGTCGAGGATTTCTGGACCGAAGCCGCCAAGGCGATCATGACCACGGATACCTATCCGAAGGTTGCGACCGAAACGGTGCTGCTCGGTCAGGTGCCGGTCACGATCAACGGTATTGCCAAGGGCGCGGGCATGATCGCGCCGGATATGGCGACGATGCTTTCCTTCGTCGTCACTGATGCACCGATCAAGGCTGACGTGTTGCAGAGCCTGCTCTCCAAGGGCGTTGGCTCGACCTTCAATGCTGTGACAGTGGATAGTGACACATCCACGTCGGACACGCTGATGTTGTTCGCCACCGGTGCGGCGGCAGAACGCGGCGCACCTGAGATCACCGATCCCGCAGACAAGCGCCTTGGTGAATTCAAGAAGGCGCTGGGCCGCCTCCTGAAGTCGCTGGCGCTGCAGGTCGTGCGCGACGGTGAGGGCGCACGCAAGATGGTGGAAGTGGAAGTGACGGGCGCAAAGTCTGCAGCTTCTGCCAAGAAAATTGCGCTTTCCATCGCCAATTCGCCGCTGGTCAAGACGGCTGTCGCTGGCGAAGACGCCAATTGGGGCCGCGTGGTCATGGCTGTCGGCAAGGCTGGCGAACCCGCCGATCGTGACCTGCTTGCGATTTGGTTCGGCGATATTCGCGTTGCGCATCAGGGCGAGCGTGATCCGGCCTATTCGGAAGCAGCGACGTCCGCCTATATGCAGGGCGAGGATATTCATATTCGCGTCGATCTGGGGATAGGCAAGGGCAAGGCAACCGTCTGGACCTGCGACCTCACCAAGGAATATGTTGCCATCAACGGCGATTACAGAAGTTGATCGAAGTGATGGAAAAAACCAGCACCCCAAGTCTCGCTATCGTACGCCAACTCGAAGCCGTCGGCTTCCGTGCCTGGCCCGCCACGTCGGTCCACTATGACGGCACCTGGGCGATACGCATGACCGCAGCGCATCCATCCCGGCGTCTCAACTCGATTAACCCGCTCGATCCCGGCGACACGCGTGATATTCCAACGCGTGTGGAACTGGCAGCACAGCGTTTTCGCGCCTATGGCCGTGTTCCCTGCTTCAGGCTTTCGCCACTCGCGCCGCTCGAGCTTGAGGATTATCTGGAAGGACTTGGCTGGAAGCGCCGGGACGAAACCATCGTGATGACGGCGAATCTCGAGGAACTCGATCTGTCGGGCGCCATCGACCAGATACCCTTGAAGGATATCGGGCGTTTCGTGGATGCCTCGCTTTCGATCCATGAAAGACCGGAGGATATGCGGCCCGGATTTTCCGAGCTTCTCAACAGCGTTCGCCCGAATAAGGGCATGTTCGTGCTGGAGGAAGGTGGTCGCGCTGTGTCCAACCTGCTGTGTGTGCAGGACGGTGTGATGGCAGGTCTGTTCGATGTCGGAACCCTGCGCGACGCAAGGCGCAAGGGGTATGGGCATGCGATTGTCGGTTCTGCGCTCAAATGGTCCGCAAAGCTCGGTGCGAAGACGGCATGGCTGCAGATCGAGGCGGACAACGTCGCCGGACTTGCTCTTTACGAGAGCTTCGGCTTTCAGGAAGCCTATCGCTATGCCTATCGGGAGAGCAACGACAAATGACCGAGGTAAAGGGACGGCGCATTCTTCTGGTCGCAGCTTGCGCATTGGTGGATTCGGATGGCCGCGTTCTGCTGACGCAGCGCCCGGAAGGCAAGCAGCTTGCCGGGCTGTGGGAGTTTCCTGGCGGCAAGGTGGAGCCGGGTGAAACACCGGAAGAAACGCTGATCCGCGAATTGCAGGAAGAAATCGGCATCACCACGAAGGTGGCCTGCCTTGCGCCACTGACATTCGCAAGCCACACCTATGATGACTTCCATCTGCTGATGCCGCTCTATGTCTGCCGTCGTTATGAAGGCATCGCGCGAGGGCTTGAAGGGCAAGCACTCAAATGGGTTCGCCCGAAGGATATGCGCGACTATCCGATGCCGCCGGCCGACGAACCGCTGATCCCGTTCCTGTTGGATCTTCTGTAAAGAGAGCCCTGCCCACAACTGTGGAAAAAGGTTGGCAATTTCTTACGATTCCGCTGGCCGGTTAATCTATGATTCACTCCGTTGAGGCATTCTCGTTTACGAGCCGCCCCGGAGTCTTGAAGCATGAGTTTCGACAACAATTATTTCAGTGCCGATCACAACGAATATACGGCCAAGCCGCTAACGAAGGCTGGTCGTGGAATCCTGCGCGTTGTGCTATTGTTCGGCTCTGCTGTTGTCGCTCTGGCTCTCATCATTGTGCCGGTTCTCAACGATCAGGCAAACAAGGTTGCAGCCCAGTCAGTGCTCCCGGCCGGGATCGATCGCACCATGACCGGTTCGATCAAGCGTGATACCGGCAATCAGCCGCACGCGGCAGGTCAGACCTATACAGTGCGCAAGAGCGTGCTTCAGCCAAGTCCGAATTCCGTCTGCATTATTGAGACAAACGGCAGCCACCACGGCGATTGTTAGCCGTCTTTCACATGCCATTATTCCCAAAACCGGTTCCCGCTTTTGGGAGGCATGCTTTATTCTTCCTCAGCCTTTTTTAGCGCTTCCGCGAGCGATGCTTTTGCAGAGCCGGGCTTCAATGGCTTTTGCTGCGATTCATGCGGCGCCCAGCCCGATAGCCAGATGACGGAGAAAGTGGCGCGGATGCGCCCGTCCAGATCGGAGAACCGTTCTGCGTAGATTTCAGCGGCACGCAGGAAAAGGCGTTTTGAAACCGGCTTTCTGGACCGATCATGCAGAATGTTCTGCATCCCCATGGCGCGCAGATCGGCCATCAGATTGAACAGCGAATCGTAGCGCACTGTGATGTTATCGACATCGGTTACAGGTAGGGCGAAGCCTGCACGTTGCAGAAGGCCGCCCACATCGCGTACGTCCGGAAATGGGAAAACGCGCGGCGAGGCGCCGCCCGTCAATTCGATTTCTGCTTGAAGCAGACTTTCGCGCAATTCACCCAGCGTTCCGCTGCCGCTCAGGGCGGCGAGAAAAAGCCCGTCCGGCTTCAGGGCGCGGGCGATCTGCACCATTGTGCCCGGCGTATCGTTTGTCGCGTGCAGCGCCATCAGCGACACGACAAGATCGACGCTGCCAGGTTTCAGCGGAAGTATCTCCTCATCGCCGACAATAGCCGGGAATGGACCCTGCAAAAAATCCCTGTCGCGTTCGATGCGGACAATCAGGTCGGCCTTGCCAGTCTGTGCTATGGCTGCAGCCGCTGCGCCGGTATGGCCAGCCAGATCGACGGCGACGGGAAAATGGCGCTCCACTGCGTCGAGACGATCAGCGAGATCGTCGGCAATGCGCTGCAACAGGAAATCCGCGCCGGGTTCGGCGCGCGCAAAGGCGCGGCGGCGAAACGAGAGCAGGAGATCGCGATCAAAGATCGCGCTATCATCAGTCGGCGCAGGCATGGAATCCGTCTTCTCTTTCGAGCAAGGTTCAGTACAATCGTTGCGGGGATAGATGCATTCGAACGGGGGCGAATGCAATGGCGGATGACGATAGAACGCATCAAACCTTTTTGCGCAACGCGGGCGAAAGGCTTCGGCTGTTGGCTGGCAGGGCTGTTCGCTCGTCGGCGGACATGTTGTTTCCGCCGACATGTATCGGCTGTCGGATGCATGTGTCCGAACCGGGGACGCTGTGTCCGAAATGCTGGCCGGAGCTGCGCTTTATAGAAAAGCCCTACTGTCCTGTGCTGGGCATACCTTTCAGTCATGATTTCGGTGAGAATTTCATGAGTGCGGAGGCGATTGCCGATCCTCCACCTTTCCGGCGTCTCCGGTCTGCCGTCCTGCACCGGGGGGCGGCACAGCGCATGGCGGTTTCGCTCAAGTTTCATGACCGGACCGATCTGGCTCCGTGGATGGCGCGCTGGATGCAGCGTGCGGGCCGCGAATTGCTGGATGAATGTGACGTGATACTGCCAGTGCCCCTGCATCGCTGGCGGTTCTGGCAGCGGCGCTTCAACCAGTCGGCGGAACTTGCCCGCGCCTTGGCAAAACTGGAGGCGAAACCCTTTGCGCCGCAAGGCGTGAAGCGTGTGCGCCGGACCGAACAGCAGATCGGTCTTGGCATCAAGGAGCGAAAGCGCAATGTGGACGGCGCGTTTCGTGTGCCGCAGGAACACGAGATTCATGTTCGTGGGCGACGGATTCTGCTGATCGACGACGTCTATACGACCGGCGCTACAGTCAAGGCGGTGACGCGGGCCCTGTTGCGCGGCGGAGCAAAAAGCGTCGATGTGCTGACGTTCAGCCGTGTTCTCCCGGATTGAACCGGATAATCGGCTACACAGGCTCGTGAAAAGCGTCAGGGCTTCCAGATGGCGCTTTTGCCGCTTATATAGTGGCCAAAACGATTGGAGTTTATAATGGTTGATGTAACGATCTACACGCGTATCGGTTGTCCTTACTGCACCCGGGCGAAGGATCTTCTGACCCGCAAGGGCGTTGCTTATAATGAAATCGATGCAGGCGTATCGCCGGAACTGCGCGCTGAAATGCAAGAGCGTTCGGGCCGTAACACCTTCCCGCAGATTTTCGTCGGGCCTGTTCATGTCGGCGGATGCGATGATCTTTTCGCGCTGGAAGACCAGGGTAAGTTGGACGGCCTGCTCAAGACTGGCGAATTGGCGTAGAATATAAAGGGGGAGAAACCGATGAGCACGTTCCGCGCTGCTGCAGTACAGATGCGTTCCGGCACAGATGTTGTCCGCAATATCGAGGCTTTGGAGAAGTTCGTCGCTGAAGCGGCAGCAAAAGGCGCGGCTTATGTGCAATCGCCGGAAATGACCGGCGCGATGATGCGTGATCGTGCAGCCTTCAAGGCGAGCCTGCGTGATGAAGCCAATGATCTGGTCTTCAAGGCAGCTTCGGCATTGGCGGCGAAACACGGTATCTTCCTTCACATCGGTTCAACCGCCATCGATGCCGGTGATGGCAAGATTGCCAATCGCGCCGGAATTTTCACGCCTTCGGGTGAGAAATTCGTCACCTATGACAAGATTCACATGTTCGACGTCGATCTGGACAATGGTGAAAGCTGGCGCGAATCGGCGACCTATGAGCCGGGCAAGGAAACTGTCGTTGCCGAACTGCCTTTCGCAAATCTCGGCATGGCGATCTGCTACGATATCCGCTTTCCGCAATTGTTCCGTGCTCAGGCGCTTGCCGGTGCCAATGTGATCACCGGCCCGGCTGCCTTCACGAAACAGACAGGAGAAGCCCACTGGCACGTTTTGCAGCGTGCGCGTGCCATCGAAAATGGTGCATTCCTGATCTCTGCCGCGCAAGGCGGTCTGCATGAGGATGGGCGGGAAACCTATGGTCATTCGATCATCGTCTCACCATGGGGCAAGATTCTCGCCGAGGCCGATCACGATGAACCGGGTGTCATTCTGGCCGACATCGACGTGGCGGAAAGCGCTGCTGCACGCGGCAAGATACCGAACCTGAAGAATGCGCGGGAGTTCGATGTCCGGACTTGCTCAGCGAAACAGAAAGAGGATGCGTAAGTTCCATGATCCGCTTTTCGCTTCATTGCGATCACGGCCATGAATTCGAGGGCTGGTTTCGCGACAATGCTGATTTCGACCGTCAGTCGGAAAGGAAGCTTGTCGCTTGCCCGGTGTGCAATTCGCAGGCCGTTCAGAAGTCGCTGATGGCGCCTGCGGTCTCGACAAGTCGCGGCAAGGAAAAGATTGCCATGGCGTTGGGCGATACGCAAAAGCAGATATTGGACGAAATGCGGGAGTTGAGCCGCAAGGTTCGTGAGAATGCCGATTATGTCGGCGACAAATTTGCCGAAGAAGCCCGGAAGATTCATTTCGGCGAGACCGAAACGCGTGGTATCTACGGCGAAGCGTCGCGCGAGGATGTGCATTCGCTGCTTGAAGACGGTGTCGACGTTCTGCCGCTGCCGGTATTTCCAGAAGATAAGAACTGATTGCCGGCATAGGGGACAAGGCGCATGAAACTGACGGATTCTGCGCCTTTTTTGCTGATTGCAACCGGCACCTTGCTGGGCCTCATCCTGCCGCTCGGCAAGATCGCCGCGCAGGCCGGTATTCCGCCCGCGATCTGGACATTTCTGTTCTCGGCGAGTGCAGGGATCATTCTGTTCGCTGTTCTTCTTCTGCAGGGAAAGAAGATCGGCTTTTCAGGCGGGCGACTGCGTTACTATATCTGCACCGCGTTCATCTCCTATGCCGTGCCCAATCTTCTCATTCTTTCTGCCATTCCGCGCCTTGGAGCGGGTTTTACCGGCATCATGTACACGCTCTCTCCGGTCATCACGCTCGTTCTGTCTATGGGGTTCGGACTGCGGCGTCCCAATGCGCTGGGGATCGGTGGTATCGCTGCCGGATTTATCGGCGCGGTGATGGTGGCGATGACGCGCGGCGAGGTGGGGAAACCAGCCGATCCATTGTGGATCGCCGCTGCATTGCTCATTCCTGTGTTTCTCGCCATCGGCAATGTCTATCGCACGCTCGACTGGCCGAAGAACTCCGATCCGACCGAGCTTGCAGCCGGAAGCCATCTCGCATCGGCACTGATGCTTTTTGCTGGAATACTCATATTCACCGGCCAGTTTCCGATTGAAACACTTGCATTCGCGCCATGGGCTGCCCTGGCCCAGTCGATTGCGTCGGCTGGCATGTTTGCCCTGTTCTTCCGGTTACAGGCGGTTGGCGGGCCGGTCTATCTTAGCCAGATCGGCTATGTCGCAGCCGCACTGGGGCTTATTTCGGGAACACTGTTTCTCGGCGAACACTATCCGCCGCTGACCTGGATCGGGGCGCTGGTTATCTGCGCAGGCGTTGCCATGACAACGCGCGCGCAAAGAGGCTGATTGGATCAGGCGGGGCGTTCGGCAAGCACCATATAGTTCACATCGGTGTCGCGGGAGCGGCTCCAGCTGTCGGCCAGCGGATTATAGGTTACGCCAAGCTTGTCGATGACACGCAGGCCGCCTTTCGCAAGTGCGGATTCGAGTTCTTCCGGGCGAACCAGCTTTTCATATTGATGAGTGCCGCGCGGCAGCCAGCGCAGGACATATTCCGCGCCGATGATTGCCAGACCGTAAGCCTTCAGCGTGCGGTTGATTGTGGCGACGAACATCAGTCCGCCGGGCTTTACCATTTCGCTCGTTGCCGACATGAACAGGTCAACATCGGAGACGTGCTCGACCACTTCCATGTTGAGGACCACATCGAATTTTTCACCGGCCTCGGCCAGTGCTTCTGCGGTCGTGGCGCGATAATCGATGTCGAGACCGCTTTGTGCGGCGTGGATTTTCGCCACTTCGATGTTTGTCGTGGAGGCATCCGCTCCGATCACGGTTGCGCCGAGGCGCGCCATCGGTTCGCAGAGAAGCCCGCCGCCGCAGCCGATATCGAGTAGGCGCAGGCCCTCGAAGGGGCGCGGCGCATTGGGATCGCGATTGAACTTGGCGCAGATCTTTTCCTTGATATAGGCAAGCCGTGTCGGATTGAACTTGTGCAAGGGACGGAACTTGCCCTGCGGATTCCACCATTCCGCGGCGATGCGCGAAAAATGCTCGATTTCCGAAGCGTCGATGGTGGTGCGGGCGGTCTCGGTCATTTCATTCTCCAGCGGCGGAAGCGTGCAGTTCTGCTCTCAAGGTAGTACTCCAAAGTCAAGGAACAAATCAATTTCGCTCTCAAGGGGCCCGATACGAATCGCGGCCTTGCGGAAGAGCGGCATTTTAGCTATGTGACCCCGGGTTTGCCTGTCGCAACAATATAAGGTTTGGGCAGGTGAGAGTGTAATTTTTCTAAACAGCGGGACGTAACCTTAAATGGCGCGCATCGTGATGAAATTCGGCGGCACTTCGGTAGCCGATCTGGAACGCATCTATAATGTGGCGCGCCACGTCAAACGCGAGGTCGAGGCGGGCAATCAGGTTGCCGTCGTCGTTTCGGCCATGTCCGGGAAGACCAACGAGCTGGTCGGCTGGGTACAGAATATGCCGAAAGTCTGCGGCGCAAGCTCGCCTTTCTACGATGCCCGCGAATATGACACCATCGTCGCTTCCGGCGAGCAGGTGACCAGCGGCCTTCTGGCGATTGCGCTTCAGTCCATCGGCGTCGACGCACGTTCGTGGCAGGGCTGGCAGATTCCGATCAAGACCGACAACGCCCATGGCGCGGCCCGTATTCAGGACATCGACGGCTCGGAAATCATCCGCCGTATGGAAATGGGACAGGTTGCCGTCGTTGCCGGTTTTCAGGGCATAGGTCCTGACAATCGCGTTGCAACGCTCGGGCGCGGCGGCTCGGACACGTCTGCTGTCGCTATCGCTGCCGGTGTGAAGGCCGATCGCTGCGATATTTATACGGATGTCGATGGCGTCTATACCACCGATCCGCGCGTGGAGCCGAAGGCAAAGCGTCTTTCAAAGATTTCCTTCGAGGAAATGCTGGAAATGGCATCGCTCGGTGCCAAGGTTCTGCAGGTGCGTTCGGTCGAACTCGCCATGGTGCACAAGGTGCGCACTTTCGTGCGCTCGAGCTTTACGGACCCAGATGCGCCGGGCATGGGTGATCCGATCAACCCGCCCGGAACCCTTATTTGCGAC
>WPCJ01064732.1_pt1 | contig 45970 bp, 45 predicted proteins | sample 5399831 | NCBI WGS metagenome assembly WPCJ01 (sample SAMN12869470, study PRJNA574797) | sludge metagenome | isolation source: wastewater treatment of pH10 | place: China:Beijing | collected 2019-05-20
TCGACACCGGCGGTCGCGACCGCTTCACGCACGCTTTCGCAAACAGCCTGCCAGATATTGGCACTCGACTGTTCGACAATGCTGCCCGCCTTACGCCAGATGGTGATATCGCGCTTGGCTGAAGCAAGCATGGTGCCGCTCGCGTCGAACAGACCGGCGCGGGCGCTACCGGTGCCGACATCGACGCCCAGATAGTAGCTGGTCATGGTCGCTCCCATTTACAGATCGAGGCTCTGCGGAAGAATGACCAGATCGCGAATGGTGATATTGCGCGGGCGGGTCAGCATGAACATCACCGACTCCGCAACTTCCTTAGGTTCCATCAGGCTGCCTGCGGCCAGTGCTTCATCAAGCTTGGCCTTCGGCCAGTCGCTGATGAGTGCGGTCACAACCGGTCCCGGCAGAACGCCGCCAACGCGGATACCATGCGGGGCGACCTGACGGCGAACCGTATGCACGAAGGCCTGAACGGCGTGTTTGGATGCCGTATAGATCGGCTCCCAGATCACCGGCACAACACCCGCAACGGAACTTGTCATGATGATATCGCCGGTCTTTCGTTCCATCATATGCGGCAGCACGGCATGAATGGTGCGGAAGGCCGCGTTAATGTTGAGGTTCAGCATGCGGTCCCATGCATCCGGGTCGCCTTCCCAAAGAGGTCCGCCAATATAAGCGCCCGCATTGGCATGGAACACGTCGAGCTGGCCCGCCTGTTCGAGTATCTGCGGCATCATCGTGGCGACAGACGCCGGATTGAGCAGATCGATGACCAACGGTTTGGCCTTGTCGCCAAGCTCGGCGCATTTTTCCTTAAGCGCCTTGTCATCACGGTCGACAAGAAACACCGTCATGCCCGCTTCGATCATGTGCTTTGCACATTCGAAGCCGATGCCAGAGGCAGCACCAGTAACGGCGCCAACTTTTCCGTTGAGATCCTGAGCCATTTTTCAGTCCTTGAAGGTTTAGGCGCGGCCGTGCGACTGGCGCGAGCGGCGGGCAAGGGAGTCGACAATAACGGCGATAGCAAGCACTGCGCCGGTAATCATGTAGCGAAGCGAAGATGACAGATCGAGCAGCGTCAGACCGCTGGCAATCGACTGGATGACAATGATACCCAGCAGAGCCGACCAGGCGCTGCCACGTCCGCCGAAGAGGCTGGTACCACCAATGACAGCCGCCGCAATGGCGTTGAGGTTAACGTCACCGGTGCCGGCCTGCTGGCTGGATGAGGCAAGACGCGAAGCGGCCAAGATGCCACCTGCTGCGGCCAAGATCGAACAAGTTACGAAGGCCGATATGTAGATGAAGTTCACATTGATACCGGCACGGCGCGCTGCTTCACGATTGCCGCCAACCGCCTGCATGGCACGCCCCCACTGGGTGCGGGTAAGTGCATAATTCATCGCAATGACTAGCGCCACGAACAGGCCGAACATCCACGGCACACCGCGCGACTGGTTGAGATAAAATACCGCGCCACCGACAATGACCGTGATGACGATAGCCTTGAACGCAATTCCAACCGACGAAGGCGCCGACAGACTGGCTTCGCGGCGACGCTGTGCAGAACGGAACCCGGTGAAGAAGATGGCAAGTCCGGCAATCAGCACCAATGCGTAGGACACAGGGCGCGGCATAACCAGAAGCTGGCCGAAGCTCACGAGCCAGGAGCCGTAAGGCAGATTGATTGAGCCGGTATTACCGAGCAGATAAAGCTGGAGACCGAGCGCGGCCAGCAGACCGGCCAGCGTGGAAACGAAGCTCGGCATGCTGAAGCGGTTATAGAGGAATGCGTAAAGCAGGCCGATCAGCGCGCCAGTGCACAGTGCCGCCAGCATTGCAAAGCCGACAGGCCAGCCATGATTGACCCAGAGCACACCGACGATTGCCGACGCCAGACCGCTAACCGAACCGACCGAAAGATCGATCTCGCCCAGCATCAGGATGCAGACGATACCGAGCGAAATCACGCCGATGGTCGAGCAGTCGAACAGCAGATTGACAAGGTTGTTGCTCGACAGGAAGACCGGGTTCAACGTCTGGAAAACAGTCCAGATGATGACGAGTCCGATGATAACCGGCAGTGATCCGAGATCGCCTGAACGCACACGATCAAAGAAACTGCGCAGCGCGCCTGAAACGCCTTCATCATGGCGCACGCGTGTATCCTGACGGTCGAGAGGGGTATTTCCGCTTGCCTGATTCATTATGCTTCTCCCCGATCATGGGTATGATCGGCTTCATGCTGCGCCTGACGCCGTTCGGCACGACGGGAAACGGAATTGCTGCTCGCGCCGGTGATGGCCGCGACCAGTTCCTCATTCGAGGAATCCGGGTAGAAAACGCCGTTGTTGCGGCCAAGGCGCAACACCACAATGCGATCAGCAACTGCGCGCACATCTTCCATATTGTGGCTGATCATCAAGACGCCCAGTCCTCGGTCGCGAACACGCTCGATAAGATCAAGAACCTCGGCCGTCTGTGCAACGCCCAGTGCCGCCGTTGGTTCATCAAGCATGATGAGCTTGGGATCGAGCAATAGCGAACGCGAAATCGCGACGGTCTGGCGCTGACCACCTGAAAGCGAGGCGACCGGCTCACGTACGCTCGGGATACGAGCGGAAAGCTCGTTCAGAAGCTTCCACGCCTTGATCTCCATGGACACTTCATCAAGGCGATAGGGGCTCATTTCGCGGCCAAGGAAAATATTGGCAACGACGTCGAGATTCTCACACAGCGCCAGATCCTGAAAGACCGTCGCAATGCCGAGATCGAGCGCAACGCCCGGCGACGAAAGCACCACCTTCTCGCCATTGAATTCGATAGTGCCGGATGTCGGCTGATGGACGCCTGCCAGCGTCTTGATAAGGGTAGACTTTCCCGCGCCGTTATCGCCGACAAGAGCGACAACTTCGCCCGGAAAGACTTCCAGATTGATATCTGTCAGCGCTGAAACGGCGCCGAAATTCTTGGATATTCCGCTTAGACGCAGCACTGGCTGCCGCGACGTTGTAGCGGCATTGTGATCTTGGGACATGTTCGCTTTTCCCTGGGTGTCGCAGTTTTCCCCAACGTCCACCGCGCAAGATAACACGCGCGGGGAAAGAAAGCGTCCGGCCCAAGCCGGACGCCATGGTTGGGTTACTTCGTGATACCGAGCTTCTTGCAGCCTTCGGCGTAACGGTCGACGCACAGCGTTTCAGCTGAAACGATGTTCTTGTCGATGATCTCCGCCTTGAGGTTATCAGCCGTCACAACCACCGGAACGAAAAGCTTCGACGGCGTGTTGTAAAGCGTGGCTTCGGCCTTCGGGGTTTCACCGTTCAGAAGCTGGCCCGCGACGCGTGCGGCTTCTGCAGCAACAATTTCAGACGGCTTGTTGATCGTGTTGTACTGATCGCCCGAAATGATGAGCTGAAGTGCGGCAATCGTCGCATCGTTGCCGGTAACAGGTGGAAGCGGATCAATGCCAGCCGCTTTCATAGCTGCAATCGCACCGCCAGCAGTGCCATCATTGGCAGCGACCACACCGACGATCTGGTCGTTGAAGCGGGTGATCTGGCCGCTCGCCCACTGCTGAGCCTTGCTCGGCGCCCATTCCGGCGTGTCATATTCGGCAAGCGTCTTGTAACCGCTATCCTTCAGGCCGGCATGAATACCGTTCTTGATGAGACCGGCTGCAGCATCGGTCGGCGAACCGTTGATCTGCAGAACGCCGCCCTTATCACCCGCAACGCCTTTGTCCTTCAGATGCTTGACCAGTGATTCCGCAATCGACTTGCCGATAGCTTCATTGTCGAACGACACATAGAAATCGGAGGTCGCATCCGGGATCGGACGGTCATAGGCGATGACCTTGATATCCTGCGACTGGGCGAGTTTGACCAGCGAAGCTGCCGCCGCCGTATCGACCGCGTCGAGCACGATCACCTTCGCACCCTGTGAAATGACCGAGTTGAACTGCTGCTGCTGCTTGCTCGCATCGCCATCGGCATTGAGATAAAGCACCTTACAGCTTTCACAGATTTTCTTCATCTCTGCGGCGAAGCCCGGATAGTCGCGCTCCTCATAGCGTGTCGATGCCTGGTCTGGCATCAAAAAGCCGACCACTGCATCCTTCACTTCTGCCTGCGCATTGCCCGCGAACGACGACAGCACCACTGCAGCAAAAGCTGCTTTACCAAGTATATTCTTCATGTCTCACTCCCATTGGGTTTTAATTTTGTATTTTACGTAAACTTGCAGACAAATTTTATCTCGCTATTCCACCCCATATGTCCTCCCTATAGCGACCTCCAGTTCCCTGGAGTTCCGGCATTCCGGCGCCGCGTTGCGGCGCACCAATCAAATCGAGCAATGCTGACGGGGCTTGTGACGCATGAAGGGAAGCCGTTCCTGGCTTCGGCATGTGTGCACCGCTCCTCTCGGCATACAATCATGTTGCACCATCGATAGTGCAACGTAACCATCGCTCAACATCCTGCATCTGGTCAAGAGGAAAATGACAGAGGAATAGATTGGATTACGCCTTCCCCTACTTGCAGCAAACGCTATCGCACCGCTAAGATCGGGACCCGACCCAGACGCAAAGCAGGCCTGATGAGCACCCCCCGGAAAGTAACCATTTACGATATATCGGAGCGCGCTGGCGTATCCGCGTCGACCGTTGCTTCGGTTATGAATGGCTCATGGGAAAATCGAAGAATTACCAAAGCAACCGCCGACAGAGTTCGAGTAATAGCGGGCGAACTCGGTTATACCACCAACCTTCAGGCACGCGGGTTGCGCATATCCAATTCCGGCATGATCGGCATGATCTTGCCTATGCTGGACAACCGATACTTCAGCTCCATGGCCGCATCGTTTGAGACGGTGGCGCGCTCACGGAATCTTATCCCCGTTGTAGCCAGCACATTACGCGACCCGCAGCAGGAACGCAGCACCGTGGAAACATTGATTGCCCACAATGTCGACGCCTTGTTGATCGCGGGCGCAACCGATCCGGACAGTGTCGCCGAACTCTGCGAAAAGGCTCATCTGAAACATATAAACGTGGATCTTCCCGGAAAGCATGGCGCATCCGTAATCAGTGACAACTATGACGGTGCCCGCGTGCTGACGCATCAGATTGCCAGCCGCAGGTCTCATCGAACGGAAAACAGCTTCTACTTCATCGGTGGCGTGGATAGTGACCACAACACGCGCGCACGTGTGCGCGGGTATAAGGATGAACTGGCTGCGCTGAACTTCCCTGTTCACTCCGACGCCATCATCACGAATGGTTATGGTCCCGATGACGCCGCGAGAACCATCCGCGATGTTTATAACAAATTGAATGGGTTGCCAGAGGCACTGTTCGTCAACTCGACGAGCCCCTTTGAGGGCGTCGTCAGTTTTCTCAAGACGCTGCCGGTTGACGAGGTCCGGGAGTGCTCCATCGGATGTTTCGACTGGGACCCCTTCATCGAAGTTCTCCACTTCCCGGTTGTGATGGTCCGGCAAAATGTTCAAGCAATGATCGAACGCGCCTTTGAACTTCTGGACGAGCCCGTTCAAACGATCAACCTGCCCGAAATGATACCGACAGAGCTCATTATTCCGCGTGGTCTTTGAACCTCATTCCGAGGATAAGAGAAACATGCCATCCACGCGATCACCGATTGTTTTGTTTTTTCAGATAGATAAGCTGAGCTGTCAGTCCTATGATGAGGATGATCAAAAGACTGCCCTGCGCGCCCAGCAACAACGGGGATTTGAGATCAGTCACAAATGGATGTCCATCTGGTACGCGCCGTAATACCTCGCTTACCGCCGGCACCATTAGCAGGAAGGCAGTCAAGCTTAGAAAGACTGTTTCCAGGTAGCGGGTCGCACGACCGAAGACTGAACTGTAACCGATTGAATAACCGGCAATCAGCAGAACCATCGTCACAGCACCGATAACATAGCTGACCTGCTGGCGTGCAACGAGAAATGTTGTGCCGGCACCTATAAGCATCGAGACAAAATAAAGGCCTCCGGATTTTGACCGGGGCAAAATTCGCCCGTAGCGGACGAACATGTAGATGGCCAGGGGAATGGCAGGCAAACTGCCGATCGTGTGCACCCAGCCTAGCGGGGAAATTCCAAACATAACCAAAGCTCCTGTAAAGTTAACAACCTACTAGTAGATAGGTTTTAGAATAAAACCTTGTTCATTGATCAGGACGGTCGATTAACCATTCAAAAGATACTGATAGCATCCATCCACATTCACCACAGTCATCCTTCCCAAAATTCCCTCACCATTTCGACAACTGGCCGACGAGAAACATCGTCGCGACAGCGACATTCCAGAAACAGGCACGCAACATTTCGATATTCATTCCAGGCATTGCCTGCGCCCGGCATGTTTCGAAATATCAATGCGATGATGGCTGCAAGCTGGATAATGGGGTCGCCGCATTCACCTCCCTGCCAATTGATAGCCTGACTACCGAGCATGATCAGGCTTTGATCGAAATCACTGTGCCGCAGCCAGTCTGCGAAGCATTGGTTCAACTATAAGCGAAAACATCTTCGGATCGCTGTGGGCTCTCGCTGACAACATCCCTCCGTGAACGGTAGCAGCAAAGGCTTCTGCCTCGATGTCAGGGGAGTCGATCAAGCGAATGCGGCCCTGTCTTGCGCCGCGTGTGAGGACTGATGTCAACCATCTCGATAACGATCTGAAATAGTTTTGAATCTCAGAAGCAAGTTCCTGTGGCAATACAGGAATTTCGCTTGCCAGAAGCGCCCCTATACAGAATGGCGCACTCCCGTCTGTGATACACGCACTCCAGTATTGAGTATAAGCCTGCAGTTGCGCCAGCGGATCATCGACTTTGCTCTCGAGATTGGCAAAACCTGCTTCTGTATCTTCACGATGCCGCACGATTAGTGCCTTTACCAGATCGACCTTGCTCGGGAAGTGATGATGGATACTGGCCTTGCGAATGCCTACGACGCTGGCGATATCCGCGTAGCTGAATCCATTATACCCACCCGACATGATCAAGGTTTTGGCGCAAGCGAGAATATCATCGGAAGTGGTGGACAAATTGCTCATACTCAGTACCTACCTTCCAGTAGGTTGAATGTCAAGATAGATCAAAGTGAAGAGATTTGTCACACGGTCGAATTTTACCTCATGCAGAACCCGATCCCGTCGACACAGTTCATATGTTGCAACAGTCCGGGGCAAACGGCACGAAATGGATCGGCTCTGGACTTCGCAAACAGGTTAGTGCCGGAAGTCTTGACCGCGGTCGAGTTTCTGGCTCTGACGTATCGCTGCAATTTCCTGGACCCTGGCGGTCGAAACTGTTTGCTGCAAAATCTTCAACTTGTCCTGAAGCCCCTCGAAGACGGAACGTTGTGCCGGAGGCACACGTTTGACGTTGTCACTGTCGCCGCGCATGATTGCGTTGCGCCCGAATCTGAGATCAAGGGCGCGGCTGACACTGACAAGTTCCCGAAGAATATGCGGTTCGAGCGAACCGGCGAGGGCATCAAGCCGTGCGGTCTTCTTTTGCATCGCAGTTGTGATGCGACGGAGCTCTTCGCCGGCCTCTTCTGACAATCCGGGAATGGCGGTTGCCATCTGCTGACGCTCTGCGGCAATTGCTGTTGTTGCAGTCTTCAGGGCTGAGGCCCAGCCCGATCCCAGCGAGCGGACACTTGCCTGCACATCCGGCACGGCTTCCAGTGCTGTCTTTCGCTCGCGGCCACCGGCCAGAAACCTGTCCCTCAGTCGACTGGAGCCGCGCAGGGCACCATAGGCCGCAGGATCATTGGCAATGGCTGCCGCAATCCGCCCGCCGGCAATGCCTTTCCGGATCAGTGCCTCGATCGTATCGACGGCACTGGCGGGTTCCCGCCAGAGATGAGAGGCCGTTTTGGCAAGTGCTGTTCGGTTATGGCGGTAGTGGGCTGCCGCGGATGCCCTCTCGCGCGCCTCAACCTCGACCGGGGTTGTAAACTGTGTCACGGCGGCAAGCAGCGGCGGTATGGAACGGGCTTCCGGGTCCTGCTCGATATGGCTGGTCGGCCGGGCTCGGGGCGAATTCTGGGTGTTTCGATCCACGGACATCCGGGCTGTCGGATTCTGCACGGGGAATCTTTCGGATTGCCTCTCATGATAAGAAACCTTGCGTTCCCGATCGATTGCCAAACCGAGCGCCGCACCTGCCCGCTCCCACAGCATTGCCACCTGCTGGCGCTTTTGTGACAGCCACGCCAGCTGGCGTCTTGCCCTCGCCCCTGTTTCGGCCACAACTTCGGCAAGTGTGTCGATGCCACGCCTACGGGCAAAGTCCCGCACATGTGCCTGGTAACCAGCCTCACCAGCAAAATCCAGCGTCGTGGTTTTGGCGCCCGAACGCCCGAGGCGTTTTGCCAGTTGCCGGAACAATTCCGGCGTGTGGCTTTCCCCTTCAATGCTTTTGCGGCGGACATCGGTGGCTTGATGCAGCCTAGCCGTCCAGACATTGCGTTCGACCGTGCGTTCCTCAAAGCGCCTTTTGCTCCCTTTCGCATCAGGAACTGCAATTTCTACCTTCACGGTCTCGACGCCATCCTTGCGAAGCGTGACCATATCACCTCTGGAAGCTCCCACAGCCGACAGGGCTGCCGGCAGACCGACACCCCGGAGGCGATGGACCTTCCCGCCCTCAACCTTCACATCAGCATAGGGCGTGTCATTCGTATCCTCATCCCCGGGCCGGAATTTTGTCACCCCGGTTTCGACCAGTTCACCGGTGATCCCCTTCGCGTAATCAATACGGGATCTGTCCTCGCGTTCGGGCCTGAAGTCCTCGCGTGCAGCATAAAGATCAGCCCTGTGACGATGACGGGTCATGGACACATAGGTCAGGTGCCTGTCCATCATGCCGCTGGCAAGCACAAGGGTCCGGTCGACAGTCGCGCCCTGCGACTTGTGGATGGTCACCGCATAGCCGTGATCGATGTTGCGGTAACTGTCCTCGCTCAGAACAATCTCGCTGCCACTGTCGAGCCGGACAGAAAGCAGCGGCGCGCGGAATGCGTTGCCGGTGGAGACCACCGTGCCGAACATGCCGTTCCTGACGTATTGCGGACTGTTTCCTCTTGCACGCGGCTCGAGGAAACGGGCGTTCTCGAGAAAGATGATCCGGTCGCCTGCAGCAAACTCCCGCATGCCCCGCTCCGTCCGGAAGCTGCGGGCAGCATCGAGTGCTCCCTCTTCCCTCATCACCTTGCGCAAGGCCTCATTCAGCCTGTGGACATCCCTGTTGGTGTGCGCCAGCACCAGCAATGCATCACCCCGCAACTGGCCACCACCGTTTAGTGCTGCGATCCCCGTCCCTGGCCGCACGCCCCGTCCAGGCGATGATGGCGTGATCAGTTTCCGCCGCGCATCCGTCCAGTCCCTGACCAGACGGCCGATCAGTTCATCCCGGGTTTCCGCCTCGACCAGATGCCCGCGTCCGGCGTAAATCTCCAGTCCGGCCGCGGTGTCGCCGCGGGCGAAGCGACTTGAGGCATCGCGTGCCCATTGGTCCTGTTGCCGGCGTACACCGGCAAGTTCGGCGGAACCGATCCGTTCCGCGATTGCCCGGAAAGCCGCACCGGCCCCGATCGGCTGAAGCTGCATGGCATCGCCGACCAGAACAACCTTTGCGCCAGCCTCCTCTGCAGCATCCAGCACATGTGCCATTTGCAACGAGGAGACCATGCCTGCCTCGTCAATGACGAGGATGTCACCGCGCATCAGCTGGTCACGCCCGTTATTCCAGGCATGCTCCCACGCGGCAAGCGTTCGCGATCTGATACCGGAACTCTCCTCCAGCCCCTCGGCAGCCTTGCCGGAAAGTGCCGCACCAAGGACACGGTGATGCCCGCTCTCCCAGGCAAGGCGTGCAGCTGCAAGCAATGTCGACTTGCCCGTACCGGCAAGACCGACGACAGCAGCGATGCCGTTGTCGCCCGTCACATGCCGAATGGCTTCAATCTGCTCAAGATCCAGCCAGAACGGCTTCAGCGGATTGTCCCCTTCGACGAAACGCACTGCGCCTGCGCGTCCTGCGTCCGAAATCCCGAACCCCTTCCTCCCCGACAGGATATCGGCGGAACGCATCATGTCATGTTCGGTGCGCAGGATCTGGCGAGTGGTGAAGATTGCCGGTTCCATTGCCTCGCCAGTCGCCAGGCCATTCATCGGGCCAGTCACACGACCAGTCATCGGGTCAGCCTGCTGCGGTTTCAGGAGCACCAGATCAGGAGAGGCCATCAGTCGTGCACGGATATTGGCAAAGTCGACCGGATCATCGACGTAGCGGTGGATGACCCTTGCGATATCCTTCTCGTCAAAGGTGGATCGCTCATTGCCAAGCTGCCTGAGGAGAGGCCCCGGATCGGCAAGCAGCCGGGCGGTCATTTTGTGCCGGCGTGCCAGATCGGCGGGTGCAAAATACATCTCGGCGCCCTTGCGCATCATCGCCGACTTTCCGGGCCCCAAATGCCTCTGGGCAATCCCCTCAAGTCCCTGTTCGGCATGGGAACGACCGTCAAGGCGGATGTCACGGCCAGCCAGTGCCAGATACCGGCTGGCTGTCTGCGCCCAGGCGATCTTCCACGCCTTCATCGTTTCCCTGTTACCCGCCCAACACGTATAAACAATATCCCCGTTATGGCGATTTGATTTTACCTCACGTAGTGGTTTCCCATCGGGTCGGCGAACCGGCATATATTTGGGACCAAACCCTTCTTCGGTCAGCGGCCTCAATGCGGTCATCAGGTGAATATGTGGATTGCCGCCCTTGTCGTGATAGACCCAGTCGGCGATCATACCCTTCGAAGTCAGATTGCCCCGGACGAACTCCTGAACCAAACCGATATTTTCCGCCCGGGTCAGTTCCTCCGGCAGAGCAATAATCAACTCACGGGCAAGTTGTGCATCCACCCGCGTCTCAAATGCATCGACAGCATTCCACAGCACCTCACTTGCTTCAGCGACAGTCTTGCCTTCGATTGCCGACCTCAGCCACGCTGGAATATCTTCCGGCAACGCCAGTTCTTCATGGACCAAATCATCGTCGCCGCCGCGATAGTTAAACAAGGTTCCGGTCTGTTCGTCTCTCATCCGGGTGCGATGACGATAAGAGGCCGCAGAGATAATGTTACGTCCTGCCCCTCTGCTGATCATCTGCGCTCGCACGAACATGATTGCCACGTCTTTCCCCCTGACTGTCAGTCAATACGTGTGAAAGCCCCGGATTAACCGGGCAGCAGACTTGCCACTTCTCCGCCCCCTTTCACGAGTTGCTCCGTCGCATTTGGGGGCTTGAATATGAAAACATCTTTAACTATCTATTTTAAATCAGTCAAATTCACAATCTCTACCGTGTCGAGCAACGAGGACCACAAGATGCGCATTGATTTTCTGAGCAAAATATCCAGATGCGACATTAAAGAATGCCGCATGAACATAAAATTTATGAGCACTATAATCAGCTCACCGTTTGAAACGGCCCGCACGACGGCTGGCCAGGTGAACCCGTTGTCCAGACGGAAAGGATGTTTGAACGAACGACACGTCTTCTTGCAAGACCCACAAGAGCAACGCCTTACAGCAAGGCTTTTTATCCTCTGAAGAGCCAGAATGGCGATACTGGAGCAACGGCGTATGTCCAGCAAGACAATTGATCGGACGACAGAAGCGCGGAGCAAACGCCTGCTGGGGGCAATTGTCGTGCGGGCCGACTTGTCGAGGGTCGACCGGGCATTCCTGTTAGGAGGACTGCTGGAACTGGCCAAACTTTCGCCCGGAACATCCGAATACCGCCGTTTGCGCAAGATTGGCGAAATTGCCTTCAGGTCTGAAGCGTCAGGAGAAAATCCAGGCTCAAACCAGGGAGACCGCATTTGATGGTTAGAGCAATACCGCTCCCGGGTCTGCTTTTCGCTCTGGTGCCGGTCGTTCTGTCTGGCTTTACCTTTTATGTCGCGCATTGGTGTTGGAGCGAACTGGCCGCAGGCTTGCCAGGAAAGCTCCAGTACTGGTTTATGCGTGCTGCGCCTGCACCAGTGCTTCTATCGGGGCCGCTTGGGGCACTGCTGACGGTTTGCTTGCTACCGCTGCACCGGCGCCGACCGGTCGCCATGGTCAGCCTGTTTTGCTTTCTGCTTATTGTGGGTTTCTACACGCTACGCGAGATCACCCGCATCTCCCCTTTCGTAGAAAGCGGAGTCCTGCAATGGGATCAGGCTCTATCATTCCTCGATATGGTTACCTTGGTTAGCGTCGCAGTTGGTTTTGTTGTTTCAGCGGTATCCGTGCGCATCTCAAGCGTTGTGCCCGAAACGGTGAAGCGCGCCCGTCGCGGAATCTTTGGAGATGCAGACTGGTTACCGATGTCGGCGGCGGCACGGCTCTTTCCTGCAGACGGCGAAATCGTTGTTGGCGAGCGCTATCGTGTCGACAAGGAACTCATCCATGAACTGCCTTTCGATCCAGTCGATCCGTCTACCTGGGGGCGCGGCGGAAAAGCTCCACTCCTGACTTACAATCAGAATTTCGATTCAACCCATATGCTGTTTTTTGCGGGATCAGGTGGATTTAAAACGACCAGTAATGTCGTGCCTACAGCACTTGTCTATAGTGGTCCGATCGTTTGCCTGGATCCGTCATCCGAGGTTGCATCGATGGTAATCGAACATCGCCGCAAAAGGCTCGGGCGAGACGTCGTGGTGCTCGACCCCGCCAACCCGGTTAACGGTTTCAATGTTCTTGACGGGATCGAAACGTCGATAAAAAAAGAAGAAGACATCGTCAGCATCTCACATATGCTGCTGTCGGAAAGCGCTCGCCTTGAAAGTTCAACGGGGTCTTTTTTCCAGAGTCAGGCACACAATTTGCTAACAGGACTCCTGGCGCATGTAATGCTATCGCCAGAATTTTCCGGGCGGCGCAATCTGCACAGCCTGCGTCAAATTGTTTCCGAACCGGAGACGTCGGTTCTTGCCATGCTGCGTGACGTTCAGGAAAATTCCGTCTCGACATTTATTCGCGAGACGCTTGGCGTTTTCGTCAACATGACTGAGCAGACATTTTCAGGCGTCTACTCTACCGCATCGAAGGATACCCAGTGGCTATCCCTCGCAAATTACGCGTCCCTTGTCTGCGGTGACAGTTTTAAACCAGCACAAATAGCCGAAGGTGAAAAAGACGTATTTCTCAATATCCCCGCATCGATCCTTCGCTCCTACCCGGCAATCGGACGAGTAATCATTGGCTCGTTAATCAATGCAATGATCGAGGCGAATGGCGCATTCCGGCGACGGGTTTTGTTCATGCTCGATGAGGTCGATCTGCTTGGCTATATGCGCATACTGGAAGAGGCACGTGATCGAGGGCGCAAATACGGAATCAGCTTGATGCTGATGTACCAGTCCGTTGGCCAGCTGGAACGCCATTTTGGCAAAGATGGTGCAGTTTCATGGATCGATGGATGCGCATTCGCGAGCTATGCTGCGATCAAGGCGCTCGATACCGCGCGTAATGTGTCAGCGCAATGCGGGGAGATGACGGTAGAAGTGAAGAACAGTTCACGCAGCACAGGATGGGATAAGACCCATCTTTCCCGAAAATCTGAAAGCATCAATTTCCAGCGTCGACCGCTTATAATGCCGCATGAGGTTACCCAGTCGATGCGCAAGGATGAACAGATCATTATTGTACAGGGGCACCGCCCCATCCGCTGCGGTCGGGCTATTTATTTTCGACGCAAGGAAATGGACATGACCGCCGCAGTCAACCGGTTCGTTAAAACCTCCAAAAGTCAGTAGCCCGTGCAGGCGTCAGGACCAAAACAAAGTTCACCGGATTCGATACGCTCATTGACCTGGTTGAGCTTCAGTTCCGCCAACGAAAGGCGCATTCGCAATGTAGTCTCCCCTTTGGACCCGACCACGATCACCCTTCTGAACTATGGGAGGGACTGTAAAGAACATCGAAGTTTCGACAATAAGTGGCGTGGTTCCTCCCAATGGCAAACTGATGATTATTGCTCCGCTGGATGAGCAGCTTCTTATCGAGGCTCGCATTCTCCGCGTGACATTGCCTACATCCATCCCGGCCAGCCCGCAACGGTCAAGATAACAGCCTATGACTATGCGATATAGGGCAGCTTAAAAAGGGAAGTGGGGAGTATTTCACCCGATACGATTCAGGATGAAATCAAGCCGGAGGAATTCTACTATCGGGCTTTCATCAAGACAGATGCACTTTTTAACAAAAAGTGGCGAACGTTTTTCGATCGTCCCGCGCATGGTAGCTGCCACTGATATCAATACAGGCAGCAAAACTGTGCTGGATTACCTGATTAAACCGTTTAACAGAGCACGCGAGGCATTGCGCGAGCGATGGTCTCGACCATCAGTGGAATGCTGAAAATATAAAGATGGATTCTCTGGAGCCAAACTGCTTCTGTACTGTCCACACCGCACCAGAAAAGCTGGCAGCCTCATTTCACACGAGCCTGAAATCCTGCGTTTGACCAAAAGTGGCGGGATTTGCCAATCGGCTCCCTGACAATATTGCCAGGGAGCTCTGATGCAGATGTTTTTTTGCCGGCTGCGCCGCGGAACGCGCGGCGACTTGCTACTGGATAAACAATCCCACGCCCGGTGCAATCGGCAGACCGAGTTCCATCCAAAGGATAAGGAACAACAACCACGAGACAAGAAAACCGAGTGCGACGGGAATTGTCATCGACGCAAGTGTACCGATACCCGCATCCTTTTGATACCGCTGCAAGAATGCGAGGCAGACCGCGAAATAGGGGCTCATCGGCGTCACGATATTGGTGGAGGAGTCAGCGATGCGGAAAGCTGCCTGGATGAGTGCCGGTTCGAATCCAACCAGCATCATCATCGGCACGAAAATTGGTGCCATCAAGGACCATTGTGCAGACCCCGACGTGATAAACAGGTTCATGACAGTAGCCAGTACGACAAACGACACCAGAAGCGGGATACCGCCAAATCCGCTGGCATCGAGCATGTGAGAGCCGCCTACGGCGATCCACTCGCCCAGGTTTGTCCACTTGAACCAGGCAAGGAACTGCGAAATGGCAAAGAACAGAACCAATGTCGGTGCAAGCTCCTTCACTGCTTCTGCCATGAAGTTTATGCCATCTTGTGAAGTTTTGATTTTACCGACAGTCCGGCCATAGATCCAGCCGAGGAAGAGGAAGAATATGGCAAAAATAGCCACTGCGCTTTCCAGTAATGGTGAAGGCACCAGTCCACCATTTTCATTGCGAAGCGGCGATCCGGCAGGCACTACGGCTGCGACTATGATGGCTATGAGTGCCAGCGTTGCCCAGCCAACGCGCTTCAACCCTTTCAACTCCAGTTCACTGACAGGATGAACATCGAGCACCACGCTACCACGATAGGTGCCAGCCATGGGTTCAACAATTCGCTCGATAATGAATGCACCAACAATTGAAAGTATGACCGCTGAGGATGCAATGAAATAGTAGTTGTCGATAGGCGATACGTATGCGTTTGCATCGACAGTGTGTGCAGCACTTGTTGTAATGCCTGAGAGTATAACGTCTGCCGGCGTGATCAGCAGGCTCGCATCATAGCCAGCTCCGACAGCTACATATCCTGTCACTGCACCCACCAGAGGATTCCGGCCCATTGCCTGGAAAATCATCGCTGAAAGCGGGATGAGGATTATATAGGCCGCATCAGACGCAACGTGGCTGCACATACCAACCAGAAAAATGACGAATGTAGTCAGATAGCGAGGGGCCTTCATCACGCTGACTTGCATCAGTGCAGCAATAAGACCTGTCTTGTCCGCAACTCCGATGGCAAGCATGATAACGAGCACCACACCGAGTGGTGGAAACATCACAAAATTCTTGGCCACGGTGGTCAGAGCAAATACCAGTCCTTCGCCAGACACGAGGCTTTTGACGGTGACGCTTGCGCCGGTTTTCGGATTTACTCCTGATACGCCGTAGATTGCCAGAACCCATGATAAAAGCGCGACGACAACACAAAGAGATGCGAAAAGGATGACGGGATGCGGCAGTTTATTGCCTGCCCGTTCGATCGCATTGAAAAAACGTTGCATATTAATTCTTCCCTTCCAGGCCCTGTACTGTCCGATCCGCACCTTGTAATGCGGTTCCTCCCGACAGCGCAGGGTCGGCTTCATGATGAATGGCTTCAAGCAGAGGGGTTAAACCGCAACCTGAAGCCGGCTTTTCAAGGATTTGTTTTGAGGCGCTGTTCAGCTATTGCGACGAACATGCCTGCCGCCACCGGCAATATCTCGTCGCGATAGTTGTAATGCGGATGGTGGAGGTAGGCGCTATCTTCACCGTTACCGACAAAGAAGAAGCAACCGGGAATCTTTTCCAGATAGAATGCAAAATCCTCCGCACCCATCGTGGGCAATTGATGCATGAAACCGGCGTTTTCAGCGCCGAATCTCTCGACAGCAACCTTTATTGTAAAGTCCGTTTCATCGCTGTCATTGACAACAGGCGGAATCCGCATTGTCTGTTCTAGTCTGACGCTTGCACCATAGGCCTCGCAAGTCTGCGCAACGACCCGGCGAAGTTCCCTGTCGATTGTCGCTGCAGCCTCAGGCGAGCCATCGCGCGTGTTGATCATCATTGTTGCCTGGCCTGGAATGACGTTGTGACTATTGCCGCCATGGAACTGGGTAACCGTAACGACACCTGAATCCAGCGGTGACACGCGTCGAGCAATGACACTTTGCAACGATTGAATAACTCCTGCTCCGATAAATATCGGATCGATGGCCAGGTCGGGGCGGGAAGCATGACCACCCTTACCCGTTATGGTGACCTCATAAAGCGAACTTCCACCCATCGCAGGTCCGGCCTTGGCAAAGACCCGCCCTAATGGGTAACCGGGCCGGTTATGATAACCAAAAATGGTCTCGACCCGGTCCAGTGCACCTTCTTCGATCATGCGTGCAGCCCCAAGGCCGCCTTCTTCTGCTGGCTGGAACAACAGCGTAATCCGACCAGAAAGATGCTCGTGATGCCGCGCAAGTTTGTCCGCCGCCAACAACAGCGAAGCAGTATGCCCGTCGTGGCCGCACGCATGCATTTTGCCGGGTGTCTTCGAAGCGTAAGTCAGGCCTGTTTCTTCCTGGATAGGCAATGCGTCCATATCGGCACGAAAGCCGATTGAGGAACCGGGGCGCCCTGTATCAAGGATGGCAAGTACACCCGTCTGGGCGAGACCGGTTTTGACCTCATAGCCGCGCTGTTTCAGGAATTCAGCGACCAGATCACTCGTTGCATGTTCCTCATACTTGAGCTCGGGATTGCTGTGCAATTGTTGGCGAATAGCCGTTGCATCGGCAATGGCCTCACTGGTGAAAACAGACATTAAAACCTCCCTGAAAGCGAAATATCGGGACGTTAAGGGCCCTCGATCCTCAGTTCAGGCTTGATATCAAGCGGATAGACATGCCACAATTTCATAAATTAGTTCATATCGTTGCGTTTTTGGCAAAGCAGAAAGGCCGTTATGCAGCACATTGCCTTGCGCTATTTTCTGGAGGTAGCCCGAACAGGCTCGATAACCGAGGCCTCCGCACAGTTGAACGTCTCGGGTTCAGCGATCAGTCGCCAGATATCGCGACTGGAAACCGAGCTTGCTGTGGAACTGTTCGAACGCAGACCGCGCGGGATGGTTTTGAGCCCGGCAGGCGAACTGCTGGTCAAGCATGTCAGGCGTATCGCATTGGATACCGAACGCGCTTTGGCTGACGTGCGGGAAATGCGCGGACCACAGCGCGGGCTAGTGCGTGTCGCAACTTACGAGGGCTTCGCAGTCGACCGCCTGGCGCGTATCATTGCTGATTTTCGTGCGCAGTTTCCGGGCGTTCTTTTTCATGTGTGGGTGGGAAACTCGTCAGAAATTTGCGAACGCGTCAATGAAGGCAACGCTGATATCGGCATTACCTACAGTTATTCCGCACCTGCCGGGGTGAAAATAGAGCGTATCGCCAGAAGGCCAATGTACGCCCTGATTCCACGCTCCCATCCGCTGGCCCGGCGGAAACAGGTTACACTTGCAGATCTTTCAACAGAACCGATGGCCATGCCTGACAAGGGTCGAACCCAGCGCCAGCTCATCGACACCGCTCTGGCTACCAAGGGACTGGTAATGGATCCCGTTTTTTCCACCAATTCCATGGCAACTCTGAAAGTATTCGCCTTCGCTGCGGAAACGATTATGTTTTCCAGTTCAGCCGGCAGCAAGGACAATACCCTTCCGGAAAACATTGTTGCCATTCCTGTAGTTGACGAGACCATGAAAGCCAGTGTGCTGCAAATTGTAACCATGCAGGGACGAAACCTTCCGCGAAGCATTGCTGCATTTCTGGACTTCCTTGGTCAATCGGTGATTGAGCGCTGATCGTGGCTGGAGCATTAGATTACAGTCAAACCGAGATTGAAGTTTGCACGATACTCTGCGCCGATTTTGTGCTGGAACTGCCTTTTGCGAGGCAAAGTGCTTGCATCCTTGGCTGGAGCAAGAAAGACGACACCCATGAATTTCAGGCCCAGCTTTCCATCTCGTCGCGAAAGTAAATCTCCGTAGCCCTGAAAGATCCGTCAATTCGCCTGCATTGAACCACGATATCAATGGCAATCTTAAGTGACGAAAGCACTTCGACGCGCTCAAGAGCACGTCCCGCCTCCGATTCTTTGACGAGGGTGGCGAGTTGCTCGAATGCGAGTTGTGTCGATCCGGCATGAACGGTGGTGATCGAGCCGGGATGTCCCGAGTTCACGTTTCGGATATAATAAAATGCAGTACCATCCCTCAGTTCCTGCAAAAGAATACGGTCCGGTCGCATGCGAAGACAGGATTCCAGAAGCTCGCAGGGGCCGACCCCGGATAGCCCCTGCCCGCCCTTCGAATAGAACAGACGGACATGATTGGGCTGAGGAATAACCAGCTCTGGTGTGTCCTCGATCGAAATCACTCGTTCGTGATGGGGGATGTGTTTGATCAGGGCCTTTGCAAGGGTTGTTTTGGCAGAACCCGTAGCGCCGGAAATTACGACATTCTTACGAGCAATGACAGCGTGCTGCAGAAACAACTTATACTCGCCGTTGCGATATAACTCCGCCAGTTTGGTTTCTGGTCCTGAACAGGCTGCGCTTGTGCTTCTCGCTTCGGAAAAGAAGCCATTAGCTTCCAGGTCCTCAAGCGCGAGGTCCACCGATGAAGGCTTGCGGATCGTGATGCTGACCGTGGCATTCGTGGTAGCAGGCGGTATGACGATTTGAATGCGTTCATCGTCTGGAAGCGTCGCCGAAAGAATTGGCCGCTTTTCATCGATAGACTGGTTCGAGAATGTAGCAACGGCCCTTGCAAGACGCATGAGCCTTTCGAAGGTCAGACCCGGTGCATCATGGGAGCACCATCCATCGGGTCCTTCTGTCAGTACCTGCCCAGGCTTATTGATAATCACTTCATAAAGCGACCTGTCCTGGAGAAAGATTGCAATTGGTGACAACAGTTCGCGAACGACTGCCGCATTCGTGCTGTCCATCCTTTACTACCTTTACTTCGTCACCACTTTCGCTTCCGGCTTGAAATCACCCAACACAGCCCGATCGAAGATGCGGTTCTTCGGTTCGGTAACGCGAAGGCGATAAACATCCGAAAAATCGAGATCACGAGCCACGAAGATGGAGACGATCTCGCCCTGGTGCTTGTTTAGCGTTGGGGGAATATCGATCGACTTCTCGACTGCGATTGCCGCTGCTTGCTGACCGGCACTCATGGTGTCTTGAGCTTCGACACCGCTATTCTGCAGACGACTGTTGGCATAGCTGGTTGCGTCGCCCACAATCGACAAAAGCAACGCGCTTCCAAAGCGTTCCCACCAATGCCTATCGATGTGGCCATCGAAGCCAGAGCGTCCAAGCGCGTCGGTCGCGGGAGATGCCAGCGTGATGATCACGCCTTCGGGCGTCTTCGCTCTATTCCACAAAACGAGCAATCGTTTCTGGCCACGCTGAAGCCCTCCGCGGTACTCTCCAACGACCTGCGTCCCTTTCTTCATCAATACCACCCTGCCATTGTCGGAAAGTACGTCTCTATCAATGACGCAACTCGTGAAACCTGGTTGATCGGAAGCGAGTGCGGTCTCGAGCACGCAAGGAATGGAGTTTCCCATCGCGACGATGAAATTACGATTGCCAAGCGTTCCTGCGCGTGCGCCTTCAAGACGTGTCGGTCGCAATAGACTATCGAACCGTTGCTCATCGTTGCTCACCTGGCCCTGGCTCATCGCGTTGCTATCGAGCGGCAAGAAGTTGCCATCTATCGATTGTGCCGGATTGTCACCGGCTTGCCGTACCGGTGACTTACCCTGTTCCCGGCTATAGGCCAGAACGGGTGCCCGACGTGCGGAATCGAGCAGCTTGTCTTCTATTTCCGGAACTGGCTCCAATGTGGGTGTTGGAAGCACCGTCTTTGGCGCAGGCACAGGCGCAACTGGCTCCACCTTCTCCTTTGCTGGCTCAAAAGCGTTGGTTTGGCGAATGATCACACGCTCAGGGTCGGTACGTTGATCCTTGTTGTCCTTTCCGGAAGTAGACCAGATGGCAAAGCCGATAAACGCCACTACTGCGAGTGCAATCGCGCCGCGTTTGACAACCGGATTGCTGTCGATGCGCTGATCGGTGATCGTCTCGGTGCGCTCACCGGGGATACGGGCTTCTTCTTCGTCTGCCATGTTTTCCCCCTTTATTGTTCCGCGGGATCGGATCTCGTGACACGTTCTACGGAGGGTGACGTGGTGTTGGTATCCGGATTGATGCCGACGCGGCTGTAGGCTTCGTTGAAAACACACAAAACGTCCTTGCCGCGGCGCAGGATGAACTTACTGCTGATCGCGTGAACCAAGACTAGGTTGCCGTCGACAGATTTCGACACCAGGCTTTCTGAGCCATCCGGGTTTTCGATATAGATTGCCGGCATTTCCTGATTGCCCACGAAAGCGAAAGTCGTGATCTTGCCGTTATCGTAGACGGTTTGCGGTTCGAGCGACTGGGGCCCCTGCGCCGAATAGCGCCAGTTGCGAGGCCCATAGGCTTCATGGAGGGCCAGCACATCGTCAGCTTCCCTGGCCTTGGCAGCGCGTGCACGTGCCGCAGCTTGCTGTCGTCGCGCGTCTGCTTCATCTGCAGGATACCGGAATTTCACATAGAAGTAGGTATTCTGGCCTACCTCAACGGTTCCGTCTCGCGCAGTCAATTCCATCTGGTAGCTGCGCGTGGAACCGTCACGTCTGGTCGTTACTACGGAAATATTGGTGACCGGCTGTTTTTCGCGCGGCTTTAGAAACAGAATATTGCCGGCTGGTGCAACTTCCCAGGCAACGCTGTTGCCAAGCGCGACATGGGCGATCTCTTCGTCTGCAGCAAACTCAACCTGGACAGAAGATCTTAACGAACCAACGATCCTGGTGATGTTGAAGGGCTGATAATTGACGAAGCGGACGCGGCTATCCTGCGAGGCACTGTGCGGAATTTCGAGGGCATGCCCCGGAAAGGCGGCACCTGAACACAGTGCAGATAAAAGGAGTGTCTGTCTTATCAATTGATCGCCTCCGGATCCGAACGATATTCGCTAACCGCAAAGCCAAGCGGGTTCACAAGACGATCCGTGGAGGACATGGGTGCATTGGCGTAGGCATAGGTCAGGCTTGCGATCCAGTGTGTCGTCCGGACTTCATCACCTCGAGTGACGGTGCGCATATAACGCACGGACGCTACGTTCTGATTTATAAGCGAGATTGAAGCGATCCTGATTTTGGTCGTCGCCGCACGCCCATAGATGACTTGCGGCGAACCTGGATTGCTACCGCGATAGTGGCTCGCAAAGCGATCCTGCTCCGCTTGCGTAGAGAGGAGCGCGACCGTCCTGAAATTTGTCTGTGCCTCACTCCAGACATAACCTTCGCGGGCACGAACATATCTCGCTGCAAAATATTTTGTCACCGCTTCATCGTAAGTCCCGGCGGTTGACGTCAGCGCCGAAACCACATCGACGATACCGGTCGAATTGTCGACACGAACAACAAAGGGCTCCACCGTCTTCAATGGTGTCAACGCAGCAACTGCCAGGATCGAGACGACCGCAACCAGACTTGCTGCCAACGCGATAGACCACGCCAATCGGTTCGATCGCTCTATCTGGATCATCCGCTCCTGGTCAAAACGGCGCGCTTTTTCGAAGTAGGATTTGAGGCTTTCAGTCGTAACCATCTCCTCACCCCGCGCAAGAACGATGCGATGCAGCGATATCGAGATGGGCAAACGCCGCAGGTTCTTTGCCCTGCTCAACGTAAGGCAATGCTGACATTGATGATCTTGTATCCTGGCGATGGGGTTTCAGGTTTCGGTTTTCATCCCATTCCCACATAGCGCGATTGAGCGGACGGCGGGTCTGGCCATCGCACTTCGGCAAGGGATAGTTCAACGATGCGCAGCCGGCAAGCAATGTGGCCAGCGCAACGGACCAGAAAAATCTGTTCATCGGGAAAAACCTCTTCTTTTCGATAACGTCATGTGTTCGCGCCTCTGGGGCCAACCGTTCGCCCCACGAGACGAACAGTGCGTTTAAGGGCGCGCCCGGTGCATCTGGTGCTTCTGGTGCTTCGCGCAAGCATACCCTCATGAGCATCACGCGCTGTGCTGTAACCATAGGCAAGCGATGCGCCTCCGGCAGCGAGCGCCGAAGCAATATGTGGGAGTTGATAAAAAACGTAGAGTGCGGCGATCCCGATTGCGCAAAGGGCAATCGGACGCATGAGGACGTCGGAATAGGCATCGATGGCAGTAAAGGTGGAATCGATACACGAGATCAGCAACGATCCCACCGCAACGACGAGGACTTGCAGAATGACGAAATTGACGAGTTGTCCGATCCAGGCCTCGGTGAAACGCCTTGTGGACTGAAACAGAGCCAGTGCAACGAAGATGGGCCCGACCGCCAGTATGATTGCCAATGCCAGACGCGCATAAAGCGAGACGACATAGCCAATGCCGGCAACCAGAAAGCTCACCGCGATCACCAAAATTCCTGCAACGCCTGTAACAATATCGATGGGCCAGGAAGCGCGCGACCAGATGTCGGTGGCGGACGCCTGTCCCTTGTCCAGAAGACTGTCAAAAGTGCTGGCACCTGGAGCCGGACCAGAGTTGAGTGCCCCGGCAATTTCATGCGGGAGCACATTGAAGAAAACGTTCGTGACGTAGGTCTGGTAATCGCCGGCGTTCTTGACCAGCGTTACGATAATCGCGAGCTTGATCGCCCGGAACACGAATTCGAGGATCGGCTCGCTAACCGAGCCGCGCAGTACCAGATAACCATAAAGCACGATGTATAGGGTGACGGCAGCGGTCAACGGGCCTGTTATCCATTGTGCGATGTTCAATGTTCCATCCGAAACAAACGTTTCCAGTGGTTGTTTGAACTGCCCGTCGATAAAGTCGAACACCTGATACATCGCATCAATTCCCCAACGTTTCGCGCATCTTGCGTAGCCTTCGTTTTCCGTCCGCCGCTTCGGCGTTCACACACCCTGGCGTGCCGCGCAGTTGGCCCGGATCATTGCGGCATTCAGCAAGGATGCGGTTGAGCAGCGTCTCGTCCGCCATCAGCACCTCAACGGGAAGGGTTGGATTTCTTTCTTCAGAGCAGCCAGTCGCACAGACAAGGACAGCAATCGAAACAAGCCGTTTCGTTGCAATACCGCTTTCATCGAATCCATGCGCTTGCGCCAGTCTTCGGCCTTGCGTTGTTCGTCGACCCGGGTTTGTGTGCGCTGAAGCATTTGCAGACCTTCCATTCGCAAGACATCTGTCTGGAGGAATGCCTGTTCGGCCTGAAGCCGGGCCTGGAGGTCAGCGATCTCCTTGGCATCGCTGGCGGAAGATATTTTCTCTCGCAACTCATCGATCCCGTCGATGCGTTTGGTAGCTACATCGTAGATCTGCTGACCTATACTCATCTGCCCGGCATTATTGTTCTGAATGCGCGATAACTCCTTTGCGTAGTAATCGTCGGCGTCGGTCCGATAACGGGAATTGCCTTCGAGAAATTTTGAAGCAGATTGTCCGATCGAGCCTGATCCGTCGCCCTTGAACAAGCTTTCAATGGCTGCGAAATCTGGAGGCAACGCCTTGCGAATGACCGGATCGTTAAGAACGCTGGCAACATCGGCCATGTCGGTCAGGTTGTTGAGCGAACCATAAAGTTGCTGCGCCTGCTCGATCTGCTGATGGAGCGCATCGAGTTGCGATTTCAGTTGCGCGATACTCTCCATGTGCTTGAGGATTGATGTTCTGTCGATGACAGGGATTCCTTCACCGCTCGCAGTCCCGGCTGAGAAGATCAGCGCCGCAACAATGGCCACGCACTGAATTCTATTCGCAATCATCAGCTTGCACTCCTTCTTTCCTGGAAAAGGGGTATCCAGTTTTCAAGCCCGTCGCCGACTTCACTTCGAATTGCGTCTGCAAGTTCGACATTGGCAGTCCGACCGGAAAGAATGGCGAGTTCATCGTCAAAGCCGTGGAGGTTCAATTCGGCGACGACGCTGTTATGACCTTGCTTGAGAACGAAGCGGCGGCTTTCGACACTGAGTTCGCGTGCGATCAGCTCGTATTCACGTTCTGTCAGTTTGAAACCATCGACGTAGTCGGCATGGCTTCCGCGTGCGTTCGGAAGAAAAATTTGCGTTGGGCACTGCTCTATGATGGTGTGGGCGATCGATGAGTTGATGGCGTCACGAGGACTTTGCGTCGCAAAAAGCATGAGACCATTTTGCTTGCGGATCGTCTTGAGCTTGTTCTGTGCAAGGTCGAGGAAGGCGTCATCCTGCAAAGCCTTCCAGAACTCGTCAATGACGATGACAATGCGCCTACCGTCGATGAGTTGCTCCACGCGATAGAAAAGATAAGCCATCAAAGGCGAGCGGATTTCCTCATTATCGAGGAAGTCGGTCATGTCATATCCGACCAGTTTTCCACCAACCCCGAATTCTGCGAATCCGGTTTCCTCATTGACATTGTCGAAGACCCAGCCTAGCGGCCCTCCGCTCTCCCATCGGCGCAACCGGGCGGCGATACCTTCGGGGGTCGTATTGTCGAGGAAAGTCCGGAGCGCACCGATCGTACGTTGTTCCACCGGAAGATCCGCAAGCCCATCGATGGCGGTGGCAATGTCGCGCAGTTCGGTGACAGACAACTGACCCGACAACGACCCCACCAGCTTTCCGATCCAGTCCGCGAGGAAGATCTTGTTTTCTGGCGTCAGGTCGAGTGCCTTAAGTGGCGCACAACCGGTGGGCTTTCCGTTTTTAAGCGGATGATAGGTGCCACCGGCGGCACGGATGTAGAGATCGGCGCCGCGGTCCTTATCGAAAAAGACCACGTGCGGATCGTGCTTTTCAAGCTGGGACAACATGAAATTGAGCAACACGGTCTTGCCAGCGCCCGAGGGCCCGCAAATGAAGGCGTTGCCGAGGTCACCGTAATGGAAATTGAAATAGTATGGCGAACCGGATGCGGTTTTGAGGAGCGCGATGGCAGCCCCCCATTCGTTGTCGTCCTTCTGGCCGGCCGGATAGGAGTGGAACGGCGACAGTGCTGCGAAATTCCGTGAGGTAATTGCACCGGAACGCGCGCGATACCTGAAATTACCAGGGAGTTGAGCCCACCACGCAGCTTCGAGACCAAGGTCTTCGCGCGCGACAACAGCACCGCCATTGGTGAGGCCAGCGCGTGCTTTGGCGAGATGATCGCCCAGTTCTTTCACTGAAGAGCCAAACACTGCCAGTGACAGATGATGCTCGCCGAGAACAAAACGGTTGGATTCCAGATCGTCCATGGCATCGTCGAGCTCTTCGATCTGCGAAGCAGCCTTGTCACCGCTGCTGAGCATCTGGTTTTGTTTGCGACCCATAATTGTGCGGGCGTCGGCCTTCGAGACGAAGGAAAAGGATTGCGACAAAATCAGCTCGAAGGGGCTAATCAGGACAATATCCAACATGCCCGGCTTCGTGGTAGCGGGATATTCCTTGAGACTCAGCATCCAAGTAAAACGGCTTTCAGCCTCGTGCCGGATTTCGATTGTCTCCCGACCGAAAATAACACGATCAGAATAGATCGCCGAGGCAATGCGTCCCTCTGTGAGCGGGATCGGCTCCCTTCGTCCGCCGACGAGTTGATGCAAGACTTCGCACGGTTCGGAAAAAAGCAGGCCATCGGCATTGTACAGCGATAACACTCGCGGCTCGAAGCGTTTCAATCCTGCTGTGATGTCGACCACCTTGTCGCGGAGTTGTTTAAGTGCCTCGTGGTCGAATTCGATATCGCCGTTGCGCGCACGGACCAGACGCGAAAGCAGGTTTGCCGCTTTTTCGGCAGGATCGCGCAGCGGTGACCAGATGATCGTCAGATATAGATCATTGCGAAAAAGATCTTCGCTCACCATTCGCTGGCGATAATTTTCGTTGAGTTGAGCGGAGAATTTCGCTTTAAACCGTCCATCGGGATAGGTCTTGTCACGCCGACGGATCAGATGGGTCCATAGTGCGAGCCGCTCATCGGCGATGTTCCTGTACAGCGTGTTGATATCGCGGTGCAGAGCGTTGATATCCAGAACATCTGCAGTTTCGAACGAAACGCCTTCAAGTGCAATCATCACCATGAGCGAACGCGAGTTCAAGGCGATTGTCGTTTCATCGACGTGACGCACGTAAGGAATAAAAGTTTCGGGACCGAGCTCTCGGGATTTGAAGATTGCGGTATCAGGCAAGACCGAGATCCCTTTCGTCGAAGCGGCGGGAGAGTCTGAGCGGCGTGACCGAGCCACCACCCCACAGGGAGGTGTTTCGCGACCGGCCACGCGTCTCGACCCAGGCTACGGCGATACGAAACATGTTGTGATCGTGCTTGACGAGCGCGCGGAAGATGCAATGAAAAACCACACCTACGAGCGCATAGACAACAGAACCGGCTGCGAGATAGAAAATCGTCGTTGCGATGACGTTCATGCCCATGGCTTCCATGGTGACACCTGCGAACATGGCAGGTCGGGTACAGGCGATGAACAGTGTATCTTCCTCAAGCACAGGCTTTGAGATCGACATTGCCTCAACTCCCGACAATCGTGCTGACAAGCTCGGAAGAACCGGCTATCACGCCGATTCCGATGATCCAGTAGCCAGCCCGACGGAGGTCCATGTAACCGAACATCCAGGCGACTGCGATCAGTATGACCGCGATGGTCGCGATCAACTTGAAGATATTGCCTGTGAGGAGATCGACGATGTTCTGAAGGATGGACTCGATGCCTGCGGCCTGGGCGAAGGCCGGTTCGACCAGGGTTGCGAAAATTATGGTCGTCATAATGGCGGACGTTGCAATCGAGCGCATACGGTAACCATAGGTCATTTCATTCTCCTCCACGCTGGTTCTGGAAAACGAGGACCGACGACTGACGCCTGGACTTGAAGACATCCCAGGAAGGCGCGGTGGCGTCGGAGGTGGCCTTCCGGCCGAGATTCTCTGCGACAGCGTTTGATGTAGCATCGGCCCATTCTTCGCGCTGTCCATCTTGACTGTTGCCGACACTCAACGTCGCGCTCGTTGATTTTAGCCGTTCAATCTCACGTTGAACCTGACTGTCATATTCGGCGGATGAACCGGCAGAGATATCTCCGCCACCGTAAAATGACTGAAGCATGATCTTCCCAGCTTCGGTTTCATCAGCACCGGCCTGGATCGCGCGACGATAGGTGCTGTCAAGCAGTGTCGCGGTCGCTTTCAGATTGAGGCACGGATCGAAAGCTTCCGCGATCGTGAGGTTGAGCCTACTGAGGTCATCAAGACCTAATCCCGCGAGACCAAGCTGAATGTCCTGATGCCCGGCGGCCAGGGCAGCGGCGACTTCTATCGCCTCGGCTTTTGAGGCCGGCTGTTGCTTTAAAGGGGGGCCGTTATTGATGCGGATGTTAAATGGTTCGAAACGGCTTTCGAGGCTGATAATACCGGCAAGCGTTTCGGTAGCAACGGACGGCGCGCAGTTGTGGGCAAGATCGACAAACGATACGGGCATGACTAGAACCACACCCTCTGCTTGCCGACACCGTCGATCGTAACATCAATGTAGTTAGGTTTTTCGCGAACAAGAGGTCGAGCAGTTTTATGGCCCATACACTGAGGGTAGCCTTTTTCGTACTGCCATTTGGCATCAACGAACAGGCTATCGTCATTGCGAAGCTGTTCGCTGCGATGTTTGCACAGGCTGCTGTTTACAGCCTGCGCCGAAGTGGAGACGCAAGACACTACGCGTCTGCGATCAGCGTAAGAAACGGTAAGGCGATAACCGTCATTACAATAATACGGTTCGTAGCGAGGACGTGAGCTCTCAAACCCTGCGCTGCTGCAGGTTGGAAACGACTTGCCTCTGGCAAGCCACCGCCATAGCTTTTGCACCGGTGGACGGCATTGTGCATATTGCGTGGCCCCACCGGAATTGGATAAGCACAAGATAACTTTACAACCCCAGTCATCGGCACGAGCGTTTTGACTGGAACCGAGATATAATGCACCGAGTCCGAAAACTGCGATGGTACCATGAAAGAGAAAGTTGCTCATGCCTCCTATCCTCCGATTGTTGTTGGGCAAGTTGTCAGAACTCGTTGCGCCTCAACTCCCTTACTATACAAATAATCCATAGTTAAAAAAATGGCAAGCAATTTAAGCGAACGATGGCAAAACCAGGCGCTGGCTCTTTTTGGCCTTCGGGAAATTCTGGAAAAACCGATTGAAGATGAATCGCCGCAATCGCGTATCAAACAGATCGGAATGCTGAATGTACTGTACATGATGCATCAGGCTCATGAGCCACTAACCCTTTCATCTATCATGAAAATTACCGGATTGACGCGCGGCGGCGTTATCGAAACGGTCGAACAGCTGGTGCAACGTGGCATCCTCACCGAGACGCTTGGACGCAATTCGATGGGTCGGGGAACGGCGAGGCAGTTTGAATTCGCACGCAACGTATTCGAGCAGATCCGATCCACCGGCGCAGAGTAATTTAACTTATAAGTATATTATAAGTTAAATGAATTTTGGTCCCGACTATCCATTTGAAGGGCCTACCTTTGATTACTCTTGTCGAAGCAAGAGGGAACGGATTTCTCGATGAAGCCCTCAACGCAGAGCAATAAGGGATCGCCAATCGGAACACTGACAAATCGGAAGGGCTTCCTTTATGTGACCGATGAGCGACAGCCGCTCACAGTGCGTCGATCATCTCACTTGAACGCGCTTCCTTCTCAAAAATCCAGTCAAACCCCACCTGTGGTCCCCTTTTGCTGAGAGTGAGGCCGATAGTGAGGAGAGACCGTATTCCAACGAAAGTAACCAAGTCCGACGCCTCCACCCGAAGGTGAAGGCCATTTGTGAGGGGTCGCAGAAACGCGTAACCGTCGCCAAAACCGATGACGCTCTCACGACCAATAATGTCGATCGACACAAATTGTGCACTGAATTCGGTGTGTAGAAATTTGCCTGCCTCATCGGGGTTCGAAACGAGGACGAACGCTTCAGCACGGTGTTTATACGCAAGATTTTTCATCATAGAGCCTGAGTTTTTCACCTTCCGACGCGCAGAGCACCTTTCTCCATTACGGTCGCTGAACTGCTTGCACCTCTGCAGTTGCCCTCACTAAACCAACATATCGATCAGTTACGGCTGATCGTCATGCAAGTGAGACGTCGCGGAGCGAACGAGACTTGATAACGCAATGGCTATCGAAACCCTTCTGCGCGGCACCGAGGCTGTTGGGGCTAGCCGTTGTCGACCAGGAGCTCTTTGACTGCGCTACAAAAACTCTCGATCTCATCCGCCTGATGGCTGGCGGTGAGGGAGACACGTAATCCTGCTTCTCCCCTGGCCACCGTAGGGAAGAAAATTGCTGAGGCGTAGAAATTATGTTTCAGAAGCTCCTGAGCACACCCAATTGATATCATTTCATCACCGATACGGATAATGCGGATCGGCAGTGCGGATCCCGATTGGGCTGTGGGCATTAGTCTGTCAAAAAGTGCGATATTGTCCTGCAACGCGGCTTGTCGTTGCCCAAGTTCTGGAGATCGATGGATTTCAGCTGAAGCCAACGCTGCACCAATAGCTGCTGTATTGAGTGATGCCGAGAATGCGTGTGCAATTGCATAACGGCGAAACAAACTTTCCTGATGGGCGGTTCCCAGCATCAGCAACCCGCCAGATGCTCCAAATCCCTTGCCCAACGATGTGACGATTATGGTTCGGTCTCCCAGGTTATCGAATTGGGATCTCGCATAACCCTGCCCTTCCTTACCGACAATGGATACTCCATGTGCATCGTCAATGTACAAGAACAAGCCGTATTTTTCTTGCAGCTGTTTCAATTCATCGATGCGCGCGCCGCCTCCCATAGAGTACACGCCATCGCAAATGTATGCGACGCTTCGGTTCTTTTTGCAGATATCCTCGAGTGCTTCATAGTCGTTGTGCGGTATCGTTTGAACGGCGGTTTCATCGGCCATTGTTTTCTTGTGGTAGGCAAGGGTCGCGTGAGCAAACCGATCGAAAACCATCGTTGGCTTTATACCGCCAGTCAGATGACCAGAAGCAACCAATGGAAGTGCGCTCATGTTGGCGGCTAATACAGTCGTATAGGTAATAGAGCGAGCCTCGAAGAGCTGCGAAAGCGCCTCTTCGAGTTCGCCAAGCTGTACGAAGTTTAGCCTTGTCCGCGCGCAGGACCAATGTAGACTACCGTTTTGTCGAACTGCTTCAATGGCTCCCCCGACGATACGTGGATGATTGTCCAGCCCGAGATAGGAACACCGGACGAAATCAATGACATTGTCGTTGCGACCGAGTAACTGGACCTGGCGCCCTTCTCTCGGGACTGCGTAAAGCGCCATAACACCTTGAAGGTGAGCCGCTTCGAAATGAGAGCCAGCAATATCGATCAACTTCGCAGTATTGCGAGCACCCGTTCCAAATAGACATTGAGATGATTCAAACGGATTTCTTGGCATCACATCCTCCATTGTGGTGCCCGTATGAAAGCTGGAAGAAATATTATTCGCAACAAAGCAATTAAGAAGAATTATATTTTATATTAATTACAATATTTGCATCATTATCATTCATAAGTTTATTGTGATAATTCGAACGCATATCCTGTCGTATGTACTGTTCGGATAAGGTTCTTTCCGGTCAATTTCCTTAGCTGACGCCTCAGATTGCCGACATGTACGTCCACCGTTCGCAGTTGGACATAGTGATGCGCGGGCCAACCGATCTTGATGATTTGCTCCCGCTTCATTACCTGTCCTGGTGCGGCGATGAACCCTCGCAGAATTCGAAACTCGGTGGGCGTTAACCTTATTTCCAGACTCCCAAGTCTCAGGATTCTTTCGTCTGGCAGGATACTTAGGTCGCCAATATGGACACGTTCACGACGATCAGACGTCAGTGTCTTGCGTTCCAGTGGCATGGATTCCCGGTCGTGTAAAAAGGACAGAACCCGCTCGGGCACAAATGGATGAGGGAAAATCTCGTCAAATCCAGCCTGTAAAAAATCAAGAAAATTCATCGAATTACAGGGTTTAGTCAGCGCTACGAGAATTATATCTCTGGTGGCGGGATTTTGTTTGATGGTAGCACAGACATCAAAAATGGGCTCCGTGTTCTCGCTTGTATCAAACAATATCGCATATGGAATTGCTTCCGTTGCGAAGTTCGATGAAGCTTGCAGGTCCATGAGGCTTGGCACGTAACCGCCGACACTGAGAATGTGACTTAATATGAGGTAGCTCTGTGGGTTCTCTGTGCAGATCGGTACATTGAGGTTCACGATCAATTTTCTCCGATGGGATAAATGTTGCGACAAAGTTTTTACAATTACGATAAATCTTAATAAAAATTGCGCATTGGTCAATAAAAATAAGTTTGAAAGTCTACTATTGAGAATTATTATCATATTTTTGTTACATCAAACTTTGGATCAAATATATTGCACGGCGTGCATCCTTGGCTACGAGTCCGCGACTACCGGGTCATCTAACCTTTAAGGTTACGCTCCACAGATTGCATGTAACTCGGGAGATGCTTCCAGCACCTCGGGAGCTTCACGTTTGCGGTCAGTTCAGCACATTTCGACGAAATTACGACGCCGGAACTACACGTCCGGCGTCTGTTTGCATACTTTCGCGATGTTCAACCTCGAACCCACATGTTCCATCTTTGCAGTAACACCCTGGCATTCTCGTTGATCCATTTGGCATCTGGAACCACGACGGTGTCTCGAACTTGTGTTGCTGTCGGCATGAAACTCCTGGTTTCATCGGACATCATTGCAATCGCTTCCGTACTCGGAGGTGTACAGGCCAAGACATCGCAAGCCTTTGCCTGGGCGATCGGATTTTCGAGCCAGAAAGCTATGAGTTTGAGTGCATTTTCCCGATTTGGCGCTCCCTTCACTAGCGCAATGCGATCGCCAACCAAGAATGATGCTTCATAGGACCAACCGATTGGGAGCCCCTCAGCTTGCAGAGCACGTGCACGGGTAAGCCAGATTTGGCCGAGCGCATATTCGTTGTTGCGAAACCCCTGGACACTTTGATCTCCGCTCTTCCACCATAACGAGACGGCTGGACGGATTTCGTCCAGCTTCTTGAATGCTCGATCAACATCGAGTGGGAAAAGTTCATCGCGTTTCACACCGTCAGCAAGTAGTGCGGCGGCCAGCACGCGCCAAGGATCGTCAAAATTCGGGAATGCCCGGCCTCCTGGAAACTCGGATATATTCCACATATCAGCCCAAGTCCGCGGCTCCCGTCGACCTTCCTTTTCTTTCCGGTAGACGAGCAACGTTGCGGTCGACTGGAGCAAAGCACCGCCCGGCGCACACGCATTCTCGGGCAAATCAGGCCGGTCAGCGAATGCTTTACAAAACTCGCTCAGGTCTTCGGTTACAAGTCGATGAGCCTCGGATTCCGACTGGATTTCTCCATCAAGATAAAGATCCCAGGAAACGTTTCCGGCCTTGACCATTGCTGAGGCTTTCGCCCGCATTTCTGAATTGGTTGCTGACACGATTCTTACGCGAATCCCCGTCTGCTCAGTAAAAGGATCGAACCAGGCTTCTTTTAGGGCGCGATCGTAAGCACCTCCAGTCGATGCGATAACGACCTCATTGGCCGATGTCGCACCGGCGTGCGCACTTGTCGCGAGGGTTATCGCCGTGACAGTCATGGATCTGCAGACGAATTCGATCACTTTATGAATTATCATGATTGTTTCCCCGTTTTTCAGTTTTGTTTGCTGCGTGTAAGCGCGAACGACAATGCGATGAGGCACATCGACACCAGGACGACCACGGTGGAGGCGGCTGCAATGGTCGGTGTCAGATTAAAGTCAATGTCTTCAAACATCTTTCTACCGATCGTCTTGCCGTTGATATCCGAAATGAAGAACGCCACGGTGGCCTCATCGAAAGAGGCCAGAAAGGCGAAGACAAATCCGGCGCCGATACTTGGGGCGATCATCGGCAACGTGATGTGGAAGAACGCTCTGCCACGTCCTGCTCCGCAATTCAGGGCCGCAAGCTCCAATGCTGGGTCGAAGCGCTGTAGAGCCGCTACTACGGTAATCATCACGAATGGAACCGACAGGACTGTGTGACTGACCAGAAATCCCGAAAAGGTTCCGGTCAATTGATGCGGTGCAAAAACCAGATAGAGGGCGACACCCAGAACAATATGCGGAACAATCATCGGGCCGATCGTCAGTACTTGGAAAACCCCTTTGAAGGGTAGCTCGCCTCTAACAAAAGCGAGAGACGCCATGGTTCCCACAACGGTAGAAGTCAGGGCTGTCGCCAAGGCGATTTTCAGACTGAACCATGTTGAAGCCATCCAGTCAGGGTCGCCGAAATATGCAGCGTACCATCTTAACGACAGACCTTGCGGCGGGAATTGCAGGTAATCCGTCTGGCTGAACGACATTGGGACGATTATCAGTGTGGGTAGGATGAGAAACAACAAGATGATACTCACGAAGAAGGCCGCGAACAGTTTCCAGGCGAGATTACCCATGCGCCATCCTTTCAGTGACATTCTTGAAGTCCCGGTCTCCGGTCTCGAACCGATTGTAGGGAACTGATTAATGGACACTTCCGAACCCCTTATTGAGCGCTAGTACTCGTCGGAAGCACGCGACAAAGATAATTGTCATGCCAAGCAACACAGTTGAAAGAGCAGCAGCGAATGGCCAATCCAGAGTCACAGTAGTTTCCTGACCGATCAGCGTTGCCATCAACATGGAACCCGGCCCTCCAACCAGAGCGGGCGTTATGTAAAAGCCGAGCGCCAAAACAAAGCATAGGGTAGCTCCGGCAAAGATCCCGGGAAGACACAAAGGAAATGTGACGACGAAGAAAGCCTTCCAGGGATTTGCGCCTAGGTTCAGAGCAGCTCGATCAAGGTCCTTGGGTATAGCTTTGAGCGCAGCATAGATGGGCAGTACAACGAAAGGCATGAGAACATGTGCCATCGCCAATGTCACCGCTCCTTGCGTGTAAAGAAGCTTGAAGGGTTGTTCAGTGAAACCGACGGCGCTGAGAAACCCGTTCACGATCCCATTCCGCTGCAATAGGACAATCCAGGCATAGGAGCGAACAAGAACCGAAGTCCAGAGCGGAATGAAGACGCAAATCGCCGCTATAATCCCCGCAAGTTTTCCTGCTCTTGCCATGGTCAGAGCGACAGGAAAGCCCAGCACGCATCCAATGGCAGTCACAGCGACCGCAACGCCAACCGTGGAAGCCAGGACATCAAGATAAAGACTTCCCTCAACGATGCGTCCATAGCTTATCGCATCGTCCGAAAAACTAAGAGCGATGAGTCGGCCGATCGGATACATAAAGCCGACGACCAGTAGAATTAATAAAGGTAGTACCAGAAACCATGATATTACCGGCGGGTATTGGCGTGCGGATCTTCCTCTAAGGAATGTGTCGAAACCGGAAAACGACGAACTCATGCGGCCAACCTCGTTTCAAGGTCGAAAGTCAGGAGTGAGAGGGTGTCCAAGTTTACACCGACGCGGCTATTCTTTCGCATCACCGGTGACGATGTTGTTGCAGGCAATTGGACACGCAGGTCGATATCTGGAAAAGCGTCGAGCCTTACCAGGACAACTGTGCTCGAACCGATGAAGACGGAAGCCTCAACAGTTCCGGACAGTTGCCCCTTTTTCGGGTCGGGAAAGATGCCGACATGTTCCGGTCTCACGGCTAGCCTGATTTCGGAACCGATAGACTTGTGAGCCAGTTTGGGATGAAGCAGCGCATCAAGTTCCACAGCAACACGTTCGGAGATATCCAGAATGCACTTGCCGTTTTTGTTGCCGCGATAAGTCGCCGGAATAAAATTGATAGAGCCGATGAAGTCGGCAACGAAGGTTCTATTGGGTTCGTTATAGAGTTCGGAGGGAGTGCCAACCTGCTGGACGCAGCCATCGTGCATTACCACAATGCGGTCGGACATGGTCAACGCCTCTTCCTGGTCGTGGGTGACGTAGATTACTGTTGCTCCGAGATTCTCCTGAATGCGTTTGATCTCAAACTGCATTGCCTCTCGCAATTTCTTGTCGAGGGCACCGAGCGGTTCGTCCATCAAGATGACGGGAGGAGAAAAAACCAGCGCGCGGGCGACGGCCACACGCTGCTGTTGTCCACCTGACAACTGGTTTGGATAGCGGTCAGCGAAGTCATTGAGTCTGATCAGCTCAAGCATCTCATCGACGCGAGACCGGATATATTTCTTCGAACCCAGTCGTCGCATTTTCAACGGGAACGCAATATTCTGCCGAACCGTCAGATGGGGGAACAGCGCATATTTCTGGAACACCATGCCGACGTTACGCCGGTTAGGCGGCAGGCTGGTTATATCTACGTCTCCTACAATAATCCTTCCGTTCGTCGGCTGTTCGAAGCCGGCGATCATGGTGAGCAAAGTCGTTTTGCCTGATCCGGACGGTCCGATTATTGAAACGAATTCGCCTGCCCGGATGTCGAGCGTGGTTTCATGGACAGCCCAGGTTTCGCCAAATCTTTTCTGAACGCCAGCAAGCATTAATTTCTGACCGATCAATCTTTCCTCCTCCGGAAACCACTTTGGTATCTGTGCCTTTGCGTTCGGTCCTCGATGCGAAATGCATCATTGACGTTCCAGACGCATAGACGTGCTCATCCAGCTACCGCGTGACTCTATGAGTACGCGCTGCTAAAACCTAAAATGACGCGACAAAAACTTTGCAAAAACTTTATATGATTATTTTGTTGCATCATAATTCTGGTGTGTCAACAGGGATTGAGGCTTAGATGAGCGCGATAAAATTGTCGGACCAAGCCAATGAAGGGCAGGCACCGGGTCTTGGCGACGTCGCATACCGCGAAATGAAGGAGCGCCTGATACGAGGCGAATATAAGCCCGGCAAGAAACTTACGGTCCGAGCCGTAGCGGAAGATCTCGGATTTAGCTCCACCCCTGCGCGGGACGCTATCAACCGGCTCACCGGCGAAGGCGCACTGGTCTATTCGGGACCAAAAACTGTAATCGTACCGGTTTTAAATGAAGACAGTTTGCGCGAGATCACACTAATTCGGCTTGCCCTGGAGGGGCTGGCGGCACAGCTGGCAGTGAGCTCGGTTACCGATGAAGATATTGAAAAACTTAAAGATATTCAAAATTATATAAACGACGCACTGGATCGTCGCGCTTACGAGACGGTTTTGCGGCATAACAAGGATTTCCATTTTCATGTGTACGGAATGGCCGGAATGCCTCGGCTTTTATCCATGATCGAAGGAGCCTGGCTTAGGGTTGGCCCATCACTTTACGATCTCTATCCAGAGTTTGCTGAAGAAAAATACGGCGTTCGAAACCACCAGCTAGCCATTGAATCGCTAGAGGACAAGGATGGCGCATCCCTGCGCGCCGCATTCGAGAACGACATTCGGGATGGCTATCGGCGCTTGCGCCAGGCGGCACGAGCGCGCTCCTCGGCGAGATAGTTTTTTGTTGTATGGGCTTGACCTTTCGCATTTTTGTTGCAACAAAATTGTGAAGCTAACGCAAAAGCATTAGCTGATGTGCGTTTTAAAGGCCCAATCAATGATACCTAGTCCGAGAATAAACCGTGGCGATCCGGTGGAGAGAACGGAATCGTCACGTCTTTACGCCCGCGGCCTGCAGGTTTTGCCGCAGGGTGTGTCACGCGTCACGATCGATATCGATCCAACACCGATTTACATTCAACGTGGTGAGGGCGCCTATCTGGTTGATGTGGACGATAACCGTCTTCTGGACCTCAACAACAACTTCACCACGCTTATACACGGACACGGATTCGAACCGGTTGCGGAAGTGGTTGCGAGGCTTTTGCGTAACGGGACCTGTTTTTCCAATCCGACGGAACACGAGGTCGCACTGGCTGAATTGCTGATCTCGCGGATCCCGGCAATGGAAAAGGTTCGCTTCGTCAACAGCGGGACCGAAGCGGTCATGTTCGCGATCAAGGCCGCTCGAGCGTTCACAGGTCGTTCTGCGATCGTTCGCTTTGAGGGAGCTTATCACGGGAGTTACGATTGGGCTGAAACGGGGCAAACCGGCACCTATCCCACCAACGGGTCCGGTCGAAACGTTGCACGGCCAGGATATCATGGTGCGCCATCCAGCCTTGGCGACGATGTGATCGTGCTCCAGTTCAATGACAAAGAGGGGATTGTTTCGAAACTCGAAGGCCACGCGCATCGGATCGCCGGTATTTTGATTGATCCGATGCCGAGCCGCGCCGGGCTATTTGCGCCAAGCCAGGGATTTATCGAGGCACTGACAACCTTCGCGCAAGAGCATGGCATTCTGCTGATCGCCGACGAGGTGTTGAATATCCGGCAAGGTTATGGGGGGGCTTCGGACCGTTACGGTCTTCGTCCCGATCTGATAGCAACCGGCAAGATCATTGGTGGCGGCTTTCCAATTGGAGCCATCGGCGGGCGCGCGGAAGTCATGTCGGTTTTCGAAAAACGGGACGGTAAGCTACCAGTTCCGCAAGGTGGGACATTCTCCGCTAACCCGGTCTCCATGGCTGCAGGTCTTGCTGCTATGAATGCATTGCCGCCCGATGCCTTCGCACGGCTTGAAGAACTAGGAGATGCCTTGCGTTCGCGTCTCTCGCAGATCGCTCAGTCGCGGCAGGCTCCCTATTCGATCACTGGAGCCGCTTCCCTCTTCCGCATTCATCCCAACCGTGAAGCTCCGACTGATTATCGCGCTTCAATCATGTCGCCTGATCGGGCTATGCGCCTGCGAGAGCTCACACGGTACTTCGTCCGGAATGGTGTTCTGTTGCCCTTTGGAGCCGCGGCCAGCCTATCGACCCCGATGGGCGAAAAAGAGGTTGACCTCATTGCCTCGCTTTTTGATGATTTCCTTGCACAAAACCCCGTACGGGAGGACCATCCATGAAACATGTCGCAATTACAGACAGCGTTGCCGAACGTATCGCACAAGCACTTGTCCGCCATGGCGTGGAGGTGATCTTCGCACAGAGTTTGCCTTCCGCTGTTATTCTTGCAGCCGAAGCTCACGGCATTCGCCAGATCGCCTATCGTCAGGAGAATATGGGCGGAGCGATGGCGGATGGCTATGCCCGGGTTTCCGGCAAGGTGAGTGTCGTCGCGGCGCAGAACGGTCCCGCAGCGACGCTGCTTGTTCCGCCACTAGCCGAAGCTATGAAGGCGAGTATTCCAGTGGTCGCGCTTGTACAGGATGTCGAGCGAAACCAAACTGACAAGAACGCCTTTCAGGATATCGACCAAATCGCCCTCTTCCAATCCTGTACTAAATGGGTCCGTCGACTTAATGTAGCCGAGCGCGTCGATGACTACATTGATGCGGCTTTTACCGCCGCGGCAAGTGGGCGGGCCGGACCGGTTGCGCTTTTGTTACCGGCAGATCTGCTGCGTAGCCCGGCTCCGAAAATCGATAAGCCGAGAACTGCTTGTCTGGGCTACTGGCCGCTTGACAGGTTTCGTCCATCCGACGACCTCATTCAGACCGCAGCGGATACTATTGCTGAAGCCCGAGCCCCGGTTGTGCTGGCTGGCGGCGGTATTCATGCCGGTGGTGCAGCGGCAGCATTGGCTCGTCTTCAGGAGATAGCCTCCCTTCCTGTATTCACGACGAATATGGGCAAAGGGGTGGTTGACGAATTCCATCCTCTATCTGCTGGCGTTCTAGGGTCTCTGACTGGCCCTCGTTCGCTAGGCTTCTACAGTCGTCACCTCATGAATGAAGCAGATCTGGTTATTCTTGCCGGAACACGCACCAATCAGAACGGAACTGACAATTGGCAGCAGATTCCTTCTTCGGCTAAAATCATTCACATTGACATCGATCCCGGAGAGATCGGGCGCAATTACGAGGCATTGCGTTTGCACGGCGATGCACGCGAAACGCTCACGGCCTTGTGCAAAACATTGTCTAAACGAGACTTCCTTCGGCGCAGTATGCCTCGCCTCAATTATGAAGAAAGAATTGCCGGTTTCTGGGCGGAATATGATGAAGCTCGCCGACCAGTTCTTGATGACCGATCAGGGGCCATGCGGCCTGAGCGCGTTATGCAGGAATTGCAGCCCTGGCTCGACCACGACGTGACAGTTGTGGCGGATGCGAGCTATTCGTCCATGTGGGTTGTCGGTCAGTTGCGCTGTCGCAAGGTGGGCACGAGATTCATCACGCCGCGCGGGCTCGCTGGCCTTGGATGGGGTCTACCACTTGCGATGGGGGCAAAGGCCGCTCGTCCTGACAAGCCAGTGGTTGCCATTGTGGGAGACGGTGGATTTGCGCATAGCTGGGCGGAACTGGAAACGATGATGCGTATGCAGTTACCCGTCACCGTCGTCCTCTTGAATAATGGCGTGCTAGGCTTCCAGAAAGATGCGGAAACCGTAAAATTCGGCCGCTATACAACGGCGTGCCATTTTGCACCGGTCGATCACGCGGCGGTCGCTTCAGCGTGCGGATGTCGATCTGCCACCGTCGATAATGCTACTGACTTATCGGAGCAGCTACGTCTGAGTATTGAAAGCGGTAAACCCTCGCTCATCGAAGTTATTACCGATCACGACGCTCATCCTCCGCTTTCTCTTTTTGCGGCAATGGATCAGGCAGCATGACGGTTGGAGCGCGGGAGCGTATAGCAGTCGTAACCGGGGGCAGCTCAGGCATTGGGCTGTCAACGGTTAGACGATTGGTTAGCGAAGGCTACAAAGTAGCGTTTTTCGGGCAGACACCTCAGCGAGTCTCGGCGGCTGGCGAAATGCTCATTTCGCAATTCGGGGATGATGCCATCTTTTATCGAAGTGTAGACATAAATAAGCCGACAGCAATTGTTGGCTTTTTCGATGAGGTGCGAAGCTATTGGGGTTCGCCAGACACTCTGATCTGTAATGCTGGCGTATCGCCTAAAGCCAAGGATGGCAAAGCTGCAGCGTTTGTCGATACGTCGATCGAGGAATGGAACGTAGTCCTTTCAACCAATTTGATCGGACCTGTCCTTTGTTGCCAACACGTTCTACCGGATCTGATTAAATGGCGCTTCGGGAGAATTGTTTTGGTTGGCTCTATTGCTGGCAGGACGTTACCCAGGCTCGCTGGCAGCGCTTATACCGCATCAAAAACTGCGCTATCGGGTTGTCTTCGTTCTCTCGTGTCTACGCTTGGCGGGACCGGAGTTACGGCCAATATTGTTGCGCCGGGACATATCGTAACCGAAATGACTGGCCCGATTGATTCCGATTCAAATCGTGATGCCCTTTCACGTATTCCGGTCGGTCGGTTGGGAAGCCCTGACGACGTAGCAACAGTGATCGCATTCCTGGCGTCGGAAAACGCTGGCTTCATCAATGGCGCCACGATCGATGTAAACGGGGGAGAATACGTTTCACCCTAATACTACTTCAGCAGGACAATGAATGTTATGTCGAAGGTTCTTATAAAGACATCTGACGCGCAATTGTTTTTGATGCTTCGTCATCTGCTCTCGGTTGAAGGGTTCGATGCTGATCTCTTATCAGAGCTAAAAGCATTGACGACTTCCGAGATAGGTGCCGAACAGAGCCCAAGCGCGTTGATATTGGATAGTGGCGATGCTGACCTTTGCGAGTTCGTTCACCTCAGGAGGAAGCTTCCAGGTCTCGCGTTGGTTCTGCTGGCAAGGGATGATATTGATACTGGACTACAGATCAATGAACGATTGGATCTGGTCATGAAACCTCCGTTCGATCCACTTGTTTTGCTGGGATTTCTCCAAAGGTACCGAGGCAATTTCGCTACTACGGATGCCACGAGGGTTGTTTTGACCTACTGCGACCTGTTGCTGAACCCCATGCAGTTCAGGGTGTTTCGCAACGGCCATCGCGTCGATCTCACACCGTTGCAGTTCCGTTTACTTGAAGCACTCATGCAAAAGCCCGAAATTGTATGGAGCAGGCAGGACCTTATCGACGCTGTATGGGGTCAAGGAGCTATCGTCGAGCCCCGAACGGTCGACATTCATATCGGACATATCCGGCGCGCATTGGCGCGGTATGGTCCAAACCTGATCAGAACTGTGCAGGGTCGGGGCTACGCCCTTGATCGGTCGGCAGACCCGTTACAGTGAGTTTCAATTCATGAGGCGCTGAAAAATCCGCGTCCAGAACTGAAAATTTCGCTGATCGTCTTCGAACCAGGCGTCGAGTGCAAAAAGCGCGGCAGCTGTGGGGGCTGTGTCTGCATAGATTCGCCTCGTGGCATCCACAATCAGACTTTCTTCAGCGCCATAACGGATAGCATCCTGCTGCAAAAGTTCCCGGGCGGCTCTCACATTCGAAATTTGCAACACAAGCATTCCTCCAGCGCCCGGCGGAGGGGATTAATGAATAAAGCCGGACGTTGTGGAGACCGCATGACGGCTTTTTTGACAGCAATCGCTGTATCGTCGTCCCTAGCATGTGTTGTTTAAGAATGCCCCTCTTGTAACAGAATCAAATAGTTGTGGCAACAATCGGATATAAGGTTTAGATAAAATTCAAGATATTTCGAGGAGTGCAACAACAAAGGAAAATAAAGCGCTGTAGGATCGATGGAGAAAACTCCTATCACATCGGCAGAACCGCATAGGAATAAAATCTCACAAACTTTGCAAAGGCTTTCTTGATCGACGTCGTTGAATTTTGCAATTTAAGCCGACACTCGAAATAGTTCGCCCTTACTTTTGACCGACAGGTGCGCCCGTGCTGATGAAAGACCGTATTGATCACTTGCCTCACGTAAAGCAGCGTGAGTTGCAGCGCGTGCTGGAAGTTATCTTCGAGGAATTCGAGGATGCGCTCAAGGAAGGCTCGGCTGAGTTCAAGAAGCGCGGTCGTATCGTCAAGACCATTTTGTTCGGATCGTATGCGCGCGGCACACAGGTGGATGAACCGCATACCGGCAAAGGCTACCGTTCTGATTTTGACCTGCTGATTATCGTCAACAATCGTAAGCTGGCGGACTTTGAGTTCTGGCGAAAAACCGAAGACCGGCTTATGCGCCTGCGTGATGTGCAGACTCCGGTAAACTTCATTGTCCATTCTTTGCGTGAGGTGAACACGCGGATCAAGGAAGGGCGATATTTCTTCACTGACATCCGCAAAGAAGGTATTGTACTTTACGAACTTGATCCTGAGCCGCTCGCCCAACCCGGCATTCTCAATCCGGAAGACGCCTATCGTATCGCTAAGGAATATTTCGACGACCGGCTGCCGCATGCTAGTAAATTCGCAAAGGGAGCCGCGTTTTATTGTCTGGAGGGAGATTTCAAAGAGGCTGCCTTCCTACTCCATCAAGCGATAGAACAGGCGTATTCCACATTCCTGTTGGTAACAACGAATTACTCTCCGTCATCACACAACCTGAAATTCTTGCGTCGACTCTCGGAAGGGCAACGCAATGAACTGGCCAAGGCATGGCCGCAAGATCAACAGCGCTACAAGGCCTGGTTTAATATCGTCAATGAAGCTTACGTGAAGGCACGCTATTCTCCGCATTTTGATATCACCGAGGAAGCTTTACGCTGGCTTTTGAGACAGACGAACGCGCTCATCGACGAAATCGAGAAGATATGTGCCGTTCAATTGAAGAAAATGAGCGAAGCCCGATAGAAGCACATCCTGATCGCCTCAAAGGGAAATGAGCCGCCAACCTGCTCCTCTCCATCGCCGAATCGGAGCGAGAAGCAGACGATCTGCTTCAGCCAAAGAACGTTGACAAGCGGCGATCATTATCTGCCAGCACAACCGCCTGATTGCCAGTCACAAGCTTGACAAGACTGACACTGCATTTCGAGAGCCGCACGGTTTCGGCGATACTTTTGCCCGAGGAACGCAGGCTGCGAATTAGCTCATGTCTTGCGGTATCAGGTTTTCGCCCCTTGTAGACACCTTTTTTCTTGGCGATCTCGATCCCCTGCTCCTGGCGCTCACGTCGTGTTTCGTAATCGTCACGCGCCATCTGGAGAGCGAGCCGCAGCAGCATTTCCTGCGTCCCCTCCAGCACCACCTTGGCAATGCCATCGGATACAGCCGCCAGCTCGGTTAAATCCCCCACGCCAGGGATGGCCAGACGAGCGCCTCTGCTTTGATAGACTGCACCAGCTTCTCGGCCTCCGGGAGCGGCAGGCGGCTTATGCGGTCGATCTTCTCTGCAATAACCACCTCGCCTGACTGCAGATCGGAAATCATGCGCAGCAACTCAGGACGGTCAGCGCGCGCGCCCGATGCTTTCTCACGGTAAACACCGGCAATGTAATAGCCTCTCGCTTTCGCATCGGACACCATAGCTTCCTGGCGTTCAATATCCTGCTGTTCAGTGGAAATGACCTCAATTAAATGCGGGAACGGCTTCGTGTTCCATCCTATTTGAGACCGTCGATTAATGTCGGGATCAGTTCCGAAACAGTTGGATGTACGGGCACAGCCCATTTTAAGTCTCTATAGGAAACGCGTGCGTTCATGGCGTCGATGATACCATGAATAGCTTCGTCACCCTCGATACCTAGAATTGACGCGCCAAGTATCTGGCCCGTCACGGCATCAGCAACAAGTTTCATGAAACCTTGCGTTTCAGCACGTTCGATTGCGCGACCGACCCGACTCATTGGTCGCACGGAAACCAGAATGTCTTTGCCGGATGCCCGTGCATCTCGCTCGGTCATGCCGACCCGGCCGAGCGGTGGGTCAATATAGAGCGCATAGGCGGGAATGCGGTCGCTCACCTTTCTTTCCGCTCCATCCAACAGGTTTGCCGCCACGATTTCGAAATCATTATAGGAAGTGTGTGTGAATGCTCCCCGTCCGTTGCAGTCGCCCAGTGCCCAGATACCATCGACGTTGGTCGACAGCGTATCATCTGTAACGATGAAGCCGCGTTTGTCCATCTCCACGCCTGTGGTGTCCAGGCCAAGATCGTCGGTATTGGGCTTTCGTCCAGTCGCGATCAGGACGTCACTGCCGAGAACCACGTCATCATCCGTGGTCACTTCAATATCCGACCCTTTGTTGGCAAATGAAACGATGTTGGTATTCGTGTACACTGTGATGCCCTCGTTTTGGAGAACATTTGCAATAGCTTCCGACACGTCATCATCCTCGCGCGGAGCAAGGCGGGGCCCGCGCTCGATAATGGTGACTTGGGCGCCAAATCGGCGATACATTTGCGCAAATTCAAGCCCAATATAACTACCGCCAATGACCACGAGATGATGTGGTAGCCTATCGAGCTTGATGATCGACGTACTAGTGAGATAGGGCACTTTATCAATGCCCGGATAATCGGGGATGACGGGGCGCGCTCCGACATTGAGGAATATCTCCGGCGCTGTTATCCTCTCGCCATTGACGGAGACCGTGGTTGCGTTTTCAAACCGCGCCTGTCCTTGGATGATAGTCAACGTATCGAGTCCGTCGAACCACGTTTTGAGATTGTTGCGCGCGTTCAATATGACTTTCTCGGTTCTTGCCTGAACGGTTTTCATATCAATGCCGACGGGCCCGACGATTGTCACACCGAATTCCGCTGCTCGGCTGGCGACATGCGCGGCTCTAGCGCTTGCGACCAGCGTCTTGGTCGGCATGCATCCGGCATTGACGCAAGTGCCACCGAGGTATTTTCGTTCAATAAGTGCGACCTTGCGACCCTGAGCTGCCATGCGAGCAGCAAGAAAAGGCCCCGCTTGGCCTGCGCCGATGAATATGGCGTCGAATGTCTTCATAACACAGCTCCACGATCAGGAACACGATGGTATCTAGGCGGCGTGGACGAATTTGAGCCAGTATCTTGCGGTAGCAATATGAACCATGCTGATGAAACTGTCGGCGAGTTGGTCGTATCGAGTAGCAATGGCGCGGTTGATTTTCAGTCTGCCAAACATCCGTTCGATTAGGTTGCGCTGTTTATACAGCGTGCGATCATATTCAATCTTCACACGGCGGTTTGCTCTGCCAGGAATGACGGGCTTGATATTGCGGCTGGCAAGATCATCACGAATGGCATCCGCATCATATCCCTTGTCAGCAAGAAGCGCCTGTGGCGCTTGCTCGGGTAAGCTGATCAGAGTGTCGTAAGCCTTGCAATCTGCGGCTTCGCCAACCGTCAGATGGAAGGCAAGCGGTCTTCCTCTGGCATCAGCCAGACAGTGAAGTTTACTGGTGAACCCG
>WPCJ01377598.1_pt1 | contig 45625 bp, 37 predicted proteins | sample 5399831 | NCBI WGS metagenome assembly WPCJ01 (sample SAMN12869470, study PRJNA574797) | sludge metagenome | isolation source: wastewater treatment of pH10 | place: China:Beijing | collected 2019-05-20
ACATAGACGGGACAATTACGGACGATGTTCCCAATGAAGAGCCGGAAAGAATGGTTACCTGCGAACCATATTACGATGCTCTCGAAACTATTAATAAGTGGTATGACGAAGGTCATCAAATTTGCTTTTTTACCTCACGGACAGAAAACTTAAAACAAATAACTATTGACTGGCTTGATAAGCACGGCTTTAAATATCACAGTGTTTTGTGCGGGAAGCCAAGAGGCGGAAACTATCACTGGATTGATAATCATCTCGTAAGAGCAACACGATACAAAGGAAAATTTACAGATTTGGTTGAAAAGCAAGTTACCATTGAAGTTTTTAAAGATTAAACAAAATTAAAAAGATTTGAAGATCATTTAAAGAATTTTACTTTATATTAATTTTTGAATTTTTCAACTTTTAAACAAGATATTTTATTTATGAAGGTTTTGGCAAATGACGGTTTAGATCAGTCAGGAATAGATGCATTAACTGAAAAGGGATTTGAAGTGATCACTCAAAAAGTTCCACAAGAGTTTCTTTTAAATTATATTAATGAAAATAAGATCCGTACTCTTTTAGTAAGAAGTGCAACCCAGGTAAGAAAAGATATTATAGACAATTGCCCTTCTTTAGAAATCATTGGACGTGGCGGAGTTGGGATGGATAATATTGATGTAGATTATGCAAGAAAAAAAGGAATTCATGTCATCAATACGCCTGCTGCATCTTCAGAATCGGTCGCTGAGCTTGTTTTTGCACATCTGTTTTCCGGAGCAAGATTTTTACAGGATTCTAACAGAAAAATGCCTTTGGTAGGAGATACAGAATTTGCATCACTGAAAAAATCCTATGCTGCAGGAATCGAACTGAAAGGTAAAACAATTGGGATCATCGGAATGGGAAGAATCGGTCAGGAAGTAGCAAAAATAGCATTAGGATTGGGCATGAGAGTGATTGCTGCCGATAACATGATCGGAAAAGCCAGTATAAAAGTAACTTTTTATAATAATCAGTATATTAATGTAGATATTGAGACGGAACCTTTACAGGATGTATTGAAGCATGCGGACTTTATAACGCTTCATGTACCTGCTCAGAAAAACGGTTATATGATTTCTAAAAATGAATTTGATATGATGAAAGATGGTGTTTCGATTATCAATTGTTCAAGAGGTGGAGTGATAGATGAAGAGGCATTATTAGAAGCTTTAGATTCAGGTAAAGTAAGATTTGCAGGATTGGATGTTTTCATTAACGAACCTACACCTTCTAAACAAATCATTTCTCATCCGAAAATTTCCGTGACACCTCATACAGGTGCTTCAACACTTGAGGCTCAGGATAGAATCGGACTTTCTTTAGCCGATCAGATTTCCAGTATTTTGCAAATGTAATACAAAATAAAATCCGCCATAATTGTAAAATTATGGCGGATTTTTTAATAATAGTATCTATTTTTTCTTTAATTCATCACGAATTTCTGCAAGTAATTGTTCTGTAGCTGTAGGTGCAGCAGGTTCGGCCGGTGTTTCAGCTTCGGCTTTTCTTATTTTATTGATTGTTTTTACAAGTATGAAAACAACGAGTGCAAGAAGTAGAAAATTAATTGCTACGGTAATGAAATTTCCATACGCAAAGATAGCAGCATCAGGAGCAATCTCTTTTGCTTTGGCTAGTGTGGATCCTGCAGGTATATTTTCGGAGCCTTTACCCATTGCGAAATAAATACTGCTAAAATCTGGTTTTCCGGCTATTGCTGCTACTATAGGCATGATTAAATCATCAATAACACTGGTTACGATTTTTCCAAAAGCCCCGCCGATAATTACACCTACCGCAAGATCAAACGCATTTCCTTTGATAGCAAATTCTTTAAATTCTTTTACAAATCCCATAATTGTTTTTTTTAATTGTTTAAACAAAAATATCAATTAAAATAATAATATAATCTTGTTTGGGTATTTTTTTGCATTAATGATTTAGTGTTTTTAAACATTTATAGTTAAATTTATTAAAAACGAATCCCGTGAAAATTTTTACTACTGATAAAATCAGATTAGCAGATCATTTTACCATAGAAAACGAGCCTATTTCATCAGTTAATTTAATGGAAAGAGCCGCTGCAGGCTGTGTGGAGTGGATAGAACAAAATGCAAAGCATTGTGCAAAATTCTATGTTTTCTGCGGCAATGGCAATAATGGCGGTGATGGATTTGCAATTGCAAGAATGCTTTATTTGAAAGGTTTTGATGTAGACGTTTTTTTTGACAGGCAAAATCAAAGCTTTTCAAATGAGACATTGATCAACTTTAAAAGACTGAAAGAAATTTCAGGGATTTCTTTAAGAGATTTTGTTGAAATAGAGAGATTAAGGTATGACGAAAATACAGTCATAATTGATGCACTTTTCGGGATCGGACTGTCAAGAAAGCTGGATGACAGAAATCAAAAACTTGTCGAAAATTTAAACAAAAAGAAAAATCCTAAAATATCGGTAGATATTCCGTCTGGAATGTTTGCAGATCAAATGAATGATACGGATGATATTATTTTTAAAGCTGATGTTACATTGACATTTCAATGCTGGAAAAAATCTTTTTTGCATCCTGAAACTGGTTCTTATGCAGGAAAAGTGGTTGTTTTGGATATAAAACTGGATCAGAAGTTTCTGGAGACCACTCAAAGTGATGATTTTGTGATAGATGATGAATTGATCACAAGAATATTTAAACCGAGAAACCATTTTTCACATAAAGGAAATTATGGTAAATCCGTCATTGCAGGAGGAAGTTATGGTAAAATGGGAGCGGTTGTTTTAGCCGTAAAATCAGCTTTAAATGCAGGTTCCGGACTTACATTTGTTTTAGCTCCGGATTGCGGTTATGATATATTGCAGACGAGCTGTCCGGAAGCTATGTTTATCAATGGTGGTGAAAAAGTTATTTCACGGATTGAAATACAGGAAAATACGGTTTACGGAATTGGTCCCGGTCTGGGAACTGAAGATGCTACGGAAAAATCTCTTTTGATATTTCTTGAAAGTTATCATTCTCCTCTGGTGTTGGATGCAGATGCATTGAATATTATTTCAAAGGAAAAAAATCGTTTGGATCTGATTCCTGAAAAATCAATCATCACGCCGCATCCAAAAGAATTTGAAAGACTTTTTGGCACTACGGAAAATTCATTTGAAAGATTAAGTTTAGCCCGAAAGAAAGCCTCTGAGTTGAAAATTATTATAGTTCTGAAAGATCATCACACCCAGATTATTACGCCGGAAGGAAGGGTTTATTATAATATTACCGGAAATTCTGGTTTGGCAAAAGGCGGCAGCGGAGATATTCTTACTGGTATTATTACTTCACTTTTGGCTCAAAAATATTCTTCCGAAGAAGCGGCTGTTTTAGGAGTCTGGCTTCATGGTAAAAGCGCAGATTTCGCTGCTGAAAAATACTCAAAAGAATCTATGCAGCCAAGCAACGTAATTCAGGAATTGGGAAATGTTTTTCTGGAACTTAATAAAAGAAAGCTTTTCTTTGGAACGTAATGATGCTATATAAAGTTTACAAAGTGATAAAGATGAATGATTTTTGCATTTAATCCCCCAAATAAAATAACATGAAAAAAACAATTGCCTTTGCAGCTCTCTCTTCAGTAATTTTTTTTACTGCCTGCAAAAAAAATAATTCTGAAAATGCAGGAAAAGAAGTTCAGACAGAAATTAAAAATGATCAGTTTGTTGTTGATTCTGTTCTGGTAAAAGATTCTGTGAAAATGAATGAGAAGTTATCGGTGAAATACGAAGCTAAAATACTGGTTTTTCCATCTATAAAAGACAAAGCACTTCTAGACAGTATTTACTATTATAAAAATGGAATTACTGATTTTTCCCGGCAGGGTTTAAAAACTTTTTGATAAAAAGATTAATATAGCCCAAAGTGGCTAATAAAGAGTAGTTTACAAGTGTGGGAAATCCAATCGGTAACGATTTAGTAATGGTGCTTACTGCACTCGCTTTCATCTGATTACCTTGTAAATCAATACTGCAAATATAAAAAAATAAAGGGTAAAGTACACAGGTGCTTTACCCTTTATTCTTTCCTCTCATACAAAAATTATGAAAAAAAATCCCCCCACTGTGGGGAACCTGTGATATTTATTCCATTATATTTTCCAAATTTTGGCTCATCATCAATAGATGTAATTCCGAAACAGATAGTGATAACTTCTAAAAGACTAAGCTATGGAAATCCTGTTGAGTAAAATATTATCGCAAATAAGGTATCAAGAAGAAGAACTCGCTTCCGATTTGATGCCAACGGCGGAAAAGGCGTATCAAATGACCTTATTCCTGAATGAAATGCTCCTTAAAGTAAAAGCCAAGATTGTGCAAAGTGGGTTTAAGAACGAACAGCAGGAAATTGACTTTTTCAAAAATATCAAACCCCAAATCTTAGGAAAGCTCATCTACTACAACAAAATATTTCGTATAGAAACCACTTGTCCGGTCAGTACAGGAAAAATACATCAGAGCTTTTACGAGAATGAATTAAAATCTCTCAAATCAGAATATAAAGAGAGCATTTGCAATACCTATTTTTACCGATACTACCGTGCAGGGAGAACAGACCGTGACCACAGCTATTTTATGCTTGGAAAAATTAATTACCACGATGGTTTAAATAGTGGAGTTTTTGAAATAGACCTTAGCTTTTCCACTTATTACGATAACAAAATAGCCCATATTATTGCCAATGAACTACTCTATACCTATTTGTTAAACAAAATCAATCCCGAAGAAAACCCTGACCTCGTTTTACTCAATGACGATGTGAATAAGGATATTTCGTGGACTAATTCGCAAAACGCACTTATTGAACTTATATATGCCCTGTATGCTTCGAGTTCTATCTCACACGGAAGTATCGGCATCAGAAAACTGGCTTTGATTTTTCAAATACTGTTCAGAACTCCTGTAAATGATATACATCACGCTTTTCATAGAATGAAAACCCGTGCAGGTTCCCGAACGGCATTTTTAGACCAGCTTAAAATTTCATTGGAAGAATATATGGATAAAGACCTTTGACTATTAAAAGGCATTGGTTTAAAGCAGTACATTTCCTTGTACTGCTTTTTTTTGCCCATATCTGCCAATTGGCAAATGAAGGCAAAATAACGTGGTTAATAATTCAAAAACCTTCAAAACCCTTATTAAACAAGGGTTTTTCCCAATTGCAAAAATTTTCAAAAAACAGCCAAACCAATTGGCAGACATTGGCAGACAAACTCTGCCACCCTTAGCAATTTTGCATTGTGAACATTAATAGCAATGCAATGAAAATAATCACTATCGAAGAAGAAACGTGGCAACAGCTCAACAGCCGTATCAATGCGATTGCCGATTATCTCAAAAGGTTAAATGATACAAGCTACGATGACCTGTGGCTGAACAACCACGAGGTATGCCAATACCTACACATCAGCGAAAAGACTTTGTGGCGTATGCGTACCAAAGGCGAAATAGCTTATTCAAAACTTTACGGGCAATACTTCTATACGATTGGAGCAATCAAAGATATGCTCAATGCCAATGCTATACAAAGCAGTGATGAATTTGTACAGGAGCTTATGGCAAAAGGCAAAAGCTATATCGAGAAAGGAAGAAAGCTAAAGACAGACAAAAAATAGATTGAACCCACAAAAGCATATTTCTATGAATATTGACAGAATGGAATTTTTAGCGTGGATGGAACGCTTAATGGAACGCCTTGATATGCTGGGCGACAATATTGACAATTTGCAAAAGAAACGCAACAGCATTGACGGAGAGGAATTGCTCGACAATCAGGACTTACTGCAAATGCTGAAAATCAGCAACCGCTCCCTGCAACGGTATCGCTCTATCGGCAAGCTGCCCTATTACACCATAAGTGGCAAACTGTATTATAAACTGTCTGACGTGCATCAGTTCATCAGGGAAAGTTTTAATCCGCCCTTACCCAAACTGAACGCCAATGGATGACAAACACTGCCTTTGACTGCCATATCAGGCAAGTGAGCAAACGCTTCCCATACATTCGGCATTTGAACTTTAAAATATTCAGATTATGAGCGAAGAAACAGAAAACAAACAGCAAACTCCCGAACAGTTATCGGATATATTGCTGGTATTGGATAAGCAAAAGAATAAAATACAGGCGGTTACCGGCATAGACGAAAACGGCAAATTGAAGACTACTGACCCCACAAAGGAAAACCAAAGCCAGTTTATGCGTGTGGATAAGCACGGCGATTTGTTCTCCAACTTCTTCTCTAACTTTTGGAGGCAGTTAAAAAATCCTACCAATTTTTCATTCTTCAAAGTATCGGCTGATGAAGCCATAGATAAGGCTAAGGAAATGCAAAAGCAGGTAGATAATCCTACACCCGAAGGCGAAAAGGAAATGAAAAAGAACGAGGTAAAAGCCGAACCCGAAAATGAACAAAAACAAGAAAATAAAAATGATATGGCAACAACACAGACAACACCGGATACCAGCGAATATCGCTACAAGCCGGAACAGATTGATTGGGAAACAATGAACAATCTCGGAATAGGCAAAGAACGCCTTGAAAAAATAAACCTTTTAGACCCGTTGTTAAGAGGTTACAAGACCAATGACCTTGTACCTGTAAGCGTAAATCTCGGCGGGGCTATTGTTCGCACAGATGCCCGTTTGTCTTTACAGACCGCACCGGACGGAACGGTAGTGGCAGCTATACACGGTATCAGAAAAGAGCCTAACCTGAACTTTGAATTTTTCGGACACAAGTTTACCGATGAGGATAAGAAAAACCTGCTCGAAACGGGGAATATGGGGCGTGTGGTTGATTTGACCAATTCCAAGACAGGCGAATTGATGCCATCAATTATCAGCGTGGACAGGCTAACGAATGAGCTGATTGCCCTGAAGACCGAATTTGTCAAAATTCCCGATGAGATTAAGGGTGTAAAATTGAACGATGAGCAAAAACAAACCTTGATGGAGGGCAAGCCGCTTTATTTGGAGGGAATGATTTCTAAAAAGGGCGATGAGTTTAGTGCCAATGTACAGTTTAATGCGGATAAAAGATATGTTGAGTTTCTGTTTGACAGAAGTAACAATAATCAGCAAACACAAGGCAACCAGCAGAACAATCAGCAAAGCCAACCGCAGGAAGCTCCGAGAACTTTTAGAGGTAAGGAACTTGATGATGAACAATACAATAAGTTCAAAGCTGGACAAACTGTATATGTAGATGGTCTGATAGATAAAAAAGGACAAAAATATCAGGGTTACATCACGCTCAACAAAGAAACGGGCAAAACAGATTTCTCGTTCCAAAATCCCGACAAGCTCAAAGCCCAAGCGAAACCAACTGAAGCCCACAAGACGCAGACTGCGGTTAATTCCGAGGGAAAAACCAACGAAGCAACCAAGAATATCAATGAACCTTTGAAATCGGGACAGCAACGTCCGAAAAATGAAAAACAGCAGGAACAACAGAACAAACCCAAAGCACCTGCAAAATCCAAAGGCGTAAAAAGATAGTGAACAATGAAAACAATTATTGCAGAAAAACCAAGCGTAGCAAGGGAAATAGCCGGACTTGTGGGAGCATCCGATAAAAAGGACGGCTACCTTACGGGTAACGGCTATTTTGTTACGTGGGCATTCGGACATCTGATAGGATTGGGAATGCCCGAAGATTATGGCATTTCGGGATTTGACAAAGCATCCTTGCCGATACTTCCAAACCCTTTTATGCTGACCGTTCGCAAAGTCAAAAAAGACAAAGGCTATCAAGCCGATGCTGGTGCATTGAAACAGCTAAAAGTGATTGAAAAGCTGTTTAACCAAAGTGAAAGCCTTATCGTGGCAACTGATGCGGGTCGGGAGGGCGAACTCATATTTCGGTACATTTATGAGTACCTGAAATGCCGTAAGCCCTTTGAACGTCTTTGGATAAGCTCGCTGACCGAAAAAGCCATTAAACAGGGCTTTGACAACCTAAAGGACGGGGCGGCATTTGACGGATTGTATCAGGCGGCACAAGGCAGAAGCCGTGCCGATTGGCTCGTAGGCATTAATGCGACACAAGCGTTATCCATAGCCGCAGGCAACGGAATTTACTCGCTCGGCAGGGTGCAAACACCGACGCTCGCTTTGATTTGCAAACGTTATCTAGACAACAAAAATTTCTCCGTACAGAAATACTGGCAGATACAGTTGTCGCACAATAAAGAGCAGATTGATTTTAAAAGTATTTCCGCTACCAAGTGGCAGGATAAAAAACTGGCAGATGATACATTAAAATCTATTGAAAGGAATGGTAATACTGTAACAGTTACTTCCGTAGAAAATAAGAATGTAACGGAGCAACCACCTTTGCTTTTTGACTTGACTGGCTTGCAAAAAGAAGCCAATAAAAAACTAAACTTATCTGCCGATAAAACACTGAATATTGCTCAAAGCCTGTACGAAAAGAAATTCATTACCTATCCACGAACCGGAAGCAAATACATCCCCGAAGATATGTGGGGTGAAATTCCCAACCTCGTGAGGGCATTGCAGAACAGGGAAACCTGCAAAGCTGCTTTAGCCAAAATTAAATGGGGACGTTTCAATAAGCGTATTGTAAACGATTTGCGTGTTACTGACCACCACGGATTGTTGATTACAGATAAAGTCCCGTCCGTTTTGAGTGCAGACGAAAATGCGGTGTATGATATGATTGCCTTTCGTCTGCTCGAAGCCATTTCGCAAGCCTGCATCAAAGAAATAACCGATGTTTCCTTACAGGCAATGCACTATGATTTCACCGTAAAAGGCTGTAAAATTTTGGAAGCAGGCTGGCGTATGATTAAGGGTAATTTTTCGGAAGACGATGCCGAACCTATACAGGATTTGCCCGAACTGAAAAAGGGCGATGAACTCAAAGTAAAAGAAGCTGCCATTCTCGAAAAGAAAACCAAACCTCCTGTGCTTTATACCGAGGCTGGACTTTTGTCGGCTATGGAAACCGCAGGAAAGGAAATTGAAAATGAGGAAGAACGGAAAGCCCTGCAAAACATCGGTATCGGTACTCCGGCTACAAGAGCCGCCATTATCGAAACACTGTTTACCCGTAACTATATCCAACGAGAAAAGAAATCTTTGATACCAACCGAAAAAGGATTGCAGGTTTACGAATTGGTTAAAGACCGAAAAATTGCGGACGTGGTAATGACCGCAGAATGGGAACTCGCTTTGCAGAAAATTGAGAACAACGAAGCTAATGCCGGAAGTTTTCAAAAGGAAATGGAAACCTTTGCAAAATCAATTACCGATGAATTGCTGCAAACCTCCATTGCCCAAAACAGCCTGCCTAAATTAGTTTGCCCGAAGTGTAAAAAACAACATTTGATTATTCGTGATAAGATTGTCAAATGCTCTGATGAAGTTTGCGGCTGGATACAGTTCCGCAATGTGTGCGAAGTGCAAATCAGTATTTCCGATATTGAAAGCCTTGTGAATAAAGGTAAAACCAATCTTATCAAAGGAATGAAAAGCAAGGCAGGAAAGAAATTCGATGCTTATATCGTATTGGATGCCGATTGCAAAACCTCGTTTGAGTTTGATAATAAAAAGCCCAAAAGATAATGACCGATATTACCATATCCCAAAAGGAAATAGCACCACTTATCCATACCATTAGGGATAAGCAAGTTATTCTTGATGCTGATTTAGCAATGCTCTATCAGGTAGAAACAAAAGCCCTAAACAGGGTTGTTAAGAGAAACCAAAACCGCTTTCCCGAAACTTTTTGCTTTCAGCTTACCGAACAGGAAGTGAAATCTTTGAAGTACCAATTTGGCACTTCAAACGTTGGACGGGGCGGGCGGCGTACGCTACCCTTTGCATTTTGTGAGCAAGGAGTGGCAATGATGTCCGCATTGTTGCGAAGTGATATAGCGGTAGAGGTCAGCATTGAGATTATGAATGCGTTTGTAGAAATGCGGAAAATTCTTATCAGCAATGCTTCCCTGTTTCATCGTCTGGATAACATAGAGCTGAAACAATTACAAGCCTTAAAAATTTGAAGAAATTTTTAAGGCTTTGGAAAGCGACAAGCTCCACAGCGAAAAGGGTATCTTCTACAACGGACAAATCTTTGATGCCTATACTTTTGTTTCCGATATTATCCGAAGTGCCGAAAGCTCTATTATCCTGCTTGATAATTACGTGGACGATACGGTATTGACCTTATTGGGCAAACGCAATGATGATGCAACCGCAACAATCTATACCAAAACTATCAGCAATCAGCTACGGCTGGATTTGCAACGCTACAACAGCCAATATCCGCCTATTGAAATAGAGTTGTTTTCCGATGCTCACGACCGATTTTTGATTATTGATAATGCAGAACTATACCACATCGGGGCATCTCTCAAAGACCTGGGCAAAAAATGGTTTGCCTTTTCGAGAATGGATATTGAAGTCGGCAGGATGCTCCAAATTCTAAACAATCCATAAAATGAACCTCTGAATTTTCAGAGGTTTTTTATTGCTCATTGCGACAAATCCTGCCACACAAAGCCAAACCCTGCCACTTCTTCAAAGGCACTTATCTACTGCTATAATTTTAGGCTTCAAGCAAAATTCTAAACAAAATTATAGTATGAGTACACAGCAAAAAGACTTGTCGTATTTCAGATTACGACTGCAAGAACACCTTAATTCGAGCTTTCCCGAAAAAGCCAATGACCACAAATTTATCGACCAGCGTTCATCGTGGGCTGCCAATGCTTACGAAGGTGCGTTCCGCTCCGGCAACGCTATCGACCAATGTAATGAGATTGCCAATTACATACTCTTTGAGGGATTGCACTTCTCCAAGTTTGATACGGTTTTTCAGGTGGTCTGCAATGAGTTCGATACCCTAATGGCAGACGAGGAACTGCGACCATTTGCCCTGAAAATGTTCCGTGTTTGCGAGCCTGTTTTTGCCAAATATAAACTGACCGATGATTTCGCCTACGGTTATGAGTTTGATGTACTCTACACCGAAATAACGGGAACCATCGCAATATGGATAACCGAAAATGGGCTTCAGTAAAAAGCAACATCTCCAACAGAATATTGATGCCTTGCGAATTGCTTTTAAACTGGAAAAGGAGAACCGACAAGCCACCGTAGGCGAAAGACTGCTAATGATGCAATACAGCGGATTTGGCGGTCTTAAATTCGTTCTGAACCCCGTAGAGAATGAAATAGACATCAACAATTGGAGAAAGACCGAACACGACCTTTTCCCTATTACGCAGGAGCTGCATCAGTTTTTAAAAGAAAATGCCACAGACGAAAAGCAATACAAACGATTTGTGGACAGTATGCGAAGCTCCGTACTCACAGCATTCTACACACCGCCGGAGGTTATAGATGCCGTTTCTTCCGTATTGCGTGATAGCGGTTTGAAGATTGATAAATTCCTCGAACCCTCCGCAGGTATCGGCTCATTTATACAATCCTTTTCGGAAAATCAAAAAGCCAATGTTACTGCTTACGAAAAAGATTTGCTAACAGGCAAAATCCTAAAGCAGCTTTATCCCGAAAGCAATATCCGCATAAGCGGTTTTGAGGAAATCCCCGAAAAGGAACAAAGCAGCTACGATGTTGTTGCCAGCAATATCCCGTTTGGTGATACCTCTGTATTTGACCTTTCATACTCCCGAAGCAGAAATTCCGCAAAGGAGCAAGCTGCCCGAAGCATTCATAACTATTTCTTTTTGAAAGGAAATGATATGCTCCGAGAAGGTGGTTTGCAGGCTTTTATTACCTCACAGGGGATTTTAAACAGCCCGAAGAATGAACCGATACGCAGGGCGTTAATGGAAAACAACAATTTGGTTTCAGCTATCCGCTTACCTAACAATCTGTTTACAGATTATGCAGGTACAGAGGTTGGCTCTGACCTAATAATCCTGCAAAAGAATACAGCAAAACCAAATTTGACCGAAGCGGAAGAATTGTTTTGCCAAAGCAACAAAACAGGATATGGTACACCCAGCAATGCTTTATTTGAGGACGGTACAAGAATTATACATACGCATTGGAAAGTAGATACCGACCCTTACGGGCAACCTGCATTAATCTATACACACAAAGATGGCATTGAGGGCATTGCAAATACCCTCAAACAGATGCTTTCCGAAGATTTTGGTAACCACTTGAATTTGTCTTTATACAAAGGCGAACGGTACGATGAACCTTTTATACAAATTCCAACGCCGGTAATTTCGCCACCCATTGTTGAGCGTGAAATCATCCAGCCCCAACAACAGCTTTTTGCGACATCTGTGATAAGACAGGAAAGTCCGCAGGAATTAAAACAGCTAAGCATTTTCGACCTATTTGAAAATGCAGGTGAAACTGTGGCTGTCCTTGCTCCGCCAAAAAATGCAACATCAGCCAAAAGGCAGACCAGCCAGAGAAAACGAATGCCTATCGGTCGCCAGCCCGACCTGTTCAGTTCTGCAATGCAGCAACCTTACACACTCCCTGTTTCAAATGGCAATAAAACATTTAATGGCAAACAACAGGAAGTAATCGGCGATTTGTTTTCGCAACAAAACGGGAATGGCCAAGCTGATAAGCCAGCCATTTCCGTAGCCGTTCTTGCTACCATTCCCGAACCTGCGCCGTTTAGTAACGAACTGCAATCGTTCTACCGAAACGATTGCCTCGTGGTAGATAATGGATGGGTGGGCTATCTGCAAAGTGTAGATACCGCAGACGGTACGGCTGTCTTCCACCCGTTGCAATTACCTCCTTCACAAAAAGCAAGAGCCGAAGCGTATATCGGGGTGCGTGATGTTTACCAGCAGCTTTACACCAAAGAAGCACAGCACCAAACCGAACACAAAGAAGAAAGGGAAAACCTTAACCGATTGTACGATGCCTTTATCAAAAGATACGGCAATCTGAATAGTGCCGATAATATCAAGCTCATTAAAACGGACAGTGCCGGAAAGGAAATGCCTTATCTGGAGCGTGTGGTGGGCGGCGTGGTACACAAAGCGGATATATTCAGCCGCCCGGTCAGCTTTTCCATCACAACATTAGCTACCGACAATCCCGATGAAGCGTTGGCGGCATCGCTGAACAAATACGGAAGTGTGGATTTGGACTATATGTCCGAAGTGAGCAATATGACTGCCGATGCACTGAAAGAAGCATTATACGGCAGGATTTTCTATAACCCGTTGCAACAGGAATATGAAATAGCGGAACGCTGGGTTGCAGGTAACGTGGTTGAAAAAGCAGCGGATGTAAGAAACTACCTCGAAAACAATCCTGATGATGCGCAAGCCAAAGACAGCCTTACTGCTTTGGAAGAAGCCCGCCCAAGACGAATTGAATTTGAAGAGCTGGACTTTAACCTCGGCGAACGCTGGATACCGACTGGCGTTTATGCCCGTTTTGCTTCGCATCTTTTTGATACGGATGTGCGTGTACATTATTCCGAAAGCTCCGATGACTTTTCTGTAACCTGTGGGCAGAAGAATGTGCATATATGGGACAAATATGCTGTTAAGGCAGAAAGCAGGACGTTTGACGGTATAAACCTGCTAAGGCACGCCCTTGTCAATACCACGCCTGATATTACCAAGAAAATCACAATAGATGACAAGGAAGTAAAGGTTAGGGATATGGAAGCCATTCAAATGGCAAACACCAAGATTGACGAAATCCGAACGGCATTTACCGACTGGCTGCACGCCCAAAACAATGAGTTTAAAAACAGGCTGACCGACCAATACAATGATACCTTTAACTGTTTCGTCCGACCGAATTATAACGGAACACATCAGGAGTTTCCGGGATTAGACCGCAAGGGATTAAAAATCGAAGACCTGTATGATAGCCAAAAGGACACCATTTGGATGATTAAGCTCAACAACGGTGCTATCTGCGACCACGAAGTAGGTGCAGGAAAAACGCTGGTAATGTGTACGGCTGCGCAGGAAATGAAGCGGTTGGGGCTGGCTCACAAACCAATGATTATCGGACTGAAAGCGAACGTACCCGAAATTGCCGAAGCATATAGAACCGCCTATCCGCACGCTAAAATACTCTATCCGGGCATTGACGATTTTACGCCTAAAAAACGCCTGCGGATTTTTGGGGATATTAAAAACAACGATTGGGATTGCGTGATACTTACACACGACCAATTTTCTATGATACCGCAATCGCCCGAAATGCAAAAGGAAATTCTCGAAATAGAACTGGACAGCGTGGAGCGTAACCTCGATGTGCTGCAATCGCAGGGAAATGAAGTTACCAGAGGGATGCTTGCCGGAGCGATAAAGCAAAAAGAAAATCTCGAAGTAAAACTCAAAACCCTACAACACGATATTGAAAACCGGAAAGATGATGTGGTGGACTTCAAAATGATGGGCATAGACCATTTGTTTGTGGATGAAAGCCACCAATTTAAAAACCTCATTTTCAATACACGGCATTCAAGGGTTGCCGGATTGGGAAATATGGACGGAAGCCTAAAGGCTTTGAACCTACTCTTTGCCATTCGCACTATCCAAGACCGCATTGATGCGGATATGGGTGCTACTTTTCTTTCGGGTACAACCATCAGCAATTCACTGACAGAGCTGTACCTGCTGTTTAAATACCTACGCCCAAGAGCATTGGCAAAGCAAGGCATTCATTCTTTTGATGCGTGGGCGGCTATTTACGCCCGTAAGACTACCGATTATGAGTTTTCGGTGGCTAATAATATTGTGGCGAAAGAACGCTTCCGCTATTTTATCAAAGTACCGGAACTGGCTCAATTCTATTCCGAAATAACGGATTACCGTACGGCAAAAGATATTGGAATTGACCGCCCCGAAAAGAATGAGGTGTTATACAACATACCGCCAACTCCCGACCAGGAAGCATTTATCCAAAGTCTGATGCTGTTTGCCAAATCGGGCGATGCAACCTTATTGGGCAGAGAACCGCTTTCTCAACGGGAAGAAAAAGCAAAGATGCTTATCGCTACGGACTATGCCCGTAAAATGTCGTTGGATATGCGAATGGTAAGCGATATTTATGAAGACCACCCCGACAACAAGGCTTCTCATTGTGCCGCTAACATTGCGAAGTATTACCACCAATACAATGCTCAAAAAGGAACACAATTCGTTTTCTCCGATTTGGGTACTTACAAGCCGGGCGAATGGAATGTGTACTCTGAAATCAAACGCAAGCTCGTGGAAGACCACAGCATACCTCCACACGAAGTCCGGTTTATACAGGAAGCTAAGAATGATAAGCAGCGTAAGGAGCTTATCAGAGGAATGAACGAGGGCAAAATCCGTGTGCTGTTCGGCTCAACAAGTATGCTCGGCACTGGTGTAAACGCACAGAAAAGAGCCGTTGCCGTACACCATTTGGATACACCGTGGCGACCGAGCGACCTTGCCCAAAGGGATGGGCGGGCTATCCGAAAAGGCAATGAAATTGCAAAGCATTTTGCGGACAACAAAGTACAGGTAATTATCTATGCCGTAGAAAAATCACTGGACAGCTATAAGTTCAACCTGCTATTCAACAAACAGCTTTTTATTGACCAGCTAAAGAATAATAATCTCGGTAAGCGTACCATTGATGAGGGCAGTATGGACGAAAAATCGGGTATGAACTTCTCTGAATATGTGGCAATTCTTTCAGGAAATACCGACCTGCTGGATAAAGCCAAAATAGAAAAGCAGATTGCCGGACTGGAAAGCGAAAAGCAGGCTTACAATCGTTCTAAATACAGTGCCAAATATAAATTGGAAGACTATACAGCCGAACTTGACAAAGCCCAATCACGCTTCGACCGTATGAGCCTTGATTGGGGAAACTTAGAGCAACGATTACAAAAACGGCAGGACGGTACGGTTGTAAACGCTCTTGTGCTGGACGGTTTATCGCCGAATGCCGATGTAAAACAAACAGGTGCAAAACTTAACCAGCTTGCGGACAAAGCACGTACAGGAGGCGATTATGAAGAAATCGGCAGCCTGTATGGTTTTCAGCTATTGGTAAAAACCGAAGTTTCCCAAAAAGAGGGCGTGGATATTCGGGTAAACCGATTTTTTGTACAGGGAGAGGGAAATATCAAATACACGTTCAATAACGGTGTTATGGCAAAAGACCCCGAAACGGCATCAATGAATTTTTTAAGGGCTTTGGAAAAGCTGCCTGCCTATATTAAGAAGGAACAGGAGAATATTGCCGAGTTCCAAAAGGATTTGCCTGTGCTTCAGGAAGTGGTTAACGGTACGTGGTCTAAAGAAACCCGTTTAAGCGAACTTAAAACTGAACTGGCTGCCGTTGAACGAAAAATACAACTGTCAATTGAGCCGGCAAATCAAACAGAAGAGCCCACAAAGGAGGTTGAAAATCAAAAAGAACAGGAAGTACCAAAGGTTTTAACAAATATTAATATGTCAAAAAGTATTCAAACTCGTAGTATATTTTAAGATTTAAGAAAACTATTCTTTTTCCTCGTTTTCATCCATTTTTTTGATTAAGTTATCCCGAAGACTATCCAGGAATTTTGTTCTATTCATCTTTCGGCTTTTCAGCTCTAAGTAGGTGTGATAGAAATCGCCCAAACTAACATTAAATGCGCGTTCAAACGTTTTAGCAATGATTTTAATATCAGCATTACCATTATCAAAAATGCCCTGTGCATACAGTGCATAAATTAATTCGGTCAATGCTGTTTTACTACCCGTCCAATTCAAACTGGAAAAAATATTTGAAGTTTTTTTCTGACTAATACCCTGAAGCTGAGCTTCCAAATAGACCTGTATTAAATCATTGGCTATAATTTTGGCCGCTTTGTAATCGTGAGATGTAGAAAATCTATGATCGGTTTCAAAATAGATTGTATCCAAACTTAGCTTTAAATCGTGTTTACCACGAACAAACAATTTATCGTCAATAAAAGAATTATTGGTTCTATAGTATTTATAAAATTCAAGGTTGTTGTCAAAATACTTTTTAAGCTTTTTTAATTCTTCATTCAAATATTTTTTTAATGCCTTTGTATCATTAGGTTTTTTCATTTCTATCTTGTAGATAGCATTATGAAAGATAAGTTTTGCTACAATAGCTGGTTTTTGATATTTGAAAAAATGAATCTCGTCGTTAATATTCTTAAATCCATTTTTTAATACAAACTCTTTAATTTCAGATAGAGCATTTACGATAAGTTTTATTACCGCTTCAACACGTTGGATAGGACAATCAGCTTCAATTTCAAGATTCCGAATTTCGTTTTCTAGCTTGTTTAGTGTTTCTTCGTAAAATTTATGCATTAAACTATATTGAAATATTAATATTCGTTCTATATACTTTATAAATGATTTGTTTTAACAATCGTGTACTTCATTTCTCAGCTCATTTAATTTTCGGATAATCAAATAACTGAATTTCAAGTAAAATATAACTGTATTAACATTTTATTCATTATGATAAGATTGAATGTAAAAAACGTTATCTATTCAGTTATTAAAAACTATTGCTAATCGCATGCTTCTCTTCAAGCATTATTTCGAAAGAAAGAGCTATAAGGAATTATTAAAAAAAAAGTAACTTGAATAAGATAAAACCTTGCGAAAGCGGTGTTTCGCAAGGCTCAATTATTTGTAGCCGTTATTGCGGATATATTGGCTATTTATATTCTTTTAATGTTTCATTTTCATTCCATTCTTACCTGTTTTGCCCAGTGCAATCTTTAACGATTTTATCAAATCCTCCGCATTTCCAACTGCCCAATAATGTAAGAAAAATACGTGCGGCTTTTCCTGTACCATATGATTATGAACAGCAACCACTTCAATTCCATTTTCAATAAGCGCCTTAATCACCGGAGCTACTTCATCCTCTAACATAGCAAAATCTCCTGCGATTGCAGCCTTATCCTCTGTTCCTTGAATGGCAATCCAGGTATTATAACCAAAGAAAGTTGAGATTGGTATTCCATGCTCTGTAATAGGTGCATCCGGGCGACCGATAGTATATTTGTAAACACCATTATTCATCTCTCCTGTGATACCCAAGATAGCGTCCAGTTTTTTGGTGTCAATCGTGTTTTCAACCTTTCTCCCTGCAAAAGCACCTTTCAATGGGTCTGCACCTCGCATTTCTTTAACTTTATTCAATACTGCTTTTGCTTTCATTGCCATCTGCTCAGCTGGACCACTTCCTCCGATATGCATATACATGACGTTAGGATGATTTCTAACGAAATGATTATGTATCGCTGTAATGGTAAGTCCCTGTTTTATCACTTCGAACTGCACTTGTTTCAGATCAGTTTCTGTAATTACGATATCACCCATGATCATTGCGCCATCGCTAGTTGGTGTAAATGCTATCCACGTACCCAAACCCATTGGTGGTATGATCTTAAAACCATCTACCTCTATATCCAAATCATTCTGAGGCACCGTTATTTTAAACTCACCATTTTTCTCGACGCCTTTCATTTCCAAAATGGCCTCTATTTTTGCAACATCCATTTTTTTTGCTGAGACGCTATGCATCATTTTAACTTGCCCCTTTTTCTGTGCATAAATAGAATTGCTACAAGCAAGAGTAATAATTGTTGAAAATGCGACCAACTTAAGAATACTGATTGTCTTTTTCATAACTTTAATTTATTTAAGATTTATACTACTATTTTTTAATTAACGCAATTATCCGCGTATCTGTTTTCAGCTCTTCCGTTCCTTTCGACACCAAAGTATCTCCTTTTTGGACATCACCAAAAATTTCAGTTCTATCTCCCATATTAAATCCAGAACGAATATCGATCCAACGCGTTATTCCATTTGAAACTTTAATTACAAACTTTTTCTCCAAGGTAGTAACCACCGCTGATGCCGGAACTACCATCCCTTCCTCTTGCCTTAAAAAAAATAACTTTGCATCCGCATAACTGCCTGGTTTTAATTTATTATCCGTATTGGCAATTTCAAATTCCCAAATCTCGCTTCGGCTATCGTGATCTATTCGTCCGGCCTTCCGTACCAGTTTTGCCTCAAATTTCTTATCAGGCAATGACCTTGTAGATACTTCAGCAACACCATTAGATAAAATAGCATCCGTGTATATTTCTGGAACTGAAACCTGCAATCGCAAAACACTATTATCTGATATTTCAAATAACGGTTTGTCATTTGGAGACCCTACAAAAGAACCTGTTACAATATTTCTTTTTGTAACAACACCACTATATGGAGCAACAATAGCAAGATAATTGCCAATTTGTTTAGCCGATGCAACAGATGACTGATTGGCCTTATATTCAAGGCTATCAGCCATCATTTGATTTTTCACACGCTGCAACTCTCCAGTAGCAATCACACCATCAGTTCGAGAAGCTGTGTAGATGCGTTCATAATAATCTTTACTGGATAAATAACGAGCGCGTGATGCGTTTGCTTTATCATTCAACTCTTGGATGCGAGTATTTAACTCCGGTGCCTCAATTAACGCCAAAACCTGTCCCTTGCTAACCCTAGAACCAATATCCACCAACATTCTACGTACATACCCCGGTACCTTTGCCCTTATTTGGGCATCTTCTCGTGGAAGCAACTCCGCAGGAAGAACAAGCGTTTTTTTAACCGTATCGGTTTCAATTGTAAATACATTGACCGAGTCAATTTTATTTTCGATAGGATCACTGTTTTTTTCCTGACTATTTTGAGTGCAGGCAGCAACGAATAGCAGAAGTGATACACTCGCAACTGCATTAATTATCGGTAATTTATGTTTAAATATTCTTTTCATAATATTGAGAGTTTGTATCGTTTGGATCAAGTGATACGGATATTTGCTTCTTTTTTCTTAACATTTCATAAACTAATGGGACCAGCCAAAGACTAATTACTGTACTAAATAACAATCCTCCTATCACCGCAATGCCCAATGGAGCAGTTTGTTGCCCGCTTTCACCCAGACCAAGAGACATCGGTATCATTCCGGCAATCATTGCTGTACTTGTCATAATAATAGGGCGAAACCGGCTAAGTGCCGCCTGCACACCAATCAAATTATTATCTACCTGATTTTTTCGGATACTTTCAGCACTTGCTACAATCAAAATGGAATTTGATACCGCAACTCCAACAGCCATTATACAACCCATAAATGACTGAATATTTATAGTATTGCCTGTAAGCCACAGCAGCAGCATAGAACCTGCCAACACACCAGGAAGAACAGATAATACCGAAAGACTTAACCGTAGGGATTGAAAATAAGCAGTCAACATCAGACCTATTACAATTATCGCCAGTAAAAGCCCGTTAGACAGTTCACTTGTTGTTTGATAAAGCATTTCCGATTGTCCTCGTAAATATACCTTAACACCATGAGGCTGTTCACCCAATTTCTGTATTGCCCTGTTAATATCCTTCACTGCACTACCAAGATCTTTTTTGTGAATATTGGCCGTAAGCGTGATAAACCGCTGTTGATTGATACGGTCATATTCACCTATAGTATTCCCTGTTTTCCAGTCAGCCACATCCCGCAGGTAAACCGTATTGTCTCCAGCTTTTCCGACAGGTATCTGATTTACCTGTTCCGGATTGTTCATTACAAACTGTGGATATTCGACCTGCACCTGATAGGCATTTCCAGAAGCTTTATCCAACCAATACACCGGCTGCGTATAACGGCTGGAAGAAGTACCTTCTGCAACAGACCTCCCGGCCTGATCGACTGTCAGCCCCATTTGACCTAATCGAATACGATCATAATTGATTTGCATCGTTGGGTAGTCCAGTGGTTGCGCCAACTGCAAGTCACGCAGATAAGGAATAGAGCCGAGAGATTTTTTTAATCGATCAGCCAGTTCTCTACTCTGTGTCAGATTTTTTCCCTGAACCACAATCTCAACAGGGTTACTGGCGCCCATACTCATGACCTGATCCACCAAATCCGCAGGTTCAAACGACAATTGAGCACCAGGTATGCTTTTTGCAACCGACCCACGTAATCGTTCTTTCAAATTTTCGATTTCTACACCAGAACCCTTTTTCAAATTCACTTTTATAACAGCTTCATGAGGACCACTCGTGTATAAAAAGATAGGGTTAATCGCAAATGTAGGTGGTTGCAATCCCACAAATGACGAAGTAATAGCTACATTATCTTTTCCTGCCTCATTGGCTAATAATTGCAAAGTTTTTTTAGTTGCTTCCTCTGTACGTTCTATCCGTGTACCAGTAGGCATTCGCAACCTCAACTGAAGCTGTCCTGCATCAACCTTAGGGAAGATTTCCGACCCAGCCTGCCTATACCCAACGAAAGCTGCCAGCAGTAGAAGCACTAGCACAATGGGAACAGCCAATTTGCGGATTGGAAATGCTCTCTGAATTGTCTTGGATAGACTTTCTTTCAGTTTATCCAACCGTGGCTCACTATGCTGTTTGTAAGTAGCTTTTAACATCCAGTTAGATAACACAGGAACCAGCGTTTGCGACAAAAGGAAAGACGCAATCATTGCAAAGCCCACAGCCAGTGAAAGTGGAAGAAACATTGAACGCGGTACGCCGGTCATCAGTACCGATGGTACGAATACAGCTAAAATGCTCAATAAAATTAATATTTTTGGAGTAGCTATTTCTTTACACGCATCCCATATTGCTCTCGATTTCGATTTCCCTAATTCCAAATGATGGTGTATATTTTCAATGGTCACCGTGGATTCATCCACCAATATCCCAACAGCCAGAGCAAGTCCTCCCAAAGTCATAATGTTAATAGTCTGTCCTGTAAGATAAAGACACATTACCGATGTTAACAATGCCAATGGAATAGTAATAATGACAATAATGGCACTACGCAGATCACGCAAGAAAAGTAACACCATCAATCCCGTTAACAATGCCCCCAGAGCTCCTTCAACGAGCAGGCTTTTTAACGAGTTCACAACATATCCAGACTGATCAAATTCATAGGATACCTTTATATCATCGGGGATAGCCGACTGCATATCAGGCAGAGCTTTTTTAATAGCTTGAACCACATCCCATGTAGAGGCATCCGCTCTCTTAGTGACCGGAATATACACAGAACGCTTACCATTGATCAACGCATAGCCCGTTGCAACATCAGCACCATTATCAACAGAAGCGACATCTCTTACCAGTACAGAAGTACCATCAACGGTTTTAACCGTAACATTTTCAAGCTCTTTAAAATTATCGACAACACTATTGGTTGCCGTAATTACAGCCTTATCTGATGTACGCATTGTTCCTGCTGGGAGTATGGAATTATTTTTCGCAATTGCAACGGCTATTTCGTCGGGAGTCAGGTTATAACTTCTTACCCTTTCAGGATCCGCTTTGATAACAATTGTTCGTTGATTCCCTCCAAATGGTGGCGGAGCCGATACCCCTTGTAAAGCCGCAAACATAGGGCGAACCTTAAATAAAGCCAGATCCTGAATCTCATTTAGCGACTTGGTTTCACTCCTGAATACCAGCTGTCCTACAGGAACAGATCCTGCATCATACCGCATAACAAACGGGGGCAATGTACCAGGAGGCATAAAGGACCGCGATCTGTTCACATAAGAAATGACCTCAGCCATCGCATTAGCCATATTCGTTCCTTCGTAAAACTGTAATTTAATTAAACTCAATCCTTGAATGGATTTACTTTCTACAGCCTTTATTCCCGTGATGTACAAGAAGTGATACTCGTAGTACGATGTGACATACCCTTCCATTTGCTGAGGTGATAATCCGCCATAAGTTTGAGCAACATAAATAGTAGGTGCATTTACCGCTGGAAAGATGTCAACTGGTGTCTTCTTGATGGAAAGTATAGAAAAAATCACGATCCCAACGACCAACACCATAATCGCAATAGGCTTGCGAAGTGCCAGTTGAATTAGTTTTATCATATCCCTTATTTCATTTCATTTAAAAAAATATTCAGATCCCCTTTTACTGCAGCTTCCAGCAACTGAGCTTTCCACGTATCCCAATAAGCTTGTTTAACATCAAGTTCAGATTTAAGTAAGGTATATTGCGCCTGTATCAGATCCGAAAAATTCACCAAACCAGTATTATACCTGATCTGCATAGCATTGAAAGCCGTCTGTGCAGACTTTAGCTGTTCTTTTGTTTCGGACACCACTTGAAGGCTATGATCAAGCGTAGTATTAGCAATCTGTTGCTGAGCGAAGAGTTGAGATCGTTCATTCTGTAAATGTTCTTCAGCACCCTTTGATAAGGAGGATTGTTGTGCTAATTGCCGTTTGGCTTCACCGTGCTTCATGATCGGAAAAATGAGTTGCACCCCTACACTGTAATTATATCGGTTAAGATTCAATCCGTCCCAGGTATTTAAACTACCATCGGGCTGAAAACCAGAGCCTCTGGCAAAACCCGCTCCCCAGACATTTATTTTAGGTAGGTATGATTTTTTTAGCTGCTGTTCCTTTGACTGGCTTAATTCAAATTGGCTTTGCGAATACCTAATAATTGGATGCAAATCAAGATTACTTTCTGTCAATAGCTTACTTGAAGGAAGTGTCGCCAAAAAAGTAGAATCCCGAGGAACAGGCAGATTCTCGATCACAATTAAACGAGCCAGATTCCATTGCAAAATCTCCAACTGTTTATGCGAATTAATATATTCCACTTTTGCTTTTGATAATTCAGACTGAAACAATTCAGTATCGACACCAGCTTTTATCCCGCTACTAGTCAATACGCGACTTTGTTTTAGATTAGCTTCTACACGCTTGATATTCTGTTGATGGATATGCAGATTAGCATTGGCCAACAGGATATCCAGATAACTACTAATGATATTGATTGAATGCTGAAAACGTTCTTTTTGTAATAAAGATTTCTGAACGCTAGCCTCTGCAACAGCGATATTTATACGGGCATCTCTTTCACCAAATGTAACCGCCTGCCAATTCAACAATAATCCTGCTGCACTTCCTGTGCCCGGTTCAAATTTATTCTCGGTGGAAGGAGGACCAGAGATAGGCAGTAGCCCGTTTGGATTAAAAACACCAATCAGGTTATTGGCAGTAGAAATCCCTGCCTGATAACTGGCATCAAGAGTCGGGAGCCTGCTGTATTTTACAACATCTACATGCCTTTCTGCCGCTATTGCGTCAAACGTTCTGGCTCGGAGAAGATGATAATTCTGATTGCCCAAAACGATAACATCGTTCAGACTTAGTAAAGTATCCTGCTGCGCCGAAGCCTGGGTTACAGAAATCGCCAGTATAAAAATTGGCAGACATTTCTTTTTAAAAATAGTGTGCAACATAATATTTATCAGCTATTGATAATTTTGATTATGTAGCAAAGCTATAATGTGATTTTGGAGATATTTTGGAGAAACAATCAGCTAAAGCAAATTTCTACGCTATGCCAGCCATTTTTATAATTGTATGCAATAGTGTAACCATACAGTTGGCAGATTTGCTTTACCAAAGCCAATCCTAAACCCGTGGTATTTTTTTGATAAGTGTTCTTCCGGAAGCGTTCGAATAAGACTTCTGGATCTACGAGAAGAGGATTCCCCGTGTTCTCTATTTTTACCTTATTGCCTTGTATGTTAATACTTACTTCTTTCTTGTCATTATTATGTACGATAGCATTATTGATGATATTTGAAATAAGAATTTCGATCAATGTTCGATTAGCGGTAACCATAATTGGATCAATAACTGTACTTGTCATATTAGGACAGTCATCTATGTATGTTGCACAGTTTTCTGATATTTCCTGAACAACGTCATTTACATTTATACTTTCAGTCTCGGGAAATTGATTATTCTCAATCTTGGCAAGTAATAGCAAGGTCTTGTTCATTTCACTCAACCGATTTGTCGCATTTGTTATATCACCTAGCAATAGCGCTTCCTTCTCATCAATATTTGGATGATTAATAAGCAATTCAAGCTTAGCCCGGATAATAGCAAGTGGAGTCTGGCTTTCATGCGAAGCATTTTCAACAAATTGCTTCTGATTACGGTAGGCCGTATTTACATTTTCAACCAGTTTATTGAGTGACTCATTAAGCCTGTCAAATTCAGTAGTTCCGGTTAACGTAGGTAGTTTCAACTCATTGTTCCTGTTAAGATCAAACTTTTCAGCTGCATTTATACTTGAAAAGAAAGGCTGCCAAAGCCTAACGGAGCTTTTTCGGCTTACAATGACAATTGTAATCAACAAAACCAAGAGAATAATAGCTTCGGAAACAAATACCTTGGCAATAAGATGAGCTGTCTCGGTTGCCGAAATGTAGGTCGAGACAAGATAAGAACCATTTTTCCATTGATATTCTTTTGTCAATACCTTAAAAGGAAGTTGCTTTCCTTCCATTTCATAGAATAGAACGGTATCTTTCGGGATATTTAACACAACCTCACTTGATGTATTTTTCTCTTCAATGCTATATTCACCGGTTATGTGTCGCTCCAAACTTCCTGATGTAGCTATAAAACTGTTCCATACATTTTGTTGTTTTAACAAAAGATACTTCTCCTCAGCGTGGTGAGCATGTCCTTTCAACACAAAATAGAATATGGACGAACTGATGATCAGGATAAGTGGAAGCCAAATCAGCAGTGATTTGGTATGGCGTTGTAAAAGTGGGTTACTCATAACGAAATCTTATATCCTAATCCATAAACTGTCTGTATCAATTCATCACAGCCACTTTCTTTCAACTTACGTTTTAGGTTTTTTATTTGAGAGTAAACAAAATCAAACGACGGCATATTATCTGTGCGATCCCCATACAAATGCTCAGCTATAGCCTGTCTGCTAACCACCCGGTTAGCGTTATTGAGCAGATAAGCAAGTAAATCAAATTCACTTCTGGTAAACTGAAGTTCTTCCCCACGACAGGTAATTTGTCTATTTAAAAGATTAAGCTGCAAACTACCGACCTCAAGTACTGGAGTGCCTTGATTATATTTTCTGCGGATCAAGGCCTTTACCCTTGCATTTAGTTCCGACAAATGAAAAGGCTTGGTGACATAATCATCTGCGCCCAACAATAACCCTTCAACTTTGTCATCTAAAGAATTACGAGCTGAAATGATAATGACACCATCTTGCTTTTTATTCTCTCTAATATGTTTTAATAGCTTTAATCCGTTTCCATCAGGCAGGTTGATATCAAGGATAATACAATCATAATCAAAAGACTCCACTCTTTCGATCCCTTCATAAAACGTCATAACTCCCTCACAGCGGAAATCTTCCTGCTTGAAATACTCCAAAATGCTTTGCAACAAATCGGATTCATCTTCGATTACCAATAGCCTCATTTGATTTGATTTGTACAAATTTAAGCAACAATTTTGGAGAGAATTTGGATACAAGGATTAAACTCACTTAGAACCAGCTTTTAAAAAACAATCCCAATAATGCTGCTCCTAAAATTATAACAGGTTCAGGTAATTTTTTAAACCGTATCAATAGAAAAACGGTTAACAATGCGAGGATTATAGAAAATAGGTCTTTAAGTTGTCTTTCACCTAACACTATTACTGCTCCCGCTATAGCTCCAATTGCCGCTACTGTAACTCCATCTATAAAAGACTTTATTCCCTGATGTTTGCCGTATTTTTTAAAATAAGGTGCTGGTAATACCGTAAATAGATAACAAGGTAAGAAAGTAGCCAGTGCTGCTATGCAGGCTCCTTTAAAGCCAGCAGTTAGATAGCCGATAAAGCCGACTGTAATAACTACGGGACCTGGGCTTATCATTGCTACAGCAACAGCATCCATAAATTGACTATCGTTGAGCCACTGATGCTCTTTTACAACACCTCCATATAAAAAAGGAACAATTGCCAAGCCACTCCCAAAAACAAAAGCACCGGCTTTCAGAAAAAATAATCCCATGGTGGTTAGCTGACTATTGGCAGCGAATGTACTACCGGCAGCTTGTAAGAATACCGGCGTAAAGAAAGCTTTTGTTGTTGAATTGAAAGATTTAGGCGGAACTTTTACTAACCAAACAATAACTCCTGAAGCTAGCATCAACCAGATATTTTCTTCCTCACGTATAAAAGTAACTATCCCTGATATTGTAAAAATCCCCCACATCAGCCAATCTTTTTTTACGGTCTTGGTAACTAACTTATAGCTACTCATTGCAATGATGCCAATGACAGATGAGCCAACCCCCCAAAAAACAGCCTGCATCCAGGGCAAGCCATCGGATTGTACATAAAAATATCCCAATAAACTAACCATCAGAAAAGAGGGCAATACAAAAGCCAGCCCAGCAAGTGTCGCTCCTAACAACCTATAATGAACGTATCCCATATAAATACCAAGTTGCGCAGCTAACGGTCCGGGAGCCAATTGTGCCAGAGCCATTCCTTCCTTATAATCGTCTTCTGAAATCCATCCTCGTTTTTCCACCAGATCACGATGCATATATTCAACCAAAGCAGCTGGCCCGCCAAAACCGATTGTTCCCAATTTGATGAAATATGCTACTATCTGATACAGTGAATAAACAGGTTTTGTGTCTGTTTCACTTTTTTCCATTATTATATTATCCTCTAGCATTCCAATTATGTTTTTCCTCTTGTACATATTTTGCCCAACTATAAAGAGCATCGTAAATTTTCATCCCTATTTTCAGCATCTCATAATCATCTAAATAGTTATAGGACAATCCCGCCGATATAGCCCATAAGCCTGCTGCCTGCGGTGCCAAACCAAAGCTGTCTGTATCAGCAGCCCTTACAATCAGTGCCATTTGAAGTAAACAAGGGTCTGTGAGCTTGTGCTTTTTAATAATGTAATCGAATGTACAATAAATCCCTTCGTGGGAATATTCAGCTCCCGGGATATCGTAGGGAATTGCTTCTAATTCATGAGCCTTAATAAACACCTGTTGTTTAGGGACGTATAGAAATTCCGCTCCGTTATCGACAAACCGGTTGATCAGCCAAGGACAGGCTATTCGGTCTATTTTCGGGCGTTCGCGAGTGATCCATTTCATGACACATAATATTTTCATGCAATATTACAGTGCCTGAATAGGACAAAATAGAATGAAAATGTACTGTTTGTATAGAATTTACCTTTTTGAGATTTTTTTCCTGTATTCCGATGGATTAAGTCCGGTTTCCTTCTTAAATATACGGGCAAAATGACTTTGGTCGGAAAAACCACTTAGAAATGCTATCTCCGTAAGAGAATAAGATGTAGAACACATAAGCTTCTTGGCATTTTCAATACGTTGTTTACGAACATACTCGCCAAAAGACATATTTTCAAAATATTTACTAAAAATACGAGATAGATAAGAAGGGCTAATGTCAAGTTCTTTAGACAACTCCCTTTGACTTAAATTAGTATCAATTTGATCTTGAATGATTTCTTTCAATTCTTTCACCCATTCAGGAGTTTTTTGACTGTTTTTCTGATACTCCTTGAACTTCTTTAGAATATCAATAAACTGGCTTTCAAAAGGCTGTTGCCCATGTTTTACATCTTGTAGATTTTTTGCCCAGCTATGTAACGCATCATACAGTACCATTGCTTTCTCAAGGAGCAATTGATCATTGGGCTCGTTATATGCCATACCTGCTGAAATAGCCCATAATCCAGACGCTTGAGGAGCCAGGTCATGTCGATCAGTGTCTGCTCCTCTAACGATCGATGACATAGCTACAACCCCCGGATCTTCTATTTTATGTTTTTTAATAATATAATCAAAAGTGCATAGATCATCATAATGTGTGTATTCTGCCCCGGTTATATCAAAGGGAATTGCACCTAAATCCTTGGCTAAAGAAAGGACTTGGTCATAAGGAACATAAATAAACTCAGCTTCTTTATCAATAAAACGCTTAATTAACCAAGGGCAAGCTAATCGATCAATTTTTGGACGCTCTCGGGTTATCCATTTCATATATTTGACACAATAATTATTTATCAAAAATAATTATTCTACACAATGGATAATTATTCTGATAAACTAAATTTAATTTTTGATATAATAATATAACTAATTGGCTCTAAAACAATATATAACTATTTTAATTGTTGTAATCCCATTTTGTTACCTTCTAAAGAAATTAAAAAAAATCAGAATAATAATTGCAGTCAAAACCAGAGTAAGAAGTCCTCCGTATAAGAAATCCTGGTCTGGAAACTGTGTACCTAAAAATCCAGCTGTGGGGTAGGCAATTGCCCACCATAAATGAGAAAAAGCAAAATGAGAACCGTACACTTTACCTTGGTCTTTCGGCTCAATGTTTTCTCCAATCAATGTTTCGGAAGGCATATCGGCAAGAGTTTGGCCTATACCAGCCAAAATCCATAAAAGGAGTAGGCTATTGTATCCAACATAGTTGGCAAAGATGATAGATACACCTATCAAGATAGCACCGCTTATCAGTGATATGCTCCGTGTTTTAGTTTTATCCAGACTACCCAACAAGAAAGCTGTAATGGCTGCTCCTACACCGAATACAGTCATTATCCATCCGTAATGCTTATCATCTAATTGTAAAGATGTTTTTACCAATCCAACCGTGTTGACCAATACCATAGCTCCAGCAATTGCAGATATAAACTCAATACTTAAAGAGAACCGCAAAATCTTATTTCCAAATAGCAAACGTACACCTTTTAGGACTTGGCTCCAGGTATTTCCAGATGGAATATTATCGGTATCTACTCCTTTTTGCAGTGCTTTCATCGGGATGCTCAAAAGCAATAGTATAGCAATGAATAACATTATTCCATTAACGAAGAAAATCTGCTTAGCTCCAAACGACATTGCAAAAACTCCTGCCAATGCAGGACCAAATACACTTAATAATTGAAAAGTTGACGTTGATAAGGCGTTGGCTTCTCTATATATATCGTTCTCCACTATCTGTGGAATGATAGCCCTATATGTTGGTGTAAAGAATGCAGCAAATACATTCAGTGCAAATATCAATCCGAACACCTGCCACTCTTTAGTGACAAAGGGCAACATACACACGATGATCATTCTTGCTAACTGTGTGATAAGCAAGATATGCTTTCGCTTCAATTTTTCAGATAGAACTCCAGCAAAGGGCGAGAAAATAATGTAAGCCGTAACCCTTAATGTCAGCGCTGATGCCAATATAGCGGCTGCGTTATTGGGGTTAATTTGGTAAGTAAGCAATGCCAATCCCAACCACGTAAATGCATCGCCAAACAGACTTGAAATTTCGGCAAAATAAAGCTTTGCGAAAGTTTTATTTCGCAAAGCTTTAAATGGTTCTGTAATAACTTTCTTTAGTGGCTTGTTTATCATCTTTACAATTATTTCATTACAATTGATACTTGTAAAGTTCAGCTATTACTTCGTTATATTCTTTCTCCGCCTGCAAGTAATTATTGGTAGCAGTATAGAAATAACCTGCCTCCAAAAAGTACTGGATAGTGGTTATCTCTCCATAAACAAGCGCTTTCTCCAGTAGCTGAATGCTGTTAATACTACTTAGCACCTGCTCATAGTTCTGAACTGTTTTTTGCAGGTTAATGTACCTTTCATAGAGTTGCTTCACATCGTAATAATGTTCGTTCCTATGCTGTTCAACCTGCAATTCCGACATTGATAGCTCTGCCTGTTTTTGCTTTATACGGTTTTTATTCTCCCAAAGGGGAATGCTTATACCTATCTTACCGCCGTAAAATTCCTGTCCCAAAATGCCTTGGTAATGAAAGCCTGCCTCAAATTTAGGTAGGGTCAAAGCCTTTGTAACCTCCATATCTTTCTGTGCGATTACGGTCTGCTGTTCGAGGTATCTGCGTACTGGGTCGTTTTTCTCAATCTCATTTTCCAGTTCTTCAAATGAGGGAACCAAAGTGTGTTCAGGATAAGTAGTGTCGGTAAAGATTATTTCCTTACCGCCGTTCAGCTCTGCCAGTTTTTGTGTAAGCTGATTGATTGCGGAAACGTTCAACTGGAAATCCTTATCGATTTCTATCAACTGCAATTTTGCTTTATTTACATCAAGCACGTTACCTTCGCCTTTGTCCAGTTTAGTTTTAAAGTCATTAAGAAATTTCTCGGTTCTGGTTTTCCGTTCCTCAATCTTCGCCTGTAACCTGTTTCGATATATCAATTCGATACACACTTTCTTTGCATCCAGTAATATTTGCTGCCTGTTGGCTTTGAGGTTAAATTCTGCCTGCTTGCTCTGTTCATCAGCCAATTTTCTTTTCTTACCGTAAACCGTGGGGAAATCGAACCTTTGCATCACATTGATGTCCGTTTGGTTTCCAGCAATAGCATAAGGCGTACCCCGCATCAAATCATAACTTACAACGGGGTCGTAAAGAGTAATACCCGTATTGTAAAGTAACTTCTGCGCATCCCAATATTTAGTTTGGGTTTGCAGCGTTTTATTGTTTTTGGCAATGTCAGTCAGAACTGTTTCCAATCCTGATTGAGCCTGCAACTGTATGGTAAAAATACACATACAGATTGCCGTTATAATTCTTGTTTTCATTCTTTAGCGGCTTTTTTGTTAGATAAATAATACACTGCCGGCACAATGAAAATGTTGAGCAATGTTGATGTAAGCAAGCCTCCCAGTATTACTTTTGCCATAGGGCTTTGGATTTCGTTTCCGGGCAAATCGCCTGCAATAGCAAGCGGTATCAACGCCAATCCTGCGGTAAGTGCCGTCATCAATATTGGGCTTAACCTGTCTTTAGAACCTTGAATAACCGTGTCAAAAAGATTTAATCCTTCTTCACGCAATGTATTGTAATGCGATACCAAGAGAATACCGTTTCGTGTGGCTACGCCAAACAAAGTGATAAACCCGATAATGGCAGGAATGCTCAAAATACCGCTTGTAAAATAGATACTGAACACACCGCCAATCAACGCCAAAGGAAGATTGATAAGAATAATCGCTGCTAATTTTACCGTTTTAAACTCTCTGAATAGTATCAGGAAAATAATCAGGATTGAAAGCAAAGAAGTTGCAATTAATGTTTTTGATGCTTCCGCTTCTGCTTCAAATTGTCCTCCATATTCAATATGGTAATCTTCGGGCAGTTTTATTTTTTCGCCCACTATTTTTTGGATTTCTTCTACCACGCTTTTTTGGTCACGACCTGTTACATTGGCAGATACTACGGTTTTGCGTTGTACGTTTTCCCTGTTTATGGTATTTGGTCCCGTTGTGCTTACTATATCGGCTACATAATACAATGGTATTTTCTGACCGTTTCCGACATCAATCATCGCATTGCGTATTTTGTCGATATTTCCTCTATTAGCATCATCAAAGCGCAACATCAAATCAAAGGTTTTATTACCCTCGTATATCTCCGATACTTTTTCTCCTGCAAAGGACACATCTACAAATTCATTAAACTGTCCAATGGTAATACCGTATTGATTGAGCATTTCTCTTTTTGCCTTTATTTGTATCTGCGGAATTTCTATTTGCTGCTCTACACTTAAATCTACCAATCCGGTAACGTTTTGTATTTCGTTTTTGATTTGGTTGGAAATGGTAAATAGCTGGTTTAAATCCGTACCAAATATTTTGATAGCAATGTTTGCCCGTGTACCGGAAAGCATATGGTCTATACGGTGTCCGATAGGTTGCCCAATGGTAATGTTCACACCTGAAATACCTGCCATTTTCTCCCGCACCTCATTCATAAATTCCTCACGGCTGCGGTCTTTCAAAACAAAAGGTGCATCAATCTCTGCGGCATTAACACCCTGTGCGTGTTCGTCCAGTTCGGCACGTCCGGTTCTTCGGGTTGTTACTTTGATTTCAGGAACTGTAAGCAATGCCTGTTCTACACGAGTACCTATTTTATTGCTTTCTTCTAATGATATTCCGGGCAATGAAACCGCACTTACTACTAACGAGCCTTCATTGAACTCCGGCAAGAAGCTGCGTCCTAATTGGGTAAACACTACTACTGATAAGGCAAATAATACTACTACTGAACCAATCGCAACTTTTTTCCATTTCATTATAAAGTGCAATGCTTTGGAATATATTTTTTGCAAACGCTCTACCAACCAACTTTCTTTGCTCTCTTTTTCAAGGCGTTTGTCATTGGTCAATAAATAGCTACATAATACAGGAGTAAGGGTAATAGATACGATTAATGAAGCAAATAAGGCTACAATAAATGCAATGCCCAACGGAGCTAATAATTTACCCTCCATTCCCGAAAGGAAAAACAACGGTATAAAGGCTATAATGATGATGAATGTGGCATTGATAATGGAATGGCGTATCTCAAAAGAAGCATCGAAAATCACGGTCATTTTATTTCGTTGCTGCTCTTTTGGAAGTTTGGCATTTTCCTTTAACCGCTTCAATACATTTTCTACGTCTATAATAGCATCGTCCACCAAATCGCCTACTGCTATTGCCATACCGCCCAAACTCATAGTATTGATAGTAAAGCCTAACCATTTCAACGTAAGTATGGCTACGATAATGGAAATAGGAATGGCTATCAGCGAAATTAAGGTTGCTCTCCAATTCATCAGGAACAGGAAAAGAATAACCACTACAAATATTGCCCCCTCAATCAGTACCTTTTGAATATTGTTGATAGAAGCATCAATGAAATCCTGCTGTCTGAAAATTTTTGTGTTGATTTCAACATCTGCCGGAATTGTCTTTTTGATGTCTGCAATGGCTACATCAATACTTTTGGTTAATTCCAATGTATTGGTGGCAGGTTGTTTTGCCACAGTCATTATTACAGCAGGTTTTCCCTTGAATGAGCCATCTCCGATTTTTGGGGCTGCACCAATTTTTACTTCGGCTACATCTTCAATTTTTATGGGATTACCATTTACATTTTTGATAACTGATTTACCCAATTCGTTTACATCATTGGTTCGTCCGATACCCTTTACAATATATTCATTTCCGTACTCGTACATAAATCCACCGGACGAATTGCCGTTGGCTTCTTTCGATGCTTTCAGCAAATCGTTTAGTGAAACACCTGCGTTATTCATCTTTTCAGGCGAAGCCAATATCTGATACTGCTTGTATTCTCCACCTGTAACTACGACCTGTGCCACGCCTCCGGTTGCCAATAGTCTTGGTCGGATATTCCAATCGGCAATGGTTCTTAAATCAATCTGTGATGTTTTTTCTGATGTAACGGCTATCAGCATAATTTCTCCCATTATGGAAGATTGCGGAGCCATAATGGGATTTGCTACACCTTCGGGCAACTGTTCGGCTACAACACTTATTTTTTCATTGACAATCTGTCTTGCTTTGAAAATATCCGTGTTCCAATCAAACTCTACCCATACAATAGAAATTCCTCCTGACGAGGAACTGCGAACCCTTCGTACATTGGTTGCACCGTTCACGGCTGTTTCGATAGGAAATGTTACCAATTTCTCCACTTCTTCAGGAGCCATACCGTGAGCTTCGGTAAGCACTACCACCGTAGGTGCAGTAAGGTCGGGAAATACATCTACCTCCATTCTGCTGCTTACATAAGTTCCGAACAGGAGTAACAATACCGATGATACAATGACCAACAGGCGGTTCTTTAGCGAAAAGTTTATTAATCTGTTTAGCATATCTCCTCCTTTTTAATGTTCGTGTCCGTGTGCAGGCATTGTGCCTGATGCGGTGGACAATTTGATTTGATATCCTCCTTTCGTTACTACTCTTTCGCCAACAGTAAGACCATTTAATACCTGCACATTTGTTCCGTCACTTTCGCCAACTTTTACTTCTCTTTTCTCAAAAGTTTCTCCGCCTGTCTGTACATATACAAAGAAGTTGCCTTGCTCGTCTATCAATGCTTCAACAGGAATTACAATAGCATTTGGAATAGCCGAAGTCTTTAAGAAAAATTCTACTGCCGAACCCGGAATGATATTTACGCTGTTATCTATTTCAAACAATACCGGAACGAAAGCTGCGCCTGCTCCTGCATTTCTGCCATAGGAAACCACCCGACCATTTAAAGCCTGTGTGTTGAGTACGGTTTCGCTGCCTGCTATTTTGAAATTTGCCGAAGTAATAGACGGTAATAGGTTGAAATATTTCTGTGAAACATTTGCTTGTAAAAGCAATTTCTTGTTTTTTGAAATTACTGCCAATGGTGTACCTGCGGTTACATACTGACCGTCCGTAACAAGTATATTGTTAATATAGCCGCTAATGGTTGCTGTATTCGCTTGTCCTGAACCTGAACTGTAATTTTTGCCCACCATATTAAAGGCGGTCTGTGCATTTTCGTAAGCTACTTTGGCATCTAAATACTCACGTTGTGAAACAATCTGGTCTTTGACCAATTCTTTAGCTCGTTCGTAGTTTACCTTTGCTTGATTGTAGGTTGCCAATGCCTGTTGGTAGCTTGCATCAATATTCCCCTGTGCAACTCCACCGCCTGTAATGGCAAACATAGATGTACCTGCATTTATAGGAGAACCTACGGTTAAATTTCGGTTCGTGAATTTTACGATACCGTCCGATTTGGCAGATACTACCGCTTCATCGCCCGGTGCAGCTATAACACTGCCACTCGTTTTGATAATGCTGTTGTATTCGGTTGCTGCTACGGGAACATTGGCAAACGGTACTTTCCAAGCCTGTTCTTTTAGGTAGGAGATTTCGCTGCTGTTGGTTTCTGTTTTTTGATTTTTTAATGCGGTCTGTTCATCAGGATAAACAGTTACATCATCAATTACAATCCTGTCGGTGTAGCTGTCGGTAGCAATATCAAAAATCAATTTGCCTTTTCCAGCCATAGTCGGCTTTAGTGCCAACCTGAAAATACCGGGAGAGCTTGCACTGTCCGCAACAGCTTTTAGACCGTCATTGCCAACAATCAGGCTTACCGACACTTTACCTTTGGTAACAGGTAAGAAATTGTCGCCTAATATGGTAAGGTGTGTTGCAAACCGTGAGGGGCTGCCTACTGTGAGGGGCTTGAACTCTACAAAGAGTTCTGTTTTGTCTGAATAGAGGGTGTAGGCAAGCGGTTCTAAACCGCCTGCTTCGTGTTCGTGACCGTGTTCATCGGTTGTATTCTGTTTACAACCTAATACCACAAACAGGAACACGAACACCCAATAGAATGCTCTGTTCATTTCTTACAAAATTTTATTGTTAGAAATTAATGTTTGTGGTTGAGGTCTGAATGGTCGTGTCCGTGAGCCGTACTGTCCTGTTCCACCTTAAATTGCTCCTGCTTTACGGTAGTGTCTGCCTCGTGGTCATTATGCACCGAACCATCATCGTGGGTATGTGTACCCTCGGTTTTAGGATGGCTGCCATCGGCATTATGCTCGTGGTTTTCTTCGGATTTATTACTGTTGTTGCAAGCTGTAAGCGTAAGGGCAGCAAATGCCGCTATAATGATTGATTTTCTCATCGTTTTTAAAATTTGATTGTTAAAAAGAAATACTTTGCCCGATAGATGGGCATAAGTCAAATTCTAACTTTCAGAGAGTGAAAGTTAAGCAACGATGAAAGAGGGAGGTCCCCGGAGGGTATATGCACCGTAAAGCGGTGACGGGTATTTGATGTGCCTGTCCGGTGGAAAGGTATGCTTTTGGTAACTTACAATATGTGCAGCAGGCAATGTAAAATCATTAGGCAAAGCGTCTATTGCCTGTAAAGCCTGTTTTGTAATTACGATTTTAGCCCCATCTGTCTGGGTAAATGTTATTTGTTCCCCTGAATGAATAAAACCGGAGAATGCAAGCTCCAATGAACTTTCTTCAGGATGTTGGTTTTTGCTGTCCTGGTCGTGATGATGGTTGTGTTGCTGACTGGCTAAATCTGTATGGTGGTGATGAGGCACAAAACTGTGTCCAAGTATAACTACTTGGGCAACCAGTAATAATAATATGGTCAATTTTTTGCGCAACATCGTTGCAAAGGTATTAAAATCTTTGGAAAGATTATTGAATAATGAGGATTTAAAAGCTACACTATTTTAGGTACAAACTTTAGTCAAGTGATTTAGTGCCATTTATATTATCAATCCAATTTACTTTATCACTTATCGGTTTTCGCTTTGAAATGGCTGTCACAGGTTTTTCAACATAACCCATGTACAAAAAGCCTAGAAGTTTATCCTCGCTTTCCAATCCGAAATATGATTTCGCCTCATCAAAATAAGTGATACCTGCCGTTGTCCAATAACAGCCCAAACCATAAGCAGTAACGCTAAGGAACATATTCTGAACAGCGCAGGCTACGGCTTCAATTTCTTCAATTTCAGGCAATTTGTCTGCTGCACTTCGCTTCATTCCAATAGCGATAATATGGGAAGACATTAGGGGATATTCAATGAGCTTTTTATGCCTGTCCTGCTGGTAATTTTCGCCTGAAAATTTCCTGTAAATATCCACCTGCAATTGCCCAAAATACTTCAACCCCTCACCTGAAAAAACAGAAAACCGCCACGGCTCTGTTTGTTTATGATTAGGCGCCCTGTTTGCATTTTCAAGAATTTGCCAGACTATTTCATTGGGAATGGCTTTGCCTTTCACGTACTGATATGGATATATGCTTCTCCGGCAAAGGAGAATTTCATTGAATTGCTCTGTATTGTAAGGTTGCTGCATTATCTCAATAGTCTTAACCCACTTAAAATAACCAGCACCGTACTTCCTTCGTGGCCGACAACACCCTGTGGAAGTGTTATCTGTCCCTTTCCAATAAAATTGAGGGTAACGAGCGTTAACGCAACAGCTATGGCAAATACGATGTTCTGTTTGATAATACTGCTTGCCCTGCGACCAAGATTAATCGCAAAAGGGATATTCTCAATATTATCAGCCATCAGGATAATGTCTGCGGTTTCCATTGCCACGTCCGTACCTCCGCTTCCCATTGCAATACCAACCGATGCAGTGGCTAAAGCCGGGGCATCATTGACACCATCACCCACCATTGCTACCTTGCCGTATTTTTCTTCCAGCTTTTTAACCGCTTCTACTTTTTGTTCCGGGAGCAGTTCCGAATAAACTTCATCAATACCCGCCTGGTTGGCAATGGCTTTTCCCATAGTTTTTGTATCGCCAGTCAACAAGGCTACTTTTATACCTTTGGATTTCAATTCTTCAATAACTTTTTTTGCCTGTGGGCGAATGGTATCTTCAACCGATATAAGACCAATGGCATCACCGTCAGCGGCAACAAAGATTACCGTTCTGCCTTTTTCCTCAAAATGGGCTGCCATTTCCAAATCCCTGGCTGAAACAGTCACATCTTTAAGTATTTCCTTTTTCCCGATTTTGTATTCCCTGCCATCTAAGATACCATGAACACCCAAACCGTGAATGGCTTGCAGTTCCTTTGGTTTGGAAAGGACGAGCTGCCTGTCCATTGCTTCACGGACAATGGCTTTCGCTATTGGGTGTTCGGATAATGTTTCGACCGAAGCTGCAGTTTGAAGCAGTTCTTCACTGCTCATCCCTGAAAGCGGAACAATATCTATTATCTTAGGGCTGCCATAGGTCAATGTTCCCGTTTTATCAAAAGCAACAACTTTAACACCTCCAATATTTTCAAGGTGAACACCGCCTTTGAATAATATGCCTTTTCTTGCCGCATTGGATATTCCCGAAAGGATGGCAGGCATAATGGAAGATACGAGCGCACAGGGCGAAGCCACCACCAAAAAAATCATTGCCCGGTAAATGGTATCGCTCCACGTCCAGTTAAAAAGGTACGGAGGCAATGTCATTAACAAAACAGCTACCCCTACCACAACTTTTGCATATACACCTTCAAAGCGTTCAACAAACTGCTGGCTTGGCGGTTTCTCATTCTTTGCCTCCTGCACCAAATGAATAATTTTGGATAATATTGTTTCTCCGGACGGTTTGGTTACCTCAATTTCCAGAGCGCCATGCCCGTTAATCGTTCCCGAAAAAACTTCATCGCCCTTCTTTTTATCCACCGGAATGCCCTCTCCGGTAATGGAAGCTTCATTTATGGCGGAATACCCGTTAATGATGACACCATCGGCAGAAATGCGGTCACCGGGACGAACCAATATCACGTCACCTTTTTTAAGGGCTTCGACTTTTACTTTCCTTTCAACGCCATTTTCAAGCAGCATGGCTTCTTCGGGACGTAATTTCATAATGGATTGAATGTCCTTATTCGTTTTTTCCATCGTATAATCCTCCAATGCGCCGCTTAGTGAAAAAATGAATATCAGTATTGCTCCATCCATCCAATAGCCTATGGATGCTGCACCGATTGCGGCGACAACCATCAAAAGGTCAACATCCAAATCCCTTTCCTTAAAAAGCGTTGTCAATCCCTCAATGGCTTTCTGATGACCGCCGATAATGTATGCCAGCACAAAGAGGACAATTTCAGCAGCAGGCATATTCTGTTTGCCAGCCCACCATGCCAAAAGAATGAACAACAGACATAATGCTGTTATGATTGCTGCTCCGTGTCTTTCCCATATATCGGTAAACGACCATTTTGACCTGTCGATTGGTATTGCTAATTCTGCCATAATTTTATCTATTGAGTATGTATTCAGTGATTGTCTTATCAGTATTGGATAGCTCAATACTGATAGTTTTATCTTTTACAAAAATATATAACCTATCAGCCTCAAAACAGGTAAAAAACCGATGCTTTTCAGTAGCTTTGCCGTATGGAATCTTTGCAGCTATTTACGGATAAGGAAATCACGATCAAGGAATTGGCTTCCAATAACTCCGGTTTGCATAAGCACCACTTTTTTGAACTGATTTATGTTCTGGAGGGTACGGGAATACATAATATCAATAACAATCGGTTTGAGTATTCAAAGGGCGATGTTTTTTTGCTTACACCCGAAGATGCGCACACCTTTGAAGTAGACGCACCTACCAAATTTTGTATCGTGGATTTTACCAAAGGTTTTTTTGTAAAGAACCGAAGGGTCGGTGAAACGAAAGCGGATGTCAGCGATTTGTATAAACAATTGGAATTTATCTTTCATAACCACCACAATGTTAGGGGGAACATTGTCTCCGGTTCTGACAAAAGTATATTCAAAGCTCTAATCATGCAACTGGTTAGGGAAAAAGGCAAGAAGCAGTTTTTTGATGAAATTATTATCCAGGACATCATTTTTTTATTGCTCCATTTCGTTGCAAGAAACATACAGGAAAACATTTCGCTGTTCTCAAAAAGAGAAAACCCTAAAAGCAGGGTTCATGAAATTACGGCTTATATCCAACAGCACATTTACGACAGTGAGGTATTAAAAATTAGCAACATAGCTGCCCATTTTTGCAAATCGCCTGACCACCTGAATAGATATTTCAAAGCTGAAACCGAAAGTACAATTAAAGATTATATTATTTGCTACAAGCTTAACTTGGTTAAAACAAGGCTCAAATTTAGCAACTTGACTATATCAGAAATTGCTAATGAATTGAATTTTACAGATGAAAGTCATTTAAATAAAATGTTTAAAAACGCGTTTGGGAAAACAGCCAAACAGTATAAAAATGAACCTAATAATTAAAGTAATTATGCAACGAATGCTATAATTTTTATTTTTTTGGTGTGCTCTATTTTTGCTTTCAGATTTGTAAATTTAGAATTTGATCTAATATATGTGATTGGTTTCAATTTTTGTTATGTGTTGATTAGTAAACTACTGGTTTAAGGCATAATTTTCACTCAAACAAAACAGTTTGAACTACTCTTTCTGTAACAAATGCTGTAAATCAGGATCATTCTTAATTCGTTCCAATTCGTTCTCTATAATATACACAATTTCAGACTTTATTTTACGATAGTTGCCCTCAATCTCCTGCTTCATTTTATCCTCACCCTGCTCATTTACAAAAGATAAGATTTGCGGTATCTGCTGATAGGTTTTGCTTTCTGCTGCTACCTTTTCATTATCTACCACAATCTCGGCGTGGAATATCTTTTGCTCAATACGTTCATCGAAGTTGTCCGATACCGAACCGACAAACATACCTTGTGTTAAGGTAGAAATTTTGGAAGCGGGTATAAGGCTGTCTAACTGTGTGGAGATAGACGTAGATTTATCATAGCGGTTAATCGTCATACTTTGGCGTTTCTGCAACACTTTACCAAAGCGTTCTGATAGGCTCTTTGCCGTTTCTCCAACTACCTGACCACTAAAAATATTGCCGACTGTATTTTGTATTACCTTGCTTTCTTTATCGCCGTAATCCCTCGTCAATTGCGAAAAGTCCTGAAAGCCCAAGCAAACCGCTACCTTATTACTTCTCGCCGTTGCGATAAGATTGTCCAGTCCCCTGAAATAAATGGTGGGAAGCTCATCTATGATAACCGAACTTTTTAATTGCCCTTTTTTATTGATGAGTTTTACAATCCTTGAATTGTATAAACCCAAAGCAGCCGAATAAATATTTTGACGGTCAGGGTTATTGCCTACACATAAAATTTTCGGCTCTTTCGGGTTGTTGATGTCAAGGGTAAAATCATCGCCTGTCATTACCCAATACAACTGCGGGCTAATCATTCTTGATAGTGGGATTTTTGCCGAAGCTATCTGACCTTGTAACTGGTCTTGCGCTCCTCCTTGCCACGCATCCATAAAGGGCGATAAATAATTTTCCAAATCGGGGTATGAGGTTAAAATCGTAAATACGTCCGAATACTTTTTATTCAGCAATTCAATGGCGTGTGGGAACGTACAATACTTGCCGTCCTCGTAGATTTTCAGATACCAAATAATGGCAGCCAATAAGATAATTGGGCTTTCCACGAAGAAATCCCCTTGCTTCTGTATCCACGACCTGTTGAGGTTCAGCATTATGGTATATGCTGCTTCGTAAGCATCAGAAATGTCCGTCATAAAATCGGGATTGAGTGGATTGCAACGGTGGCTCTTGCGTGGGTCGTCGAAGTTTATCACGTAAAATTTCGGCTGTACCTTGTACTTATCCCTGTGCTTCAGCAAATGATTATAGGCAATGGTTGATAGGTCGTCAAATTTGAAATCGTAGATGTACATACTAAAGCCTTTTTCTATCTGCTGCTTGATGTAGTTGTTTACGATGGCATAAGATTTACCGGAACCCGGCGTACCGAGAACGATTGATGCCCTGAATGGATTTACAATGTTTATCCAACCGTTGTTCCATTTGTCTTTGTAATAAAATTTGGTAGGCAGATTGACGGAGTATTCATTTTCCATCAGTTTTGTTTCCTGTTGGAAACTCTCGTTTTCGTTATTGAAAACATCGTCCATTAAATTGTTTTTCAGTAATCGGCTCATCCATACGCCTGCCATCAGCAAAGCGATATAACCTAATGAGATAGTAAGCATATAAAGAAATGTGCCTGTTGCCGGAGGTAGTTGTAGCAACGGTGTGTTCAGGAAGAATAGCACAAACCCAACGCCCAAAGCCACGTAAATTTTAGACCAGGTTATCTTTTCATTCTTTACGCCCTTTGTCCCTAAGCAGCTTAAAGCCAACAAAACCAAAGCGAATGCTTTAGTATAAAGGGTATGTGAAAACAAACCCGCCGTTCGGTCGAAATTGCCTAATATCTTGTTGATTACTTCCAAAGTCCAACCACGTTCTAAAAAGAAACCGTAGCAGAACCAATAAAGGTGCATCAGCACCAAAAGAATACTGACTGCCCGCATAAAAGCCATTATCTTGGCAAGCCCTCTTAAATCGTCTTCTCCCTGCATTATTTTAAGTTTTAATGTTCGGGCGTGAATTTAAAGGCTCTATGGAGTGGCTCTAAGAATGTGGCAGCCAGTGGCGTTGAGTGGCAGTGTTTGGCTAAATGTTATTTCTGACCTTAATTCCTATATTTCAATAGTTGTCTAATTGAAGCCAAATGCCCAAATAAAACAATTGGAACAATAAAAGTCGGCAGCCAATTAAAAGGAAAATGCAATATGGCTATATTCGGCTGGTCGAAAGCGAATTTTTGTACCGGAGATGGTGCAGATAAAAAAGCATTTACAACAATATTTAGCAAAAGTCCGAGGCAAAGAAAATTCCAAATCAATATTATTTTTTGGCTAATTTTTCTTTTAGTCAGTCCAAAGTATGCAATTATTGGTGCTGTTATTCCGGCAATAATGTCAAAGTTCCGTCCCTCAAACGTCATCAGTTCTGGGACTGCTTTGTTGAGGAAAAGCCAATACAATACAAGCTCCACAGGTATTCTTACTATATTTAGATAAGTCAGGTTTACTAAAGGTAAACTATCTATAAACCGCCGTCCTTTTTGTGCTGAAAACAAACCTATTATTGTAAGAATTGCTGGTAAAATCCCAAATAATAAGATAGTGGGCGAAAAGAAATCAATATTGGAACTATAAACATTTTGAATAGCTAAAACTGTCTGAATAGTCAGCCACAATATTAAACCGATTAAAATTTTGGTCGAGTGTTGTTTTACACTTTGGGAATTTGAGTTTTTAATAGTCCAATAGAACAGTATAAGTGTTAAGACCGTTGCCAGTCCAAAAACAAACAGAATATATAAAGGTAGGTTTTCTAACATTTTGATTTCAAAAATTGCAAGTTATAAAGATTTTTCAATAGTCAGCTTTTCATAAGACAAGAAACCTGTATAGACAACTTATTGATTTCTCCTGCGTTTGCGTTTCCTTTTCATCTTATTGGCAAAGTCCTGTTCCTCGTAATCTTCGCCCTGGGCTTCGGGCAATAAGCCGCCCAGTGCTTCAATCAAACCGTCTTCGTGTTTATCAGAAGTATGTACAAAGTCGAACAATTGATGTGGTTCTTCCGCAGGAAGATCTGCATCATTTGATGTGGATAGTTTGGGTTGTGATACGGTAGGTTCTTTAATATCAGGTTTGATGTTATTGTTCCAATAATCATTAAAGGTATTAGCAGAAAGTTCTGTTGCTAATCGTGAACCGTTCCAAACTGCTTTGGAATTGTGTTCAATGAATGTGATACCATAAATACGCCCTGTATCGTTCCGGCGCACCACAACGTTAATGCCCTGTTCCGCTAACTGATTTTTAAATGCCTGTTCATCGCTCGTGGTTTTCAGGGCAATGGTAACGGCAGATTTTAGGGTATGTTTGGTCGGGCTGTCTTTCAAAGCTGTTTTGCATTTCGCAAAATGCAATTCCAAAGCCGGAAGCCCTGCGCTCTTTCCGAACAGCGAAGCCTTGAACGGATGTCCGGCTCTTTCGCCTTTTTCATTTAGCGGAATATATAGTAAGCCCTGCTGCATTTTTCCTTGTAATTCGCCCTCGATTTTCTCGGTGGTAATATTGAATAGGGAAAGCAGGGCATTGTATTCGCCCAAAGTTTGGTATTGATAGTAGTTCGGCAGATGGCGAACGACCGAAGCGATTTGGCTCTTTATATCGCCTGCCCGATAATCTACCGGACGGAAAACCTTATCCGTTTGGTTGCGCTCTTTGTCTGTTGCGGGTATCAGTCCGTGTTGTCTTTCCAGTTCACGGCATACATTCATAGACCGCATTTTCTCGAATTTGTCCGAAATCTTTTTACCCTGCTCGTCCACGCAAACCGATACAATGTGTATATGGCTGCGGTCTATATCGGTATGCTTGAAAACCACAAAAGGCTGTTCGCCGTAACCCATTTCCCGCATATACTGTTCTGCCATTTCCCTAAACTTGTCATCGCTTACCTTATCATTCGGGTCGGGATTGAGCGAAATATGTAAAGTATGTTTCTCGGTATTGCGGTTGGCTATCAGGTAAGGTGCAAAAGACTGGGTTAATTGTGCTACGGAATAATGTCCGTTTGCGGTTTCAATCATCTTATTGGCGAACAAAATCTGCCCGTTTTCATTCTCTACTTTAAGCTGATTGTACGCCAATGCACCGTATAAATTTCCGCTTCTTCCGATTTTTGCTATCATTTCTACCGCTATTTTTTCAGGTGCTTCGTTTCAAATTCTTCGGTTAGCTGAATGATTTTTTGGCATAGCATCGCCATTTCAGCCGTTTGTTTTTCCAGTTTGTAAAGGAATGCAGCGGCTTTTTTCTCGGAAAAATGCTTGTACAGTAGCTTCACAACCTGATTATAGTTCACACCTACGGAGCGAAATTGACTGTGAAACGAAGTCAATCGCATATAAAAATCAACCGTTCCTTTGTCAATTTTTACTGATTTCATTTCCTTACCGAACAACAAGGCAATGATAAATTTTGCTTTGTTGGTCATTCCCGATGCTTCAAAAAGCGATAAAAGTTTGGCGTTTTCCTCGTCCGTAAGACGGAAAACGTGGCGATGGATGCTTGGGTCTGTTTTGGGTGTCCGTCCGCCCTTATTCTGTTTTCTGTAACTGTTCTCGTTCATCACAAATCCATTTTAAATCCATACAAAACCCTGACTTCGGAAGGTGTTTTCTGCCCCCTGCAAAGGGCAAGTTGTTTTGAGGCACGAACTCGGTTTCGAGTGCCTCAAAACACAACTTGCCGTGTTCTGTCGAACACAAAAATCCGCCCTGCGGGACGGATTAAATGTAACAGGGAAAAACGGCTCGATGCCGTTCCCGTTGCCCTCCGATTTGTCAAAAGAATTTT
>WPCJ01282277.1_pt1 | contig 45537 bp, 49 predicted proteins | sample 5399831 | NCBI WGS metagenome assembly WPCJ01 (sample SAMN12869470, study PRJNA574797) | sludge metagenome | isolation source: wastewater treatment of pH10 | place: China:Beijing | collected 2019-05-20
ACACCCCTGAATCTCGCGTCTAGTGCCCGCCTCCTCGCTTCGAGAGAGCGGGTGTAGCTCAGTTGGTTAGAGCGCCGGCCTGTCACGCCGGAGGTCGCGAGTTCGAGTCTCGTCATCCCCGCCACTAAAATTTTGACTTTATGGATCTTAAAAAACGTTTTAAAATTTTATTTTACTTTATCCTTGTTCTAAGTTTTATCTGGCTCTTAGGTTTTATCTACTTTTTATTTTATATCCCGCAAGATACTTGTAGCCATAATAAGGTGGATGCAATTGTAGTTTTGACCGGGGGAAAAAATAGGATTGAAGAAGCTATTGGGCTTTTTCATGCTACTCATGCTAAAAAAATTTTAATTTCAGGAGTAGGAAAAGGAGTTATCAAAGATAACTTTTTTGGCTTATATAACAAATATAATATACCCAATGAAAAGATAATACTTGGAAGCCTTGCACAAAACACTTTTGGGAATGCTGAAGAGACTAAAATCTTTATGGAGTTAAATAAGTTTAAAAGCCTTTGCTTAGTTACTTCTAAGCATCACCTACCTCGTAGTTTAAAAATTTTCCAAGAGGCTATGCCTGAAGTAGAAATAAACTCTTATCCGGTATTCGCTCCAAATAAAGCTTATTGTTTATCTTCTTTAATTTCAATATTCATAGAATACAATAAATACTTAGCTAGTTATTTTATCTGCTTTTCAGATTATATAAGTACGAAATACTATGAATTTTTATACCGATTTTTATAAATAATCAGGCAGTATAGCTTGAGGTCTATTATTTAGCGGAATTAGTATTACATAACAGCTGAGCAACTTCATTAACTAGTTTCATTGCTAATTCAGACTTCTCTAGCTTACCTAATTTATCAATATGATTCTTATAAATTAATGTGTAATTATTAAAATCTTCTTCTAAAAAAGTTATCTCGTTTAATATTAAAAGGTCAAGGCCTTTGTATTTCAATTTACTTTTAGCATTTTCAATATAATTATCGCTCTCAAGAGCAAAACCTATAACAAACTTTGGCCTCTTTTTTCCGGTTTTAGTAGCGATAGCTGCAATTACATCTAGATTAGGAGCAAGCTCGATTATCAAGTTTTTTGCATTATTTTTCTTAATTTTATTTTGCGAGTAAGACACTGGTTTAAAATCACAAATTGCAGCACATCCGATAAAGATATCAGTGGGTAAAGCTGTGAGCGACTTTTGTAACATTTCCTCTGCAGAGCAAGCATGAATAATTTTAGCTGCCGGTGGTAAATCACAAGTTATATTCCCGGCGATAATGGTCACTTCAACACCTTCCTTAATCAACCGACTTGCAATTGATGCTCCGAGCTTTCCTGAAGAAATGTTACCGATAAATCTGACGGGGTCCAGCATTTCTCTAGTGCTTCCTAAGGTGACAGTAGCTTTAAAGCCTTTTAGACGTTGAGTCTTACGTAGTATTGTATCTACCAGTTCAAGTATTGCTTCATTGCCCACATACTTGCCATACCCAACGTCCTTGCAAGCTGTAGTACCATAAATAGGTTCTGCAATTTCTACATTTCTATTTCTTAAGATAGCCAAGTTGCTTTGAGTTGCCGGGTGTTGTAACATACTAGGATTCATAGCAGGGGCGATCAAAACATTATTACAGTTAACTAACAGAGTACAAAGCGATAAGGTATCACCTAATCCCATAGCCATCTTAGCTATGTAATCTGCCGTTGCCGGTACTACCAGAATAAGATCGTGGCTTTTAGCTAACTTTATATGAAGCATTGGGCTATGAGGTGAGTCTTCGAATATATGATCACTATATATAATAGCTTTACTTAGTGATGAGAAAGTGAGAGGGGTGATAAAATGTTCTGCCGATTCTGTTAATATAAGGGTGATTTCATACCCTTTGGCTTCTAGTTCCCTAACTAAATCGATGCTTTTATAAGCTGCAATGCTTCCTGTGACTATTAATAGTAATTTGGTCATGAGGCTACCTATTTATTATTTGTATATCTTTAAATGAAATGGCACTTCCTAGGAGAAAAAGGGTTGTTTTATGGATATTAATCACCGATCAAATTAAAATTGCCGAACATTATTATCTTTTTGAATTACAGATAAAATTTCATCTATTTGCTTTATAATTCGGAATCTACCGTTTGTCTCATTGTTGATAACGAAGCAATCTTCCATAGGTTCGAAATTTTTGCTAATTAGTTTAGCATAATCCGGTTGTACATGATCCCCCCTCTCTAACAACCTTTTGGTAATAGTTTCATAATCAGCAGCCACCTGGATGAATAGTGCTTCCGTGAATGCAATTTTAATAGCTTGACGGTTCCTCTCTTTATAAAGTGCTTGGGTTATAACCAAATTCTCATTTCTATCATTAATTAAGTTTTGTGTATTTTGTATTATTATATCAGTAAAGTTATCCCGCATTTCTTGGGTAAATGGTTGCTTTTTGGCAACTGCTTCTAACATATCCGATGGAAGCCAATTATCAGCATCTATATATTTGTATTTTAAGTGCTTAGATATAACATCTCCCACATAACTTTTTCCTACTCCTGCCAAACCAAATAAAAATATAACCATACCGCCTATAACTCATCTTTAACTAAATTATTATATATCATCTCCTCAATTCTCAACAATGCCTCTTCCATAACTTGTGTATCACTTAATGAATCTCTAATTACAAGTAAACTTGCTTGGTAATCACTCCGGTTTCTTACTATATCATTAACTAAATTTAGCATTTGCTGCTCAATAGGTAAATTATTATCTACAATTTTAGCGGCATTTAATTCAACTAGCCTTTTAGCTATAAAGTTTTGATCACCGGCAATAGGCATTACTATCATAGGTACCAAATGATATATCGATTCTTGAACACTATTGAATCCACCATGAGTAATAAAAATATCAGTATTTTTTAAAATAGTAGCTTGATTTAACATTAAGTTAATTGAAATATTGGGGTTGGTATTATACTTAAGTAAAGCATTATACACATCCTCTTCCCCGCCGGTAGACAATATTATTTTATATTCCGTGTTTTCGAAAGCATTTAATATTTTAATAAATCTATCTAAGTCATGGTTATATAAGGTACCAAATGAGACATATATATTAGGTTGATTGAAATCGGATATGACTTTATTAGTAGGTAATTCTTCATCCGCATAACGCATAGGAAAGAAAATATACTTACTTTCATCAAAATATTGAGAGTGCCGTTGCAGGAAATATGAAGTATAAAGAATAACCTTTGAACTATGCTGTCCTGATATTAAATCAACCAGAGTTGAAATGTTACTTGGATAAAGCTCTTGTAACTGACGAAACGGCTCCTCAATAAACTCGGGAAGATTAGTATATACAGTTCCTTCCCCGGTATTTTTTATAGTCTCATCATTGATTGCCATAACTGTAGTGGAACAAATTGATGGGATAGAAAGCTTTTGAGCAATAACATGCCCCCAAATTGCCATATTACCATAAATTACTAAGTCTATAGGTTCCTTGGTAAAATCTTCAATTAGTAAAGGGATAAGCTAATTGCTTATTTTACAAAACCTAAAATCTATATAATCTATTTTACTAAATAATTCAATAGATTTTAAGAATTATTTAAAAAGGATATTTTACAGGTGCAATTTTACGAGGACTCACTTTAATATCAATCTTGAATTTCTTAATATCTTAAAGCAAAGAATATAAAATTATGAAATAAAAAGTTTGATATAGTTTCGTTTTACAAAATTAGATTTAATAAAAGCAAATTTAGCAATCTAATTAAAAATAAATTATGAATTTACATGGTTTTTTCTATCCTTATTTTACCAAGTTTCTGTATTCGAAAAATATAAATACTAATAATGGTTATTAAAACTGAAGCTACCATCATACTAAAAGATGGTACAACTTGAAACAAAAGAAAGCTTCCTATCGCCATAAATACTAGCCTTAAGTAAGCAAACGGGGCTAAAATATTAATAGGAGCGAATTTATAGGCCAAGAATAAGCAAATAACATTAATAACTCTTAATATGCCTAGAAAGGCTATTTCTTTATGCTCAATAAGTTTACTTAATACTTCATTTTTCATAACATATGGAAACATTACAAGGCTAGCAAACAAAAAGGTATAAAAAGCTTGAGATAAATAGTGCTCGGAATAAGACTGTTTCTTACAGATTACCTCATATAGCGCCCAAGATACCGCCGAGCACAATGCGATTAATACACCCCAAAAATTAAATTTTAAGGCTTCCAGCCTTAGAGTGAAAAATATTATTACAATACACAGTATTATAGCCAAGAATACGATTTTGTTAATTTTCTCTTCTTTGAGGAAGGAAGCAAGTGCTAAGGTAAATAACGGAATAAGATAGCTTATCAAAGTTGCTTCATTAGAGCCAAGATTTTTCAAAGCTTCAATCCAGGTAACCATGCCTGCTATGCTAAGCAATGCCCTAAACATATATCCCAGGTAATTTTTTGTTTTCAAATATTTAGCCTTAGTGAAAACCACCCAAGGTAAAAGAAAAACAGTGCCGGAAATACAAATTATGAAAAATTCCCCTACTGGGCCAATATCTTTACTTCTCACCAATAAGCCTAGAGAAATAATGGTAAAGATTAGCAGATTAAGAAGTTTAAAAATGATTCCTATAGAAAATTTATTCTGCATTTTCACCTGAGCATTTATTATATTTATACCGTTCTCTATAAATAATTAATTGATGACATATGCCCTAGGCCTTCCTAAAAATCATGGCGCATCTTTAATGCTAGGTTTAATGTGCCTTCATCCATATAATCAAGCTCTGCTCCCATTGGTATCCCATATGCTAATCTGGTTATTTTTATACCGAAAGTGCTAAGCAAATCTACAATGTAATGCCCCGTTGTTTGACCTTCTAAGGTTGCGTTAGTCGCAATTATTACTTCCCTAATAACACCCTCGGCAACCCTGGTACTAAGAGAATTGAAGTTTAAAGTCTCAGGCGACCTTCCACCAAGCGCAGAAAGAGTACCGCCTAAAATATGGTATTTACCCTTATAAAAATTTGACCTCTCTAATGCCCATAAATCAGATATAGTTTCAACTACACAAACTATGGTATCGTCTCTCTTTTCGTCAGTGCATATATTACAAGGGGATACCACATCAATATTTCCGCATACTTTGCACACCTTTATTTCTTTTGATGCTTGGATTAAAATACCAGCTAGGGGTAGCATAATGCTTTCCGGGCTTTTTATAAGATGTAATACAATCCTTCTAGCAGATCTAGGCCCTAAGCCAGGTAACTTTGAAATAATTGAAATTAATCTATCAAGGGTATTATTATTCATACTTAAAGTGGCTCCGGAATATTAAGGTGTTTACCGCCGTCAAGAAATATTATCTGCCCCGTCATTGATGGGGTTTTTAATATAAAATTTATAGTTTGGCAAATCTCTTTTATACTTGGCGTGATTTTAAGTGGGGAATCTTCCTTAGATTTTTCAAAGTTAATTTGTGATTGATGATTGGATTTTAAACTATTGCCTAAGCCAATCGCATTAACCCTAATAAGTGGCGCCATCTCATATGCAGCAAGTTTAGTGAACTCCCATAAAAATTTTTTACTCAAAGCATAGGAGAGAAAGTTTTTAGGCATTTTTGTTATGGAGTAGTCTAAAACGTTGATTATATTAGACTGTGCCCCCTCGAGGAGTCTTTGAGTCAAAATTGCAGGAGCATATAAATTTGCTTTTAGGTGGGTATCTAAGTTTAAGTAGTTAATATTTTTTATATTATCATTCTTGAATATACTTGCATTATTAACTAGCAAATCAAATTTATCATTAATAAACAGGTTATGAACTTCGGCATCATTTAAAAAGTTTGCCTGCCCAAGTTTACAAGTTACCCCCAGAGCTTCAATTTCGGATTTTAGCTGCAATGCATCTTTTTCGGAACTATTATAATGGAGTAAAATGTTATAGCACTCTCTAGCTAAGAATAAAGCAATCTCTCTGCCTATTCTTTTTGCTCCTCCGGTAACTAAAGCAGTTTTTCTATTCATTGGTTGTTAGATAAAATACTTGTACAAATTATATGGTATAATATAATCAATATCTATACACTAAAGGTTTTTGAGGAGTTGTAAATAATTGAATGCATAGTTTTAGATATTTACCGGATATATTAATACTCCTTGGAGCTTCTGTATTTATAGTAGTTCTTTTAAAAAAACTTCGTTTAAGCCCTGTTCTAGGTTATCTAGTTGTTGGAGCTGCGATTGGAGAGAATGGGCTCGGCTTAATCAAAGATTATCAATATACCCAATATTTTGCAGAGTTCGGAGTGGTTTTTTTATTGTTTGTTATCGGATTGGAATTAACCTTCGAAAGGTTGATTCAAATGCGTTTACATGTATTTGGGTTTGGCGGCCTTCAAATAACCCTTTCAACTATTGCAATCGTTATAATATTAAAACAAATATTTTTAATTAAAACCAGCATTGCAGTGATGATCTCAGCAGCGCTTGCTCTCTCCTCCACCGCCATCATCTTACAAGTACTCGCAGAGAGTAAAAGGCAATCAACTCAAGTGGGAAGGCTTTCACTGGCAGTTTTGCTAATGCAAGATTTTGCGGTAGTACCTCTCCTTGCTATACTCCCACTTATCAGCAGTGCAAAAGAAGATTTACTTATGGGTATCGGTGTTGCATCACTTAAAGCATTAGTGGTTATTATATTAATTTCAATTGCAGGAAGGTTATTTTTAAGGCCGTTCTTTTCATTAATCGGGTCTGCTAAAAGTGAAGAAGTTTATGTTTCAACTACACTCCTTATAGTTTTAGGCGCGGCCATGCTCACAAATGAACTAGGGCTCTCTACTGCGATGGGTGCCTTCATAGCGGGATTGTTAATTGCAGAGACAGAATATAGGAATAAGGTTGAAAACAGTATAATGCCGTTTAAAAGCTTACTCTTGGGGCTTTTCTTTATGACTGTGGGAATGTCGATAGATATCAATTTTATTTTAAATAACTTAAGTAAGTTATTTATAGTCTCTTTTGGGCTACTTGCAATCAAAGCTTCTATAGTATTTATTCTTTGTAAATTATTTAAGTTTAGAACTGGTGCTGCAGTGCATTCAGGGTTATTGCTTTCGCAAGGAGGGGAATTCGCATTTGTGCTATTTGGCATTGCTTCTCAACAAGGAATTATTGAGCAAGAGACAGCACAACTTCTCTTCATGCTCGTTGCAATAACTATGGCCGTGACTCCTATGCTTTCTATGCTTGGAGTATTCATTGAAGATAAGCTTGATATTGAGCAGGAAGTGGATGCTAACCAGGAATTTAAGGGTGTAAGCGACTTAAACGGCCACGTCATCATTGCAGGCTTTGGAAGAGTAGGAAGGGTAGTAGCATTCATGCTATCTCAAGAGCAAATAAATTATGTAGCGGTTGATAGCAACTACACACTTGTCAAGCAAGCTCGTACCCGCGGATTCCCCGTTTACCATGGAGAATTAAGCAAAACTGATACCTTACGGGCGGTCGGTGCTGAAAGAGCTGCTGCTGTGATACTTACTATGGATGATAAGATTGATCTAAGAAAGGCAGTGAAAACCGTATCCACTCATTATAAAAACCTCGAGGTAATTGCAAGGGTGGAAGATTATAGAGAAGGCAAAGGGATTAGAAGGTTAGGCGCAGATGTTGCAGTGCCTGCTACCATTGAGACAGGGTTGCAGCTAGGAGGTGCGCTTTTGAGGTCTTTAGGTATTGTGGAACATGAAATTCTTTCAACAAAAGAGAAAATGAGAAAAAATGATTATGTTCTTGTTGAGGAAATAGAGCTCTTCAGCGGGATACTGAATGGGAAACCGAAAGACCAAACAGAGAAATCTGGTTGAAAACTAACCCTTACCGCATACACCCCGGCATGTGTATGAAGGAAGGATTGAGAATAGAAGGAGGGGATTGGAAAATAAAGAAAGTGTACAGCAATACCTTGAAATATGCACACTTGAAATTGTCCTTGCAAGAATCAGTGGTAGCTTTAAATTTACGTTTTGTTTTGCATGTTAAATCAGCCTCCTTCATTAACCGAGCAATTCGCCGGCGGCTTATTATTAACCTCAGTCCGACATAAGGTGATGGTTAAGGTTATAATTTGTTAAGTTTGAAGTTTGGTTTGCGGGTTTTGAAACAATGGGGCTGTTGAGATTTAAGTATTATGGAAGCGGAAGAGGTAATCGGAAGAATTATGTAGTTAAATGTAGTTAAATATACTGCTTCAAAGAGTATGTTTTGTACGATTTTTATGGTTTAATGCCTAAAAATAAGTTCTTCCGAACCTTAGATAGGGTTATCCCTTATAAGCAAATTTTTCCTGAGGAAGAAGTACAAGCATTCGTTTTAAGTTAAAACAAATAGCATTCATAAATGCTGCAAATTGGTTTTTTGCTATTCCGACATAACGTACACGTTTATTATCCTGAGAAAACACTCTTTCAAACGGTGCTCTCAGCCTTGAATAATACTTATCAAGATCAAAATTTTTACCTTTCATATTATTCTTTTTTATAGCACCGAGATGCACACCTTTAGCGACGGCCACATTCTTTGCAGAGGCGGTACAACCCTTTATCCGCATATGTAGCCCCTTGGCTAGGGCATACATGCTTAAATTCCTGCGCATCGGTCTTATTTGCCGGTGTCACCGCTACCTTGTTGATTAATCCCGATTGCATATCCACACTTACGTGTTTCTTATATCCGTACCAAAATTTATTACCTCCCTTACAACCAATACGAGCTTGCTTATCATGCGCAACCTTCGGTAGTACTTCATTGCTTAGATTCTCGTATTTCTTGCCTATCGCCTTATCCCTCTATTTTCAACAGTCCCATTATGGGTGCACAAAACTATGGGTAAAAGTAAGGGTAATACCCTATGGATATTTACCTATTTTTTTCTTAAAAATTCATCAGATTTCTTATATAGGTACCAACCTATCTCATATGACTATCAATACTCAGAGAAATCCATAGAGTTTAAAGTACTCATCAAAGCATGAATGGTAAATAAGGAAACCACATTATCCATATGTGCTCTTCTATTTTCAACTTTAGCTTCAAATACTTGTTGTTGTGCATCTAACACATCAAGTGTAGTTCTGGTGCCGAATTTTTCTTCTTGCTCAACGCCCTTGAAAGCATCCTGAGCAAAAGTTACTGCTTTAGCAGTAGACTCTATAGTAGCTTTTGTTGTGTGATATTGGCTCCAAGCCTGTGTTACTTGTTGTATAATGGCTGTAACTGTTGAGTCATAGGTATGGTTAGCTTTTCGTTCTTGAAGCTTAGCTTTCTTAATATTAATATATTCAGTACCACCTTGAAATATAGGAATTTGAACATTTAATGCAAAAGTATCTCCATCTGTTGTATTAGAATAATTTTTAGGCCTATCACTCCTAGTAAAGTTTGCAACCGCAGATACCTGAGGCGAAAGAGCTGAATATGCAAGTTGTTTTTGATTTCTAGTACCTTCAGCATTGCTTTTTGCCTGCTTAATATTAGAATTTTTTCGGAGAGCAACCTCGATAAACTGTTCAAGATTTGCAGGGATGCTAATTTTATTTGATTTAATCGGTTCAAGTTTAGCAGGGGGATACTCGCCGGTAATTGCCGTGAAATTAGCTTCGGCGGAAGTTACTTGTCCTTGTGCTGTAATCTTGTTACTTTGGGCTGCAGCCAATCTGGAAATAGATTGAGAAACGTCAGTAATCGTAGCTTCTCCAAGTTCTAGCTTTGCTTGAGTCGCTATTAAGTGGTTGTTTATTACCTCTTCATTATTTACGCTAATATTATATATTTCCCTTGTAGTGAGCAAGGTTTCATAAGCATTAATGGTTTTTAATATGATTTGTTCCTTAGTAGATAATAAGCTAAATTGTGCTGCATTAATTGAGTTCTCAGCATAATTTAAATTGAACAAGGAGCTCCCACCGGTAAACAATGGCTGCTGCACCTGCAGGGTAAAAACTCTATCATGAGACTCACCATAAGCCTGTCTAGCCTCCGGTGTGCTAAGTATGTTATGATTAAAGTTGGCCGTAGCATTTACCTGAGGTAAAAAGCTGGCAATAGCACTTTGTTTTAAGGTTTTAGCAGTTTTTAACTCGTCCCTACTTACTTTAATGCCTAAGTTATTTTCCCTTGTAGCTTTTATCGCATCAGCAATCGAATAAGCATTTGAAATAGATGGTATAGTTAAAGAACTAAAACCAATTAACAATGCTAAATTTCTTAAATAACCATTCATAAGCAGAAGTATCCTCTAATTTTTTAAGCAACTTTGTTTTTTTGCAAATTTGCTAATTCTTCGGGTAGTTTATATGCCCATTTTGTTATGTTCCCTGCACCTAGAAAAATTACTAAGTCGTTTGGTAGCATAATACTATTTATTATCATAGATATTTGCGTATGATCATGCAATAAATAAACTTCCTGATTAGTATTTTCTTTAATTGACTTAACCAGTTCTTTAGAATCCACTCCGCTTATCGGCTCCTCTCCCGCCGGGTAAACATCTGATACATATAAAATATCAGCCTCGCTGAAACAAGTGCTAAACTCCGCCATAAAATTTTTAAGCCTTGAATATCTATGAGGTTGAGCAATTACTATTACTCTGGAATTTTTACTATTAGCTATTTTTCTTGCTGTTTTTAGCGTAGCTCTGATCTCAACTGGGTGATGAGCATAGTCATCAATAATTGAAACTTGATTTACTTCACCGACCTTAATAAATCTCCTCTTCACCCCTTGAAAATTACTTAGGCCTTTTTGAATTAACTCCTTACCAAAGCCAAGTTTCAATGCAACAATAATTGCAGCTAGAGAATTTTGTACGTTGTGTTCTCCTAGGATGCTGAGCGTAATATCTTCAATCTTGCTAAAATTAAGTTTTAAGTGGTTTTGTAGAGTTTCTGAAAGCCTAACATCAAAGGTGGTTTTATCACCAGCATAATTAATGTTATAAGCGACTAAATCCGCATCATGATATTGGATGCCGTATGAGATAATGAGCCTGTTAGTCACTCTTTCAGCTACTTCTCTTACCACTTCATGATCAAAGCATAACACTCCGAAACCATAGAACGGCAAATTTTCAATAAACTGGAAGTAAGCATTTTTAACACTTTCAAAATCCCCGTAATAATCTAAATGCTCAGGATCAATATTGGTAATAACTGCAACAAAAGCTGGTATACTAATAAACGTGCCGTCTGATTCGTCGGCCTCAGCAACCAAGAACTTGCCCGAACCTAATCTAGCATTGGTGCCAAGTTCGTTAATTATACCGCCGTTGATGATGGTTGGATTAACACCTGCTTCTTCTAACATCTTAGCAATCAAAGAGGTTGTGGTGGTCTTTCCATGCGTTCCGGAAACTGCTATACAGTGTTTGAAACGCATAATCTCTGCTAGCATCTCAGAGCGCTTGATTATGGGAATGCCAAGCTGCCTTGCAGCAATAATCTCAGGATTTGAATCAACAATTGCAGTTGATCTCACGACTATCGCAGCATCTTTAACGTTTCCTTCCTTTTGACCTATAAACACAGAGATACCGATTCCTTGTAAACGATCGGTAATGTACGACTCACTTAGATCAGAGCCCTGTACTTGATAGCCGAGAGTCTTCAGAATCTCAGCCATACCGCTCATACCAATCCCACCAATCCCAACAAAATGTATTATTCCGACCTCAATTGGGGATATGCTATATAATTGGTCATTCATGAACGTGCTACCATATTTTGTTTATTATCTTTTTTGTTATTGAGGTTTTAGGTTCACTAATATTAGATTCAAGGAGATCATAAGCCTTCTTATACCATTTATTGTTAGGGTAGTTATATCCCAATACAGCTGCATACTTCTTCGCTTGGTCAACCGCCCCTAAGGAATAATATATTTCCGTCATTCTATATAAAGCTTCAGGAACAAAGATAGTTGTGTCATAATAAGTTACTACCGTTCTAAAGCGATTTAGAGCTGCTATAACTTTGCCTTTATGTAAATATGATACTCCAATATTCATTTCTTTTCCTGCAAGCTGGTTGAAAGCTAGATCAATCTTTAGCTTAGCATCATTAGCATATTCAGAATCGGGAAAGCGCGTAACAACTTCCTCTAAAGCCTCTAAAGCTTCTTGGGTTAGCTGCTGGTCCCTACCAATATCAACTATTTGATCATAATAGCAAAGAGCTTTTAAATAATACATATATGCAACCCCGCTGTGGCTGGGATACTGCTTTAAGAAATCTTCAACAGTGAAGATTGCCTCATCAAATTCATCATTTAAGTAAAAACTATAGGCTTTCTTAATACTTGCTTCAGAGGCAAAAGCTGAAGCAGGATGTTCTCTCTCTATGGTTTCAAAGTTTTTAATTGCCGTTTTGTATTTGCTTTCTTGAATTGCTAAATTACCATCTCTATAAAGCTGGGATGGGTCATGGGTTATTGCTTCCTCATTATCTTTTTTACCAGTGCTACAAGCACTGAGTAAAGTGGCTAAAGTTAAAGTTAACAGATATTTTTTTAAAATTTTCATCAAAGACTACATACTTTTAATTTCCTCTATAGCAAAACTATTGTTGTCTTTCAACTAACTTTTGTTTAATTTTTGAAATTGCTTTTGCGGGATTCAACCCTTTAGGACAACTTTTAGTGCAATTCATGATAGTATGACACCTGTAAAGACGGAAAGAATCCTCTAATTCATCCAGCCGTTCCCCGGTAAATTCATCTCTACTATCAATAATCCATCTATATGCCTGCAATAATATAGCAGGACCTAAATATTTATCTCCATTCCACCAATAACTTGGGCAACTTGTTGAGCAGCAAGCACATAAAATACATTCGTATGCGCCATCAAGTTTTTCTCTGTCTTCGGGAGATTGCAACCTTTCTTTACCTGACTCGGCTTCTTTCTCAGTTTTTAGCCAAGGCTCCACGGATTGGAGCTGAGCATAAAAATGAGTTAGGTCCGGGACTAAGTCTTTTATAACCGGCATATGGGGAAGAGGAAATATTTTTACATCTCCCTTAACATCACAAATAGCTTTGGTACAAGCTAGAGTATTTATGCCATCAATATTCATTGCACAGCTGCCACATATACCTTCCCTACAAGATCTCCTAAAAGTTAATGTACTATCAATCTCTCCTTTTATTTTTATTAACGCATCAAGCACCATTGGTCCGCAGTCGCTTAAATCAATATTATAAATATCGATCTTCGGACTTCCTTCAGTATCCGGGTTATATCGATAAATTTTAAATTTTTTATTCTCTTTGCTTGCCGGCGCAAAGTTATGCTCTTCCCCTACTTGAGCGTCAGACCTTTGTATCGATTCTAATGCAGTCATGTTAACGATTAAATAATATTAATAAGATATTATAATTGCAAATCTTGATAATAACATCAAGACAAAGCTTTAAGAAAGTATTTAATAATTTATTAACTTTTCATGAGGGCTCCTTATATTTTTATATTTGCAGATGGTAGTAATTAGCCTAATTAGAGTATTGCATGATTTCAGGATTTTTAGTGCCATACTCTCCTGCTCTTATACAATATTCATGCTAAAAGAATTATTTCTCAATATATGTATAAAACCCTATTTTTCAAATTCTAATTCAGATTGTATAGTCGATTGGTAAGATAAGCCTAAATATTTCATGCAAACTTCGGTTAGAACCCTACCTCTCGGAGTTCTTGCTAAGAACCCGATTTGAAGTAAATAGGGCTCAATAGTGTCTTCCAAAGTATCTTTATCTTCTGACATGCTAGCTGCAATGGTCTCAATTCCCACTGGCCCTCCTTTATAATTTTCAGCTATATACTTTAAATATTTCCTATCTAATTTATCTAATCCGAAATTATCAATATCTAAGCTGTTTAATGTTTCGTTTATTTCTTCAACACCAACTTTAGCACTATTTAAATATTCAGCAAAATCTCGAACTCTTTTTAGTAATCTCATAGCAATTCTAGGTGTCCCTCGTGAACGCTTCGCGAGCTCAGATGCAGCTTTTAATTCAATGTTGATATTATAAAGCCTTGCCCCCCTTTCAATTACTTTAACTAGCTCATTACAATTATAAAAGTCTAATTTTAAGGGTATGCCGAATCTATCTCTAAGCGGATTGGAGAGCAACCCTAAACGCGTAGTGGCTCCGACTAAGGTAAATTTTGGTAGAGATATCTTAACTGCCCTTGCAGCAGGCCCCTCACCTATTATCAAATCAATAGAGAAATCCTCCATGGCGGAATATAATACCTCTTCAACAGCAGTTGGTAGTCGGTGGATTTCGTCAATAAAGAAAACATCATTTTCTTGAAGGCTGGTAAGGATTGCTGCAAGGTCACCTGATTTAGTGATAATCGGCCCTGATGACATTTTCACACCCACACCCAACTCATTAGCAATTATTTGCGATAAAGTAGTCTTCCCAAGGCCGGGCGGTCCGTAAAATAACACATGGTCTAATGCTTCATTACGAGCTTTAGCAGCATTTATATATATTGATAAATTCTTTTTTAAATCATGCTGACCTATGAACTCACCAAGCTTTTTAGGTCTCAAGGTTAATTCATTCTCTTCTTTCTGATTATCAAAAAATCTACTTGTTTGAGTCACTACTGACCTTTTTAAAAAATTTTGCCGCTTTTTATAGTCAAAACTTTATCAGTTTTTTTTGCAAGTTCAATATTATGGGTAACTATAATAGCTGATAATTCCATCTTTTTAGCTTGCTTGATAATTATGTTGATTATTTTTTCAGCGTTTATGTTATCTAAATTCCCAGTCGGTTCATCAGCAAGAATCAACTTAGGATGATTAATTAAGCTTCTTGCAATTGCCACTCTTTGTTGCTCCCCACCTGAAAGCTCAGATGGCATATTATGAAGCTTTCCATCCAACCCCAAAGAAGCAAGAAGCTCTATAGCCTCATACTTCACCTTGTCTTCGTTTGATTCTATCAACATTTTAGGAATCATTACATTTTCAAGAGCAGTGAACTCAGGCAATAGGTGATGAAATTGGTAAATAAACCCTATGCTTTCTCTTCTAATCTTGGTTTGGACCTCATCTTTACATTGAGAACAATCTTCCCCATTGAAATATATTTTACCGGATGTTGGATTTTCAAGTAACCCGGCTATGGATAAAAAGGTACTTTTTCCGGAGCCGGATGGTCCTATTAAAGATAATACCTCACCTTTTTCTAACTTAAATGTAAGATTATCCAGCACCTTTATGCTTTCTTTACCTTGCTCAAAGTATTTACAGATATTCTCTAAGTAAAGAATGCTCACGATTAACTGCTAAGCTTCTTCTCTTCAAATAACACATGCTTTCTTAATTTTGGGTCGTATTTTTTAAAGCTAAGTTTCTTAGTTAATTTTTTAGGATTTTTTTTCTTAACAAAAAAAGAACCTGTTCCTTCACTGCTTGCTAACTTAATTAATACGATATTCTTCTTTGCCATTTGTTTTTAAACCAATCGAAATTTGTGAATATACTATTTACTTTATGTATTTTAGTCAACAAAAAAAGCCTTTAAGGTTCTAGCATGAATATAGCATTACTTCAAAAACTTCAGAGCAGAGAGATTCCCCTGCTCTTATACAATACTCAGACTAAAATCTTCTTAACTGTTTCTTAAATGAAGTTATGATAAACACGCAGTACCATTAGATAATATGTTTACTACCTGCTGTGCACCAAAAAGAATACCCATACCAACACCGACGGCTATTGCTACACCCCAAGTTACTTTACCCAAGAAAAGCATGATAGCTAAAGATATAACGATCAAAATCGCAATCGACCTACCAATACTACCAGTAAGCTGATTAACTGCATTACATAAAGTTGTGGTAATTTGTGTATCATTCGTGGTATCTGCATAAACACTTATAGGCACAAAGGCGCCGAAAGTCAGCATTAAAACCATATAAAATTTAACTAAAAAACTCTTATTAATATAACCCAACCCTAAGGCTTTCATTGCTCTCTCCATAATATTTAATTTTGTTCATATTAAATCTTAATTTAAAATTTTTTAAGATTCAAGTAATTTACATACTCTTAAAATAGTAACAATCTCCTTGGATATAGGCAATCTTTTTTTTAAAAGCCAAATTTTTTAACTCGGGTACTTATATGAAAGCAGGAGAACCCAGAATCAAAGGCTCTAAAATCATGCAGCATTTGAGCTAGTTTTGAAGATTAACGATTACATAATCAAGTTTATTCCACTCTATTGAGGTTGATATATAAACCTCATTCTCATCTCTTTTAGCTTTGCCAATAACCATTCCAAAGGGAAAAACTCCTCCTATACCTGAAGTGATGACTTGTTCCGCATCTTGAATAACATTTGGGTTATTGAGATACTTTACATATAAAGTATCTTTATTTTTAGGGTTGCCCACAGCAATTGCCTGTTCACCTGAATCTTGAAATATTATCGGGAGCCTTGATTGCGGGTCTGCTATTGTAATTATCCTAGAAGCATTCTTAGAAACTTCTATAACTCTTCCAATCAAGTCATGATTATAAATTACAATATCATTTTCGCTTACACCATCATCGCTTCCAGCATTAATTAGCAAGTTCATATGAAAGTTATCAAAATTTTTACTTATGATCTTAGATGTTATGAACTTAGTGTTTGCTGATTCTACTACATTAAGTAGTTTTCTAAGAGAGGCGTTATAACTAATTTCCGTCTCCATTTGTTTAAGCTTATATTGTAAATGAGAATTTTCCTCCCTTAACTTTTTGTTCTCATCTATTATGCGCATGTGTTTTTCAATGCTGTTAGTAAGTATATTTACTGCTTCAAAAGGTAAGTTAATTATTTGATATACCTCTGCAATTACGTCAATCGCCCGCTCATTTGCAAATCGGGATAGAGCATTGTCGATATTCAAAATAAACATTAACACTAAGCAGATAATAACTGCGATTAGATCATGAAGCTTGAGCGATATAAAACTTATAACTGCATAAAGGTTCTCTCTAATAGTGCTCTGTCTATAAATCGGTACTTTAGCCATCAGGATTATCGCATTAAAAAAGTTCAAGAACTATACAGCAGGCCTATTTTCTAAAAGTTGCTCTCTTGCTGTTCTAAGTTTTATAAAATCATCACCGGCATGGTAAGAAGACCTAGTGAGGGGGCTAGCTGAAACCATTAAAAACCCTTTAAATCTAGCTATTTTCTCATAATATTCAAATTCTTCAGGTGTAACAAACCTATCAACATTAGCATGGTTTTGAGTCGGTTGTAAGTATTGGCCGATTGTGATGAAATCAACTCCAGCTGCTCTTAAATCATCCATAACTTGCAATACTTCTTCTTTAGTTTCACCAAGCCCTACCATAAGTCCTGATTTAGTGAATATATGAGGGTTAAGTTTTTTTACACTATGTAAGAGATTTAATGAATGGAAGTATCTGGCGCCTGGTCTTATTTTCTGGTATAAAGAAGGCACGGTTTCAATATTATGATTATAAACGTCCGGTTTTGCTCTCACTATCTTCTCTATCGCACCCTCTTTCCTTAAAAAGTCGGGAGTTAATATTTCAATAGTTGTATTTGGAGATTTAGCTCTGATTTTTTCTATACATTCAACAAAATGACCGGCTCCGCCATCTTCAAGATCATCCCTATCTACTGAAGTGATAACTACATGGGAAAGATTTAATTGAGATATCGCATTTGCTAGATTATCCGGCTCATGAGGATCAAGCTTATCGGGAATTCCGGTTGCAATATTACAGAACTTGCAAGCACGAGTGCAAACACTACCTAAAACCATCACGGTCGCATGACCTTTTTTCCAACATTCTCCGATATTTGGGCAAGCTGCTTCTTCACAAACTGTATTAAGCTTTTGCTTCCTGATCAGCTCATGAGTATTTAGAAACTCTTTTGAGGTGGGAGCTTTGACTCTTATCCAATCCGGCTTCACTAATTTATTATTCGGTTGACTTGCTAGCATTTCCGTTACCATTTAAAAGATGGCGGAAGGAAAGGGATTCGAACCCTTGATACCTTATTCAGATATACACGCGTTCCAGGCGTGCGCCTTCAACCACTCGGCCATCCTTCCGAAATTTAAAACTCTCATTGCACTATACTAAATAAACTTTGAAAATACAAGGTGAAGCATTTAATTTGTATAACACATTCACTACTCGAATAATTTATGTTAGAGTGTGTCATCAATTTTATAATAAAAAGTTATAGCCCCATGCGTTTAAGTAATTATTTTCTCTCAATTTTAAGCCAATGATAGTTTTAGGAATTGAAACCAGCTGCGATGAGACTTCGGTTGCACTTCTAAATGAACGAAAGGAGATCCTTTCATTGCTTACCCTTTCTCAGCTGGAGGAACATAAGCCATTCGGCGGAGTGGTTCCTGAAATTGCTGCGAGAAGCCATATAGAACATATAGGTGATCTAATAAGTAAAACATTGTTTAATGCAAAGATATCTATAGAGGACGTTGACGCATTTGCAGTAACAGCAGGTCCTGGATTAATCGGTGGAGTAATTGTCGGTGTAATGACTGCAAAAGCTTTAGCAAGCGTAGCTAAAAGGCCGTTTATCGCGGTAAATCATTTGGAAGGACATGCGCTGACTGTGAGGCTTACTTCTAATATTGAATTTCCTTACCTCCTGCTCCTTGTCTCAGGAGGGCACTGCCAAATACTTGAGGTATTGGGTGTCGGTAAATATAAACGGTTAGGTACTACCCTTGATGATGCAGTCGGCGAAGCTTTTGATAAAGTAGCTAAAATGTTAGGACTTAATTATCCTGGAGGGCCTGAAATTGAGAAATTAGCAAGGCTTGGCAATATATATGCATATGACTTCCCAAAACCCCTCTTAAACCAAAAAAATTGCGATTTTTCCTTTGCAGGTCTTAAAACAGCAGTAAAAAGAACTATTGATCAAACTGATAATATTAATAAAGCAGATATTTGCGCTTCATTTCAACGGGTAGTTGCTGAAATCTTATGCAAGAAAGTAGAGAATGCCATAGAGATTTTTAGACTAAATTATCCTCACTCAAATAGCTTAGTAATAGCTGGAGGAGTAGCAGCTAACTTATATATTAGAGAGAGGTTACAATCGGTATTAAATCAATATGGTTTTGAGTCCTATGTCCCACCCGTAACATTATGCACGGATAATGCAGCAATGATAGCCTGGGTAGGAATTGAGCGCCTTAAGCTAGGGCTAACAAACGAGTTAGATTTCGAGCCGAGGTCAAGATGGCCTCTTGAGGAGCTTTAAATTAGCATCAAATTCTTTATTAGATTTTAAAAAACTTTTCTAAAAACTTATAATAAATTTTGCTCAATTTCTCTATATGTTCTAGGGGTGAGCATTCATCAACTTTATGAGCAGTTTTATTAAGCAGACCGAATTCAATAACCGGGCAGTAATCCTTAATAAACCTAGCATCTGAGGTGCCGCCTGAAGTGCTAAGTTCTGCTTTTTTACCTAACTCTTCAGCTATGGCATCTTGTAAAATATCAGTGATATAGGAGGAATTCATAAGAAATGATTCTCCCGTTATCCTATAGGTTAATTGATATTTATCCAAAGCTAATTGACCACAAATAGACTTAACTAAGCTAATTAAGCTATCTGCCGTATGGAGATTATTAAACCTTATATTAAAGATAGCTGAGGCTGAGGCAGGAATAACATTATTTATAGGGTTCCCAACATCAATAGTGGTAACTTCTAAGTTGGAAGGATCAAAATATTTGTTTCCCTCATCTAAGGAGTGAGTCTTAAGCGTGTTCAATATTCGGATTAAATATGTTATAGGGTTATCGGCATTTTCCGGGTATGCGACATGTCCTTGCATCCCGTTAATTTTTAAGTAAAAGGTAACACTTCCCCTTCTCCCGACCTTTATTGTATCTCCGAAAGCTAGAGTAGATGTTGGTTCTCCGACTAAGCAGCCATCAAGTTTTTCATTTCTTTCGGCGAGTGCCTTTAAAACTTTCTTTGTTCCATTGATTCCTTGCGCTTCTTCATCTCCGGTAATCATGAAGCTAATACTTCCGTTAAAGGAGGGGAATGCCTCTATAAACCTACAAGCTGCAGAAATCATTGCGGCAATAGCTCCCTTCATATCAACAACACCACGCCCATAAATTATACCATTTTCTATTTTTCCTACAAAAGGAGCGAACTTCCAATTGGCTATATCTCCGGGAGGGACAACATCGGTGTGTCCTGCAAAACATAAATTTGGCGCACTGTTGCCATACCTTGCATATAAATTTTTTACCTTATATGAACCATCTCCTTCAAAATTTAGAACCTGACAAGTAAACTTCTGCTCTATTAGGGCTTTATAAATCAAATCAATTGCACCATCATCCTGAGGAGTGATACTTTTACATTGAATCAATTTTTGTAGTAAGTTTATAACTTGCATTTACACCCTAAGCAGATCATTTAACGATGTCTTAGCTCTAGTTTTTCCATCAACTTTTTTGACAATTACCACAGCGTAGGTATGAGTTTTACCATCGCTTCCGGGAAGTGATCCGGGTACTACTACAGAGTAGGCCGGTATTCTTCCGTAAGTTATCTCTCCAGCCTCCCTATCATAAATTCTAGTAGATGATCCAATGAATACCCCCATTGAAATTACAGCTCCTTCTTCAACTATCACTCCTTCTGCTATTTCACTTCTTGCGCCCACAAAAACATTATCTTCAATGATCACTGGATTTGCTTGTATGGGTTCTAAAACTCCACCAATTCCAGTACCTCCTGAAATATGGCAATTCTTACCTATTTGAGCGCAGCTTCCGACTGTTGCCCATGTATCAATTAGGGTGCCTTTACCTATATGCGCGCCAACATTCACAAATGACGGCATTAGCACTACGTTTTCAGCAACGTAAGCACCATAACGTACAATGCTACTAGGAGCCGCTCTAACACCTGAACTTTTGAAATCTACATCATTATAGTTTTCAAATTTTAATGGCACCTTATCATAGTACTTTAATGAGGAATTATCATTGCTAACTTTATTTGAATTATACTTAAATGAAAGGAGAATAGCTTTTTTGATCCATTCATTTACATACCATTTATTATTTTGTTTCTCTGCGACCCTAATTTCTCCTGAATCTAATTTTTCTAATACTTGAGAAATGGCGAATCTTATCTCTTCCTCACTCTTTTTTTCCCCGGATAGGTTCCGATTTTCCCAGGTTGACTCGACGAGACTAATTAAATTTTCCATAATTTCGCTTGTCTTGATTAAATCTAATTGAAAATATACCTAAAAAAGAGCTATAAACAATAGGAAAAGATTTTGTATTCCATAACATGATTATAACTTGCGATAATTGTCATACTAGTTTTAAAGTTTCTGAAGATTCAATAGGGGAGCATGGCAGGTTTGTGCGTTGCTCTAAGTGCGGATATGAATGGGTGGCACGGCTCACTGATAAGCCACTTAATCTTGAGCAAGAGGTAATTAAAAAAGATATAGCTTCACTAGCAGCTTCGGAGAATATAAAACAACCACCCGAAAAAGAGGGTATTGAGCGACAAATTTCGGTTCTTAGACCTCAGCCGAAAGCTGAACCGGAAAGTGAGATTAATCTACCGAAACCTAGAAAAATTAAGCTCTCGGAAACCGCCTCCCATATACCTATATATCAAAAGAAAACCTTTTTTTATAGCTCACTATTTATAACAATAAGTGCTATATTATTTTTAATTTTTGTTTCGTTAGTCGTTTATCGAGATAGCATTGTTCATAAGGTTCCAAAAATGGAGAAGTTTTATAAGAAAATTGGTATTTATGACCATAGCAACTTGGTTTTTGGTGATATTACTTATAATTTTAATAAGCAAAAAGCAAGCCAGGATTCTTCAAAACCCCAATCAATGGATATAACCTTAACGGTTAAAAATATTGGCTCAACTTCACAGAATTTGAATTATATGAAAATTACTACTTTTGATAAAGGGCTTAATAAACTTAGTCAGTTTATAATCAAAATAAACCGGATTATCAAGCCAAGTAATGAGCAAACTATCAGCGAATTTATAGATAATGTTTCTAATGAGACCCAGTTTATTTCATTCGAAATAGGGAATTATTTAGATTTTTACATATATAACTCTAAGCATATTAAAACTTTTGTATCAGTTAAAGTAAGTTAGCTGCGCTGCTTTCTAGCTTTTACTAATGAAAGTACTATAGAAGCTATAATTGAAATGATTATTACTGCGAGAGATAATGCGGTTGGAACATGTATACCCACTACTAGTAATATCATCTTTGCTCCAATATAAGCTAAGATAACACTTAAACCATACTTTAAGTAAACAAACTGATGTACTACTTTTGCAAGTAAGAAGTAAAGAGACCTAAGGCCTAAAATAGCGAATATGTTAGAAGTAAATACGATAAATGGATCTTGAGTGATTGCTAGAATTGCAGGAATTGAGTCCATCGCAAATATTAAATCAGTTTGCTCAATTAAAATTAACACTAAAAAAAGCGGTGTAAATACCTTCTTGCCATTCTCTATAGCTATAAATTTATCATCATAATACTTATTAGTAACGCTAATATGGCGCTTTAAAAAATTAATTAATTTATTATCCTCAATATTCGTTTCTTCATTATTAGAAAATGCAATCTTGTAAGCGCTAAATATCAAAAATGCTCCGAAAATATAGAATACCCACTGAAAATGCTGAACTAAATATATCCCAAAGCTGATCATAATAAACCTCATTATGATCGCACCGATAATACCCCAGAACAGAACCCTGTGTTGCATTTTTATATCAACTTTAAAATAAGTAAATAATAAAACAAACACAAAAACATTATCTACACTTAATGAAAGCTCTACTAAATAGCCGGTAGCGAATTCGATTGCTTTTTCATTACCTGCATAAGTATAAATTAACCCTCCAAAGAGGGAAGCAAGCAAAAACCAAAATAAAGTTAAAAATATTACCTCTTTGAATTTAGGCTCTTTTGATTTTTTATTTAATAAGCCTAAGTCAATAGATAACATAATTATAATAAATGCTAAAAATCCTACCCAATAGTAAGTCGTAAACATATAACCCATAATAAATAAATATTTTAATCTTTAATTATAAAACGAATTTCCCAGGTTGTCTATTAATGTGAATACGTTATATATTCTATACTCTGCATTTCTTTAAGCCTAGATATCGTTCTCTTAAACTCGAATTGGTTTTTAGTTCCATTATATATTTGATCAACTGGAGCAGCTGCAAAACATATAAGTCGGGTATGATTTTCATATAGGCAATCAATAAGCGTGATAAATCTCAAAGCCTCATTATGGTTATCATTCCCAAGTTGTGGAATATCCTCAATTATCAAAGTATTAAAGTTCCGTATTATTGTTACATAATCAATTGTACCCAAAGGCATAAAACATAATTCATTAAAAGTGAAGACTACAACGTTCCTATATACCCTTTCTAGTTTTAAAATCCTGTTATTATCAACAGTTAGCTCTTTTCTTTCTAATTTATTTTGACCAATAATTAGCTCAATAACTTCTTTAAAATCTTCACTATTATCTGATTCCTGATTTGATGGGTAAAAATAACTTTTTTCTAAGCTTGTAAGTTTACTCAGCCTATAATCTTTAAAGTTATTTAGATGGAATATAACTAATTTTTCTTTAGTTATATCTATAAAAGGCAGGAATCGTTCTCTTTGCAATCCATCTTTAAATAGCTCATCCGGAGCACAGTTTGAAGTTATCACTATAAAGGTTCCATTCTCTATTAATGCTTGAAATAATCTTCCGACAATCATTGCATCAGCAATATTATTAATCTGTAGTTCATCCAAGCATAGTACATCAACTTCACCAGCTATTTTCTCGGCAAGGAGTATAACATGGTCTATATCACCATTTACGTTCTGGTTACTTTCAAGATATGCATGTAAGGCACCATGAAAATCAAGCATAAATTGGTAGAAATGAATTCTCTGCTTTTTTTTCAGGTTTAGATTATTGTAAAATAAATCCATAATCATCGATTTACCTCGGCCTACATCCCCATAAATATATATCCCATTCTTGTTAACCTCTTGTTTGGGGTATAGTGAGCGAAAGAACTTTTTAAGTAGCGAGGTAGAATTATATCGCTCTTCTAAGTAGTTTTTATATGGATCTATTGTTTTTATTAGCTGAAGTTGGTTAGAATCATTTTCTAACCCTCTCTCCTCAATAAGAGCTTGGTAAATCTCCTCTAAATTTGCTTGCATGGTTTACGCCATGTACATCCCGCCATTTACATGCAGAGTCGTACCCGTTATGTAAGCTGCCTCATCTGAAGCCAAAAATAAAACCGAACTTGCAATTTCAGCTGTGCTTCCCATCCTTTGCATTGGTATTTTTTGGAGTATTTGTTGCTTTGTATCCTCTTTCAATATTTCAGTCATAGGGGTTTCAATAAAACCAGGAGCTATACAATTTACTGTAACGCCCCTTGAAGCAACCTCTGTTGCGATTGATTTTGTCATACCTATTATCCCTGCTTTTGAAGCGCAATAATTCGCTTGCCCCAAATTACCAGTAAATCCTACTACGGAGGTAATATTTATAATACGCCCAAACCTTTTTTTTATCATTTTCTTAATAGCGCTTTGGTTAAGCTTGAAGGTTGCAGTTAAATTTACCTTAATTACCTCTTCCCACTCCTCATCTTTCATCCTAAGAGCCAGATTATCTCTAGTGATACCGGCATTGCAAACAAGAATATCAATCCCATCTACTAATTCCTCAGCTTTATCATATAGATTCGATAATGAATCTGGAGCAGCAAGGTTAGATACTATGTAATGTGCATCTTTTGTATCTAAACTTTGACAAGTTTCTTGTAAAACCTGCTCTCTTGTTCCAGTTATAACTACTTTTGCCCCGGCAGTAACCAGTGTTTTAACAATTTCTTTTCCTATTCCCCCACTTGCTCCTGTGATCAGAGCTTTTTTACCTTTTAGGTTAAACATTTATTTCTCCTTCTATTTTAAAAATTCCTCTATCTCTCTTGGTGTAGAAATACTCAATGCTTTATACTCAGAGAACATCTTATTCGCAATAGTACTTAGCACTTTGCCCGGTCCTATTTCAACAAATCTCTCTATTCCAAAATGCGTTACTAGGTTTTGCATACTTTCTCGCCATCTAACCCTGCCATAAACTTGTTTAACTAAATTTTCTTTTATCTCCTCTGAAGATTTATATGCCTCAATTGAAACATTGGCAATTACCGGAATAATCGGAGAGTTAATTTTCACTTTAGATAGAGCGTCCTCCATCACATGAGCCGCACTTTTCATTAAATCAGAATGAAAAGGGGCGCTAACAGGAAGCTTAATAGCTCTTTTGATGCCTAAATCTTTAGCATTATCAATAATATAGTTAATTGCTGCAATTTCACCGCTTAATACAAATTGGCCGGCACCATTATCGTTTGCAATATTACATACTCCTAAAGCTTCTGCTTTTTTTGCAATCATTTCAGCTTGATCTATCTCAGCCCCAAGCAATGCAACCATCCCACCCTTTCCTATAGGAACGCTTTCTTGCATAGCATTACCACGTTTTCTCAAGAGCAGCGCTGTATCAGATAGGCTAAATACTTGTGCTGCACAGAGTGCAGAGTATTCACCGAGAGAATGGCCGGCATTGGCATTAATATCATTTGAAAAATTGATCTTCCCTTGCTTTTCTAAAACTCGCATTATTGCGATTGAGACTGCCATAATAGCAGGCTGAGTGTTAGAAGTTAAGGTTAAAGTCTCCTGATCTCCTTCAAATATAATTTGAGAGAGATTTTGCTTTAAAGCTTCATCCACCTCATGGAATACCTCTTTAGCTTCAGTGAATGTATCGTAAAGTTCTTTACCCATACCAATACTTTGTGAGCCTTGTCCCGGAAATAAAAATGCTATTTTCATATTCAACTGCTCTTATTCTACTTTTTTCTGTATATCAGGAAGTAACCCATCATGCTGTAGACTCCACAATAATGAGTAATGTCCTTTACTTTTGAGTAATTCATCATGTGAACCATCCTCAACGATTTCTCCCTTATCGAATACCAATATTCTATCTACATCAAGCAGAGTAGAGAGCCTATGTGCAATAATCAAAGTAGTTTTCCCCTTCATTAAGTATCTTAAACTTTCTCTGATTTGCCTTTCGGTAACGGAATCAAGAGCAGAGGTTGCTTCATCCATAACAACGATAGGAGCATCTTTTAATATAGCTCTCGCGATTACAATCCTTTGTCTTTGTCCACCAGATAATTTTGTTCCTCGTTCCCCTACAATAGTGTTATACTCCTCGTCCAGACTTAAAATGAACTTATGGCAACCGGCTTTTTTAGCAGCTTCCACTACTTCCTCCTTCGTTGCCTTAATATTCCCGTATTTTATATTATCGATCACACTCCTATGAAAAAGAATCGGCTCCTGAGGAATAAAGGCGATATTTTTCCTCAGGGATTTTGCAGTAACTCGGGCTATATCCTGGCCATCAATTGTAATCCTTCCTGAATCAAGCTCATATAGCCTTAGAATAAGGTTAGCAAATGTGGTCTTACCGCTTCCCGAAAACCCTACCAAGCCAACTTTTTGCCCACCGAAAATGGTTAAAGATTGGTTAAAGAACATGTTTTCATTATGTCGGTACTTAAAAGTAACATTTTCAAATTGTATATCACCCTTACTAATCTTCAACTTGCTAGCATTGGGCATATCTGCGACGGTTATAGGGTCTTGAAAAATTTTCAAAGCTTGCTGGCATACCCCAATCTCTCTGATTAGATAAGTCATCTCCTCTGCAGCAACCCCCATTTGAGCCATAAGATTTAAAGTAGAATTAATTACCAATACTACTTCCCCAATCGTAATAATCCCACTATTCCAAAACTTAAAAGTAGTAGTAAATAACACTACCATCCAAACTATCCCTATACTTCCTAGAATTAATTTTATTATCTCCAAATATTGAAGAGTGGACTCAAGTTTATTTTTCTCATCTTCTGAAATTTCGTGTATTTTTTCTTCTTCGTGCTTATGGCGGGTGAATAATTTGACGTTCAGATGGTTGCTGATACTATCTACAATTTTGCCTTGAAGATAAGTCCTGGCCTCTGATTGTACACGAGATCGCTTTGCAGCCTGGGAGCACATTAAGGACAGTAATATTAAATGAAGCCCAAGCCATGAAGACAAAATCAAGCATAAATAAGGGTTAACCGCGAAGAAAAATGAGCATGAAAGTATTATAGCAACCAATACCGGAAGAAATATGGTAATAAGAACATCGACAACCATTTGTGCTCCCCTCGGCAAGTCAGAAATTCTATTGGCAATACCGCCCACATAATTACTTACAAAGTATGAATGCGAATGCTGACTTACGTATTTAAAAGCACTCAACCTGATTGCAGCCTGAAATTTTGGCATAACATAACTTAAAGAGAATCCTCGAACTCTGGATAATAACTCGATGAATATCCAAAAACAAAATGCTATAAGTATTGGTTTTTTTAAGGCACTGAAGGCATCTTCCATATTACCAGAATATTCAACGAAAGCATCGACTAGATTCCCTGTAACATAAGGCCAAACCGTGCTTGATATCGCATTAACAAGCGATGCTAAAGTGATTATAATGAAACCTACTGGTTGCTTCTTGACAAAGAACCAGAGAAAATTAAAAAATTTTGTAGGAATTTTATACATTTCTCATAAAATCTATATAAAAGTGATGTTGAAATAAAGACATATTATAGTTTACCTTTATCATATGTAATAGTCTACGAAAAAAATTAATTTGACCTTCTCGCATTGTTTAGAGCATTATACTAATTAAGATTGAATTAACAATATTTATGAAAAGAAATCCATTAATTTTATTATTGATTTTGGCTTTGTCTAAAGCTTCCGGTGTCGCTTTTGCTTATTCGTTGACTAAGCAATCGGCAGAGCAATTTATAAATAGTATGTATTCAGTGATCTCTACCCGTAATTCAGATTTAATAAAAAATTTTTTCGAGTATTATGCGGATTCCAGCGCAAGGTTTATTTACCATATAACCGGCATAGATTCTGATTTACCTAATAAAATTCAAAAAGGAACTACAGATAAAGGTAGAAGCGAATTCATAGATTATTTAAGTCGGGTTACTAATGCTACTGATAAACTTAACTATCAAGTTAAGGTAACATCCTTCAAATTAGCAGAAGGCGGGCTCTCAGCAGTAGTGGCAATAAATGCCGTTGAAACTTCAGTTAGCCATATTCCTGATCCGAAACGTTGGGGACAAAGTATTCAAATTAGAACAATGGCTGCAACTAATTGTAACATAAATCTCACTCTCGCTGCTTCTACTCCTATAATCTCCGGAATGAACTGCATAGAAAAAATTGTAATAAAATAATTATATGAACTTACCAAATTCTACAAAAAGCCCTCTTGAATTAATTGAAGCGAATATTAAAGCTGAAACCTCGGCAAACATATCGCAGTTTATGGTTAAAATAAAAAGCTTATATCAATACCAAGTATTTAAACCAATGTTTGACCTAGTTACCACACTTTGTCTAAAAGGTAGGCTAACTTTTAGTGTTTATGAGCGTAGATTTTTTGAGCTGGATGAGGGTAACTGCAAAACAATCGAGGGTAGCGCTTTTAACAAGGCTTTAAATAAAATAAAAGCAGAAAGAAACTATGTAATTACAATAAAGAAAATATCTAGTGATGTGATTGTACATGAACTTGCTCATATGCTGGAAAAAGAAGGAGAATTCCCGACATTACAACCATTCGCAGAAAAGATTAATAAAGATATTAGCATGCAAAACTCTAATAATGTTTCATTGCAATCTGCGGTCAAGCAAATAATGATCACAGAGGTTGAAGGTTATCCGAATGATCAGAAAATTTCAGAGCTATTCGCCCGTTTTTTTCAAATTGTTGCAATATCCAAAGAGGTAGCGGGATTTGGTGCCCAATATGGTTATACTTTGCAAGATACATACCAATTTTTTGCCAACACGGTAGCTTTTCTAGCCGGAGATTTTTATAGCACTATAGCTTCAAAAATTGATGCTAATATTGCTTTTTTAAGTAGTAAATATATAAAACCATTAGAAGAAATAAAACCTAAATGGACAGAGACTAAGCATAGCTCTATTCATGAAACCCCTAATAAACCGGCTTGGAGCAGAGCAGTAAAATCTATTAAAAATAACCCGTTTGCTTAGCAATATGGTGGTAATATTAAACACTATCGTACAATTAGTTTTGGGAAATATTATATGTAATAATTTATACCATATACAGTATATTAATACCTGATTAATTTCCTGGCTTATTATCAGATATACATGAATTTTTTAAATAGAGAGTATTGATATGAGTTTTGTTAGTCCTTTAAATTTATCCGCTCTTAATGGTAAAAACGGATTTATGATAAACGGCGTGACTTCCTGTGAAATCTCAGGATGACCTGTAAGTGGTGCCGGAGATATATGAATGGAGATGGTATTGCTGATTTTATAATCGGTGCTCCGGGTTCGCCAAAAGGCAGTTTTATAAGCGTAATCCATGTGATATTCGGTTCGCCTCCCTCAGTTAACATAATTACATCATTTTGTATACTTTATAACACGATAGTCGATATGTGGGATTATTATACACATCAAGACTTTATCTCAGAGAAATATGTGGACCTTTAAATAATAATACTAGATAACTTATAAATAAAAAAGGGATAATAAAATCCCTTTTTCTTAAGTTAATATATTAGTAAAATATATTAATATTTGCCTTCTTGGGCAGGTGCTTCAGTGCTTTGCTCTTGTTGATTACCATCAGCCGGCTGAGCAGTTGTAGTTGTAACATCAGCTGCAATTGCTTGAGAAGTAAGCCCCAAAGCTAAAGAAAAACTAGCAACTTGTAAAAATGTCATAAAATTCTCCGTTTATTTATTAATAACGTTTATATTTGTTAACTCCTTCAAGAGTCATGTTAAAGTTGTAACTCACTGCAACAGAACCTGCTTCAGTGTAAGTTGAGATTAATAGACTTTCTTCCTGTTTGTCTACAAGATTTTTTAAATCAAAGTCGAAATTATTGAGATTGTTGTTTGGAAAATACATATAAGTTTCAAATGGTAAAAAGTCGGGATGCTTAACTCTAAAATGTATACGTGGAGCTTGGCTATTTTTTGTCCCTGGAAAGACTGTGAAAAAATGAAAATACCCTAAGTTATCGGTGATAGCAGTTCCCGTGTAAGCAAAATAAGGGACTTTATCGGTTAGATTTTCATCTATAGGCATATTACCTGATGCATCTGCTTGTTGGATTTCTACTACAGCTTCAGAAATAGGAACGCAGTTGCTATCTAAAATCTTTCCGGTAATATCTATGAACTCCCCCTCTGCAAAATTAGGAGAGCCGGTTTTACGCCTTAGATTATTGTTTTTTATTATTTTCTCCCCAAAAGGAGCTTCACTCCAAATAGCTGGGGTTATCTTACATTCAGTATTTAAGCTATCACTCGCTTCTGAAACTAAGCTTAACTGTATTAAAAGTACTGTTAAAAGAACCTTACTGCTTAATCTTAACATAATTCTACCACTTTACTTACTAGTTGTTCTATACCCTTGGCAATTTTAGATATCCTATCATCCCTCATATATGCTGGGGTTGAAACTATCTTGTTTTTCTCATCGAAAATATATGAATCAGTCGGGCATGTTTCTTGATCAGCTTCAAAGGAAGTTAGAAGGTCATTTTTTTCCCCTAAAGTAAGTTTGACTTTATAGGAGTTTTTTACTGCTTGTGCGACTATCGCCGGCGCAATACAGATCGCTCCTATAGGTTTTTCTTCATTTAAAAATGCGTGAATTAAATTTCTAACTGCTGGAATAGTTTCCCCATTTTTTCCATTTTGTGCAATATTAGCTAAATTCTTTGCGACCCCATATCCCCCAGGAATAATAAGTGCGTCAAAATCTTGGCTTCTTGCTTGGCTTAAATCTTTTATGTTGCCCCTTGCTATCCTAGCGGATTCGATAAGAACATTCCTTTGTTCATTCATCAAACTTCCATCTAGGTGATTAATCACATCAAATTGTTTGGTGTTTGGTGCAAATATTTGTACTTTTGTGTTATGTTTGTCAAGTTCCAATAGAGTTATAACTGCTTCCCTAATTTCAGAGCCATCTTGATGGCCGCATCCGGCTAAGATAACTGCAATTTTTTTCATATTTTACCTCTTATAAAATGATTAAGAAAGTCTTAACTGATATGCTTATATTATTTTGTGTTTAAAAATTAGAACATAAAATATATTATTAATATATAGCTAATTTTTTTCTAAACAAGGTATATGAGTCAGAAGCCTTATAATCCAACCAATGGTAAGAAAGATATCTATTCAATAGATTTAGAATCTCTAATCAACCTTATAAATATTGCATATGACCTTAAGAAAGCATTTGAGCAAGATAATGAAATAAATGCAAAACAACATAAAATTGATGTTTCGCTAATGATGATATTGTTTGAATATATGGTAGCAAATTTAGATAAGAATAATTTAGATTTAAAGTTATTAAAGTTTTTAGAGAAATTTTTAGGAATTGACCTAAAAGAAAAGAAAAAGGAACGTGAAAGAGATGAAGAAGAGCGGGATGAAGACTTAGAACGAGAGCAAGAAAAAGAAGAAGAGCTAAGTTTATCAAAGCAAGAAAGGGAAAGGCGCTATCGACTTGCAATGTATGAGATATATAAAGTATTAAATCCTCATCAGTTAGCTGGGGAAACTGCATTGGAAAATTTTGTTAATAATGTGAGAACCAGAGGAGTACATGAGGCTTTAAAATATGAAGGAGCCGAATATTTCAAGCAATTTGATAAAAAAGACTTGGAAAATCTTGAATCACATAGATTTGGATTCGCGCAAGCTTTAAAGGATAATGGTTCTATCGGTGGAGGTAGGGGGTTATAGTAAAGAACCCAGAAGATAACGTTTAATTAGCTTTTAACCTCCAAAAATATTACTGAAGAAAGATTTAGGTTTTGTAGATTTAACCTCGCCTTCATTTATAGCTTTACCTTCTTGGATATTTTTAGATATCCTCTCTTTTTCAGCTTCCTGATCTATTATAGGATCCTTGTTACCATTCTGAGGGTTTAGGGAGCTTATAGTACTCCGTATAAACCCATGTCTCTCAGTAGAATTGTTTTCTCTAGAGGCTTCATTCTCAATAGGTTCTTTCACCAAACTTTTTGAGTCAGAGGTAGAAATTTTACCAAGTAAGATACTTTCCTCGCTACTGTATTTTACATTACTATTAGAATTTCTTTGCGGTAACGCTCTTTTATCAATGGAAGGCTGATTTAGACTAAATTCAGGCGGTGCACTTAAGGGCGGGTAAGAAATAATGGTAAACTCATCAGGACCTTGCTTTGTTAAGCCTAAGCTGGATTTAACATCGCCGCTGCAATTGGTTAAAAATATTAAAAACGATATGGATAGAATAAATTTTTTCATATATATAACTATTGAAACTTCGTCTTGATGTTTACAGGATTTTTTACATTTTTACAAGTATTTTTAAGGACACTATAGTTATGAATAGAGTTAGGAAAGCCATTATACTATTTAATTTAGGTGGGCCTGATAGCTTAGATACAGTCGAACCTTTTTTATTCAACTTATTTAATGATAAAGCAATCTTAAATATTCCTAACCCTTTTAGATATCTACTTGCTAAATTTATTGCATTTAGGAGAAGAAATTATGCAAAGAAAATTTATGAGAAAATAGGGGGAAGATCCCCGATAGTTGAATTAACTATGGAGCAGGTACAAGCTCTTGAAGCAGTATTAAACCATAACAACAAATATGAGTTCAAAGTCTTTATTGCAATGAGATATTGGCAGCCATTTACGGAAGATGTGATTAGAAATGTAAAACTATTTGCACCGGCTGAAGTTATTTTGCTTCCGCTATATCCTCAATTTTCTACCACCACCACGGCTTCCTCAGTTGAATACTGGAACAAGGTTGCAAAGAAAGCCAGGTTAAACGTTGCTACTAAAACAATTTGTTGTTATCCGAAAAACAAAGGTTTTATTGGTGCATATGCAGATTTGACTAGAAAAAAATATGAGGAAGCTTTGAATTTCGGTAAGCCGGTTGTTCTTTTTTCTGCCCATGGAATTCCACTTAATCGTATTAAAATGGGTGATCCTTATGAATGGCAGATAAACCAGACTGTGGCAGCGATAGTAGAAGAACTAAGCATAGAGAATCTTGATTATAAGGTTTGCTATCAAAGTAAAGTCGGTCCTTTGGAGTGGCTCAAGCCTGCTACTGAAGATGCTATATTAGAAGCAAGTAAGAACAGAAGACCAATAGTAGTAGTGCCAGTTGCGTTTGTTTCTGAGCATTCAGAAACACTAGTCGAATTGGATATGATGTATAAAGAAATAGCTGAACGAAACCATTGCCCCGGTTATTTTAGGGTAAAAACCGTCGGCACAAATAATAAGTTCATTGCCGGGTTAGCTGAACTTTGCTTAAAGGTAGATAAAAATTTATATACTGAAAGTAGTTCGGATATTTGTCCTGAGAGGCTGGGCAAGTGTATGTGCTTAAGATGATTTCTCAAGCCATAATTGGCAACATTCTCTAGCTAAGTTCCTAATACGAGAGATATAGGAAGCTCTTTCCGTAACGCTTATAACCCCACGTGCATTAAGTAAGTTAAAGATATGCCCCGCTTTTAAGCATTGGTCATAGGCAGGTTGTGCAAGATTGTGTTTTAATAAATTTTGGCACTCTTGCTCATGATCAATAAAATGACGCAATAAAAGCGAAGTATCAGCATATTTGAAATTATAACCTGAATATTCAATCTCATTTGCAAGAAAAATATCTTTATATTTTACTCCCCTATCATTCCATGAAATATCAAAGATATTATCCACTCCTTGAATAAACATGGCGAGCCTCTCTAAGCCATATGTAAGCTCACCAGGAATGGGCTTGCACTCAATTCCCCCAATCTGCTGCATATAAGTAAATTGAAACACTTCCATGCCGTCACACCAAACTTCCCACCCTAAACCCCATGCTCCCAGGGTAGGGTTTTCCCAATCATCTTCTACAAACCTAAGATCATGTGTTTTCGGGTTGATGCCGATTCTATATAAGCTTTCTAAGCACAATTCTTGAATATTATCAGGAGAAGGTTTCAGTATAACTTGGAACTGATAGAAATGCTGTAATCGATTTGGGTTCTCGCCATACCTCCCATCAGACGGGCGGCGGGAAGGTTGAGCATATGCGACATTCCAAGGCTTAGGACCCAAGCATCTTAAAGTAGTTGCGGGATGCGATGTTCCGGCACCTACTTCCATATCATAAGGTTGCAAAATAACACAGCCTTTATCCGCCCAATATTTTTGCAGCTCAAAAATTAAGTCTTGGAAATGCATAAATTTAATTACAATAATTGATGTTACACCTCGGCATTATATAAAATAACCATATTTTATGCAATTGTTTTGCAAGGAGTGAACTCTCATAAATTTTAAATTTTGTTGCAAATTTACGGATAATAGACTAAACTTTGAAAGGATAAACTAAGGTATAGAGTTATGTCCGGAAGGCTCGGTGAGTTATTATTAATATTGCTGATAATTTTTGTAATATTCGGTGCAGGTAAGCTCCCAAAAGTGATGGGGGAATTGGGTCGTGGAATCAAATCACTAAGAGAAGGCATAAATAATAAAGATAAAAAAGATAAAGATATAGAACACCATAAGGACTAGCTGGAAATCCTGAAAGCCACACAATATTCATGCTAAATTTCTCTCCTAACAATATTTATTCCAGTATATGTTGAATATTATATTTATTATCAGAAATAACATATTGAACAGCTATTTTGTTTAAAGAATCAATAAAAACCGGCGCACGAACATTAACAATAATTTTTTTCTTATCATTTATCAACTTTGCAGAAGCGATAAGCAATATTACAATATTTGCAACGTCTATACCTAAGAATTTACAAGCTTCCTCTAAGTCCGGCCTATCAATGAGCTTATTATTAAGATCAACCGGTAAGGTAAGAAATGCTAGCTTAGTGTCATTGATTCCTTGTAATAATTTAAAATACTTCAAACTTTCATTGTTTACATCTGCAAGGCAAAATTGTTTATACTCAGGCATCCCTATTAACCCATGAGGAAAATGAATTTGTTTTTCTAAATTGATTTCTACCTCACCGAATTGGTTAGTAATTATGGCAATAGAACTTTTTTTAAACTGATATTGTATGCTGTGATTAATCATCTCTCTCCCCTAATATTAAATAATTATCTCAAATAATCTCCTATAAACATTTCTGAAGCTTTTTTAGTAAGCATAAAGATGGCTTGTAATTTTTCAATCTTCGGAGCAAGCTCAGTATATTTAAAGGTTGGGTCTATTTGAATTATTGAAGATGCTATTTCTTGGTTTGTTTTAATAGAAGACTCTTCATCCTCAATAACCCTATTGAGGATGGCGGAGTTGCTTCCCAGAGCAGTCATCAAGGCATTTAAGCCATCCGTAACCTCGTTTAACAATCTAAGTGATTCAGTTAAATTTTTCTTATCGCCAGTCGAGGCAAATTGTTTTGCATAATGAAAAGCCGCAAAGAATTGTTGAAAAACTACATTATCTGCTGTTATTGCATAATCAAGATTTATAGTATCCGAGATTTGTTGTGTCGGGGTTATATCATCCCCAAGATAATAATTAGGTGTAATTGTGCCATCAGGCATAATATTTGAGATATTTGCGATATCTGAAATCGGATATATATCGGTTTTTGAGCCGGAGAATAAATATCCACCACCAAAGCTATTGGTTAGAAACCCTTTTATTTCATTGATAAATTGAGTAGATACTTCCCCTACTACCGCAGTGTTTATCTTGCCTGGGCTGTTAAGAGTGGTTTGGATAAAATTTATTCCCTCAATTAATACTTCTTGAAGTCTTTGAATTGTATTTTCATACTCACCGAGCTTGCTTGCTAAAAATTTATTGTTCTTTAACCTATTCTCATCGGTATTAAGTTTATTAGTTAAATCGTTTAATAACTTTAAAGCGTCCGGTTTTATCTCCGAAAAGTTCTGGTACTCTTTTCCTGTTTCAATTTGTGTATCTATCTTTTTAATTGATTCGAAAGTATTAGCTGCAGCTTTAATCATATTTTTATGAGATGCCATTGTGGATATAGGTATAGTTGTCATAAAATCCTCCTATAATTAAAAACTAGCCAGTAAGGTATCATGGAGCTCCTTAGCGGTTTGTATAACTTTAGCTGAAGCTGCAAATATTTGCTGGTATAAAATTAAGTCAGTTAGTTCCTTGTTTAAATTTACTCCTCTGATAGAATCTAATTTATTTTGTAATGCTTCTTTAGACAGTCCAGCTCCTTCGGCTTCTTTTATTATCAAAAAAGTGGCTACAGAATTAAATGAAAGAATTTCGGTTGCATAACTAGATAGAGAGGTAGTCACTGATGGAAGACCGGAGGCGGTGGCAAATAAAAACTGCTTACTTCCGAGCTGCACCATGCTGTTTAAGGTCGCATTATCGCCAGAGCTTACTGTGTAAGTATAAATTGGATCGGTAGTAGGAAAATTTGAATTAGTTTGCCTGAGTTTTCCGGTTGAAAGTAAATTCGGGTCATTTCGTATATCTTCTCTCAAGCTTAAGTATACTGAGGTGTTCTGTAGATTTCCCCAATTCTTTGGAGCATCGGTTCTAACAAATAAGTCATTTAGTCCAAAAAAGCTATTAAACCCCTCGTATGTAGGTAACACATTATTTACAGGATCTCCCAAATATTGGCTATCAAGTTGGTCAACTACTATATGATAATTGCTTTGAGCGGAAGTCAGATTTAGTCTGCCCACTCCAGTACTGTTATTTGGTATCGTATTTCCTTGGTCATCCAGTAAGGTTGCACTCAGAATGCCACCGAGCGACGGCGGAACTAATGTTGCTTGCCCGCTGACACTGCTTGCACCAAAACGCGTGTTCTTAACCCCATTTAAAGGGTCTGGTGTCGGATTATTAATTTGGAAAGTAAGAACTGCAGTAGAGGTCGTATTGTTTTCAGTCACCTGACAATTTACGGTGATTGTATAAGGATACTCCAGCGGTGCAGCAGTATTAGCTAAGGTGATTGATGGGCCAGTTGTTCCTGTTCTTAGAGTGTTACCGGAAGATATAGTAAATGCTGTATTATTAAAGGATGATAAGATATTATTGTTTAAATTATCGGTTGCGGTAACAGAAGTGATGTTAAATTGAGAGCTAAGACTTGACCCTGAATAGTTCGATAACTCCAAATCAAGGGTAAATGGGGCACCGGGAGTTATTTCATTTGTTACAGCAGCTAATTTTATATTGTTTAAATTCCCCATGGTCACGCCATTTTCAGTAGTGTACCTTTTGTTATAATGATAGTTTATTTCATTTATAATACCTTCTAAATTAGGTTGTCCTGGGCCGTTGCCGGTATCAAGAGTCGATAGATTAAGGGTTAAAGGTGGAATGCTCGGATTTGCGAAAGGAATCCCATTATCATCGACAACAGCAATTCTAACTGAACCTGAGAACCCGAGAATCTGGTTACGTGAGACAAGGTTAGTACTGGTAAGTTCAGTGGCAGGAGGATAACCTGAGCCTGTGTTATGTATGAGATTGAACTGGTCCTTTATTGTTTTTGCTAAAATATCAAGTTGGTTCAAGGCCTTGGGTATTTCCACATCTCTCATTGCAAGTAATGCTGATATCTTACCAGAACCCAGTTGGTTCTGTGTCGTACCGCTTACCCCGGGATGGGCTATAATCAGGTTTAATTCCGTATCATTACCGTTATTGTCAAGAGCAGTAATATAAAAGCCGTTTAGTGGCGTATTATTTATAAAAGGATCCACTGAAGAAGAGGGGGTATATTTTGCTTGGTAAACCTGGTTAAGACCTAATAAACTTACTCCATTTTTAGTAGAAACATTTAAGCGCCCGAGATCATCAGAATATTGGTTTATTTCAAAGAACTCTGCAAGTGTGTTAATACTTCTTTTTAGGTTTTCTGAGCTTTGAATATATTCGAGGCTACCTTTTTCAAATGATGCGGTTCTTTGATTTAGGTCATATGCTTTTTTAAGTTCGTCATTTAACCTTGTCACTATGTTACCTAGCTCCGTATCGGCAGCATATCTTAAGTTTTCCAGACTGTTTGCTAAATATGATATTCTCTCAGCTAGATTTGCCAAGCTATCAACAGCTATTATTTTTTGTGACGGCACATTGAGGTTTAATGAAAGAGTGTTAAGTTCTTCAAATACTGTTGTGATATAAGAATCTATGCTGTTGTTATCTCCTGGAGCACCAAATTCTCGGTTCATGGCTTGAAAGTAATGCATTTTGGTTGCTGCATAACTAGATTCAGAAATTTTTTCAATCAAAGCATTTTCAAGAAGTTTATCGATTTTTGTAGTTATACCAGCAATTCTGACCCCTTGAACGTTACCTGCAGTTATAATAGATTCCTGAATAACCTCCCTTCGTGCATAACCTTCCGTATCAACATTTGCGATGTTTAAGCTAGCGATTGTCATATTCTCATTGCTTACTTTTATGCCGCTTAGTGCTGAAGAAATTGCAGACATTTTACTGTACCTATTAAAGTTTTTTATTTAAAGCGATGTGGGGAACTTCACGAAATTTTGAAGTGTTTTTATTTAAACCTTTTCGATTATAACTAACATTCTTGACCTCATTGCTTATAATACTTGCTACAAAACTTAAAATTCTTTCATTGGCATACATTGCTTTTGAGATTTCTCTCTTACTTCGGCAGGCGATATCGTGCAGATTCCGTGAAAGTTCATTTAAAACCCCTGCTTGTTGGTCGGTAAGTATAGCACGCTTATCACTACACTTAGCTAAGGTATCTTTTTGCCTTGCCAGAAAATTAATAAGGTCGGTTCTCTCTTCTAAAGAATCATAAATTTTATTGATATTGTCATTTTTGATATGTTTTTCATCTTCGCTTAAGAGATTAATAAGCTTGTTGAAAGCATTTACAACGATAGTATAATTAAAAAATATTTTTTCTGCTTCCATATTCATCCCCCCAAATTCTTTTCTTGATTTTTGTATAAGTCTTTCTCAACTGTTTTTATGATATTTAAGTTATCTTGTTTGGTAATTATCTTTGCATACTCATCTGTTAACAAATCATAAAATATATCATTAGCATTGCTTTGACCGATTGAAGAATCATTAGGTTTAGGAATGATTTGTTTTAAAAATGTTGAAGCTACATAAGAAGAAAACTCCTTTGATGCTTTATCCACATCCTGAGCACGAGTTAAGTTTTGGCTGCTTAATTGTGGCGTTTGTAATGTTATATTACTCATACTAGTTTTCATTTCATCTTACCTCTATTTCAGCTTGTAAAGCGCCGGCTTGCTTTATCGTTTTTAGAATTGAAATTAAGTCTTTAGGAGTTACCCCTAGCGAATTAAGCCCTTGTACAAGGTCACTCAAGTTAGTATTTTGATTGAAAACCACCATTTCTTTTCCGGGATCAGACGGCTGCGGCGGATCCTTCACTAACCCGACTTCGTAAGCGTATTCATCCTGGTCTTTTACCTTTATAATTAAGTTGCCTTGTGCAATTGCAACTGTGCTAACTTTGACGTTTTCTCCGATTACAATAGTTCCGGTCGCCTCATCTATTACCACCTTCGCTGCGAAATCTGGTTGTATCGTTAAACTTTCGATATCTGCAAGCAAAGATAATACCCGCCCCTTATAATGAGGTGGGATACTTACTACAACAGTCCCAGGGTCAAGTGCCTGCGCATAATCATAGATTAAGGCGGAATTAATTGCTGTTGCAATTATTCTTGCCGTTGTAATATCAGCATTTTTTAGTGCTAACCTTATTTCCGGTAAGTCATCAAGTTTAAAGTCTATTTCGCGTTCTATTATTGCACCGTTTGAGATATAACCGGAAGTAGGGCTTGCTACAGCAGTTGAGTCTGAAAGAGTTGCAGGACTACCGATACTGATCGTGCCTTGTGCAACTGCATAAACTTCACCATCTGCACCAACTAATGTGGTGGCAAGTAAAGTTCCACCTTTTAAACTTTTAGCATCTCCGATAGTACTGATATTAACCGAAATCTTGCTACCTGCTCTGGCAAATGCCGGTAATGAAGCAGTGACTGTTACTGCAGCTACGTTTTTAGTTTTTAAATTAGCTCCTCTAGTATTAACTCCTAGTTTTTCCAAAAAATCAGTCAACCCTTTTTGAGTAAATACAGAATTTTTGAGGTTATCACCGGTACCGTTAAGACCGACAACTAGGCCATAACCAATTAACATGTTTTCCCTTATACCTTCAAAATTTACAATATCCTTAATTCGGGAATCCGCCCTTGCTTCAAAGCAGTTGAAAGATACTGATATTACTGTTAGTAATATTAAAAACTGCCCAAATACCTTTTTAAAATATATCAACATTATTGAAATAAAAAATTTATTACCTTATTTAGAAGCAAGATTCATGCCAAAAAATTCACTCAAGATTGAGATTAAAATAGCTCCAAGTAGTAAAAGTGATGAGATATTGGAATTCATACAAGATACTGATGGGTTATACTTTATGAAAGCACGAGTAAAAGCCCCTCCTAAAGAGGGGAAAGCAAATGACGCACTAATTAAGCTTTTATCAAAATTTTTTGCCCTACCTAAGTCAAATATTGAGATAATCTCAGGTGCCACTTCAAAGCAAAAAATAATAAGAATAGTTGATTTTAGTGATGAAATAATTGTAAAAAGGGTACAGAGAAATCTGTTTTCATGAAAATGCTTAAGTTAAATTTTGATTTTGAGTTCAAGGATTTATATTCCGTGTCTAAGTTACCCGTATTGGATCAGCAGTTCTTAAGCTATCTGCTCTCTTGCGATGCTGGGTTATACCATAAGCTAATGCTAGCTAGAAGCTCTGAGCTAATTACAAAGGAAGAGTCAAGCTTGATTACTAGCTTAGCTCCCATTTTAGAAGATTTTATAGCTGAGCTATTTAACATTAAAGATAAAGTTATTGAGCTTGCAAATGCTCATCATGAGCTTGCTCCTATTTTTTGGTGTAAAAGGCAATTTATCCAAAGAAAAGTAGCGAAGAGTTTTAACGAATTTGAGATAAACAAAGCAGAAGAAGCCAAACAATATCTAGAAGATCAAGGAGTTGGCTTATTAAATGAGCTTGCTTTTGCTAAGTTCGTACAAGACGCAACCAATACCCAGGCAGAAGATAAATTGTTTTTTGCTAAAACTTATGCCGAATGGGCATTATTTACCGAAGAAGGAAAAATAAAGCATAAAGCAGGGGTGCTATTTAAGATGCCTAAAAAAATAGCTTTATCTAACTTAATTGAAGCTAGAAAAGATGAATTAGGCACTTATAAATACGGTTTATCGGCATTAAGAAAACGCGATGGATTTAACCATACTGATCATTCTTTAACTTTAGTAAATGCTTTGGATAATACTAATTACTGTATATTTTGCCACAATCAAGAGAAAGATTCATGCTCTCATGGTATAAAAGATAAAACAACAGATGAGTTTGTTACAAGTGAGCTAAATGTAAAGCTTACCGGGTGCCCCCTTGAAGAAAAGATCTCCGAGATGAATAGTTTGAAATCGAAAGGAAATATAATCGGTGCACTTGCAACTGCTATGATAGATAATCCGCTTCTTGCTGCAACCGGACATAGGATTTGCAATGACTGCATGAAGTCCTGTATTTACCAGAAACAAGAGCCGGTAAATATCCCTCTCGTTGAGACCCAAACCTTGAATGATGTGCTACAATTACCATATGGTTTCGAGGTGTATAGCTTACTAAGTCGCTGGAACCCCTTAAATTTTAAAAATCATTTAGCTAAAGAAGTTAATAACTATAAAATTTTAATTGCAGGACTAGGACCAGCTGGTTTTACTTTAGCTCATTATTTAATAAATGAAGGATTTACCGTTGTAGGAATTGATGGACTAAAAATTGAACCTTTAAAGCCTGATGTATCCGGCATTGACTTGAATGGTAACCGAGTTGATTTCAACCCAGTAAAAGATGTAAGTGAGCTATATTCCGGCTTAAGTGAGAGAGTATCCCAAGGCTTCGGAGGAGTTGCCGAATATGGAATAACTGTAAGGTGGAATAAAAACTATCTTACTCTAATTAGGTTACTTTTAGAAAGAAGAGAAAATTTTAGGATGTATGGAGGGGTAAGACTTGGTGGTACCATTACCTATAATTCCGCTTTTAACCTGGGGTTTGACCATATCGCGCTTGCGCTTGGAGCTGGTAAACCTAATATTCCGAAAATACCTAATGCCCTTGCTAAAGGTGTACGCACTGCTTCAGATTTTTTAATGTCTTTGCAACTAACCGGTGCTCAACGACTAAGCTCAATTACGAACTTACAGATAAGGCTACCTATATTAGTAATCGGAGGGGGACTGACTGCTATTGATACGGCGACTGAGAGCCTTGCTTATTATCAAGTACAAGTAGAAAAATTCCTAGTAAATTATGAAAAGTTAGGTGATAAAATATTTGATGATTTATCATCAAATGAAAAGGAAATCACATTAGAATATATAGAACATGCAAGAAAGCTGAGAAAATATGAAAAATCCCACGATGAAAAAATAAAGTTATTGAGACAATGGGGAGGTGTAAGTGTGGTATATCGTAAGACTCTGCAAGAGTCCCCAAGTTATCGCTTAAATCATGAAGAAGTAGAAAAAGCCCTGGAAGAGGGAATTCAATTTATAGAGAACATAACCCCTAAAGAAATATTAGTAGATGAGTTTGGAAGTTGCGTAGGGTTAAAATATGGTGGTGGAATGCTTAAAGCCCACACTGTTTTAATTGCAACTGGGACAGAACCTAATACTGTTTTAGCTAGAGAAGACAAAGAGAACTTTAAATTAGACGGAAAGCACTTTGTGGCCTTAGATGAAAGCTTAAATATAGTAAAACCTCAAAGAATTGCTAAACCGAATAAACCTTATGTTCTTACATCGATCAATGAGCATAATAAAGCTGTAAGCTTTTTTGGGGACTTACACCCTTCTTATGCTGGTAATGTGGTAAAAGCTATGGCAAGTGCTAAGCAAGGATATCCTATAGTTAGCAATATTATTAGGAAATGTGAGCCTCTGGATAACCTACCGGCAAATGAATTTTTTAATAAGCTAGATAATGACTTATTAGTTAAAGTAGAAGAGGTAAAGGAGCTTGCACCGAATATAGTTGAAGTTATTTTTCGGGCAAAACTTGCTTCGATAGAATTTAAACCCGGGCAATTTTATCGTTTACAAAATTATGAAGCTAATGCTTTAAAAAGAGAAGGTGTTTCTCTTGCAATGGAAGGCTTGGCACTGACCGGCGCATGGGTGGATAAAGAGTGTGGCTTAATTTCTACCATTGTCCTTGAAATGGGAGGTTCATCTAATTTATGTCGACACTTAAAATATGGGGAGAATGTAATATTGATGGGCCCGACCGGAACGCCTACCGAGATTCCCGAGAATGAAACGGTTATGCTTGTCGGGGGCGGTTTAGGTAATGCAGTATTATTTTCAATCGGAAAGGCAATGAAGGAAAAAGGGTGTAAAGTATTATATTTTGCGGGTTATAGAAAGAAGATAGATAGATATAAAGTTGAAGAGATTGAGAAGGCTTCCGATGTGACTATATGGTGTTGTGATGAAGGAGAATTAGAATTTAATAGAAAAAATGATAAGGCATTTCACGGAAATATTGTAGAAGCTATCAAAGCTTATAGTGAAATGCAAGTGGGTGAAGTTACGATAAGGCTTCAAGATATAGATAGGATTGTTGTTATAGGTTCGGATAAAATGATGGGGGCAGTTGCTTATGCGAGGCATAATGACTTAAAAGGATTATTTAAAAATGATCATATTGCAATTGGTTCAATTAATTCTCCGATGCAATGCATGATGAAAGAAATTTGTGCGCAATGCTTGCAAAGGCAGGTTGACCCTATTACTCAAAAAGAGCATTATGTTTTCAGCTGCTTTAATCAAGATCAATTACTGGATGAAGTAGATTTTAAGCATTTAAACCTAAGACTTAACCAAAACTCCTTGCAAGAAAAAGTGTGTGCAAAATTAATTAATCAATTATTGGTAGCTTGAATATGAAAATTTTTATTATTATTGCTTTTATTTTAGGAGCAACAACCGCAATTGCTAAAGACAATCTTGGTGTTTCTAAGGATCCTATAAAGATCGAATCAAATGAGCTCACCATAGAACAAAAAGAGCATAAAGGTATATTCGTTGGTAATGTTGAAGTTATTCAAGGTGATATGACTATCAATTCAGATAAAATGATAGTGTATTATATAGAATCTTCCCCTAGTGAAATTTCTAAGGAACAAAAACCGGCAAGAGATATTCCTTCTAAAGAAGATAACCCGGATGGGAAACCTTTGAATGATAGTTCTGATCAACTTCCTAGTCATAATAAAATATCTAGGATTGAGACTTTCGGAAATGTAGTAATTACTACTCCGAATGAGAAAGCAAAAGGAGATAAAGGTGAATATATAGTAAAAGATGAGGTGTTTGTACTTTTCGGAAATGTCACCTTAACCCAAGGGAATAATATTTTGACCGGTACTAAGTTTGTTTATAACAAATTAACCGGTAAAGGAACTTTAACTTCAAATAGCAAGAATAGTAAAAAGAAAGGGAGAGCTAAAGCGTTAATTATTCCGGGGCAAGTTCAATGAATGAAACTTTAAGAGCGGTAAATTTAGGCAAGGCATATTCGGGCCGACGCGTTGTAAGGGATGTGAATATAGAAGTTAATACCGGAGAAGTGGTTGGATTGCTCGGGCCCAACGGCGCAGGGAAAACTACAACTTTTTATATGACTATGGGACTGATTAAGCCTGATTATGGCAATATATTTCTCAATGATACGGATATAACTCATCTTCCCATTTACCGTAGAGCACGCCTTGGGATAGGCTATCTTCCGCAAGAGCCTTCAATCTTTCGCGGCCTTGATGTAGAGGGAAATATATTGGCAGTGTTAGAGATTAATGAATCGATAGAAGAAAAAAGATATACTGATTTAGAAGACCTGATGGCTGAGTTTTCTATCACTCATTTAAGAAATGCTTCTGCACTTTCTTTATCAGGCGGGGAGAGAAGGAGAGTA
>WPCJ01041096.1_pt1 | contig 45393 bp, 44 predicted proteins | sample 5399831 | NCBI WGS metagenome assembly WPCJ01 (sample SAMN12869470, study PRJNA574797) | sludge metagenome | isolation source: wastewater treatment of pH10 | place: China:Beijing | collected 2019-05-20
GCGCCGGGCCTCTGTTCTGGGCTTTCGGCGTGGTGCTTGCGCTCGTCGCCTTCTGGATCGCCGGCGGTCACGCCCTGGTGCGCGACGTGCCCGGGGCAGGCGTGTCGCAGCCGCGCCCCGCGCTGCGCATATCGAGCGTCAACTCGCGCGTCGACGAATCGGGCGCGCGCCCGATCCTGTTCGTGGACGGCGAAGCCGCGAATGACGGGACGGCGATCGCGCATCTGCCCGCGCTCGAGATCGCCGTGACGGGCAATGACGGCCTCATCACGCGCTACAGGCTGGGGACAGCGGGCCGCCCGCTCGGCCCGGGCGAAACATTCGCCTTTTCCAGCCGCCTCGATGCCCCTAAGAACGGAGTAAGGATCGTTTCGGTCACCTTTGCGGAATAGGGGGCGCGTCGCATGCCGGTGGTGAGGGGCAAGGATATAGAGGTTCTGTTCTCGGCGTCGGCGATCGCCCGGCGCAATCTGGAACTGGCCAAGGAAATCGCCGGCAAGGAATACAGCGACCTGCTGGTCATCTCCGTGCTCAAGGGCTCCTTCATCTTCGCGGCCGATCTCATCCGCGCCATGCATGATGTGGGGCTGTCGCCTGAAGTCGAGTTCATCTTCATCTCCAGCTATGGCGCGGGCACGACCAGCGGCGAGGTCAGGGTGCTGCGCGACATCGACAACGAGGTGGCCGGCCGCGACGTGTTGCTGATCGACGACATTCTCGAATCGGGTAAGACGCTCCAGTTCACGCGCGAGCTGATGATGTCGCGCGGCGCGAAAAGCTGCTCGATCGCCGTGCTGCTCGACAAGCGCATGCGTCGCCAGACGACGCTCAACGCCGACTATGTGGGCTTCGACTGCCCCGACTACTTCGTCGTTGGCTACGGCATGGATGTGGCGCACGCCTTCCGCGAACTGCCGTTCGTCGGCATCGTGAAGGGCGACGCCTGAGCGCGATGGGGCTCGAGCTCCACGGCTTCCGCTACAGCGTCTATCTGCGCATCGCCGCGATGGCGCTGATCGAGAGGAAGCTGGGCTGGACGCATGTCGAGATCGATCCTTTCACGCAGTCGCTTCCGCAAGCCTATCTCGCGCTCAATCCGTTCGGGCGTGTGCCGACGCTCATCCATGACGGCTTCGTGGTCTACGAGACGACGGCGATCACGCGCTATATCGACGAAGCGTTCCCTGCAGCCGCGTTGCAGCCCACGGACGCGCGCGAGCGGGCGAGGATGAACCAGATCATCGCCGTGGCGGACCACTATGCCTACTGGCCGATGGTGCGGCAGGTGTTCTCGCAACGCGTGTTCGGGCCTACCGGGGGCGAACAGGCGGACGAGGCGGTGGTCGGGGAAGGTCTGGCGCGATCCGCCAAGGCGCTTGCCGGGCTGGAGAGCCTGGTCGGCGGCGGGAGGTTCCTGGTCGGCGGATCGCTGTCGCTGGCCGACCTGCACCTGGGCGCAATGACGGCCTATTTCACCATGGCGGCGGAAGGGCGCGACGAGCTTGCGCGTCACCTGCGCCTGCGGGAGTGGTGGGCCTCGTTCTCGGCGTGGCCTTCGTTGGTTCAAAGTGATCCGGGACTGCCGGCGAGCTGAGCCGCCCTATTTCATTTCCAGCAGGCGTTCGAGATAGCTGCGCTCCAGCTCGGGGCTGAGCGCATTGCCGAGGCGCTTGCGGATGGCCTCGAGAATCTGACGCGCGCGCTGCACGTCGATCTCGTCGGGCACGGTGACGGAATCGCCGAAATCGGGACCGGTGGTGGCACGCGGGCGGCCGAGCGGGTCGCGGTCGGCATTCTGCTGGCGGCCGCCGGGCTGGTCACCGCCGTCCTCGCCCTGCATGGCCTGCATCTGGTTCATCATGTCCTGTGCGCCGCGCCGCAGCGCCTCGAGCGCACGCCCCTGCTGGCCGACGGCGCGGTCGCCTTCGCCCTTGCCCAGAGAACCTTCGGCCTGTCCCATCGCCTCGCCGGCCTCGCCGAAACCCTCGCCGGGTTGCAGGCCCATGCCTTCCAGGCTCTTCGACATCTCGTCAAGCTCGCGCTGGAGCTGGCCTTGCCCTTCCTGCAGCTGGCGCATCGCGTCGGCGAATTCCTCCGGCGTCATGGGGCGGCCCTGGCCCGGTTGCTGGCCCGGCTGCTGGCCCCGTTGTTGGCCCTGCTGCTCGCCGTTCTGTTCCTGTCCCTGCTGGCCGCGCTGCATCTGGTCCATGCGGAACGTCTCGTTCATCATCTCCTGCTGGCGGCGCATGATGTCGCCGAGCTTGTCCATCTGCTGGCGCATCTCGGAATTCTGCTGGCCGTTCTGTCCTTGCTGCCTGCGGCCGGCCTGCAGGTTGTTCATCATGTTCTGGAGTTGCGAGAGCATGTCGCGCGCCTGGTCGCGGTTGCCGGACTTGGCGAGGTTCTCGATCTGGTCGAGCATGCGCTGGAGATCGTTCTGGCGCAGTTCCTGGCCGCCCCGCGGCATCTGATCCGCAAGGTTCTGATTCTGCATGGCGCGTTCGGCGAATTCGCGCAGGAATTCCTCCATGGCCTGCCGCAGCTCGGCCATCAACCTGTCGATCTCCTCATCCGGTGCGTTGCTCTCCAGCGCCTGCTGCAACGCCTCCTGAGCCTGCTGAAGCCTCTTCTCGGCGGCGGAGAGATCGCCGTCCTCCATCGACAGCGCCATCGTCCACATGTAGTCGGCGGCCTCGCGCAGCTTTTCGTCGCTGCCGGCCGTGATCAGCTTCGTGCGCCCGGCGATGAGGCCAAGATAGTGGGACGGGTTGGCAATCGTGTCCTCGGGCCGGATCGTGATAGCGTCGATGAGGTCGATGGCGTCCTTCTTGCGGTTCGCGTCCAGCGAGAACACCTTGCGGTGCTCGATCACGGCACGGGCCAGCGGATTGGTGAACGGTTTCTCGGGCATGATGAACGTCTTCGTCTCGCTCGACCCTTCCTGTCCGGCCGCGTCCTTCACCTTGAGCGTCAGCTTCACGCGCGAGCCGGCCCAGACATGCTCGGTGAGGTCGCGCGAGGTCTTTACGGCCGGTCCCTTGGTGTCGCGGCGCGGCAGGCTGAGCTTCATCTCGGGCGCCGGATACAGCGGGCGGGCGCCGGGTCCGGGCATCTCCTCGAGAGCGAACTCGGCAAATGCCTCGGTCGGGCCGTAGTCGTCCTCGACCTCATAGGAAAGTTCCAGCGCGCCGTTCACGGCGCGTCTGGGCTCGGCGGCGAAGCGGATGACGGGAGGGTGGTCGGGCGATACCGCGAAGGTCCAGCTCGAAATCTCGCGCTCGCCGGATTTCAGGGTCAGGACGCCATCGTCCATGAGCTTGCCGGCAAATTGCGTGACGCCGGCGGAGGGCATTGCGGAAGCTTCCGTATCCGCCTGCTCGCCATCGGAGCCATGCCGGACCATCGCGCGCACCTCGCCAGAAAGATCGGTGAAATCGAGCGTCTCGTCGCCTGCCCCGCCGGTTACGCGCAGCGAGAGCTCGCTGCCTTCCGGCACGGCGAAGGAAGAGGGCGGCCGGGCCTCGCCAGCGGCGCTGGATGTCAGGAATATGGGGGCCTTGCCGGTATAGGCCGGCGGCGTCACCCAGGCGTCGATGCGGGGCGGGACCGTCTCCAGCCAGGAATGCGCGCGGAAGCCATCGGCCAGCCGGCCGCCGAACGGACCGTAGGAGAAAGCGAAGGCCGTGAGCAGCAGGAGAGCGACGACCGCGCGCAGGCCCCAAGGGTCGCGTTCAGGAACGCCGGTGCGAGGCATGTCGCCGCCGACGGCGCCAAGTCCCGCCGCCATGCGGCGCTGGTGCTCGCGCCACAGGGCTTCTGCGAAAGGTCCGCCCTGTGCGGTTGGCCGGTCGCTCTGGACCAGAACGGGCGTGTGGGCAAGGCGGTTGGCACGCTCGATGCGGCGGTCGATCTCGCTTGCGGTCGGATCGCGATAGAAGCGCAGCGGGTAGAGCGCCGCCAGCGCCGCTATCCCGAAGAGGGCGACCAGCGCGAGCCGCAGCGTGTCGGGCATCGCCCGGAAGGCGCCGAACCATGAAAGGCACAGGAACAGGCCGGCGACGACAACCAGCGGCAGGACAAGCGGCCATCCGCGCTCGACGATCATCGTCGCGCGAACCGCCAGACGTGTCCGCGCGAGCTTCGCGCCCAGACCACTATCCTTCATTGCCGCGTTGTTGTCCGTCATCGACCTTTCCAGACATCGCGCCGGGGCGCGGCCTCAAGCCAGAAAGAATAGCAGCAATAGCGGCAAAGGCGAGGCGGGTCGCCAAATCGTGAAGGCTGCACGCCTTGGCTACAGAGCTACAGCCAGTCGGGCACGGAATCGAGGGCGATTAGCTCCTCATAGGTGCGGCGGGGACGCACGACATGGAAGCGTTCTGCGTCAACCAGGACCTCGGGCACCAGGAGGCGCGAATTATAGGTGCCGGACTGCACGGCACCGTAGGCGCCCGCCGTGCCCACCGCGACGAGATCGCCGGAGCCGAGCTTCGGCAGATCGCGGTCGAGGCCAAGGAAATCGCCCGTCTCGCAAACCGGCCCCACCACGTCGACCGTCATGCGCGGCGCGTCGGCTGGCTGCTCCATCACGGGACGGATGTCGTGGAATGCATCGTAGAGCGTCGGCCGGATGAGATCGTTCATCGCCGCGTCGACGATGAGGAAGTTCTTCGCGTCGCCTTCCTTCGCGTAGATGACCTGCGTGACCAGGATGCCGGCATTGCCGACGAGCAGGCGGCCAGGCTCGAACACCACCTTGAGGCCGAGCGGCGCGATGCGCTTCGCGACGATCTGCGCATAAGCGTGGGGCAGGGGCGGGGGCTCGTTGTCGGTGCGGTAGGGGACGCCGAGGCCGCCGCCGAGATCGACATGGTCTATCGCGTGACCGTCCGCCCTCAGCGTCGAGACGAGTTCGGCGAGAAGCGTGAAGGCGTCGTCGAAGGGTTGCAGGTCGGTGATCTGGCTACCGATATGCATGTCTATGCCGGTCGCGCGGATACAGGGCAGCTCCGCCGCGCGGGCGTAGACGGCGCGAGCCCGCTGCCAGGCGATGCCGAACTTGTTCTCCTTGTTGCCGGTGGAGATCTTCCGGTGGGTCTTCGCATCGACATCGGGATTGATGCGCAGCGACACGGGCGCGCTCACGCCGAGCCTCGTGGCCCTTTCGGACAGAAGCTCCAGTTCCGGTTCGGATTCCACGTTGAAGCAGAGGATTCCCGCGTCGAGTGCAAAATCCATTTCCCGCGCCGTCTTGCCGACGCCGGAGAACACGATCTTGCCCGCAGGAATGCCGGCGGCGAGCGCGCGGCGCATCTCGCCTTCCGACACCACGTCCGCGCCGGCGCCGAGCTTCGCCAGGATGCGCAGGATCGCCTGATTGGAGTTCGCCTTCATCGCGTAGCAGATGAGGCTGTCCATGTCGGCAAACGCCTTGGCGAAGACGTTGTAGTGCCTGGTCAGGGTTGCGGTCGAATAGCAATAGAAAGGCGTGCCGACGACCCCGGCGATCGCGGGAATGGCGATGTCTTCGGCGTGGAGGACGCCGTCCCTATAGTGGAAATGATTCATCTTGCGGGCGTGAAAAGGTCAGAGAAGCGGGTCGAGGATGAAAGGCTTGTCCCTGTCCGGTTTCTGAGGTTCCGGGGGCATGGGCGCGCCGGTCCGCTCGGCTTCCTTGCGGGCGTTGATCTGCGCCTGATAGGGCGTGTCGAGGTCGCCCCGGCGGCCACAGCCGGCAACGGCGGCCACCGCCACAATCAGAGCGATCGCCGCAAAGGTCCTGCTGCCTCTCATCGTCCCATCCGTCCGGCTTATGGTCTCAAGTATCGGTCCTTGGCGCTTGTAGCGAAAATTTGCGGGCTTTGCACCCGGCAAATCCGCCAGCGGCCCGGTGTGTCAAAGCCGGGCCAGCCGCTTTTTCCACGCCTTGACCTGCTTGCGCACCTCGGCCGGAGCCGTGCCGCCGTAGCTGGTGCGGCTCTTGACCGAATTCTGCACCGAAAGCACCGAATACACAGCTTGCGTGATATCCGGATGGATGGCCTGGAGATCGGCCAGCGGCAGTTCCTCCAGACCGACCTTTCTCGCCTCGGCGGCGGCGACCGCGCGGCCCGTCACGTGATGGGCCTCGCGGAAGGGAAGGCCGAGCGTGCGCACCAGCCAGTCGGCGAGATCCGTCGCGGTCGAGAAGCCCGCGCCTGCCGCCCGGCTCATCGCCTTGGTGTCTACCGTGAGGTCGCCGATCATGCCGGCCATCGCCGCGAGCATGAGGTCGAGCGTCTCGGCGGCGTCGAATACCGCCTCCTTGTCCTCCTGCATGTCCTTGGAATAGGTGAGCGGCAGGCCCTTCATGACGGTGAGCAGCGCGATCAGATGGCCGTTGATGCGGCCGGTCTTGGCGCGGACGAGTTCGGCTGCGTCCGGGTTCTTCTTCTGCGGCATGATCGAGGAGCCGGTGGAGAAGGAATCCGACAGCCTGACGAAGCCGAATTGCGGCGTCGACCAGATGACGATCTCCTCCGCCAGACGCGACAGATGGGTGGCGCAGATCGCCGCGACGGACAGGAACTCCAGCGCGAAATCGCGGTCGGAGACGGAATCGAGCGAGTTTCGCGTCGGTTCGCGGAAGCCGAGCGCCTTGGCCGTCATGTGGCGGTCGATCGCGAAGCCGGTGCCTGCAAGGGCCGCCGCGCCCAGCGGGCTCTCGTCCATGCGCTCGATTGCGTCATTCACCCGCGTCAGGTCGCGCGCGAACATCTCCACATAGGCCATGCAGTGATGGCCGAAGGTGACGGGCTGCGCCGCCTGCATGTGGGTGAAGCCCGGCATGACGCTCGCCGCATGTTCCTCTGCGCGTTCGAGGAACGCCGCGATCAGCCCCTTCAGCGCCTGCGTGACACGCAGGAACTCGTTCTTGACCCACAGGCGGAAATCGACGGCGACCTGGTCGTTGCGCGAGCGGGCGGTGTGCAGCCTGCCGGCCGCGGGGCCGATCAGCTCGGCGAGCCGGGCCTCGACATTCATGTGGATGTCCTCGAGCTTTTCCGAGAACGCGAATTTCCCGCTCTCGATCTCGCGCTGGATATCCTTCAGTCCCTTGGCGATCTTCTTCTGGTCGGCGCGGCTGATGATGCCCTGCTCGGCGAGCATCTCGGAATGTGCGATCGAGCCTCGTATATCTTCGGCGTAGAGCTTCCTGTCGAAGGAGATCGAAGCGTTGATGGCCTGCATGATCGCCGCCGGGCCTGAGGCAAATCGTCCGCCCCACATCTTGTTGCCCTGCTTGGTGTCCGGGCTCGCTGGCATGTTACTGGTCTTGTCGTTGCTCATCGTGGTAACCGGACGCCTGAGTTGAAAAGTGGATGCCGAGGACCGCTTCTATGGCCGAAAAGAAAAAGTCGATGTTTCCTGGCGCGCGCATGGTCCTTCTGGCCGGCGTCGCCGGCGCGCTTGCGGGCGCGGTCGCGGTATATGTCACGAGCCGCACTCCTGGCAACATCGATGAGAGAGGGCCGGCCGCCTCCGTCGGCGCGGCAGATACGGCCGCGTGCGAGGCAAAGGCCGACCGGGCAAGGCAGGTGGCCGCCGTCGCTACCGGCGACGTCGCCGCGATGCTGCCCGCGGACCCGCCTCAATCGGTCAGGGCGCTTGCCTTCAACGCCCCGGACGGCACGCCGATGACGCTCGGGGATCGGAGCGGCAAGACGCTGCTGGTCAATCTGTGGGCGACATGGTGCGCGCCTTGCCGCGAAGAGATGCCGGCGCTGGACGCGTTGCAGAAGAGCGCTGGGAGCGATACGTTCGAGGTGGTCGCGATCAATGTCGACACGGGTGACGATACCAAGCCGAAGAAGTTCCTGGCCGACACGCGCATCGAGGCGCTGGGGAGCTACCGCGACAACACGCTCGGCGTCTTCAATGAGCTGAAGACGCGCGGGCTCGCGCTCGGGCTTCCCGTGACGCTCCTGGTGGACGACGAGGGCTGCCTGCTCGCCCATATGAACGGCCCGGCCGACTGGGGCGGGGCCGACGCCAGGCGCCTGATCGACGCCGCGCGCGGCTGAGGCGGCAATGTAGCGCCTTTGCTGGAACTGCTTACCGTGTCGGGACCGGGGTCTCGCCGCGATAATCGTAGAAGCCGCGTCCGGTCTTGCGGCCCAGCCAGCCCGCCTCGACATATTTCACCAGCAGCGGGCAGGGACGGTACTTGGAGTCGGACAGTCCGTCATGCAGCACCTGCATGATGGACAGGCAGGTATCCAGGCCGATGAAGTCCGCGAGCTGGAGCGGTCCCATGGGATGGTTGGCGCCAAGCTTCATGGCCGTATCGATCGCTTCGACCGTGCCGACGCCCTCGTAGAGCGTGTAGATCGCCTCGTTGATCATCGGCAGCAGGATGCGGTTGACGATGAAGGCCGGGAAATCCTCGGAGACCGTGATCGTCTTGTCGAGCCGTGTGGCGTAGCCCCTCGCGGCGTCGAAGGTGGCGTCGTCGGTGGCGATGCCTCGCACAAGCTCGACCAGCTTCATCACCGGGACCGGGTTCATGAAATGCACGCCCATGAAGCGCTCGGGCCGGTCGGTGGCCGCGGCCAGCCGCGTGATCGAGATCGACGAGGTGTTGGTGGCCAGGATCGCCTCGGGATTGAGCAGCGGGCAGAGCTTCGCATAGATCTTGCGCTTGACGGCCTCGTCCTCGGTCGCGGCCTCGATGACGAGGTCCGCGCCGGCGAGCGCTTCAAGCTCGGTCGCGGGCGATATGCGCGCGAGGGCCGCGCCGCGCGCCTCCTCGGTGAGCTTCCCGGTCGAGACCATGCGGGCGAGATTGCCGCTGATGGTCGCCAAGCTCCTGGTGATGTTGTCGCTGGCCAGATCGTAGAGCAGGACATTGTATCCGGCGATGGCGCTGACCTGCGCGATGCCGCCTCCCATCTGCCCCGCTCCAATGATACCGACGGTTTCGATTGCCATTACACTGATCCTGTCAAAGGGCTTGCGCGCCCAATTTTTGTGCAGTGCAAACTAAAGGGCCGGGGCGACTTCGTCCACCCCGGCCCTTCAGAAATTAATACGAGCCGAGCCGGCGCGTCAAAGCGCCTTTTCGAGCTCCGGCAGGATGGTGAAGAGATCGCCCACGAGGCCGTAGTCTGCGACCTGGAAGATCGGCGCTTCCTCGTCCTTGTTGATGGCGACGATGACCTTCGAGTCCTTCATGCCGGCCAGGTGCTGGATCGCGCCCGATATGCCGACCGCGATGTAGAGCTCCGGCGCCACGACCTTGCCGGTCTGGCCGACCTGCCAGTCGTTCGGCGCGTAGCCGGCATCGACCGCCGCGCGGCTTGCGCCGACGGCTGCGCCGAGCTTGTCGGCCACGGGCAGGATGACTTCCTGGAACTTCTCCGACGAGCCGAGTGCGCGGCCGCCCGAGATGATGATCTTCGCCGAGGTTAGTTCGGGGCGCTCGCTGCCCGACAGGCGGCTCTCGATGAAGCTCGACAGGCCGGGATCGGCCGCGGGCTGGATCGATTCCACCGGGGCCGAGCCTCCTTCCGGCGCGGCCGCGAAGGAGGCCGTGCGCACGGTGACGATCTTCCTGGCGTCGCCCGACTGGACGGTCTGGATGGCGTTGCCAGCATAGATCGGACGCTTGAACGTGTCGGGCGACACGACCTCGACGATTTCCGATATCTGCATCACGTCGAGCAGGGCCGCGACGCGGGGCATGACGTTCTTGCCGCTCGTGGTGGCCGGAGCGACGATCGTGTCATAATTGCCGGCAAGCGCCACGATGACGGCCGCGAGCGGTTCGGCCAGCCGGTTTTCAAGCGGTGCGGACTCCGCCAGCAGGACCTTGCGCACGCCCGAGAGCTTCGCGGCCGCGTCCGCCGCAGCCTTGGCGCCGTTGCCGGCTACCAGAATGTCGATGTCCGAGCCGATCCTGGCCGCCGCCGACAGCGCCTTGGCCGTCTGGTCGGAGAGCGAGGCATTGTCGTGTTCGGCGATGAGGAGAATTGCCATTTTGTCTGTCCTTTCGCCTTAGAGGATGCCGGCTTCGTTGCGCAGCTTTTCGACCAGCTCCGCGACGGAACCGACCTTGATGCCTGCCTTGCGGCCGCCCGGCTCCTCGGTCTTCAGCACCTTGAGGCGCGGCGCGACGTCCGCGCCGAAATCGGCCGGCGTCTTTTCGTCGAGCGGCTTCTTCTTCGCCTTCATGATGTTGGGTAGAGAGGCGTAGCGCGGCTGGTTCAGGCGCAGATCGGTCGTGACGATCGTCGGGAGCTTCACGTCGATGACCTGCAGGCCGCCGTCGACCTCGCGCGTGACCTTGGCCTTGTCCCCCTCGATCTCGATCTTGGAGGCGAACGTCGCCTGGCTCCAGCCCAGCAGCGCCGAAAGCATCTGGCCGGTCTGGTTGGCGTCGTCGTCGATCGCCTGCTTGCCGAGGATCACCAGGCCGGGCTGCTCCGCCTCGACCACGCCCTTCAGTACCTTCGCCACGCCGAGCGGCTCGACCAGGTCGTCCACCTTCACCAGGATCGCGCGGTCGGCGCCCATCGCCAGCGCCGTGCGCAACGTCTCGGCTGCCTGCGCCGGGCCGATCGACACCACCACGACCTCCTCGGCCTTGCCGGCTTCCTTGAGGCGGATCGCCTCCTCGACGCCGATCTCGTCGAACGGGTTCATCGACATCTTCACATTGGCCAGTTCGACGCCCGAACCATCCGCCTTCACGCGGATCTTCACGTTGTAGTCGACAACCCGCTTGACCGGGACAAGAACCTTCATCGTCTCATGCCTCTCCGTACAATTCCCTGGAATTTCCCGGCGCTTCTACAGCGCCTGCCTCGGCTTGGTTGTCGAAAGGCCGACATCCCTGGCGCAAAAAAGCTGTCTGCCTTGATTTTCAAGCCGTTCGGCCCGATTGCGCGCGGACCCTAGTTTGGCGCGCCTTGGGCGTCAATATCGACCCAGGCGTCAAATCGTTTGAATGAAACTACTGCCGACCCCAGCGCGGGACCGGTTTCGTATCCACCGGCCGGACTGCGCTGGGCTGCTTCGCCACCACGGCCCGCGGGGTGACGATCTCGCGGTCGAACAGCGGCACGTCCCGGTTGCGCAGGACCAGCACCAGCACCACGCCGGCGACGATGCCGCCGACATGGCAGGACCAGGATATCTGGTCGTCGCCGCCGAAACCGAACATGAAGAACTGGAAAACGATCCACAGGACCAGCGTGATATAGGCCGGGATGCGCAGCGGGATGCGGCCGAAGGCGAGGATCCAGATCTTCACGCGCGGATGCAGCATCAGATAGGCGGCGACCACCCCGGCCACCGCGCCGGACGCGCCGATCAGCGGCACCTCGGATTCAGGCGCGACCAGACCGTGGAAGAACGCGCCCGCGATCGCGCACAGCAGGTAGAAGATGAGGAATTTCACATGCCCCAGCGCGTCCTCGACATTGTCGCCGAAGACCCAGAGGAACAGCATGTTGCCGCCCAGATGGAAGATGTCGTTGTGGAGGAAGGCATAGGAAAGATAGGTCAGGTCCTCGGGGATGACCTTCAGCCCGGGCGGCAGGTCGACCAGATCGAAGACGACCGAAGGGATGTAGCCGTAGCCGTAGAGCGTGGCGACGAAGGCTTCCTCGGACGAGACGGTGGTGAAGAGAAAGACGATGACGTTCGCGGCGATCAGCCCGATCGTGACATATTGAAGCCTTATCCGTTTCAGGCTGTTGGCGTCGTGGAGCGGGATGAACATCTCTTGACGCCTCGGTTCGGAATGGAAGCTCAGGCTACCGGTTCTGCCCCGGAACCCATAGCACGTCGGCGTTTCCGTTGTCGTTGACGACCCGGCCGGCCACGAACAGGAAGTCCGAGACGCGATTGATGTAGCGTATGCCCTCGGCGTTGACATGCTCGGCCTCGACCTGCGCGAGGGCGACCATATGCCTCTCGGCGCGCCGGGCGACCGTGCGGGCGAGATGCAGCGCGGCGGCGGCCGCCGAGCCGCCGGGCAGGATGAAGGAGCGCAGCGGATTGAGGTCGCGGTTGAGCGCGTCGATGTCCGCCTCTATGCGGGCCGTCTGCGCTGCGATGATGCGCAGCGGCTCGTAGTCCAGCTTTTTGCCGGTGTCGGGCGTGCTCAGATCCGCGCCGAGGTCGAACAGGTCGTTCTGGATGCGCCCGAGCATGGTGTGGAGCTCGGGGAAGTCCCCTGCCGTGTGCAGCCGGGCAAGGCCTATGCAGGCATTGGCCTCGTCGACCGTTCCATAAGCCTCGACCCTCGGATCCGACTTGAGGCGGCGTTCGCCGGAGCCAAGCCCGGTGGTGCCGTTGTCGCCGGTGCGCGTGTATATCTTGTTGAGCCGGACCATCCCGAAGCCTCCCGTATCAGTAACGCCCGGCGACATAGGCGCCGAGCAGCAGGAGCACCAGCGCCACGAACTGCAGCATGACGCGCATCTGCATCAGCTTGTTCGACGTATTGCCGGAACCGCCGCGCACGAGATTGATCAGCCCCCGGATCAGCACGATCACCACCGCGCACATCACGAGGAGGGCCAGTATGTTCAAGACGGTTGCCATCGGCTGATCCTGTCGTCGGGTTAGGAACGCCTCGCAAGCAGGGCGTAGAGCATCGAGGCCGGCAGGACGCGTTGCAGCGCCGCTGCGATCCGTGCCGGCATGGTCACCACATAATGCGGCTTGGGCCGCGAGGAAAGTAGCGCGTGGCGCAATGCCCTGTGCACGACCTGCGGGCCGGGCTTGAAGCGCGAGACGCTGCCGCCCGCGTTCAGCCGCGCCAACTGGGCGCGGTAGGCCTCCCTGTGCGCGGAACGCTCATGGTCGACATTCCTGAGGAACCAGCCGAGCGCGTTGGCCGCGATCCTCGATTTCACGGGACCGGGCTCTATCAGCGAGACGTGGATATCGGCATCGCGCAGTTCGGCGCGCATGCACAGCATCAGCCCTTCTAGCGCGTGCTTGGATGCGGCATAGGGGCCGCGATACTTGAACGGCGCCAGCCCCATGATGGAGGAGCAATGCACCAGCCGGCCGTGCCCCTGCGCGCGCATGACCGGGACGATGCGCGTCGTCAGGTCGTGCCAGCCGAAGAAATTGGCCTCGAACTGCTCGCGCAGGGCAGCCACGGAGATGTCCTCCACCGCGCCCGGCTGCGAATAGGCGCCGTTGTTGAAGAGAGCATCCAAGGTGCCGCCCGTCCGCTCCAGAACATTGTCCACCAGCTCGGCAATGGAACCGGGCTCCCGATAGTCGAGGTAGAAAGCCTCCAGCCCGTCTTTCTCCAGCTCCTCCATGTCCGGTGGCTTGCGCGCCGTGGCGAAGACCCTCCAGCCTTCGGCCCTGAGGGCCCTTGCGCAGTAGGCGCCAATGCCCGATGACGCTCCGGTGACGATGATGCTCGGGGACTTGTTCATGGGGAATTGTTCATTTTGCCGGCTATCGCCCGTGACCGCCAGGCGCCGGGACGTACCCGCATCGGGCTCCATGGTCGGATTTTATACCTGGTGAGCTTGCCATTGTCCGAAATCCCTTCCCATATTCGCACCGGCGAAACAATGACGGCGATGAAGCAAGCGAGGGCCGCGGTGCCTGTGAACGACCTCGTGAACGACCCTGCCACGGAAATCCGCTGAATGCGCAGGATCGTCGCTTTCAAACGCGTCGTCTATGACGCCTTCGGCCATTTCAACGACGACGACGGATGGTCGATGGCCAGTCATCTGGCGATCACCGCGCTCATGGCGCTGTTCCCGTTCCTGATCTTCGCTACCACGCTTGCCAGCTTCCTGGGCGCGGAGGCTTTTGCGGACACGGCCGTGCATCTCGTCTTCGATACATGGCCGGCGCAGATCGCCGCCCCGATCTCCCAGGAGGTCGTCAACGTCCTCACCGTACAGCGCACCGACCTGCTTACCTATGGCGTGCTGCTCGCAGCCTTCTTCGCCTCGAACGGGATCGAGTCGCTGCGCACCGCGCTCAACCGCGCCTACCGCGTCGTGGAGACGCGCAGCTTCCTCTTCCGGCGCATCCAGAGCCTTGCCTTCGTGTTCATCGCCACGGTCGGCTTCCTCGTGATCAGCATCTTCCTCGTCTTCGCGCCGCTGATCGCAAGGCTGGCGATGGCCAAGTTCGCATGGCTCGAACCCTATATGGGCACGATAACGCTCTGGCGCTTCGTCATCGCCTCCGTCGTGATCGTTCTCGGCCTGATCGCGGTTCACGTCTGGCTGCCGGCCGGCAAGAGACGCTTTATCGACATCGTGCCGGGGATCATCTTCACGCTGGTCGGATGGCTGCTCGGATCGACTGTCTTCGCCGCCTATATCGACCAGTTCTCGTCCTATGTGACGACCTATGCGGGGCTGGCGTCCATCATGATCGCCGTGGTGTTCCTCTATATAGTCTCGGCCATATTCATTCTTGGCGGCGAACTCAACGCCGCGATCAGACGTTATCTCGAGGCGCGGGCGCGAGTGCCGGCATGACGCCTTGATGCGCGCTCAGCCGCGAATTGGCGTTGCCCTGCCGCGCCGCGTGGCGAGCGCCACGCCGAAGGTGACGAGCGCCATTCCACATATCTGTACGAGGCTCAGTTCCTCGCCGAACAACGGCCAGGCGATCAGCGCTGTCACGGCAGGCACCAGGTAGAACAGGGACGCCACCTTCGCTACCTCACCGTCGCGGATCATCATCATCAGCAGCACGATCGCGCCCAGCGAGAGAACCAGCACCAGCCACGCCATGGCGAAGACCAGTTCGCCGTTCAGCGTGAACTGCCGGGTCTCGAACGCGGCCGAGCAAAGGCCCATCAGCAGCGCTGCGCCGGCATATTGCCAGAAGGTTCCGGCGACGAGGTCCGCGCCGGCGAGGAAACGCTTCTGCCAGATCGTGCCGGCGCTCATCGCCGCCACGGCGACGACGGACGCGGCCAGCGTGACCCATGAGACGCCGCTCTTGATGGCGCCGAGCTTCGGGGCCAGCACGATGGCGACGCCCGCAAGCCCCAGCGCGAGACCGGCCCAATGGCGGGGCAGGATTTTTTCGCCCAGCACGCAGCCGGCAAGCACGGCGGTGATCAGCGGCTGGAAACCGACGATCAGGGCCGACAGGCCGGCCGGCATGCCGCGATGGATCGCCCAGAACACGCCGCCGAGATACACTCCGTGCATGAGCATTCCGGCCACGGCCGCCAAGGCGACGGCGCGCAGGCCGAGCTTCGCGGAACCGAGCCACACCATGATCACGGCCAGTATCGCGGCCGCGATGGCGAAGCGGGCCGCCAGGAAGGTGAAGGGCTCGGCCCACGGCATTGCATAGCGCGCGCCGATGAAGCCGGTCGCCCACAACACCACGAAAATCGCCGGAATGAGCGGCTTGAGAAACGGCATATCCGGGCGCCTGGCTGGATGTGAGGTTGGCTTTAGAGCATTTCCGGCGAAAACAAAATCGCCTCCGATGCGTCTATCTCATTGTTTTTACTAAATTCCCGACGCGAAACCGCTTCGCACTCTTGCCGGGATTGCTCTAATGCCATTCATTAGGTCAAGCAAAGCTAAACTATTGAACGATACATTCAGCGTCGTTGAGCGTGGCGATCTTGGATACGGCGTCGTGACAGGGCAGTTCGGGAAAGGTCTGGCATGATCTGGAATCTCGAGCCGGGATGGATGATGATGGCGATCGCCGGCGTCGCCGTGATTGCGTTCTTCTTCGGCTCGGCCCTCGATGCCATCATGCGCGAGGACGGTTTCGGGGCGACCGGCAACATGCTGCTTTTCACGGCCGGTTTCTTCGCGGCCGTGTTGATCGCCAACACTTCCGGCATAAATCTGGGCGATCTCAAGCTTGCCGTGGCCTGGGGGCTCGGTGGCGCGTTCACGACGGTCGGCGTACTGGCGCTGCTGAAGGCGGGGATGGCCAGGCTTTAAGGCATTTCCGGCGAAAGCAGAATCGCCTCGGATGCTCTCTCTCCCTGTTTTTACATTGCTCCGGACGGGAAACCGCCGCGTTGTTTTCTAGAGACCGATCATCTCCATCACGTCTGCCGGCGACTTTCCTTGCGCCCTCAGTGCTGCAAGACCGGTGTCGCGCAGGCTTTTCGACAGCTTCCGGCCGTCCGGACCTTTGATCAGCGCGTGATGGAAATAGACGGGTTCGGGAAGGCCGAGCAGTTCCTGCAGCAGGCGGTGGATGCCGGTGGCCGCAAAGAGATCCTGCCCGCGCACGACATGGGTCACGCCCTGCAATGCGTCGTCGGTCACAACGGAAAGATGATAGCTCGTCGGTATCTCGGTGCGGCCCAGAACGACATCTCCCCACAATTGCGGCCGGGCGGGAACTGTACGGGCGGCGGTGAGGTCCGCGTCCGCGAATTCGGTCCAAGACAGGGGGCGGCCGATGGCGGCTGCGGCGCGCGCGGTGTCCAGCCGCCACGCAAAGGCCTCGCCATCGTCCATCCGGCGCCGCCGCTCCCGTGTCGAGAGCACCCTGTCCCGGCCGGGATAGAGCGGGGCGCCGTCGGGATCGCGGGGCCAGGCCTTGCCGTCCGCTTCGGCCTCGGCGATGAAGGCCCGGGCCTCGCCCCGGCTCATGAAGGCCGGATAGACGAGATCGTCGGCGATCAACCGGCCGAGCAGCGGCCTGTAGTCGGCAAAGTGCTCCGACTGACGCCGCACCGGCTCCTCCCAGACGATACCGAGCCATTCGAGATCGTGGCGGATGCCGGCCTCGAACTCCGGCGTGCAGCGCGTGACGTCGATGTCCTCGATGCGCAGCAGCAGCCTGCCTCCCGTCCGCGACGCCATGCGCTGGTTGAGCAGGGCCGAATAGGCATGGCCGAGATGGAGCTCTCCATTGGGGCTCGGCGCGAAGCGGAAGGTTGGCCGGGTCTGGATCATGGCTATGGAGACGGGCATCTGCCGGCTTGCGCTTTCCGGATTGTTCCCTTCATGGCGCGATTGCTATCTGTCGCATCGTGATTTCACAAGCTGATGCGGACCAGAACGATGCGGCGCATAGAGACGGACGACGACATTGCGGCGGCGCTGGACGCCTTGAGCTTGCTCGATCCGCGCCTGCTCGATGTGCGTGAACGCTCCGGTGCGGTGCCGCTGCGCCGCTCGGAGCCGGGGTTCGCCAGCCTCGTCTCGATCATCGTCTCGCAGCAGGTCTCGCGCGCGAGCGCCGACGCGATCTTCAGCAGGCTGGTCGCGCTTGCCGATCCGCTGACGCCCCAGACGCTGGCCAGGGCGGGAGACGATCTCTACCGGGCCGCCGGCCTGTCGCGGCCGAAGCAGCGCGCGCTTGCGTGCGCCTCGCGAGCCGTGCTCGACGGGCTCGATCTGGATGGGCTCGGCGCAATGGAGGCCGCCGAGGCGATGGCCCGCATGACGGCGGTTCCCGGGATCGGCCCCTGGACCGCGGAGGTCTACCTTCTCTTCGCCACGGGCCATCCGGACATCTTCCCCGCGCGCGACGTCGCGCTGCAGACGGCGGTCGGCCATGCGCTCGGGATCGACCCCAGGCCGGGCGAGAAACAACTCACCAGAATCGCCGAATCATGGGCGCCGCATCGCGGGGTGGCGTCGCGCCTTTTCTGGGCGTATTATCGCACCATCAAGGGCCGTGAAGGCGCGCCGCCTTCTTCCTGATGAAGAAAATGGCTTGATGGGTGACGTTTTTCCGGCCGGTGTGGCCCGCATGCAGCTTCACATCCCTGTCACGCGGCGCTTACAATATTCGCTCGTATCGCTTTGAGTCCCAAGGAGGGAATCGCAAGTGACGATCGCGGTGTCCCCTGACGGATTACCTGCGCTGGTTCTGAACGCCGACTATCGGCCGCTCAGCTACTACCCCCTGTCTCTTTGGTCATGGCAGGATGCGATCAAGGCCGTTTTCCTCGACCGCGTGAACATCGTCGCCGAATATGAGCATCAGGTCTCCTCGCAGAGCTTCTCGATGAAGCTGCCGAGCGTCGTCAGCCTGAAAAACTACGTCAAGCCGTCGCGTCATCCTGCCTTCACGCGCTTCAACGTGTTCCTGCGCGATCGCTTCCAGTGCCAGTATTGCGGCACGCCCGAGGACCTCACCTTCGACCATGTGACGCCGCGCCGCTGCGGCGGCGCGACGACATGGGAGAACGTGGTCGCGGCCTGTTCGCCCTGCAATCTCAGGAAGGGTGGCATGATGCCGGCGCAGGCGAAGATGTGGCCGCTGCAGAAGCCCTATAAGCCGACTGTGCAGGACCTGCACAACAATGGCCGGCTTTTCCCGCCCAACTATCTTCATGAAAGCTGGATGGACTATCTCTACTGGGACGTCGAGCTGGAGCCCTGAGGCCGTTCGCCTGGCGCGTCTTCAGCGCCTGGAGAAGGCGCCCACCAGGGCCACGACCGCCAGAAAGGCGCTGGCCAGCGCGTTCCAGCCCGCGAAGGAAAGCCCGAGCACGCGAAGTGCCGCCCTGTCGCAGGCGGGCGGAGTGTAGGTGTCGAGCGCATCGAGCACGCCGTTGCCGCCGGTATCGACCGGTGTCCCGCCCACGCCGCAGTCCGTCGGGCCGGCCCACCAGCTCCATTCGACGCCCGAATGTCGTATCGCGAGATAGAGGCTGTAGGCCATGATCAGGCCGCCGACGAGAAGCAGCAGCCTGGTGACGACGGGCGGCCAGCGAAGGGTCGCGGACACCGCCGCCAGGGCCATGAGCGGCACGCCGACATAATAGGGGATGCGCTGACCCAGGCAGAGCTTGCAGGGAATGTAGTGTCCGATGTGCTCGAAACCGAGTGCGGACCCGACGACCACCGCCATGGCCATTGCGAGGAAGATCGCGACGTTGCGCTGGAAATTGCCGGTCGGGGCGGTAAGCGTCATGAGCTGTCCCTGATGAGGTCAACGAAGATAGTGGACGAGCAAGTAGAGCAGAATGAGGACCGCCGCCGCGCCTGCGGCAAGGAGTCCCAGGCGCTCTTCCACGAAATGGCGGATCGGCTCCCCGTAGCGCCGCAGCAGCCATGCGAGGAAAAGGAACCGCGCGCCGCGTGCGATGATCGCCGACACGATGAACCAGCCGAGCGGAAAGCTGACCACACCGGCCAGAATGGTGACGACCTTGATAGGCGGCAGGTGCGACAGGCCGGACGTGACCAGCATCAGCAGGATGAACCCGGTCGCCGAGCCGTCATGGGGCATCAGCCGCTCGAAACTGTCGAGCTTGCCGTAGAATTCGAGGACCGGCCTGGCGAAGGCCTCATAGGCGTAGTGGCCGATCATCCATCCGGCGATGCCGCCGAGGACGGAGGCGGCGGTCGCGACGATGGCGTAGCGGTAGGCGCGATCCGGGCGGGCCAGCGCCATCGGCAGATAAAGAACGTCCGCCGGGACCAGGAAGACCGAGCTTTCGATGAAGGCGATGAAGGCCAGCCAGTATTCGGCCGATTTGCGCGCCGCGAGCGACAAGGTCCAGTCGTAAAGTCTGCGAAGCATGCGCCACTCCCGTTCGGCGACAGCGTGTTTAGGGAGATTTGGCATACCGCACAATGGCGAAGCGGGAACAAAGCCGAGCGCGACGGGCGGATACGCCGGCTTGCCGGGCCGGTTCACACCAAATTGCTCGCCCCCGAGGTCCGGGCACAGGAGGACAGGGACGCTGCCTGCCTTCTCAAACTGTTGACGGCAAGGCGCGTCTCAAGTAGTCGGCAAGCCGTTCAGGCCGCAAGGCTTGGCCCCTGTGGCGGAATTGGTAGACGCGCTCGACTCAAAATCGAGTTCCGCAAGGAGTGCTGGTTCGATCCCGGCCAGGGGCACCATCCCTTTCAGAAGAAGAAGCGGGCCCCGGCAAGGTAACCATCGGCGTCCTGATAGGTGCCGCCCAGATTGTCGCTGTATGTGAACCGGCGCCAGCCTGCATAGAGGTCGATCGAAGCACGGTCGATTGTCTGCACGGCGTAGAGACCGTAGTTTATGGTCCGGGCGCCGTCGGAGAGGAAATCGCGGCCGTAATAATAGTCCGCCGAGAGTGAGGTAGTGCCGGCATCGATGAAATCGGTCCGCCAGCCTGCCCGGGTATAGATGTAGTTGGCGCCGTCGATCTGCTGGCCTGCCGAAACTGCCAGGTTGAGGCCGGTCGGCGTGTGGACGATCGCTGCCGAACCGGCCAGCCTGCGGGTGTTTTCGCCGTTAGGGTCATCCAGCCACTGATAGCCTACCGCACTGCGGATCTCGAAGTCCCCGACGTCGCCGGTCCAGCGGAGCGCGACATCATAATAGTGCGTGTCGTCGCCTTCGGTGAGGATATTCTGCCCATATGAGGTCGAGACCATAAAGCCGTTGAAGACCGGCGTGTCGTAGCGGACGCGAAAACGCCGCGCACCGTTGAAGTTGCTGTTGACCCGCCCCACGGTGACGTCGGTCAGATCGCCATTGCCGTCACGAAAGCGGAACGATCCGAAACCGTCCGACGAATCCGTCGCGCCCGCATGGAAGGTGAATGAGTCGTCCAACCCGGCGGTTCCGTCCGAGGCCGTACTTCCTTGGCCGGCGGATATCGTTCCATAGCGCGTATCCAGGGCAAGTTCGAACCAGCGCAACGCCGTGCGCTGCCAGTCGATCCAGTCGGGCGTGAACTCCTGCGAGACCAGCGCGCTGTTGCGCAGGCCGAGGCCGGTCTCGAAGCGTGCTCGAAGGGTGTTTTCGCCAAAAGGCTGTGTAACCGTGACCCCGAGCCGCGTGTTCCAGTTTCCGTTGTCGACAATGCCGTCCGTTGTCTGCTCGCCGTCGTCAAAACTTTGATATGCCAGGTTGAGCTGTCCGTAGAACGTCGTGACACCGCCGCTCTCGTTGGTGAAGGTCAGCGACGGTCCGTAGATCTTGGATTCGATCGGCTTTTCCTCGACCAAAGCGTCATAGTCGAACTCTGTGGCCTGTGCGTCCGCTGCCCCTACGGCAAGCAGACAACCAAGGCAGTGACCAACAAACGATGGTTTCATGCCGGTCCTCCTGCTAGACCAGCCGGCAGCCTCGCAAATCCGTGCCGCCCTGCCGGTTTTTCTGCTCATCGAGGGGCGCTCGCCCCTTCGATCCAGAACAACGAGTATCTGGTTAGTAAACAAACTATTGATTGTTTATGGGTTCGGATCAAGCGGTTTGGTATTCATGCACAGTACAGTCGGGACGGGACCACAATGCAAAGGACAGCCTGCATACTTTCCTGTTTTTCCCGATCGAACAAAAGCCTCTTCTGGGCAGAAGAGGATATCGGATAAGGAAAGCCTGCAAGACGACGGAGGCCATTTGCGAATCGCGCTCGATCCGAGAGGGGCGATCCTGAAGTTCCCTCGCATGAGCGGCTGGAAAACCGCGTCGCTTTTCTGTAGATGACTGCTCGGGTGTTTACGGCCAGCCGGCCAAGGCCACCCTGAGGACCCTGAGCCCCCTGGGGCGCGAATGCAGCTGCGCGGAGGAGCGGAGACGACTGTCCATGCTCGAACGGCGCCAGAACCACGCCTCTCTCTACAGCGAATTCCGCTGGCTTGTTCCTGAACGCTTCAACATCGGCGTCTCGGTGTCGGATTGCTGGGCCGCGAAGGACCCGAACCGCACGGCGTTGCTTGCCTACCGCGCCGAGGGTGTGCCGCAGCGGTTGAGCTTCTCTGAACTGTCCCTGAAGTCGAATGCCTTCGCCAATGCGCTGCGCGCGCGCGGCGTGCGGCGGGGCGACCGGGTAGCGCTCCTGCTGCCGCAGGGCTTTGAGACGGTGATCGCCCATGTTGCGATCTACAAGCTGGGCGCGATAGCGGTGCCGCTGGCTCTGCTGTTCGGCGTCGAGGCCCTTGAATACCGGATGCAGACAGCCGGCGTGAAGCTTGTCGTGACCGGCGAGGTTGGCGCGGCCAAGGTGGCGAGTTTCGCCTCGCGCCTCCCCGAGTTCGAGGGGATAGTGGCGACAGGCGAAGGCGCGGAAGAATTCGAGAGTCTGATCGCCGGCCGATCGCCGGTGTTCGCGCCCGAGGACACGGGTCCCGACGATCCGGCCCTCATGATCTTCACTTCCGGCACGACCGGCCCGCCCAAGGGCGCGCTGCTTCCACACAGGGTGCTTCTCGGCCACCTGCCGGGCTTCCGGATGGCCTATGAATTTCCGCCGCAGCCGGACGATCTCATGTGGACGCCGGCCGACTGGGCGTGGGCCGGCGGCCTGCTCAATGCGCTGCTGCCCTCGCTGTATCTCGGCATTCCGGTCGTTGCCGCCCGGTTCGACAAGTTCGATCCGGAGGCGGCGCTCATGCTCGCCGAGAAGATGCGCGTGAGGAATGCCTTCATCCCGCCGACCGCGTTGCGCATGCTGAAGGCGGTGCCCGACATCGGTCGGCGTTTCCGGCTCGACCTGCGTTCGATCTGTTCGGCGGGCGAAGCGCTCGGGCGCGAGACGTTCGAGTGGACGAAGGAAGCGCTGGGCGTGACGCCCAACGAATTCTACGGCCAGACCGAATGCAACTTCGTGCTCGGCTCCTGCACTGGTGTCGGCGTCAGCCGCGCCGGGATGATCGGCAAGGCGGTGCCGGGCCATCGGGTCGCGATCATCGATGGCGAGGGCCGCGAGACGAAGCGCGGCGAGGTCGGCCAGATCGCCGTTGCGCGGCCGGACCCCGTGATGTTCCTCGGATACTGGGGCAGCCCCGAGGCGACGCGGAAGAAGTTCGTCGGCGACTGGATGGTGACGGGCGACCAGGGCATCCAGGACGAGGAGGGCTATTTCCAGTTCGTCGGGCGCGACGACGACGTCATCACCTCGGCGGGGTTCCGCATCGGCCCCGGCGAAATAGAGGATTGCCTGACCGGTCATCCTGCGGTCTCCCTCGCCGCCGCCGTCGGCAAGCCCGATCCGCTGCGCACCGAGATCGTGAAGGCCTATGTGGTGCTCAAGGACGGCATCTCGGGCGGTCCCGACCTCGCCTCCGAGATAAGCCGGTGGGTACGCGAGCGGCTCTCCGCGCATGAATATCCGAGGGAGGTGGAATTCGTGGATTCCATGCCGCTGACGACGACCGGAAAGGTGATCCGCCGAATTTTTCGCGACCGGGCAAGGCGCGAGGCCGTGGCGGTTACCGGCGCTTGAGGAGCTTGCGTACCCTTTTGCGCACCAGCCGGGCGATGTTCCGGGTCTCACGGTAGAGGTGCAGTTGCGCCGCCGCCTGCCGCGCCAGCCGGTCGGAGGCGGGCGTCAGGCCGACCACCAGCGTTCCCATCCGCTTGCGTTCGCTCCAGAGCCGGGAGACCATGGGATGGTCGGGCACCGCGCAGGAATCCGTCCGCTCGATGTTCGGGTCCTCGAGATGCTGCCTGGTGACTTCCATCATCAGGAGTACGCCGGGAGAGAAGGAGGCGTAGTCCTCATCATAGGCCGTCTTCCATGTGTAGGCGATGCCGGCCTCCACGAATACGATGAGGCTGGCGATCAGCCTCCCGTCCAGCGTCAGAGAGTGGACGCGGCACAGATCCTGTTCCGCGAGGCCGTTGACCGCCTCGCGGGCGAACGCCGCCTGGAACCGGTCTATGGCCATGGCCGTGCGCTGGCGTCCCTTCCACCCGGCGGTCTCGAGGGCGAGAAAATCCTCCATGGCCGGACGGACATCCTCCGGGCCGCGCACGACGCTGTGCACCAGTTCGCCGCGCTCGGACAGCCTGCGTTTCAGCCGCGCATATTCGTCGAAATGATGCTTGCTGAGCGCATTGCGAAGATAGGTCTCGCCGTCCAGCGTACTGTCGATGAAAGACCGCTCCACCTCGTTGGTGGTGATGAGAGGCAGGCCGTGCGTCTCGGAAATCGTCTTCAGCATCGCCGTCACCGGGCCGTCGAGCCGCATTTCCGGCAGCATCATCACCTGGGGCAGCTTCAGGTGCGGCCGCGAAAGCATGGCGAAGAAATCCTCCATCACGCCAATCGGGTCGTCGCGGTCGATCAGGGGAGTGCCGAGCGGGGCGAAGGGGTTCGCCCATGTGCGCATGATCGGCACGGCAAGCGGGATCGCCGGCCTCTCCACGGAGAAGGGCATCAGCAGCCTGAGCCTGCTTCTGAATTCGTTCCCGTCGCGGATGACGGCGAGGCGCACCTCGCGATCCTCCAGGCGCGGCATGGCGGGGGCGAGGAAGTGTGGATTGAAGAAGATGTTCGGCTCGATCGTGCGTGTGCACAGATAGTCGAGTTCCTCGACCAGTTCGAAACCGGCGGATGCCGCGTAGATCGACATCTGGCGCAGGGGGCGTCCGCGTTGCAGCAGTTCGAGATGCGCAGGATCGATCTGCCTGTCTGCTACGCCGGCGAGGCCTGCGATCAGGGCGCCCGCCGGGCCGCCGCTGGTTTCTTCAAGAAGGGGTGTCGCCGCCATCAGACCGCTATCTCGTCTCGTTTGTGAACGAAGATCGCCATCGCGGCGCCAGGCCGGCGACGCCGGCCGGCAGAGAGGGAGCCGGTCCTGCACGCCCTGTTCCGGGCGCCGGGCAATGCACCGGGGCGACCCGGCAACGGCCGCACGCTCTGCGCGAGCCGCCGAGGCATTAGCCAGCCGGCGGTTTTTGCCGCAGAAAAGCGCACGCAATGTCTCCCATACTCATCGAAGGCCGTAGTCTAGCCAGGACTGTTTAAGAAACGGTTGGGTCGAGATCAAAAGAGAAGGGGGCCAACCCGGCCCCCTCGTACCCTGGAATTCAATTCCCCGGGGCGTTCAGACGAAAGCGCCGTGGCAATGCTTGAACTTCTTGCCCGACCCGCAGGGGCAGGCTTCGTTGCGGCCGACCTTGCCCCATGTCGCGGGGTTGGCGGGGTCGCGGTTCTCCGGCGCCACGATGCGGCTGTCGGCAAGGACGGCAAGCTGCGCCTCGCCGAACCCTTCGCCGAAATCGTCTTCACCGGTGGTTCCGTCAATGTGGTGGCCATAGGCCTCCGGTGGCTGGGGGGGGGGCGCTTCGGCAGCCTCGCGCACGAGTTCGACGCGCATCAGCTGGGCCGTCACCGTCTGACGCAGGCTGGCGAGCATGGTCTGGAACAGTTCGAAGGATTCGCTCTTGTACTCGTTCAGCGGGTCACGCTGCGCATAGCCGCGGAAACCGACGACCGAGCGCAGATGGTCGAGGTTGACCAGGTGCTCGCGCCACAGATGATCGAGCGACTGCAGGATGATCGAGCGCTCGACATAGGCCATCACCTCGGGCCCGAAGCGGCCGGCGCGGTCGGCTGCGGCGGCGTCGGCCGCGCCGGCGATGCGCTCGCGCACCTCTTCCTCCGCGATTCCTTCCTCCTTGACCCACTCGTCGACGGGAAGGTCGAGATTGAGGCTCTGGCGTACCGCATCCTTGAGGCCGGCGGCATCCCACTGCTCGGCATAGGCGTTTTCGGGAATGTGCTTGGCGACGAGGTCCTCGATGACGTCGTGGCGCATTTCGGCGACGGTCTCGGACAGGTTTTCGCCGTCCATGAGCGAGATGCGCTGGTCGAACACGACCTTGCGCTGGTCATTCGCCACGTCGTCATATTTCAGCAGGTTCTTGCGGATGTCGAAGTTGCGCGCCTCGACCTTCTTTTGTGCCTTCTCCAGCGCCTTGTTGATCCATGGATGGATGATCGCCTCGCCCTCCTTGAGGCCGAGCTTCTGGAGCATGCCGTCCATGCGCTCCGAACCGAAGATGCGCATCAGGTCGTCCTGCAGGGACAGATAGAATTTCGAACGGCCGGGGTCGCCCTGACGGCCGGAGCGGCCGCGCAGCTGGTTGTCGATGCGCCGGCTTTCGTGACGCTCCGTGGCGAGGACGTAGAGGCCGCCGGCTGCGAGTGCCTTCTCCTTCAGCTGCTGCACGTCCTGGCGGATTTCCTGTGCCTTCGCATCCCGTTCGGGGCCTGCCGGCATGTCGACAAGCTCCTGGTCGATGCGCATGTCGGCGTTGCCGCCGAGCTGGATGTCGGTGCCGCGTCCGGCCATGTTGGTCGCGATGGTTATGGCACCGGGCTTGCCCGCCTGGGCCACGATGAACGCTTCCTGCTCGTGGTAGCGGGCATTCAGCACCTGGAAGTCCTTGATGCCTTCCTTGCGCAGGCGCTCGGCGAGCTGCTCAGACTTCTCGATGGAGGTCGTGCCGACGAGGATCGGCTGTCCCTTCTTGCTCGCCTCGAGGATGTCCCTGACGATCGCGCGGTACTTCTCCTCGACGGACCGGTAGACCTCGTCGTCCTCGTCGAGGCGCTGGACCGGCAGGTTGGTCGGCACCTCGGTGACCTCGAGGCCGTAGATGTTGCCGAATTCCTCGGCTTCCGTGAGCGCCGTGCCGGTCATGCCGGCCAGCTTCTTGTACATGCGGAAATAGTTCTGGAAGGTGACCGAGGCCAGCGTCTGGTTTTCCGGCTGGATGGTCACGTGCTCCTTGGCCTCGAGAGCCTGATGCAGGCCTTCCGAATAGCGGCGGCCGGGCATCATGCGACCGGTGAACTCGTCGATGATGACGATCTCGCCGTTGCGGACGATGTAGTCCTTGTCCTTCTGGAACAGGCGATGCGCCTTCAGCGCGTTGTTGACATGGTGGACGATGGCGACGTTCTCGACGTCATAGAGCGACTCGCCACGCAGATGTCCAGCCTCGCGCAGCAGGTTTTCCAGCTTCTCGGTGCCTTCTTCCGTGAAGATCGCGGTACGCTGCTTCTCGTCGACCTCGTAGTCGGGCGCATTCAGCTTCAGGATGAAGGCGTCGATCGTGTTGTACATCTCCGAGCGGTCCTCGAGGGGGCCGGAAATGATGAGCGGCGTGCGCGCCTCGTCGATCAGGATGGAGTCGACCTCGTCGACGATCGCGTAGTTATGGCCGCGCTGGACCATCGACTCGCGGTCATACTTCATGTTGTCGCGCAGGTAGTCGAAGCCGAGCTCGTTGTTCGTGGCATAGGTCACGTCGGCGGCGTAGGCCGCGCGGCGCTGCTCGTCGGACAGGCCGTGGACGATGACGCCGACGCTCAAGCCGAGGAATTTGTAGATGCGCCCCATCCATTCGGAGTCGCGCGTGGCGAGATAGTCGTTGACGGTGACGACGTGGACGCCCTTGCCTTCGAGCGCGTTGAGATAGACGGGCAGGGTGGCGACGAGTGTCTTGCCCTCGCCTGTGCGCATCTCGGCGATGCCGCCCTTGTTCAGCACCATGCCGCCGATCATCTGCACGTCGAAAGGCCGCAGGCCGAGCACGCGCCGCGCCGCCTCGCGCACCGTCGCGAAGGCCGGGACCAGCAGGTCGTCGAGGGAAGCGCCGTTTGCGATGTCCACCTTGAACTGATCGGTGCGTGCCCGCAACTGCTCGTCGGACAGCGCCCTGAGCTCGTTTTCCATCGCATTGATAGCCTCGACGCGCGGACGCGTGGACTTGATGCGGCGGTCGTTGGAGGACCCGAAAATCTTGCGGGCGAGAACGCCGAGACTGACCATAAATGGTCCTTTCAACCCTGGTTGGCCGGCGGGCGCCGGCGAAGTCCGGGAAGCGTGTCGGTTCTGGCGGAGCCTCGGGGATTGCGGGTTCCGCCCAGAAATCGCTTCTGGACGCAAAGACGCAGGACAGATAAGAGGGGCCTCAACCGATGTCAACGCGGCGTTCCATGCTGGATCGCGCTGAATTCCGCCACAATCTGGCGTGTTTCAAGGCGCATCAAACCAATCCGGAGAAGTCCATGTCGTTTTTCCCACGCCGCTCAGCGCTTGCCCGGCTTGCGCTGCCAATATCGCTCGCCGCCGGGCTGGCTTTGCCCGCCTTCGCGCAGGATACGACTGCGCCCGCCGAGGCGAGCCCGCCCGAGACCGCGGCTCCCGCACAGCCTGCTGCGGCCCAGCCCGATCCCGACAAGGTCGTGGCGACGATCGAGGGCCAGCCGGTCACCGAGGCCGATCTGGCTATGGCGCTGGCGAGCGTGGACCAGCAATATTCGCAGCTTCCGCCCGAGCAGCGCCGCGCGGCTGCCTTCATGGCGGTCATGGAAGTGAAGCTTCTGGCGGCGCGCGCAATTGCCGAGGGTCTCGACAAGGATCCCGAATTCCAGCGCCGCATGGCCTTCCTGCGCGATCGCGCGCTGCACAGCGAAGTGATCGAAAAGGACGTTGGCGCCAAGATCACGGATGCGGACCTGAAGGCGGCCTATGATAAGCAGATCGCCGAAATGCCTCCGGTCAACGAGGTGAGGGCGCGCCACATACTGGTGAAGACCAAGGAAGAGGCCGAGGCCATCATCAAGCAGCTCGACGAGGGCGCGGAGTTCGAGAAGCTGGCCAACGAGCACACGACCGATCCGTCGGGCAAGACGTCGGGCGGCGATCTCGGCTACTTCTCGGCCGGCCAGATGGTGCCGGAGTTCGAGAAGGCCGCCTTCGCACTCGAAGTGGGCGGTTTCACCAAGGAGCCGGTGCAGAGCCAGTTCGGCTGGCACGTCATCAAGCTCGAGGACAAGCGCGTCCAGCCGCCTCCGGCGCTTGACGCGGTGAAGGATCAGATCCGCAACCTCGTCTACCGCGAAAAATACTTCGCGCTGGTCGATGAGCTGCGTGGGGCCGGCAAGGTGGAAATCTCCGATCCGGACCTCAAGAAGGCGGTGGACGCAATGGACGCCGCCAATCCGTAATAGGGCGCGAATAAGAGCCGGCGCATCCGCCTGACCGCTTGCGCCGGCTCCCGCTATCGGGCAAACGGAGCTTCCTTGCGCGGTGCGTTCCCTTTGCGCAGGTTTCCTCTCGAGGTTCCCATGTCAGACACGATTTCCCCCCTCGCGCCCAGGAAATATCCGAAGATGCCGGCTGTCGCCGGCGTGCGGATGGCGACGGCCGAGGCCGGCATCAAGTACAAGAACCGTACAGATGTGCTCGCCATGGTGTTCGACGAGGGCACCGAGGTCGCCGGCGTCTTCACCCGCTCCAAATGCCCGTCCGCGCCGGTCGACTATTGCCGCGAGAACCTTGCCGGCGGGCGCGCACGGCTGCTGATCGTCAATTCGGGCAATGCCAATGCCTTCACCGGCAAGAAGGGCAGGGAAACCACGCGCCTGACCGGCAAGGCCGGCGCGGCCGCCGCCAGATGCACGGAAAAGGAAATATTCCTCGCATCGACGGGCGTGATCGGGGAGCCGCTCGACGCCGGGCGCTTCTCGCACCTGCTCGCCGGCATGGTGAAGGACGCCAAGGCGGATTTCTGGCGCGAGGCCGCCAGCGCCATCATGACCACCGACACCTATCCCAAGGTCGCGACCGCGACCGTGAGGCTCGGCGACGCGGACGTGGTCATCAACGGGATCGCCAAGGGCGCGGGCATGATCGCGCCCGACATGGCGACCATGCTCTCCTTCGTGGTCACCGACGCGCCGATCGCCGCACCCGTTCTGCAGGCGCTGCTGTCGGGCGGCGTCGGCAAGACCTTCAACGCGATCACCGTGGACAGTGACACCTCGACCAGCGACACGCTGCTTTTGTTCGCGACGGGCGCGGCCGCGAAGAAGGGTGCGCCGCGCATCGACACGGTGGGCGATCCGCGCCTTGCCGCGTTCAAGCGCGGGCTGGGCAAGGTCCTGAAATCGCTGGCGCTGCAGGTGGTGCGCGACGGCGAGGGCGCGCGCAAACAGGTCGAGGTCACCGTGGTGGGCGCGAAATCGGCGCGTTCCGCGCGCAGGATCGCCATGTCGATCGCGAATTCGCCTCTGGTCAAGACGGCCGTGGCAGGCGAGGACGCCAATTGGGGCCGCGTCGTGATGGCCGTCGGCAAGGCCGGCGAGCCGGCAGACCGCGACCGCCTGTCGATATGGTTCGGCGACAACCGGCTGGCCGTCGACGGCGAGCGCGATCCGAACTATTCGGAAGAAGCGACATCCGCCTACATGAAGCGCGACGAGATCGTGATCCGCGCGGACATAGGCATCGGGCGCGGCAAGGCCACCGTATGGACCTGCGACCTGACCAAGGAATATGTTGCGATCAACGGCGACTACAGGAGCTGATGGAGACGTCCGTGCCCGGCCGGTTGCGAAAGGCGGAGCTTGCGACCGTCCGCCGGTTCGAGGCGGCGGGCTTCCGTGCGTGGCCCGCATCCGCCGCCCACTATGACGGGACCTGGGTCGTTCGCCTGACGGCGGGCCATCCGGCCAAGCGGCTGAATTCGGTCAATCCGCTCGATCCGAACGACGTGCACAATCTCGGGGACAGGATCATCCGAGCCGGCCGCCGCTTCGAGGCCTACGGCCGCCCGCTGACCTTCCGGCTATCGCCGCTCGCCGGCCCCGCCTTGCTGCGGCATCTCGCCGACCAGGGATGGAACGAATTCGGCCATTCGCTGGTCATGAGCATGGACCTCGAGAACGAGGCCGTGCATGGGGCGATGGACCAGATTCCACTGCAGGACATGGGGCGCTTCGTCTCCGCGTCGATGATGACGCATGGAACCGCAGCCGAACTGCGCCCCGGTCTGTCCGAGATCATCGGGGCAATCCAGCCGGAAGCGGGACTGTTCGTTCTGGAGCAGGACGAGGTGCCAGTTGCTTCCGCCATCTGCGTGCATGACGGCGAACTGGCCGGCCTTTTCGAAGTTGCGACCGCGGCGTCGGAGCGCGGCAAGGGGCATGGTCGCCGCCTGCTGCTGTCGGCCCTGAAATGGGCGCGTCTTCGCGGCGCGCGCATCGCCTGGCTTCAGGTGGATGCCGACAATTTCGCGGCGCGCCGTCTCTACGAGACGCTCGGCTTTGCCGATCTGTACCGCTATCATTACCGCCGCCTGCCCGGGAGCTGAGCGATGGACTTGGCAAGGAAGCTTCTGCTGGTGGCGGCCGTGGCGCTTGTGGATGCCGATGGCCGCGTGCTTCTGGCACAGCGCCCCGAGGGCAAGACCCTTGCTGGTCTCTGGGAATTCCCAGGCGGCAAGGTCGAGGCGGGCGAAACGCCCGAGGAAACCATCGTTCGCGAGATCAAGGAAGAGATCGGGGTCGAGACCAAGGTCGCCTGCCTGGCGCCGCTGACCTTCGCCAGCCATTCCTACGAGACGTTCCATTTGCTGATGCCGCTCTATGTCTGCCGGCGGTTCTGGGGCGTTCCCGAGCCGAGGGAGGGGCAGACGCTCAAATGGGTGCGTCCGCGGCAGATGCGCGACTATCCGATGCCCCCCGCGGACATACCCCTCATCGCGCATCTGATCGACCTGCTCTGAGCGCTGCGTCGCTTGTTTGATACGGCGTTAATGAACCGTTCAGGCAATTGTGAAAAATTTAGTTCTGGAACCGGGCGAATGAGCTCGGGCGAAATCGTGCTTGGGGTTGCGGGACATGACGCCGGAAAACGAATGGGATGCGATCCGCAGTCGCTCCGCGCCGCTGCTCGGCGCGGCGGGCATGAGCGTGATCAGGGTGACAATGCTCTTCGGTTCCGCAGCGGTTGCCCTGGCGTTGATCCTTGCGCCCATGGCGGCGCGTTATTCGAAATCCGAAATCGTCGGCATCGACGGCGTGGACTACATGGCCACCGGCTCCATCTCGCCCGGAAGAAGCTACACGGTGCATCGCAGCGTGCTGCAGAAACCGGGGGCGGTCTGCATCATACACGCCAGCGGGAGGCAGAGCGGCGACTGCTGAACGGCCCGCCCGACGCCTTCTTCACAACGCTCTCTTAACGCTTTCTCGTTAACCTTTCTTAACGCGTGCCGTTGCAATGTGTGCGGCGACGCGGGGAAGGGCGCATGAGGGTGATCAGGCAATTCCTTAAGGACGAGAGAGCCGCAACCGGCATCGAGTACGGCCTTATTGCCGGGCTTCTGGCCTTGGCCATCGTCGCCGGCGTCGGCAGCGTGGGCGATGCGGTGGAAACCATGTTCGCCGATCAGGACAGCGCGCTGCGACAGGCTTTCGACCGCTGACGCGCTTCTTTCGATGAAGCCTCCGGTTCAGCCCTGCCCTTTGGCTCCCAGTATCTTCGTCAGCGATATGTCGGCCGATCCGGGACGCAACGGCTTCTGCTGCGACGCGTCGGGTGCCCAGCCGGACATCCAGATGAGGGAAAAGGTCGCTCTGATGCGCCCGTCGGGATCGGAAAATCTCTGCGCATAAATGCTTGCCGCCCTTGCCAGGAGATGACGCGTCGCGGGTCGCCGGGAGCGGTCCGAAAGGACGTTGGTCGCACCCATCGCCCGCAGGTCCGCGATCAGGTCGAACATGCTCGCATAGCGGACCGTGAGGTTTTCCATGTCCGTGACGGGCAACGCGAATCCGGCCCTTTGCAACAGCGCCCCGGCGTCGTGCACATCCGCGAAGGGCAGCACGCGGGGGCTGGCGCCGCCGCAAATCTCGACCTCGGCCGCCAGAAGGGCCTCGCGCAGTTCCGCTAGCGTTCCCGCACCGGCCATCACGCCAAGGAAAAGCCCATCCGGCCTCAGGGCGCGGCGAATCTGCGCGAGCATGCCGGGGATGTCGTTCTCGTCCTGAAGGGAGAGCAGGGAGACCGCAAGGTCAACGCTGCCCGGCTCGACCGGGATGACGCCCGGCGGGGCGACGGTTCCGGGCTCTTCGCCCAGGAATGCGCGATCGGCCTCCACGCGGGTCACCTCGTCGGCCTTGCCGGACGCCAGAACCGCGTCGCGTGCGTGGCCTGTCGTGCAGAAGAACGTCGCGGCCCTTGCAAAGCGCCGTCCTACGGTCGCGAGGCGCTCCTCCAGGTCGTCGGCCGCCCGGCGCATGATGAAATCCGCGCCGGGAACTGCGCGCGCCACAGCGCGACGCTTGCGCTCGATCAGCAAAGGCGTGTCGATGATCTGGTGCGGAGGTGTGGTCATGGCGTGATATTCATCTCGTGCGGGGCATCTCTTGCAGGCATTCAGAAGCGTGTCGCGAACCTTCGGATTTGCCCGGAGCGCCTCGCCTCTTTGCTTCCCGCATTCGGGAGATATGCTTTGGCTTCCGCGTTCTGCTACTCTGGCGAGGGGATCGCAAGGGGCGAGGATGGGAAACACTGGAAAGCTGGACGCGGGATGCTGAATGCCGGACGCATGGCGCGGGCCGCGCTGGGCTATGGCGCCGGATTGTTGTTCCCGCCGGTCTGCGCCGGCTGCCGCAGGCACGTTTCGCAGCCGGGCGCTCTGTGCGGCGCGTGCTGGCCACGGCTGAGATTTCTCGAAAGACCATGGTGCGCGGTTTTGGGGACGCCTTTCCAGCAGTATATGGGAGAGGGGTTGCTTTCGGCCGAGGCCATAGCCAATCCGCCGCCTTTCGCGCGCGCCCGCGCGGCCGTCGCCTATAATGGCGTGGCGCGCCGGATGGTCCAGTCCCTGAAATATTCCGACCGCACCGATCTCGCGCCGTGGATGGCGCGCTGGATGATGCGCGCGGGCGCCGAACTCGTCGCGGAGGCGGATGTCGTGGTGCCGGTGCCGCTGCACTGGCGGCGCTTCCTTTCGCGCCGCTTCAACCAGTCGGCCGAGCTTGCGCGTTCCATCGCCGCGCTTTCGGGCAAGTCATTCGAGCCGGCGGCAGTCCGGCGCGTGAAGGTCACGCGCCAGCAGGTCGGGCTCGGCCTTTCCGAACGCCAGGATAATGTCCGCGCGGCCTTCCATGTGGCGCCAGAGCATGACGCGTCGGTACGCGGCCGGCGAATATTGCTCGTCGACGACGTCTATACGACCGGCGCGACCGTATGCTCGGTCGCCAAGGCGTTGAAAAAACAGGGTGCCGCGTCGATCGACGTGCTTACATTCGCGCGCGTCCTGCCGGGCGACGCGGAAGGATATCCGTGAGGCCATGGGGACTTCCGGGCAGGCGAAGCGGGCATTATATAGTCGATATACAATCGACCGGTAACATGCTCACGGAGTGGCCATGGCTGAGGTAACGATCTACACGAGGGCTATGTGCGGCTATTGCGCAGCGGCCAAACGGCTTCTCGACCGCAAGGGCGTGGGCTATGTGGAGCACGATGCGAGCTTTTCTCCCGAGTTGCGGCAGGAGATGATCTCGCGCGCCAACGGACGCAGCACGTTCCCGCAGATTTTCGTAGGCGCCTATCATGTCGGGGGATCGGACGATCTCCATGATCTGGACCGCCAGGGCAAACTTGACGCGCTGCTCGCCAGCGGACAGCCGAGCTAGGGAAATCCGATGGGTATCTTCAAGGCCGCGGCCATCCAGATGCGCTCGGGCGCGGACGTCAGCCGCAACAGCGCGGATTTCGAGAAGCTTGTTCGCGAAGCCGCCGGCATGGGCGCGGATTTCATCCAGACGCCCGAGATGACCGGTGCGATCATAGGCGACAAGGAGGCAAGGGCCGCCGCCTTCAGGCCCGAGGCCGACGACGAGATATTCGCAGCGGCGCGCAGGCTTTCGGCTGAACTCGGCATCTTCCTGCATGTCGGTTCCACGGCGATCCTGAGGGCCGACGGCAAGACCGCCAACCGTGCATTGCTGTTCGGGCCCGATGGCGGCCTCATAGCGCGCTACGACAAGATTCATATGTTCGACGTCGATCTCGACAATGGCGAGAGTTGGCGCGAATCCTCTGCCTACGAGCCCGGCGAGGAGGCTCTGGTGGTCGATATCGGCCTGGCAAGGCTCGGCTTCGCCATCTGCTACGACCTGCGCTTCCCGCAGCTTTTCCGCGCTGAGGCGCTTGCCGGCGCAAACGTCCTGTCGGCTCCCGCCGCCTTTACCCGTCAGACCGGCCTTGCCCACTGGCATGTGCTTCTGCGCGCCCGCGCGATCGAGAACGGGGCGTTCGTGGTCGCCGCCGCCCAGGGCGGCCGGCACGAGGACGGCCGCGAGACCTTCGGTCACTCGCTCATCGTCGATCCGTGGGGACGCGTCCTTGCGGAAGCCGATCATGACGAGCCCGGCGTGATCGTGGCCGAGATCGATACCGAGCAATCGGCCGCCGCGCGCAAGAAGATTCCGAACCTCAAGAACGCACGCGAGTTCCGCACGACCACGCTGTCGGCCGCGCGCGAACCGTTGCGAGGCGCTGCATCGTGATACGCTTTTCCCTTGTCTGCGAGCGCGACCACGCTTTCGAGGGCTGGTTCCGCAACAATGACGACTTCGACACCCAGAAGAAGCGCGGGCTGGTCGGATGCCCGAACTGCGGCTCGGCGCGGGTCGAGAAGGCGCTGATGGCGCCTGCCGTCTCGACGGGGCGCAAGCGCGAGAAGATCGCGCTCGCCATGAACGAGGCGCAGAAGAAGGCGATGGCCGAGATGAAGGCCCTGACCGAGAAAATCCGCGAGAATGCCGACTATGTGGGCGACAAGTTCGCGGAAGAGGCCCGCAAGATCCATTTCGGCGAGACGGAGGCCCGCGGCATCTATGGCGAGGCGACGCTGGACGAGGCAAAGGGCCTTGCCGAGGACGGCGTCGGGTTCATGCCGATCCCGACTTTTCCCGACGATCACAACTGACGCGCGCGGCCGTATCGGGCACCCGCAGATCTGGCAAGCATGAACGCATTCTGGAACTCCGCCATCGGTCTGCTGGTCGTCAGTGGCGCGATGCTCGGGCTTTCGCTGCCCTTCGGCAAGATCGCGACCGGAGCCGGTGTCCCGCCCATCCTATGGGCCTTCGTGATATCGGCCGGTGGGGGCGCGGTCATCCTGGCGGGCCTGCTGGCGCGGGGCCGTCGCGTTGAGCTGACCGCAGGCAAGCTTGGCTATTTCTTCGCCACGGCCGCGATCAGCTATGCCTTGCCGAACATCCTGCTGTTTTCGGTGATGCCACATGTGGGCGCCGGCTATGCCGGCATCATGTACACGCTTTCGCCGATCGTGACCCTGCTGCTGTCGATCCTGTCGGGGGTGAGCAGGCCGGGCCGCCTCGGCGCAATCGGCATCGCCATCGGCTTTGCCGGGGCGCTGATGGTCGCGACGACGCGCGGGCAGGTCGGCGAGCCGGCGGCGCTGTTCTGGGTCGGGCTGGCCCTCACGATCCCCTTGTGCCTTGCCGTGGGCAATATCTACCGGACGGCCTTCTGGCCGAAGGGTGCCTCCTCGGTTGAACTCGCCGCAGGGAGCAACCTCGCGGCCGGCGTCATCCTGCTGGCGGGCACGGCGCTCGTGCCGGGACTGGAGTCGTTTTCCGGGCTTTTGCAGATGCCGGGGCTCGTGCTTGCGCAGATCGCATCGGCGTCGCTGATGTTTGCCGTGTTCTTCAGGCTTCAGGCGGTCGGCGGGCCGGTCTATCTCAGCCAGGTCGGCTATGTGGCGGCAGCGATCGGACTTCTTTCGGGTACGCTTTTCCTGGACGAGACCTACGGCTGGCTAACCTGGTTCGGCGCGCTGATCATCGCCGCCGGCGTCCTCGTGACGACGAAGGCCCAGGCGGCGAAGCGTCAGGCCCCGGTCCTGGTCGCCAGGACCATGTAGTTTATGTCCATGTCCTTCGATCGCTCCCAGCGATCGGCGAGAGGGTTGTAGACGACACCGGTGCGGTCCGAAATCGCCATGCCGGCATCTGAAAGGGCCTTTTCCAGCTCTTCGGGGCGCACCAGCCTGCCATATTGGTGGGTTCCGCGCGGCAGCCACCGCAGCACATATTCCGCGCCGATGATGGCCAGGCCCAGCGCCTTCAGCGTGCGGTTGATCGTGGCGACGAACATGATGCCGCCTGGCTTCACCATCTCGGCGCAGCGAGCGACGAAGAGCGGCACGTCCGCGACATGCTCGACGACCTCCATGTTGAGGATGACGTCGAATCGTTCGCCTGCATCGGCGAGGTCCTCGGCGGAGGCTGCCCGGTAGTCGACGGTCACGCCGGATTCAGCGGCATGCAGGCGCGCCACCTCGATGTTGTTCTCGGCCGGATCGACGCCCACCACCTGCGCGCCGAGCCTTGACATGGGCTCGCACAGCAGCCCGCCGCCGCAGCCGATGTCGAGGAAGCGCAACCCCTCGAACGGCCGCGCGGCATGGGGATCGCGGCCGAAATGCGCCGCGACATGATCGCGGATATAGGACAGGCGGACGGGATTGAACTTATGCAGCGGGCGGAACTTGCCGTTGGGGTTCCACCATTCCGCGGCCATCGCCGAAAAGCGCTCGACTTCGGCCTCGTCGATGGTCGTTCTCTTTGCTTCGGCCATAAGGGATGCTCCTTCGCGACACGAAGTCGGGCGCATGCGCGACAATGTCAAGGCCGGAACGCGGAATATGGTCCGCATCGACGCGGGATGAGGGAGCGTCGTCGAGATTTGTGGCGGCGAGGCCCGCGAAGGTGTAAGATCGGGCCGCTTTGCGGGGAGTGCATCGCTTCGGGAGGAAGCCATGAGCGAAGCGAATGACATGCTTGCGCTGCTGCGCCAATCGGCTGACGGCCGGGTGGTCGATGCCATCGAGCGGCTGATCTTCGACGCACCGGATCATCAGCTTTGCCGCATCAACCCGCTGGCCTTTGCCGCGAAAAACGGCCTCGACGAGGAAGACACGATCGCTGCGTTCCTTCATGCAACGCGCATCGGCCTTTTCGACATCGCCTGGAACGTGCTTTGCCCCGGCTGCGGCGGGGTGCTCGACACCAATGCGACGCTGAAGACCGTCCAGAAGGAGGAGTATGTCTGCTCGCTCTGCGCCAGCGCCTATTCGCCGACACTCGACGAAATGGTCGATGTGACCTTTACCGTGAGCCCTCGCGCGCGCCGCATCGCCGCCCACCGTCCGAACGAGCTTCCGGCCACCGAATATTATCGCCAGATGTACTGGGGCTCCGGCGTCGATATCCCGGAGGAGGGCTATGAGGAGATCATCGACGATTTCATGATCGACCATGTCGAACTCGCCGCCGGCGAGAAGGGCGTGCTGTCGATCCAGTTGCCGCCTGAATTCGTCATAGTCTTCGAACCCGTCACCCATTCGGCGCAGTTCCTTGACGTGAAGGGCGACCCGACCCGCGAGCGTCAAGCCCTTTCCCTGGCCTTCGATCGCGAGCACACCCACAACCAGACGCTGGAAATGCGGCCCGGCCCGCTGCGCATCGCGCTCGAGAACCGAACGGAGACCCGCATCCTGCCGACGGTGTTCATCGCCGGCCATACACTGCACGAGTTGCTCGGGCGCCGGCGTCCGTTCCTGACCGCCAAGCGGCTGCTCTCCAATCAGACCTTCCGCGATCTCTACCGCACCGACACGCTAGACGTGGACCAGCGCCTCAAGATCACCAGCCTGACCTTCCTGTTCACCGACCTGCGCGGCTCGACAGAGCTCTACGAACGGGTCGGCGACCTCGTCGCCTTCGATCTCGTCAGGGCGCATTTCCACGTGCTGCACGAGATCGTGGCTTCGGAAGCCGGCGCCGTGGTGAAGACCATAGGCGACGCGGTGATGGCCACTTTCCCCACGCCCGACCGGGCCGTGGCCGCCGCGCTTCGCATGCGCGACGCGATGCGCGAGCTGAACGCCCGCAACGGCCGGGAGGACCTGCTGCTCAAGATCGGCGTGCATGAGGGCCCCTGCATCGCCGTCACGCTAAACGAACGGCAGGATTATTTCGGCCAGACGGTCAACATCGCGTCCCGCGTCCAGGGGCTCGCCAACTCGCGGTCGATCTTCGCCACCCGCGCCGTGGTGGACGACAACAGGACCAGCGACCTGCTCAGGAGCAAGGCGCTCACTCCTCAATCGCAGAATGTCGCGCTTCGCGGAATCGAGCGGGAAGTGCTGGTCTACGCCATCCCCTAGATTTGCCATTCCTGCATTTGAGGAGCCCGGCCGTCGCGCTCTGCCCTTGCTAGGATCATGCCTATTGGATATGGAGGCCGCGGCAAGCAAGCGGCCGGCTCCGGCCATAACCTTTTCAATCAGTTCCGGGTCTTCGCCCGGCCGAGGCATCGGTTTCCATGGCGCGCATAGTGATGAAGTTCGGCGGAACGTCGGTGGCCGATATCGGCCGCATCCGCAATGTCGCACGCCATGTCAAACGCGAGGTCGACGCTGGCCATCAGGTCGCGGTCGTGGTCTCCGCCATGGCGGGCAAGACAAACGAGCTCGTCGGCTGGGTCCAGGAAGCCTCGAAGACCGAGGGGACGAGCTTCAACGTCTATGATGCGCGCGAATACGATGCCATCGTCGCCTCGGGCGAGCAGGTGACCTCGGGGCTTCTCGCGCTCGTGCTGCAGTCGATCGGCATTGATGCGCGCTCCTGGCTGGGCTGGCAGATCCCGATACGGACGGACAATGCGCATGGCGCGGCGCGTATTCTCGACATCGATGGCTCGGATCTCATTGAGCGCTTCGGCAAAGGGCAGGTGGCCGTGATCGCCGGTTTCCAGGGGCTCGGTCCCGACAACCGTGTCGCAACGCTCGGGCGCGGCGGCTCGGATACGAGCGCGGTCGCCATCGCCGCGGCGGTCAAGGCGGATCGCTGCGACATCTATACGGACGTCGATGGTGTCTATACCACCGACCCGCGCATCGAGCCCAAGGCGCGCCGGCTGGCCCGGATTTCCTTCGAGGAAATGCTTGAAATGGCTTCGCTCGGGGCCAAGGTTCTTCAGGTGCGCTCCGTCGAGCTCGCCATGGTGCACAAGGTCCGCACGTTCGTGCGCTCCTCCTTCGAAGACCCGGATGCGCCGGGAATGGGCGATTTCGTCAATCCGCCCGGAACGCTCATTTGCGATGAGGATGAAATCGTGGAACAGCAGGTCGTCACCGGTATCGCCTACGCCAAGGATGAAGCGCAGATATCGTTGAGGCGCGTGGCCGACCGGCCGGGCGTCGCCGGCGGCATCTTCGGGCCCCTGGCCGAAGCCAACATCAATGTCGACATGATCGTCCAGAACATCTCCGAGGACGGCAAGTCGACGGACATGACCTTCACCGTGCCTTCGGGGGATGTCGTCAAGGCGCTCGCCGTGCTCGAAAAGGTCAAGGAGACGGTCGGTTTCGACGTCATCCAGCACGACGAGGGCATGTCGAAAGTGTCGGTCATCGGCATCGGCATGCGCAGCCATGCTGGCGTCGCTGCGAGCGCGTTCAACGCCTTGGCCGAAAAATCCATCAACATCCGGGCTATCACCACGTCCGAGATCAAAATCTCGATCCTGATCGACGGTCCGTACACCGAACTTGCCGTACGGACTTTGCATTCCGTCTACGGTCTGGATAAGCAGTAGGAATCGCCGGTATCCTGTCCGGCGATGGCGGGCTCCCCGCCTTGACGTGATTTGGCGATGCTCTCGCCCGCAGCCTATGGAGAGCCGCTTTATGCGTGACATGGCCGCAGGCCCACGCGTTCTGTTGAAACGGCTCCGCGAACTCATGGCGGAGAAGCTCGAGCCGCAGGCGCGACTCGACCGGATCGTGCATGACATAGCGCAGAACATGGTGGCCGAGGTCTGCTCGCTCTATGTCCTGCGCGCCGATTCGGTGCTGGAGCTCTACGCGACCGAAGGCCTTAATCCGGGCTCGGTCCACCTTGCGCAACTGAGGCTCGGCCAGGGTCTCGTGGGCACGATCGCCGCCTCCGCGCGCACCCTCAATCTGTCGGACGCGCAGAAGCATCCGGCCTTCGCCTATCTCCCCGAGACGGGTGAGGAGGTCTACAACTCGTTCCTCGGCGTGCCGGTCCTGAGGGCCGGTCGAACGCTGGGCGTGCTGGTCGTGCAGAACCGCACCCATCGGCAATATCGCGACGACGAGGTCGAGGCGCTGGAAACGGCGGCGATGGTTATCGCCGAACTGATCGCAGCTGGCGAGCTGGCGCGGCTGACCCGCCCCGGGCTCGACCTCGACCTGCGCCGCTCGGCGAGCTTCACGGGCGCTTCGTTCAACGAAGGCATCGGCCTTGGCCATGTCGTCCTGCACGAACCGCGCATCGTCGTGACCAATCTCTTCAACGAGGACAGCGACGAGGAGATGGGCCGGCTTGAGCAGGCGCTCGGCTCGCTCAGGCTTTCCATCGACGACATGCTGTCGCGGCGCGAGGTCGCGTTCGAGGGCGAGCACCGTGCGGTTCTGGAAGCCTATCGCATGTTCGCCAACGATCAGGGCTGGGTGCGCCGGCTTGAAGAGGCGGTACGCAACGGACTGACCGCCGAGGCGGCGGTCGAGAAGGTGCAGAGCGACATGCGCGCGCGCATGATGCACATGACCGACCCGTATCTGCGCGAACGGATGAGCGATTTCGACGATCTCGCCAATCGTCTTCTGCGCATGCTGATGGGGCGCAGCCAGGACACCCTGTCCACCGCGCTGCCCAAGGATTCGATCATCGTCGCCCGCTCGATGGGGGCCGCCGAGCTTCTTGACTACCCGCGCGAAAAGCTTCGCGGCCTCGTGCTCGAGGAAGGCGCGATCACCAGCCATGTGGTGATCGTCGCGCGTGCCATGGGCATTCCCGTCGCCGGGCAGGTCAAGGGCGCCGTCTCCATGGCGGAAAACGGCGATGCCATCATCGTCGACGGCGACGAAGGCACCATCCACCTGCGCCCCCAGCCCGACCTGGAGGCCGCGTTCGCCGAGAAGGTGCGCTTCCGCGCCCGTCGGCAGGAGCTTTACCGCGAGCTTCGCAAGAAGCCGTCCGAAAGCAGGGACGGGATCAAGGTCGACCTGATGATGAATGCAGGCCTTGCCGTGGACCTGCCGCAGCTTGCCGAATCGGGGGCCGCCGGCATCGGGCTCTTCCGGACGGAATTGCAGTTCATGGTCGCGTCGGCCTTCCCGCGTGTCGAGACGCAGGAAGGGCTCTACCGCGACGTGCTCGACGCCGCGCGCGACAAGCCGGTGACATTCCGCACCATCGACATAGGCGGGGACAAGATTCTGCCCTATTTCAAGAATGTCGCGCATGAGGAGAACCCTGCGCTCGGCTGGCGCGCCATCCGCCTGACGCTGGACCGTCCCGGCCTGCTGCGGACGCAGATCAGGGCCCTGCTGAAGGCAGCCGGCGGCCGCGAGCTTCGCCTTATGCTGCCGATGGTCACCGTGCTTTCCGAGATAGCGCAGGCGCGCGAGATCATCGACAAGGAAGTGCGCCACCTGTCGCGCTTCGCGCATCATCTGCCGACCAGCCTCAAGCTCGGCGCGATGCTGGAGGTGCCGTCTCTGCTGTGGCAGCTCGACGAGCTGATGAAGGCGGTGGACTTCGTATCGGTCGGGTCCAACGATCTTTTCCAGTTCATCATGGCCGCCGACCGCGGCAACACCCAGCTGGCGGATCGCTTCGATCCGCTGTCGACGCCATTCCTGCGGGCGCTCAAGCAGATCGCCGATGCCGGCGCGCGCAACCATACGCCCGTCACGCTGTGCGGCGAACTCGCGGGAAAGCCGATCTCGGCCATGGCGCTGATCGGCCTCGGCTATCGGTCGATTTCGATGTCGCCGGCCTCGATCGGCCCCGTCAAGGCGATGCTTGCCGAGCTTCCTGTCGGCGAACTGACCAGCTTCTTCGAGGAGAATCTGGTGGGCGACGCGGCAAACCTGCCGATGCGCGCCCTGCTGCACGCCTTCGCGGACGATCGCGGAATCCCGGTTTAGAAAGCAATCGCCGTCATGATCAGCCTGCCCCGTGACCGGATGGACCAGCTCGTGAAGCGTTTCGACATGATCGAGGCGCAGATGGCGGCCGGCCCCGATCCGGAGGCCTATGTCAAGCTCGCCTCGGAATATTCGGAACTCCAGGACATCGCCACGCGGATACGCGAGTTGCTGAAGGTCGAGGCTGAGCGCGTCGATCTTCAGGCGATGGCGCAGGACAAGGACAGCGATGCGGAGATGCGCGCGCTGGCCGAAGCCGATCTGCCGGGCGTGGAGGAGCGGATCGAGCATCTGCGGCAGGATATACAGATACTGCTTCTGCCCAAGGACGCCGCCGACCAGAAGAACGCGATCCTCGAAATCCGCGCCGGCACGGGCGGCGACGAGGCGTCGCTCTTCGCTGGCGATCTCTTCCGCATGTATGAGCGCTATGCGGCCGAGCGCGGCTGGCGCGTCGAGGTCGTGTCCGCGAGCGAGGGCGATGCCGGCGGCTACAAGGAAATCATCGCGAGCGTTTCCGGCAAGGGCGTTTTCGCCAGGCTGAAATTCGAATCAGGCGTGCATCGAGTGCAGCGTGTGCCGGCGACCGAAGCCAGCGGGCGCATCCATACGTCGGCGGCGACGGTGGCCGTCCTGCCCGAAGCCGAGGAAGTCGATATAGAGATCAGGCCGGAGGATATCCGCATCGACACGATGCGCGCTTCCGGCTCGGGCGGTCAGCACGTCAACACAACCGATTCGGCCGTGCGCATCACGCATCTGCCGACCGGCATCATGGTGGTGCAGGCCGAGAAGTCGCAGCACCAGAACCGCGCGCGTGCCATGCAGATCCTGCGCGCCAAGCTCTACGACATGGAGCGCAGCAAGGCCGACGAGGAACGCTCCGAATCACGCAAGTCGCAGGTCGGATCCGGCGACCGGTCGGAGCGTATCCGGACCTATAATTTCCCGCAGGGCAGGCTTACCGACCACCGGATCAACCTTACCCTCTACAAGCTAGACCGTGTGATCGAGGGCGATCTCGACGAGATAATCGACGCGCTGATCGCCGACCACCAGTCCAAGCTGCTCGCCAATGCGGGCGATGGCTGAGGCCGGGGCTACGCTGGCGGCGCTGCTGGCCTCTGCCAAAGGCGCCATGGCCGAATCAGGCATCGAGGATGCTGCGCTCGATGCGCGGGTGATCGTGGAGCATTTTTCGCAAACGACCCGCGCGGACGCAATCGCAAGGCCGGACTTGGCCGTCGACGCCGGGGTTGTCCGGTCGATCCACGAGGCGGTTGCGCGCCGGATCGCCGGCGAGCCCGTCTATCGAATCCTCGGGTTTCGCGAATTCTACGGGATGAAGCTTCTTCTTTCGGCTGAGACGCTGGAGCCGAGGCCGGACACCGAGACGCTGGTCGATGCGGTCCTGCCTCATCTGCGCCAACTTGCCGCAAGTGGGCAGGAATGCCGTATCCTCGATCTCGGCACGGGAACCGGTGCCATCGCGTTGGCGCTGCTCGGCGAGATTCCTGTGGCCAGCGCCATCGGCGTCGACGTGTCGGCGGATGCGCTCGCCACGGCCGCCCGCAATGCCTTGGAAAACGGCCTTTCGGACCGATTCGAGGCCGTCAGATCAGACTGGTTCGAGAAAATTTCCGGACGATTCCAGGCAATCGTCTCGAATCCTCCCTATATATCGTCCACAGAGCTGGAAACCTTGCAGCGCGAGGTTCTTGGGCATGATCCGCTCAAGGCGCTGCATGGCGGCGAAGACGGGCTCGAAGCGTACAGGGCGATAGCCGGACAGGCCGGCGACCATCTTGCTCCCGGCGGTGTCGTCGGCCTTGAGATCGGACACACGCAGAAAGCCGACGTCGTGGCCTTGTTCGAGGCGGCAGGTTTTACGCTGGCCGAAGCGCGAAAAGACCTCGCCGGACGCGATCGGGCGCTTGTTTTCAGTCGTGGATGACATGGAATGCGGCGCACAAAAACTTCTTGGCAAGCATCGCGAATGTCGCTAGGGTTTTGACAACCGGATGAGACGAAGCAGGCAGGCGCTGTTTACCACCGGGTTTTCCCAAGGAATTCGGGTCTTCCCTAGGAATGTCTGCCTTCTTGCGAAAACGATGTGCTTCGTGTGGGGATCGTCCGGCGGTTAACACGTAACTGGAACGGGAAACGTGACGCCGACGCAAACGCGGGCGAGCACCGTCAGGACAACATGGAACGGCAGGCAATACGTGTGCCCCGTGTCCTTTGCTATTTAAAACCAAGAGAGTCTAATGAGGCCACAACAGCAGAACAGGCGCATGCGCGGCCGTAACGGTGGCGGCAACAACAACAACAGCAACCGCAAGGGGCCCAACCCCCTGACGCGCAACTACGAAAGCAACGGCCCGGACGTGAAGATCCGTGGGTCTGCTCAGCAGATTGCCGAAAAATATGCCCAGCTCGCCCGCGACGCCCAGAGTTCCGGCGACCGCGTCATGGCCGAGAACTATCTGCAGCACGCAGAGCACTACAATCGTATCATTGCCGCCGCACAGGCGCAGATGCCGATCCAGAACGTGCAGAATCAGCGCGATGCCTCCGACGAGGACATGGACGACGAGCGCGACGAGTTCGATGTCGGCGGGAATGTCTCTGCCACGGGTTTCGCCCAGCAGGGCGGCTATCAGGAGAACGGCCAGGCAGCCGGCGATCGCAGCAACGGCGAGCAAGCCGACGCGCAGCAGGCCATGACCGTATCGGAAGCGGGTTCCGGCCCGCAGCCCGTGATCGAGGGCGTTCCTGCCGAGATCGCGCTCAACCCGGAAGCGGCCGGTGATTCGTCGCCGTCGCGTTCCGCCGGCGCGGCTTCGTCCGAAGGCCGCCGCAGCAGGCGCCCCCGGCGCGGCG
>WPCJ01105001.1_pt1 | contig 45389 bp, 43 predicted proteins | sample 5399831 | NCBI WGS metagenome assembly WPCJ01 (sample SAMN12869470, study PRJNA574797) | sludge metagenome | isolation source: wastewater treatment of pH10 | place: China:Beijing | collected 2019-05-20
ATCTTTTAGCACTTGTTCTGCGGGCGCTTTGCCCAGTTCGGATTTCTGCTTCATCTTCGCTCCTGACGGCTACGATGAACCAGAAATCCTCCTTTCGTGAAGTCCCTCATTTGGTCTCAGAGGCGATGACGCCGAACAATCACGGGACAATCGGCCGAAAGAGCGAGAAAAATTATGGTGCTCCTCGGTCAGGATCGACGCATAGGTTTCCGCAACGAAGCCCAACATCTCCCTGAAATGATCGAGGTAGTAATAGACTGGTAGCGATGGAAGGCTCATCAGGCGCGGCCAAGGTAAGTCGCGAAAGCGCTAAGCGCAGCCGGATCATTCAAGTCAGATATTATCGACGACGCACGTCACGTTCCCTTTTTGTTCATATTGCAGGAAATGTCAAGGCAGCGAGTTTATCGGAAGTTCCTTGGCTTGAGCCGCAGGCTGTCGATGTGCAGATCCGGAATGTAGATGTCGCGCGTGCGAAGCCCCTTCGGCGGGAGGCCGCGCGTGTCGGGCGATCCGCCGCGGTGGAATTCATCGCCGCGGCCATGGGGAAGCGGGAACTGTTCGTCGCGCTCGCTGACGCCCGCAATATCCGCCGACATGTCGGTCAACTGCCGCGCCACCAAGTGGACAACCTCCCCCTCCCGCTGGATACGTCCTTGAACTGCGATCATCGATGCCCCCAGGATGATCCGACGCTGGCGCTCATATAGCGAGGGCCAGATCACAAGATTGGCCACGCCGCTTTCATCTTCGATGGTGATGAACATGACGCCTTTCGCCGAGCCTGGCTTCTGCCGGACGAGGACGATCCCGGCCGTTGTCAGCCACTTGCCGTCGCGAGCCGACATCGCATCGGCGCAGGTGCCGATGCGCTTGGTGGTGAGTTCGTCGCGCAAGAATGCGACCGGATGGGCTCGCAAGGTGAGTCCGACATGCCGATAATCCTCTACGACCTCACTTCCCGCAGTCATGGATCGCAGCGTAACCTCGGGCTCGATGACCTCGGCGATCGTACGACGTTCCCGTTCGGCAGCTGCAGCGAAGAGCTCCAGCGGTTCGTCACGAAGCGCCTTGATCGCCCAAAGTGCGTCACGTCTGGCAAGCCCAAAACTCTCCCGCATGCCGTCCGCTTCCGCGATCTCGACCAGAGACGAGATAGGCACGCCGGTTCGGCGCCAAAGATCATCAATGGACGTGAACGGTTCGTCCGCCCGAGCGGTGACGATGCTCGCGGCAGCATTGTTGGCCAGACGGCGAACCATCCTAAGACCAAGGCGGACGGCAAAGTTATCGTCATCGACTGCCTCCAGGGTGCAGTCCCATCGAGATGCGTTGATGCAGACAGGACGGATTTCGACACCATGCTCGCGGGCGTCCCGCACGATCTGCGCCGGCGCGTAAAATCCCATCGGTTGCGCATTCAGCAGCGAAGCGCAGAACACGTCGGGATGGTGGCATTTCATCCAAGACGATGCATAGGCAATCAGCGCAAAGGAAGCCGCGTGGCTTTCCGGAAAGCCGTAAGATCCGAAGCCTTCGAGTTGCCCAAACGTGCGCTCGGCGAATTCCTGATCGTAACCACGGGCCACCATGCCGTCGATCAGCTTTGTCTTGAACTTGGAGACGCCACCGGTGAATTTGAAGGTCGCCATGGCACGTCGCAATTGATCGGCTTCCCCGGGCGTGAAGCCAGCGCACTCGATAGCGACCCGCATCGCCTGCTCTTGGAACAATGGAACGCCAAGCGTCTTGCCGAGCACTTTCTCAAGTTCGGGCTTTGGATAGACCACCTCCTCCTTACCTTCGCGACGGCGAAGGTAAGGGTGGACCATGTCGCCCTGGATCGGCCCAGGCCGGACGATGGCGACTTCGATGACGAGATCGTAGAAGGTCCTCGGCTTCATCCGCGGCAACATCGACATCTGAGCGCGGCTCTCGATCTGGAACGTGCCGAGCGTGTCAGCCTTCCGGATCATCGCGTAGGTTCGAGGATCTTCCGGCGGGATCGTCGCAAGGTCGAGCTCAATGCCCTTCTCGTCCTTCAGAAATTCAAAAGACCGCTTCATGCAGGTCAGCATGCCAAGCGCCAGACAATCGACTTTCATGAACTTGAGGGAGTCGATGTCGTCCTTATCCCACTCGATAACCTGCCGATCGGCCATGGCAGCCGGCTCAATCGGTACGAGTTCGTCCAAGCGATCGTGGGTCAGAACAAAACCACCGGGATGCTGAGACAGGTGCCGTGGCGTCCCTATGAGTTCGCGTGCGAGGTCAAGGGCGAGACGCAAGCGCCGATCCGCCAGATTGAGGTTGAGCTCCTCTGCGTGTTTCGGCTCGACACCTTCCTCCGACCAACCCCAAACCTGCGACGACAGCATCTTGATGAGGTCTTCGGTCAACCCCAGCGCCTTGCCGACATCACGCAGCGCGCCTTTCGCCCGATAGCGAATGACGGTCGAACACAGCGCTGCGTGGTTACGTCCATAGGTCTCGAAAACCCACTGCATGACGATCTCGCGGCGTTCGTGCTCGAAATCGACATCGATATCTGGCGGCTCCCGGCGCTCTTCTGACACAAAGCGCTCGAACAAGAGATCGTTGCGGCCGGGATCAATCGAGGTGATGCCCAATACGAAGCAGACGGCAGAATTGGCAGCCGAGCCGCGCCCCTGGCACAGAATGTCCCGACTTCGCGCAAAACGAACGATCGAATTCACCGTCAGAAAGTATGGCGCGTATTCCAACCGTTCGATCAAGCGGAGCTCATGTTCGAGCTTTCCAATCACCTCGTCAGGCAGCCCCTCCGGGTACCGGCCCGCGGCGCCCTCCCAGGTCAGCTTCTCCAACGCCTGCTGCGGAGTTAGCCCCGGCATCGTGCGCTCTTCTGGATACTGATAGGCAAGCTCATCCATACTGAACAGGCAGCGGCCAGCGATCTCGACTGAACGTGCTACCGCTTCGGGATATCGCGTGAATAGGCGAGCCATCTCCTGTGGCGGCTTCAGATAGCGGTCGGCATGTCGCTCACGGCGAAATCCCGCCTCATCGATGGTTACGCTGTGCCGGATGCACGTAACCACATCCTGCAAAATCCGCCGTGTTGGATCGTGGAACAGAACGTCGTTGGTTACGACCGTAGGGATGCAAAAGCGCTGAGCAAGGGTCGCCAGTTCGTGGATGCGCATCTGATCGTTCGGCCGTCGCCGAAGTGTCAGCGCCATGTAAGCGCGATCGGCGAAGACATCTCGCAACTTACGCAGCCGCGCCATGCAGGCATCGTCAGCATCGTCTGGAATGAGGATGGCAAGCAGTCCGGCGTTCCAATCAACGACGTCACTCCATTGAAGGACACACTTTGCTTTTCCGCCCCGCTTCTTGCCGACGGACAAAAGCCGACAGAGGCGCGAATAGGCGCTTCTGTCCGTCGGGTAGACGAGCATCGACATGCCATCATCGAGGTCGAGGCGACAACCGACGATAAGGCGCACACCGGTCGCCTTGGCGGCTTCGTGGGCACGAACGATGCCAGCGAGACTATTCCGATCCGCGATCCCGACAGCCCCAAAGCCAAGCAGAGCCGCCTGCGCAAATAACTCCTCGGCGGAGCTCGCGCCGCGCAGGAATGAGAAATGCGAGGTGCATTGGAGCTCAGCGTAACCGGTGCTCATGCGAAGACCCCGTGTAGGAACCAGTGATGAGACCCAGTCGCGGCATGCTCGCCGTCGCCAGCGCGGAAGATCCAGAACCGCTCGCCTGCCTCATCCTCGACGCGGAAATAGTCGCGGACAGCAACGAGCTCTGCGTCTCGCTTCCACCATTCGCCAAAAACGCGCTCGGGGCCATCGGCCCGCTTCACCCGCCGACGGACGCCCCGCCACGTAAAACTCACCGGTGGGTGGTCCGGAAGTAGCGCTACCGTCTCAATCTTTTCGGGTGACGACAGCAATCGTGACGGGCGTGGCCAGTCGATCGGCCATTTGGCGTTCGTTGCTGGCGCGGTCGCGGCCACACGTACGAAGGAACGTTCCGGCACATCGCTCTGTGCCGGAGCCATACGATATAGTGATCGCTCGCCCAGCCGGTTGGCGAGGACATCGACGAGATCGGTCACGTCCGCGGCAGACGCTTCAATCAACGACGACACCTTCTGGCTCGCTTCGATAGGCTGCACCAGGGTCGCCGCGAGCCGTAGGATCTCGATGCCGAAACCGGCATCGATCTTCTCGATTTTGTCGCACAGGAGCCGCGTCAGCCGCTGAACCTCTTGTAAAGGCTTAGCGGTGCCCACCCGTGCGACTTGTATGCGATTATCGACAAGGTGGCAGACGAGGTCGGCACGCAAAACGCCAAGTCCCTTCTCTTCAAGACGATCGCAGAGCTCCTTGGCAAGTTTGCCGATATACCGGGCGATCGTATCGGCGGCCCCAATCGGTTCGACGAACGTCCGCCGCACCTCGATCATGTCAGCGGGCCGCAGCGGGTCGATGGGCTCGGCAGAATCTCCGAATGCCTGATCAAGCCGCCGGCCGACGATCGGTCCGAACCGCAATGCCAGCGGTGCGCGCGGCGTTGCGGATAGCTCGGACACCCTATTGAAGCCGAGACGGCGAAGATCGCCAACAATGCCCATGGGAAGACGCAGCGCCGCGATCGGCAACGGACCGACCGATATCCTGGCCGTCCCGCGCGGGACGATCAGCGTCTCGGCGACAGCAAAGCGCGCTAATGCATGAGATGCCCCCCAAGCGTCCGAGATAGCCACCCTGGCCGTAATACCTGCCTGACGGAGGCGCCTGCCAAGGTCAGCGACCATTGCACTCTCGCCGCCGTGGAGATGATCGGCACCGGCTGTATCCATCACGAGGCCGTCCGGCGTATCCACTGCAACTACCGGCGAATAGCGAAGCGCCCACACAGCCAAACGCTCAAGCGCCTTTGCATCCGCGTCCGGATCGGCATGGTGGATGACGAGTTCTGGAACGAGCGCCTGCGCTTTGGTCGCGGGCATCCCGGAACGAAGCCCCAGACACGCAGCCTCGACGTTAACTGCCGTTACAAGCCGCTGCGCACCATGGCGCCCAATCAGGATAATCGGCTTGGAGAGTTCAGGCGCGCCAGCGCGCGTCGCGCGCAGTAAACGATCGATCGGCCAGGTCGGAAGATAGACGGAGACGACCCTCGCCATCGCAAGCATCCACTAAAAAATCCGCGCTTTCACCGGCACGGCATCGGATCAATTCAAGAAGCCATCGGGCCCGGCCAACGCCTGGAACCGGAAGCGGCACGGATGGAAGCGCCGAGACGCGCCAGCGTGTGGCGGATGCGGTGGGCTGCCCGAAGTCGGCAGCCTCCGTCTGACGTCGCCACCGCCTGACCGCGATAGCCATCGTTCCGGAAGCTTCTGCCGCGAGATGGAGACGCCGGGACGCCGTCATCGAAAGTTTGGAGACCTCTGCCACCACGGCCCCGAGGCATCCGTGCCGCGCTCCCTCCTCGAAGCTTGAAAGCAACGACTTCTCGTCCCCTGCCTCCAGGTAAATCACGCGGTCTGGACCGAGACCGGCTTGAGCGAGAGCGGCGGCGAACAAGTCTTGTCGTGTTATGCACCACAGTACCTGCCCCGCGGTTCGAGCGGCGATGCCGGCTGCGAACAGCGCTGCCGCAGCACCATCAACCGCACCGTTTCCACCGCCAGCAACTTCGTGGAGTGCGCCGACCACCAGCCCCCCGCCCGGCAGCTTTTCGTCGATTGCCACATCGCCGAAAGGCAAAACTGTCCGCGCGCGAAGTTGCGGGCTCTCCAGCCGAGCCACTTTCGCACGGAGATCGTCCAAAACCCTGTTTGCGACTCCTTCCACAATCCAGCCCACCCATTGAAATAATGTTCTTGATTTGTTCTAATGCGTTAGATGAGTCAATGCTCTCTCAGCGCCGTCTAGTTGAGTCACGACGGTATGATCAGAAGAACCTTTTGAGATGCTGCGAGGATTCCGCTCGGAGTTTATTTTGATCTAACGTCAGTTCCTCGAACGAGGCCGTTATAGGATCTGCCTCGTCCGCCCCGATAATGAAGTCTTCGCACGGCAAACTGTCGATGACGAACTGGTGAAACAAGATGGAATACAGGTGCCAATACCTCTTTTGAACGCGCTGCGGGATTACAAGGCCAATCACGACCCACTCGCAGCACTCGCCAACACGGTCGCACTCGTCATCGCGGGCAACCAGCCGTTCTATCCATTGTATCTTCATGCCATCGTCGGGAATTCCGCTTGGCCAGCGTGGATTACCCTCATCACGATGCCGATCTTCGCGATTGTCCCCGCGCTCTCCCGGCGCCATTCGCTAATGGGCCGCGCCCTTTTGCCGACGATCGGAACGCTCAACGGGATACTTGCCGTCAAATTGATTGGAACGGACACGGGCGTCGAACTCTTCCTGCTGCCATGCGTCTTGCTGGCAGCGCTTCTGTTCCGCCCCGGCGAGCGACACGTGATGCTTGCTGTCCTAACCCTGCCGTTTGGCGCATACTTTCTGTTGGATCCCGCCGTGTCACCGCCGCTCGCGACTTACAGCGCGGCCGAATATCGATCCATCATCTCAATGCACGGATTTAGCGTAGCCTGTCTGTTCGCATTGATCGGCTACAGCTTTCCATCCGGAAAAGCCGGCTAACCAAATCGAGTTCATCCCGGATGTCAGCGACCGACAGCGAAGATCGACCGATTTTGGCCCAATCTCGCAAGATCATTCATATCGATATGGACGCATTTTACGCGTCGGTCGAGCAACGTGACAATCCCGAGCTCCGCGGCAAGCCCGTGGCGGTCGGCGGCTCACGCGAGCGCGGCGTCGTGGCTGCAGCAAGCTACGAAGCGCGCAAATTCGGTGTCCGGTCGGCAATGCCGTCAATCACCGCCAAGCGTCAGTGCCCGGACCTCATCTTCGTGAAGCCGCGCTTCGAAGTCTACAAGGAGATCAGCCAGCAGATCCGTAGGATCTTCGCCGACCACACACCGATCATCGAGCCGCTTTCGCTGGACGAAGCCTATCTCGATGTGACCGAGAACTTGCAGGACATCCCGCTTGCTCGCGACATCGCTCTCAAGATCCGCGCCGAGATCAAGCAACAGACCGGCCTCAACGCTTCGGCAGGGATTTCTTACAACAAATTTCTTGCCAAGCTCGCTTCGGATCACCGAAAGCCGAACGGCCAGTATGTGATCTCTCCAAACATGGGTCCGGCGTTCGTCGAGAGCCTGCCCGTCGGCAAATTCCACGGCATCGGTCCTGCGACCGCGGCAAAGTTCGACTCGCTTGGCATTCAAACCGGCCTCGACATCCGGAATCAGACCCTCGCTTTTCTCGAAGCGCACTTCGGCAAATCCGGTACTTACTATTACTGGATTTCACGAGGGATCGACGAACGGCCGGTTCGCGCCAATAGGATCCGAAAGTCGGTCGGTGCCGAAAACACATTTTTCGAGGACTTAACTGACTTCGAGGCCATGGACGCCGCGCTAACGCCGTTGATCGATAAAGTCTGGCGACATTGCGAGGCCACCGGCAACCGCGGACGGACGATCACACTGAAGATCAAGTTCTTTGACTTTGAGATCATGTCACGAAGCCGGACGGTCGTGGGGGCCATTGGCAGCCATAACGAGCTTGGTCGCCTCGCTATTCAATTATTGAGAAGCGTCATGCCGCTACCAAAAGCCGTCAGGTTGCTCGGTGTGTCCCTGTCGTCGCTCCAGCAGAGCGGCAACGAAGGACAACAACTCGGATTACCAATCTAGCAGTGGACTGGCTGCGAGCGCTTGAAACAGATCGAGCCATTAGATCTGAATAGACCAGACGCGCCTGTATTCCTCCCGTATCACGTCTAAGAAGGCCAAAACGAAGCAATCGGCCAAGTAGGTAGCCATTAAACGAGGCAGGTGCGCTCAGCATCCGCCTTATCTTAAATAAATGTCCCGTCGTTCCGTTGCTGGCCTGGTCGCAAGACCTTCTCCGCCTCCGCCAACTTTTTCCGTTGGTCAGCTTTCAATTCTCGAACTCCTAAAAGTTCGCCACCTACACTCCGAGCCATTTTCTTTACCGACGACACAGATCGGTTTAGGGCCGCGCTGCAACGAACTGCCGAAGCTCCCTTCGACATAAGATCCTTGAGCTTCCGAACATCGCTGTCCGTCCACGGACGAACCAGCGGCTTCATGCTGACAACTGCTTGCGAACAGCCGAGGCTGAGTTGCCAACCTTATCTACGGCGTGTTGCAGCTCTTCCTTGGTGACGTTGAGTTGCTTCGTCCAATACTTTACCTCGTGAGCTTCGTGCATATTGATCTTGCTACGATCCTGCTGACCTTTTTTGCTTAGATCGTCCATGTCGTCCTCCAGTGCTAGGTGACGCCAGAACGTTGAGAAACCCGCCAAGTTCCCGAGCATAGGCAGCTAGCGCGTTGTTTCGGAACGCTTTTAACTCCTCCGCTTTTTATTGCCGCGCGGAGGACGAATGCCCAGGTTTTACTTTCCCATTATTGATGGCACCCGGCTGGATGATCCGACAGGGATCGAATTTCCTGATGCAGATGCGGCCAAAGAGCATGCACGCCGCATCGCGACTTTCATGCCGACCAACAAACGCCCGAGATGTGCGTGGAACGCGCGATTTAACTTGCGAACACTTTGCGCCCGGATACCTTGCGCCCGCCCGGTTGGCTTATCGAAGCGCCGTCACCAAGGTGCGGGGGGTGGGACATGTGGAATTTTGGCCGTGCGTCTGATGACGAGGCCTTGAAGCTCGTCGTCGCGTACCTGAACATCAGCGAACCAGAGCGCCGGAAAGAAATTTTAGCTCTGGCAGAAGAATACCAAAGAAAGTCTGTGCCGCCTGCAAAGAAGGAGCGGCCTGTGATTTGGCAGGACAATCGGCCTAACGAGAATGCTGCTGCCGGAGATCCTCGACTGCCTTGGCTGCGGCGAGATTGATCGCCTCTGCGGAGCAAGGCCCGCCTTTAACCTGTTCAGCAATCTTGACTGCGATCATTCGACGGAAATCGTGATTATTGAGCTTGGGCGGCAGTGACCGGCACGCCTTGTCGAGTGCCATTTCCATGTCGAAGCGGATGTTTCTGTCGAAGCTTTCAACGATGAGGCTGTCCGGCCCATTCCAGGTGTTTAGAACGTCATTCATCCTCATGGGAACCTCCTGGGTGTGTGCTGCTGAATGCAGCTACACAAGCTTGGTTCCTGGGCCTACCATGGATTTGCTAATTGCATCGCAGCACGCGTTACTCACGCGGACATTTCTCAAGCTCAAAGAGCGGAAACTCAGCGGCGATTCTCCAAGGAGGGGTAAGCGTGCCAGCATGCCGATGCGGCAGGTCTGATTGACGGGGTTAACGACAAGACGGTGCTCAAAGGGGCCATTCAATCCAGGCGTTCGTGATCACTGACGGCATAAGCGACCAAGTCGTGCCGCTGCCGTACCTGACGCCAAACCGGGGAACGTTGCGATGCGAAACCGGTTGGTGGGCCGGCCAGTCAAAAACTCTCGAGACGGCCATAGCCTGCCCCGCCTCGGCGGGGCTTTTTTCTGCGCGCAGGAACAGCGCGAAAAGTTGGCCGGGCGAGTGTATCAACTTTTCGACCGGAGCAGCTCCTATGCTGGCGCCAATATTCGATCCCGATCATATCGACCCTACGCCCGTGACGATCGACGCTCTGCACAAGTGAAAACGCTGGCTGAGAATGCCTGACGGTTGCACGGTCGGGTAACGTGATCGAACGCTAGTTGGCCGGGGCCTTCACCTTCGGCTCACGGCTCCACAGCCTGAGGTCACCAAGCAACACGACGAACGCAGCAACATCTTTCTTGGCGGACAAAGCAACGACGCCTTCATCCAGTGCATCCGCGATACCCGCCTTTTCGAACAATGGCATTGCGGCATCGACATGGGCGATGAATTTGCAATGAGCAAACGCGTCGGCCACAAAATCGCGCGCCGTCGATTCAGCCACAAGGCCCGCAACACCATCGTCTCCCGGCAAAATCGCCACGGCATCGAAGAGAACTGACGGACCGCCGTCGATCATCTCATCGGCCGCGACGAACGTGCCGTCGCTAGCTTCCACACCGGTGACATTCGGTGCCACGATCTCACAAATTCCGCCCGCCTTGGTTACTGCCAATTTCAGAGCATTCAGCAATGTCGCGTCCACGCCATCGGTGACCAGAACGCCCAGCTTTCGCCCCTCGAAGCGCTTGGGGCCATTCGCAACGATACTGAGAGCTGGTGACGGCTCCAAATCTTCTCGCGTAGCCATGGCTGCGTCCGCGGGCTTGGGCAAATTTCGAAGGCCGAGCATGTCGCCAACACTTTTGGCTAGACCGGCGTCAATATTCAGCAGATGCGACACCATGCGTTCGCGGATGACAGGCGTCTTCACTTTGCTCAATTCAAAGGTCAGCGCAGCAGCGATATGCTGCTGCTCGCCTTCCGTCTGGCTTATGAAAAACTGCCGAGCCTGGCTGTAATGGTCTGCGAAGCTCTCGGGACGCAACCGGCGCTTGGGGCCCTCTTCCGCTTCGGCATAGCTTTTGAAGCCCTTCGCCGTAGATTCCCGCGGCCCCACGCCGAATGAATTCGGCTGATAATTAACACGCCCTGCGGGGTTGCGCATGGCCATGTGGCCGTCTTGTTGAAAATGGGCGAAGGGGCACTTCGGTGCGTTGATCGGGATATGCGTGAAATTGGGACTGCCGAGACGCTTCAGCTGGGTGTCGAGATAGGAGAAATTACGGCCCTGCAGCAATGGATCGTTGGAGAAATCGATACCCGGCGGCACGTTCTGCGTCATGAACGCTACCTGCTCCGTCTCCGCAAAGAAATTGTCAGGCATCCTATCGAGAACAAGACGTCCGATCGGAAGTGGCGGCACTAGTTCTTCCGGAATGAGCTTCGTCGGATCGAGGACGTCAAATTCGAACTCGTCAGCGAAGGCCTGATCGAACAACTGAACCTGCAGTTCCCATTCGGGGTAGTTTCCCGACTGTATCGCTGTCCATAGATCACGACGATGAAAGTCGGGATCCGCACCGTTGATCTTGACGGCCTCGTTCCACAAGACCGACTGCAGGCCAAGCTTTGGCTTCCAGTGGAATTTTACAAATGTCGATTCGTCTTTCGCGTTGACCAGTCGGAACGTGTGCACGCCGAAGCCTTCCATGAAGCGGAAGGAGCGCGGGATTGCACGGTCGGACATGGTCCACATAATCATATGCATGCTTTCCGGCGTCAGCGAGATGAAGTCCCAGAAATTGTCATGCGCCGACTGCGCCTGCGGGAACGCACTGTCCGGTTCTTCCTTCACAGCGTGGACGAGATCCGGAAACTTGATCGCGTCCTGAATAAAGAACACCGGAATGTTGTTGCCGACGATGTCCCAGTTGCCCTCCTGCGTATAGAGCTTGACGGCAAAGCCGCGAACGTCGCGTGCCAGATCGAACGATCCCTTGCTGCCCGCCACCGTTGAAAACCTCACAAAGGCCGGCGTGCGCTCCCCGGCGCGCTGAAATAAATCGGCGCGCGTATACTTCGCCAAGGATTTGTAATTCTCGAAAAAGCCATGCGCTGCGTAACCGCGCGCGTGTACAACCCGCTCGGGGATCCGCTCGTGATCGAAATGGAAGATCTTCTCGCGAAAGTGAAAATCTTCAATCAACGTGGGTCCGCGGGGACCTATCTTGAGCGAGTTCTGGTCATCGCAAACAGGTCCCCCCTGCGCGGTTGTGAGCGTCTCGTCGCGAGGCCCTGCGATCTGGTGGAGTTCTCCGCCTTCTCCCCGCGCCAGCTTCTGGTCATGGATCGTGGCGCCCGCATCCGGTCGTTTGGTCGATTTGGCCATGGGTGACGCCTTTTGTCTTGAATGATTCCAGTTGGGCGTTAGAACCGCATCAATGGTGCTCCGTTCCACTGCGCCCTTACAAAGACGTTCTGCTCTTGAAAGCGATGCCGCACCGCACGCTGTATCGATTGTGCCGATAGCGTATCGAGCGCTCCAAGTCGGATCCCCTACCTCGAAGGCTTTGCGCTTTTGTCCGTCGGTGCCGAATATTCGGGGGTCTACGGACTGATGAGCCGCTTTGCGGTTCGCGATGACCGAGTGAGCCGGTCAATTAGAGCGAGCTGAAAACATTGAGGTGTTGGAACTGAACAAGCTCGATGGCCTCGATCGTCCTAAAGATTCACAAAGCTGGCTCACTATGAAGAACAATTTGCGTAAGGACTAATGGCGTGAGTCGATACGTTGAAGAGCGGATCATATTTGCGGAGCGATTTCAGGCCCGCACGTTGGACTTCCGCGGGCAGTTGGCTTTCGCAAGATACGACGAATGCGAATTCGTAAAATGCACCATCCTGCTTGATAGCGAGACCGAAAATCTGGCCTTCACCCACTGCTCTTTCGAAGATTGCAATATCTCGGAGCTCCAGTCCGACGATACCCGAGCTATCCTGGTTTCTGACAACATCTTCAAGCTCCCGATCGAAGCTCGCAATGCCGATCTCGAAAAGCGCCTGACCGCAGCTTTGTCGGCGAAAAGCTAAGACGGCCCTCACGGAGGATCATAAGACGGTTCAAACCTTCGGATTGTAGGTGGTGTTGAAAAAGGCTCGGAAACGTTCCAGATTGCCAGCGCTGTAGCTCGCGGCTAAGGCAGGTCTTCGGCATCCGGATCAAATCAAACTCCGTCCATAATGTCCTGTATCTTCGCAGCAAGGACTTCCATGGCGAAAGGTTTAGTGACCAGCGCCATGTTCGGCGAAAGCTGACCGTTTCCGATGACTGCGTTTTCCGCGAACCCAGTGATGAAGAGCACCTTCAGTTCCGGAAGAATGCTGACCATGGCATCGGCCACCTGCCGCCCGTTCATGCCGCCCGGCAATCCGACATCGGTAATCAGCAGATCGATGGCGGGCTTATTTTCCAACACGCGCAGCGCGCTGGGCCCATCAATCGCTTCGATCACATCGTAGCCGAGTTCCTGTGTCACTTCGACGACCAGCATACGGACCGTGGGCTCATCATCGACCACTAACACGCGCCCGACCGCGGACGGCCTATTCAACGCGCTCAGGATTTTTTCGTCCAGCTCTGCTCCGACCTCGACGACACTGTTCTCGGCGACATGGCGCGGCAGGTAGATGCACATCGTCGTCCCCATGCCGACCTCGGTATAGATCCTGACTTGGCCGCCTGATTGCCTCGCAAAACCATAAATCATCGAAAGGCCTAGACCGGTCCCTTCACCCATGGGTTTCGTTGTGTAAAACGGGTCGAAAGCGTGCGCGGCGACGTCCGCCGTCATGCCCGTGCCTGTATCCGTCACGCAGATAGACACGTATTGGCCCGAACCAAGATCACGCTCGCGCGCTGCTCGCTCGTCCAACCATTTATTGGCCGTCTCGATCGTGATGCGGCCACCTTCCGGCATCGCGTCGCGGGCATTGATGCAAAGATTAATGAGTGCGTTTTCGAGCTGGTTGGGATCGACCAACGTCGTCCATATGCCCGCCTTGCCGACGGTCTCGACTTCGATTTGCGGCCCCACCGTACGACGTATCAGCTCCTCGATGCCGAACATCAGTCGATTGACGTCGGTCGGTTTCGGATCGAGCGTCTGACGCCGTGCGAATGCCAAAAGACGATGGGTGAGAGCAGCTGCGCGCCGTACGGCACCTTGGGCAGCGACCGAGTAGCGCTCGAGTTCGTTCACGCGCCCTTGGGCGACGCGCAGCTGGATCATTTCGAGTGCCCCCGAAATGCCCGTCAGCAGATTATTGAAGTCATGAGCAAGACCGCCCGTGAGCTGTCCGACGGCTTCCATCTTCTGCGACTGTCGCAAAGCTTCCTCTGCGCGGTCGCGCTCGGCCGCGGTCTCTTCGACCTCCTCGGCAAGCCTTTGCCGATCCTGCTGAAGCTGACGCTCCACGGCCTTCCTGGCCGACACGTCCAGCATAGCGCCCACCATCCGGATCGGAGCGCCGCCCTCGTCCCGCAGGACGTAACCACGGTCCAGGACGTCAGCATAAGTCCCGTCAGCTCTGGCGAAGCGGTACTCGTCGCTCCAGTCGGTCCCGTGACCGTCAACGACGGAATGGATACTGACATCGATTCGGCTGCGATCGTCTGGGTGAATATGCTCGATCCACCATTCACCGGTCGGTGCCACCTGCGCGAGATCATGACCATAAACATGCGTCAGGGCGACGTTCCAGGTCACATGGTTCGAACGGAAGTCCCAGTCCCAGACCGCATCATTCGTCGCGCGTCCGGCGAGCCTCAATCGCTCCTCGACTTCGCGGAGCGCGGCTTGCGCGGTTCTATCCGCCGTCACGTCCTGCACGGTGCCGATCAGACGCGTTGGCATATCGCCCTCAAAGACCACACTGCCGCGCGCGTGGATATGGCGCTCGATCCGGTCCTCGATTCCGATCGTTCGATACTCCGTGTCAAAAATGCGCGAACCGTTCGGGTCCAGGGCCGCGCCCACGGCCGCATCAGCTTTGGCACGATCATCGGGATGAAGGCCCGCAAGATAGGCGGTCTCATAGCTTACCGCAGCGCCCGGATGCAGGCCGAACAGCTCGCGGCAGCGGTCGTCCCAGTCGAGGCGACCGGTCTGAGGCCAGAAATCGAATTGTCCAAGCCGCGCAGCGCGCGTCGCCAGTTCAAGCTTTTCGCGACTTGCGGCCAAAGAAGCTCTCGCTTCATAGGCCTGCGTCACATCGGAAGCGGTTCCAAACCACTCAATAATCTCGCCATCCGCGCCTAAAATCGGTACAGCGCGCGACGACGTCCAGCCGATGCTGCCATCGGCTTTTCGAACCCGATGTTCAAGGACGAAAGGCGCCTTTTCGGCGACAGCCTTGGCGATTGCGCTCAGAACTGTCGGTCTTTCGTCCTCCGGGACATGCGTCTCAAGCCAATGAACTGAAGGCTGTTCATTATCGGCCAAGAAACCTCGCCCATCCAGCGGGCGAGATTCACGCCAGTCAGCGCTCATGCGGTAGATCACATCGGACGTCGCGCCGATCAAAGCCCGGAACCGCGCTTCGCTTTCTGAAAGTCTTGTCGCCTCCTGCTCAAGCCGTTTGGCATCGACGAATTTCCGTGTCGTATCCACGGCTATGTCGAGCATGCCGACGATCTCGCCTGCATCGTTGCGCAGTGGGTTGTAGGAGAAACTCCAATAAGTGTTCTCCGGATAACCGTTGCGGGTCATGACCAGATGAAGGTCTTCCATCGCAACGGTCTCTCCAGCGAGCACCCGATCGATCATCGGCTCCAGATCGTCCCAGATCTCCGGCCAGACTTCCTTTATCGGTCTGCCGAGCGCGGACGGATGCCGAGCGCCCAAAAACGGGGCGTAGGCGTCGTTATACAGAAACGTTTGCTCTGGCCCCCACGTGGCGCACATCGCGAAGCGCGATGACAACATCAGATCGACAGCTGTCCGGAGCGAAACGGGCCAAGTGCGTCGGTCCGCGAGCGGTGTCGATGCCCAATTGAAGGCCTCAAAAGCGGCCTTCATTGCGTCAGATGCCTGCGGACTGCCGGAAAAAATAGAACTCATCGGAGACGATTATTTCGTCCCCGACACAAAGTCACGGCCGACCTTCGACACATGCTCTAATCCTGCCCCGCCGTCTCGCGGGCAAATTTCAGACCTTCAATTGCTAACTTGTTGGTGTCCGTCTCTGGGCTCGTAGCGAGGTATGACGTTACAGCTTGACGTAGATCCCTTTCAGCCTCCGGGCTCAGTCTGGCAATCATGCCGTAGGTCACCATCACGCGATCAATCGCTTCTTGCATCGGAAATCCCCCAACAATCTCATCGTAACAGGGATGCGAAAGATTAGTTCCCGCTTCAAACGTTGGCGGCTGCAAAGTCGAAGAGACCGGGTAGTCATCGTGACCCCTACATCGCTTTTTCCACATTCCCGCAGCCTGCGTCCGCTAACGGACTCTTTGAAATGATGGCTGGATGATCTTGTTCTAGTCTTAAGTACATGCTCGACCAAAGCGCAGTGTGATGGCGGGCTATCCGGTGCTGATCAGGTGGCGCTCGCGGCCGGTCGGGTCTCTCGGATGCGATCAGGCACTGGCCACATAGTTCGGTGTTTGCCTAAGGCCCAACGAGCCGACGCCGTGCTGAGCGCCGCAGCTCGTCTCGGCTCATGAGATCGCAAACCGCCGATCTGATTTAGAAACCTTCTCATATACTCGACGTTGCTCACCAGAATGCGTGCCTTTCGGCTCGCCAGATGGAGAGCCAGATGACCCTACGCCCGCCCGTCCGTTTCACCACCAATGTCGAAACTATCACTCCTGACGAGCAGGAAACTGTTCAGGGCTTGATTGATGCCTTCGATGTCATTCTCGACCGCACGTCGAAAGACTATGGCCACGCCGTACGCTCGGTGCATGCCAAAGGGCATGGAATTCTGGTTGGCGAGATGATCGTTGATGACGGTCTAGCTCCGGAATTGGCTCAGGGATTGTTTGCGACTGCCGGGAAGCATCAGGTTTATATGCGCCTCTCGACCAATGCCGGCGACATCCTTCCCGACGACATCAGCCTGCCGCGCGGGCTCGCCCTGAAAGTGCTTGACGTGTCCGGCGAGCGCCTCCCCGACGCCGACGGCACCACCCAGGACTTCGTGATGGTCAACGGGCCGGTCTTTCAGGCACCGACTGCCGACAAGTTTCTCGGCAATCTCAAACTGCTTGCGAGAACCACCGATCGTCTCGAAGGCACCAAGCAGACGTTGTCGGCTTTGCTGCGCAGCGTGAACTCGGCGTTGGGTGCCGTCGGCATCGAGAGCGCCGCGGTCAATTCGCTCGGCGGCGCGCCGAATGTCGATCCGCTTGGCGAAACTTATTACAGCACCACGCCATTTCGCTATGGCGAGCACATCGCCAAGTTTTCCATCGCTCCCGTTTCGCCATCGCTGACCGAACATACCGGCCAGATCATCGACGCGACCGATCGCCCGAACGCCATCCGAGAGACGGTACAACAAGAGATGCGAGCGATTGACGGCGTCTGGGAGTTTCGCGTGCAGCTTTGCCGTGACCTTGACAAGCAGCCTGTCGAGGATCCGACCGTGAAATGGGATGAACAGGATGCGCCCTTCCAGCGTGTCGCGACGATCCATGTGCGGCCGCAGGACAGCTGGAGCCGCGAGATCGTGCAGGCGGTGGATGAAGAGATGCGCTTCAGCGTCTGGACCGGCATCGCCGCGCATCAGCCTCTCGGCAATATCAACCGTGCCCGCCGCGCACCCTATCGCCACTCCGCTGACTATCGCGCGCGTTTCAACGGCTGCCCCTTCCACGAGCCGTCAACCTCGTTCCGCCGCGCAGGCCAGCAGCGCCACCCGACCGACTGAACAGGCGCCCAGCGTCGGTCGCCCGGATTGAAGCAGAGGTAACCCCGATGAAAGACCCGCGCCTCGAAGAAGTCGGCTATGACGGTCCATCCGGCGGCTGGGGCTCGCTGCGCGGCATCGCCAGCGTTTTCGGCAAGGAATGGGCGACGCCTGCCGCGCTGGAAACGCTGGCACGCCAAAACAAGCCCGGCGGCTTCATGTGCGTCTCTTGCGCATGGACCAAGCCGGAACACCCTCACCCCCTCGAATTCTGCGAAAACGGCGCGAAAGCCACGCTGTGGGAGCTGACGTCACGCCGGTGCGATCCGGACTTCTTCGCACAACATACCGTGCAGGATTTGCGTGGCTGGAGCGATTTCGATCTCGAACAGAGCGGACGCCTCACCCATCCCATGCGCTACGACCCCACGATCGACCGATATGTGCCGGTCGGATGGGACGAAGCCTTTACTGCCATAGGCCGCGAGCTCAAGCAGCTCGATCCCAAATCGACGACCTTTTACGCTTCCGGTCGCGCCAGCCTGGAGACTGCCTATCTGTACGCGCTGTTCGCGCGGCTCTACGGTCACAACAATTTACCAGACAGCTCAAACATGTGCCACGAGACCACATCGGTCGGCCTTAAGAAAGTCATCGGCTCGCCTGTAGGCACCTGCATCCTGAAGGATTTCGAAGACTGCGACGCGCTGTTCTTCTTTGGCCAAAACACCGGCTCGAACAGCCCGCGTTTCCTGCATACGCTCAAAGATGCCGTCGAGCGCGGATGTAAGATCGTCACCTTCAATCCGGTGCGCGAGCGAGGATTGATCGAATTCGTCGATCCGCAGAATCCGATCCAAATGACCATCGGCAAGCCGACGAAACTCTCCAGCCTATATTTTCAGGTTCGTCCCGGCGGTGACATCGCCGCCATCATGGGATTGATCAAGCACGTTCTTGCCGCGGATGAACGCGCCAAGGGCACCGGCGAGCGCGTGCTCGATGATGCGTTCATCGCGCAGCACACCCATGGCTTCGACGATTTTCTCAAGCAGGCCCACGAGACCGAATGGGCCGATATCGAGCATGAATCCGGCCTGAGCCGCGACAATCTCGCCGAAGCCGCCAAAATCTATTGCGACGCCAAAAACGTCATCGGGATCTATGGCATGGGGATCACCCAGCATGTCCATGGCGCAGAGACGATCGGCATGCTGGTGAATCTACTGATGCTACGCGGCAATCTCGGGCGACCAGGCGCCGGCATCTCTCCGGTACGCGGCCATTCCAATGTGCAGGGACAGCGCACTGTCGGCATTTCAGAAAAACCCGAACTGGTCCCGCTCGACCATCTCGAACAACGGTTTGCCTTCAAGGCGCCCCGCGACAAGGGTCGCAACACCGTCGAAGCCTGCGAAGGCATTCTCGATGGCACCGTTCAGGCGTTCATCGGGCTTGGTGGCAACTTTCTGCGCGCCATTCCGGAGCGCGGACGGATGGAAGCAGCGTGGCCGAACATGCAGCTGACCGTCCAGATCGCCACCAAGCTCAATCGCAGCCATCTGATCAATGGCGATGCCGCCTATCTCCTACCCTGCCTGGGCCGCTCGGAGATCGACGAACAGGCCGCCGGTCCGCAAACCGTGACCATGGAGGACTCGCTGAGCTGCGTCCACGGCTCGCGCGGCCATCGCGCCCCCGCGAGCGACATGCTGCGCTCCGAACTCTCCATCGTCGCCGGGATAGCCAAAGCGACGCTGGTGGCCAATGACGCCGTCAAATGGGACGACTGGACCGCCGACTACGCCAGAGTGCGCGACCTAATCGAGGACACCTATCCTGATCAGTTCAAGGACTTCAACGCGCGCATGTTTACGCCCGGCGGCTTTTACCGTGGCAACAAGGTGCGCGACCGCATCTGGCAGACCAAAACCGGCAAGGCCGATTTTACCCTGCCGCAGTCGCTGACATCGGTGGGCGTGGCAGACAAACATGGTCGTTTCCGCCTCATCACCATGCGATCCAACGATCAGTTCAACACCACGGTCTACGGTTTGTCGGATCGGCTGCGCGGCATCGAAGGCACGCGCGACGTGCTCCTGATGTGCCCCGACGACATCCTGCGCCATGAGCTGAAATCGGGACAGAAGGTGTCGCTGCTGTCCGACGCCGATGACGGCGTGGAACGGCGTCTGGATGGCCTCGTCGTCACGCCGTTCGATCTGCCGAGCGGCTGCCTGGGAGCCTATTATCCCGAGGCCAATCCTCTCATCCCGCTCTGGTATCACGATCGCATGTCGAAGACGCCGGCTGCGAAAGGCGTGCCGGTTCGCATTTCACCGATGGGGGCCGCAGCCTAGCTGCAGGTAGCCCGCCGGACGGCCCCGCCGCCTTATCCAAATCTTCTTCCATCATGTCAGGGAATTCAGAATGTCCAACCGTGCACAGCAAATTTTCAAACCTGAATTTCGCTTTGGCCTCGGCGGTGTCTCGCTTGGTAACGAGTTCAACAAGCATACCGACAAGGAAGCCGAAGCAACGCTCGGAGCGGCGTGGGACATTGGCGTCCGCTATTTCGATGTCGCACCGTGGTACGGCTTCGGCCTTTCCGAGCGCCGCTTCGGCCATTTCCTGCACAATAAAAATAGAAGTGATTACGTTCTGTCGTCCAAGGTCGGAAAGCTTTTTAAGGCGTCGAAGAACAACAAGCATGCGGAGATCTTCCCACTCTCCGACTCGCCCAATGACGTGGTGTTCGACTACACCGCCGACGGCGTTCGTCGCTCCATCGAGGACAGCCTGCAACGGCTTGGCGTGGACAGCCTCGATATCGCCTTCGTGCACGACATCTCGCCGGATTTCGCGTATTTCCCGAATGGTTGGGAGGAGCAATATGAGATCGCGCGCAAGGGCGCGTTTCCGGCTCTCTCCAGGATGCGCGATGAAGGGATCATCTGGGCCTGGGGCATCGGGGTAAACACGCCGGAGCCGATCCTGAAAGTCATCAGGGACGCCGACCCGGATGTCTGCCTCTGCGCGCGGCAGTATTCGCTGATCGACCATGAGTTCTCCGTTAACGAGCTTTTTCCGGCCGTCCGTGAGGCCAACGTCTCGCTGGTCATTGGCTCGGCGTTGAATGCCGGCTTCATTTCCGGACGCCCGCGATTCAATTACGGGCAGGATAATTTCAAGATCCCGGCCGCCGTCATAGAAAAACGCCAGAAGCTGATGGCCGTCGCTGAGCGTCACGGCGCGGACCTCCGCAGCGCAGCGTTGCAGTTCTCGTCAGCGCCTGATGTCGCCGTTGCTCTGGTTGTGGGCGCGCGCAGCGCGGCACAGATCTCCGAGGACTACAACTCGCTACAAGCCAAGATTCCGACCGAGTTTTGGGACGACCTCAAGCGCGACGGGCTGGTGGCGAAGGATGCTGCTCTTCCTCGACCGCCCTCGTAAACACCTAAGGGCTTGTCCACTTTTTATCACCGCTCCCTCAACGTGCAGCTTCACCATGGAGTGGGTATCGCGTCACTGGAGGGCCGACATACGGTCAGCAAGGTATTTTGCGGTTCGGCTTCCGGTGGTTAAAGCCACCATCTCCGGCGTCCCGGCGAATACGACCTTGCCACCTTCGTCCCCGGCTCCCGGTCCAATATCGATAACCCAGTCACTCGCCGACACGATGTCCATGTCGTGCTCGATCACCACGACGGAGTTGTTGGCCGCCACCAGACCATCGAGCTGGGACAGTAGCCTGACAACATCCGACGGATGGAGGCCCGTCGTGGGCTCATCGAGCACGTAGAGGGTTCCTCCCCGCTGCACCCGTTGCAGCTCGGTCGCGAGCTTGATGCGCTGCGCCTCTCCCCCGGAGAGCTCGGTGGCCGATTGCCCGAGCCGGATATAACCGAGGCCGACCGCCCGGATGACGCCCAGCGATCTCCGCAACGTTTCATCGTCGCCGAAGAAAACGAAGGCATCATCCACCGTCATGGCAAGCACGTCTGCGATCGATTTCTCCCTCAACTTCACTTCGAGTGTCTTGTCGTTGTATCGGGCACCATGGCAGTCAGGACATGGCGAATAGACACTTGGAAGAAACAGCAGCTCGACGCAAACGAAGCCCTCGCCTTCGCATGTCGCACACCGTCCCTTGGCAACGTTGAATGAAAACCGGCCGGCATCATAGCGCCGGGCCTTCGCCTGTTTTGTCGAGGCAAACAGTTTCCGGACATGATCGAACAAGCCGGTATAGGTCGCTAGATTGGATCGAGGCGTGCGGCCTATCGGCTTCTGATCCACAACGACAAGTCGCCGGACGTTTTCCATTCCGGCAACGATCTCACCGCCGGCGGTCTCGATCACTGATTCGAGAGGACCGTTTTCGTGATCCGCATCCTGTGCCGCTCTGTCGTGCCCCAGGTTGTCTGAGATCGTATCGACTAGAAACTGACTGATCAGACTCGACTTTCCCGACCCGGATACGCCGGTGACCGCGGTGAGGACGCCCAGCGGGATATCGACGTCGAGCGCCTGAAGGTTGTTGCGCGTCACGTTCCTTAACTTCAGGTGCCCTGATGGCGAACGCCGCTCGCGCGCGACCAGAGTCTTGGAAGGAAACAGATATTGCCGCGTTTGCGAATCTCGGACGTCAGCGAGCCCTGCAGGTTTGCCGCTATAAAGGACTTGGCCACCATGGACTCCGGCAGCGGGCCCCACATCAACAATCCAGTCGGCATGCCGGATAACGTCAAGCTCGTGCTCGACAACGAACAGTGAGTTTCCTGACTTTTTTAAACGATCGAGAGCCCTCAGCAGCGCTTCGGTATCCGCGGGATGCAGTCCTGCGGAAGGTTCATCGAGAACGTAGACGACTCCGAACAGGTTGGACCTGACCTGCGTCGCAAGCCGGAGACGTTGCAATTCGCCGGGCGAAAGCGTCGGCGTATTGCGATCAAGGGTGAGGTAGCCAAGGCCGAGGTCGAGCAGAACTGCGAGTCGGGCGACCAGGTCTTCGACAATGCGATGGATGACGACAGCCTTCTCCGGATGCGCGGAAAGTCGGGTCGCCTGATCCGTGATAAACGGGCGCAACAGCTTATCGAGCATTTTCAAGGGAAGCTGCGCGATCTCGGCGATATCGTACCCCGCGAATGAGACCGAGAGTGGCTCGGGCTTAAGCCGTTTGCCATGACAGACCGGACAATCGCTGCTGAGGAGAAAGCGGGAGACACGGCGCTTCATCATCGCGCTCTGGGTTGTCGCAAAGGTCTGAAGGACATATTTGCGGGCGCCCGTGAACGTGCCCTGGTAACTCGGTTCTTCCTTCCGCCTGAGTGCCCGCTTGACTTCGGCGGCATCATACCCGGCATAGACAGGAACCGTCGGCTGTTCGTCGGTGAACAGAATCCAGTCCCGCGTCTTTTTCGGCAGCTTGCGCCAAGGCATATCGACGTCATGTCCCAGCGTGACCAGGATGTCGCGCAAGTTTTGCCCCTGCCAGGCGGTCGGCCAGGCTGCCACCGCGCGTTCACGGATCGTCAGATTTGCATCCGGAACCATCGAACGTTCCGTGACATCGTGAGTTCGACCGATGCCGTGGCAGTGCGGGCAGGCTCCTTCCGGCGTGTTCGGCGAAAACGCTTCGGCATACAGCAAAGGTTGACCACGAGGATAATCGCCTGCGCGGGAATAGAGCATCCGGAGAAGATTTGAGAGCGTTGTGACGCTTCCAACCGATGAACGGGTTGTTGGCGCTCCCCGCTGCTGTTGCAGCGCTACGGCGGGCGGCAAACCTTCGATGTCATCGACCTCCGGAACAGACATCTGATTGAACAGCCGCCGGGCGTACGGTGACACCGACTCCAGGTACCGGCGCTGGGCTTCCGCATATAATGTTCCGAACGCAAGCGACGATTTTCCCGATCCCGATACGCCAGTGAAGACCACCAAGGCGTTTCGGGGAATGTCGAGGGATATGTTCTTGAGATTGTGCTCCCGTGCGCCACGGACCCGGACGAACTCACCGGGAGGATTTACCGGCAGATCGGCGGCATCGATCAGATGCTTCAAGTCGGAATCTCACTGTTGTCGCGACGTGGATCTAAAACCCCGCAATTGTGGCCACGTTCCAGGTCGATACCGCTGTGCTGCGCCACTGCGGCCGGGGGTTATCTGGGAAGATAGGCTTGTCGCGTCGAGACGCTTCGGAACCAACGCTTGGGCCGACGATTGAATCCCGGTTCTGTTGCGTCAGTTCCTTTGGAGTTCGCTGATGGCCCCGCGCGCCAATTGGAAGGGCTTTCTTCGCCTTTCACTCGTCACCTGCCCGGTTGCGCTTTACCCGGCAACCTCCGATTCCGAAAAAGTCAGCTTGAACCAGCTCAACCGCAACACCGGTCATCGGATCAAGTATCTTAAGGTCGATGCAGACACCGGCGAGGAAGTAGCCAGCGAGGACATCGTCAGGGGCTACAAAGTCGATACCGACACCTATGTCGAGGTCGAAAAGGAAGAGCTCGAGAATATCGCGCTGGACTCGACGAGGACGATCGAAATCGACGAATTCGTGCCGAAGGACGACATCGACCAGCGCTATGCCATCCGGCCGTATTACCTCGTTCCGGACGGCAAGGTTGGTCACGACGCCTATGCCGTCATTCGCGAAACGATCCGCAGCATGGATATGGTGGCGATCGGACGCCTGGTGCTGACAAGCCGTGAACACATTATCGCATTGGAGCCGCTCAAGAACGGCCTGATGGGCACGCTTCTGCGCTACCCGTATGAAGTCCGAAGCGAGGACGAATATTTCGACGACATTCAGGACGTCAAGGTGACGAAGGACATGCTCGACCTCGCACAGCATATCGTCCAGCAGAAGACCGCCGATTTCGACCCCAGCAAATTTGATGACCGCTATGAATCCGCGCTCGTCGAGCTCATAAATCAGAAGCGAGCAGGAGCTGCGGTCAAACCACATGGCAAACCTCGACCGGGGACCAACGTGGTCGATCTGATGACCGCCCTCAAGCAGAGCTTGAAGGGAAGTTCATCCGAATCCGCCCCCGCAAAGCCCAAGCGGACCGTGAAGCGCGCCGCGGGCCAAAAAGAAATGTTGCTGCCGATCGGCGGGAAAAAGGCGGCCACGCCGAAGAAGGCCGCCGCCAAATCTCCCAGCAAGCGAAAGGCTGGCTAGAAGCCTGCTTGAAAATATCTTGAGGAGCCATCATTTGGAGCGCCAGACCACCGATCGCTTCGATCTGCAACGCTTCGTTGTCGCGCAGCAGCCCGTCTACGCCACTGCCCTCGCTGAACTGAAGGAAGGCGCAAAGCGGAGCCACTGGATCTGGTTCATTTTCCCGCAAGCCGAAGGCCTCGGACATAGCGCGATGGCGCAACGCTATGCGATCAGATCGATGGACGAGGCGGTGGCGTATCTCTCCCACCCATTGCTCGCACTACGGCTTATGGAATCCACAAATGCCGTGCTCAGCGTGACCGGACGGTCCGCGCATCAGATCTTCGGCTCGCCCGACGACGCGAAATTCAGGTCATCCATGACGCTGTTCGATCGTGCACATGGCCGCGGCCCGTACAGAGAAGCCTTGGATCGCTACTATGATGGCGAGGAGGATGCGGCGTCGGTGCGGATCATCGACGGCTGGCAGCGATACTGAGCCGCTGCCTCACGTGACGATAATCCAGGCCGGCGCGTGATCGCTGGCGTCGGCTTTCCCCCGGATTTTGCGATCCACCCCGGCCTTCTCTAGACGATCCGCCATCAGCGGATCCAGGAGCAAATGATCGATGCGTAATCCCGCGTCCCGCTCGAAGCGGCCGCGCCAATACGTCCAGAAGGTGTATGGCGCCTTGTCGGGATGCATCTCCCGAAGCGCATCCGTCCATCCCTTTGCGAGCAGCGCCACGAACAGTCTACGCGCCTCGGGATGAACGAGCGCGTCCTTGTCCCACGACTTCGTCGGGTAGATGTCATCCACCGTCGGAACAACGTTGAAGTCGCCGGCGAGCACAACGGGCGCACCAGTTTTGCGAAGCGTCACCGCATGACGGTTCAACCGTCTCAGCCAGGCGAGCTTATAGTCGAATTTCGGTCCGGGGCGCGGATTTCCATTAGGAGCATAGAGGCAAACAACGATGATCCCGTCGATGACAGCCTCAAGATAGCGGCTCTGCACGTCCTTCACGTCACCGGGCAGCTTTCGGCGGGTAACGACGATCTCCGAACGTCGGGACAGAATTGCGACGCCATTCCAATTCCGCTGTCCGACCCATGCCGCCGAGTAGCCGGCCTTGCGCAGGGCGAGCTCGGGAAAGTCAGCCTGATCCGCCTTAAGCTCCTGCAGGCAGACGATGTCAGGCTTCGACGACTTCAACCAGGCGATCAGGTTCGGAAGGCGCTTGTTGACGTTGTTGATGTTGAACGTCGCGATCTTCATGATTTCGACTTTCGGCGATGTCGCAACCCTGCAAACCACTCAGCGTAAGGGGTGTTTTTGGCCATATGCCGATTCAGGTCTGGAGCTCCGTCGTCCCACCAGACCGGCCCCCGTTCCCCGAGTGAACGCTTCGCGTCGTCCACGGCCTCACGGGCGGCGGCCTCTCCCGTTTTATCACCCCGGCCCCTCGCCTCCTTGACCGCCCGACGGGCTGTCATGAGCTGAGAGACCAGCGCTGTCTTATTCTTCTCGGATATCCGGGGATCCGCGAGACGCCACAGCCGCCCCCGCACCACGAAGTACCGTCCGTCGGGCGTGACGGGATGCTGCATCGTCATGGGGGCACCAAAGGGGGGCGCTGCGGACTACCGCAGCGACCCTATATTGCAAGGTTTAAGCGACCGCTTTCTTGTTCACGCCCTTCCGGAGCGCGATCGTGTTCAGCTTGGTATTCGCGGCCTTTTCCTCGTTCAGATTGGTGGTCAGCAAACGCACCACATCGTCGTGGCCAAGTTCTTCGGCCCATGCGATCAGCGTACCGTACCGCGCGATCTCATAGTGCTCGACGGCCTGCGAATTGGCGACGATCGCGGCATCCAGGACGGCCTTGTCGGCGATCTCGCCGGCGGTCTCGTTGGCCTCCTTGATGATGCCGTCGATAGCAGGACAGTCGGTAGCGCTCGGCTCCTTCCCGAGTTTCTTGAACACCTGCTCCAGGCGGCCGATCTGTTTTTCGGTCTCCTCGAGATGCGCCTTTAAACCGGTGGCGAGATCCCTGTTCGTGGCCTGATCGATCATCTTCGGCAGTGCCTTCGTGATCTGGTTCTCGGCGTAGTAAACGTCCTGCAGACCATGGACGAACATGTCTTCCATTGTCTTGATGTCTTTGCTGAACAGTCCCATTGCATCCTCCTCGGGTTGTTCCGCCAGCCCGGCGGGCGCCCCGGCAACGCATTCCCACGAGCAGCGTTCCCATCCCAAAGGGGGAATGGAACGGGTCGAGCGTTTTGCGGTTGAGCCGCCACGGAGGACCAATGCAATACGTCATCGTTTATTTGAGCACGCTCGCCATACTGCTTCCCCTCGACTTCGCGTTTCTCGGTACCGTGGGCAAAAAGATGTACCAGTCGCACATCGGCGACATGATGCTCGATACGCCTCGATTGCCCGCAGCACTCCTGTTCTACGCGCTTTACTTGGCGGGAATCGTCGTATTCGTGAATGGTCACAGCCCCAGCAACTGGTCGTCCAATCTGGCGTTTGGCGCTCTTCTCGGCCTCTTTTGCTATTCAACGTTTGCGCTGACCAACATGGCGATCCTCAAGCAGTGGCAATGGACCCTTGTGATACCCGACATCGCTTGGGGCATGGTCGTCACAGCCGCGGCCGCAACGCTCGGCGGACTGCTCGCCAGTTTCATCATTTCCCGCACCTGAAGGCGCCCAATGTCCGACGCCTATGACTATTTCCTATCGCACGCGGTCGAAGCAATCCGGACAGCGAGGAATTTGCCTCGTGGCCGCATCCGCGACAAGCAACGGACGGTCGCGCGGATGTACCATCTTCTGGCGAAGGAGGCCGCAGTCGATTGCAACGTCCAGCATCTCGACGACTATCGCGCGCCCCGCTGGACGGAGCGCCAAATCGAAGCGCAATAATCCGACCAGTTGCAATCTGGCCAGCTTGTCCCTCGAAACGCCAGGCGAAGTCATTCCGGCAACCGGGGACTACCGGGCGCACCGCCCCGCGCTTCCCCGATCGAGCGCCGCAACACTCGCGAGAGCAGCTCCACCGAATACGGCTTCTGGATGAGCTCAAACCCTTGATGAGCATTCTCGGCGAGCACGCTGCTATAGCCGCTGGTCAGTACCACCGGGAGCCCGGGATACCGATCGCGAATGATCGTCGCCAGTTCGACCCCGTTCATGCCCGGCATGATGACGTCTGAGAAAACGAGATCGAAGGCGAGTTCATCACTTTCCAGAATTGTGAGCGCTTCGGCCGCTGACGTGACCCATTCCGTCGCATAACCCAGATCCTGCAACAGCTCTGTCGAAAATGTCCCGACCTCTGGATTATCCTCGACGACCAACACGCGGTGTCCGACCCCACGAACAGTATCTCCACTCCCGGCAGAAATCGCAGTTGTGACTGACGACGTATCGGAACGCGGTAGGTAGATCGTAAATGTCGCCCCCTGTCCGGCGATACTGCTCACCAACACGTCTCCGCCTGATTGCTTGGCGAATCCAAAGACCTGGCTCAGGCCGAGACCCGTGCCTTTCCCGACGTCCTTCGTCGTGAAGAACGGCTCGAAAATCGTCTGCAGATGTTGTTCGGGTATCCCCACGCCGTTATCCGCGATCGAAACAGCGACAAAATCGCCAAGCCGCGCTTCCTGCGCGCGCACGGTTGGAATTTCAACGACATGCTCCGCCGAGATGATGAGCCTTCCCTCACCATTCATGGCGTCGCGAGCATTGACGGCAAGGTTGACCATCGCGGTTTCGAACTGGCCGACATCCGCCAGCGCAAACAGGGTCTCCGAGGGCCTCCGAACTTCGATCTGAATTCGTGCCCCCACCAGCGGACGAACGAGGCTTGCGACACTCTCGATCTGGTTAACGACATCGAAAGTCACAGGGGCCAGCGGCTGTCGCCGCGCGAACGCCAGCAATTGCGCGGTGAGACGCGATGCCCGATCAACGGTGTCCGAAATCGCATCGACATATCGGCGGCGGCGCTCATCCGGAAGATCTCGGCGGCGAAGGAAATCCGTCGCTGAGCGAATAATCGTCAGAAGATTATTGAAGTCATGCGCCACGCCGCCTGTCAGTTGTCCAACGGCCTCCATCTTCTGGGCCTGTCGAAGCGCTTCCTCGTTCACACGCCGCTCGGTGGTATCGACGCCTTCTGCGAGCACGGCAGTCACGCGACCGGCCTCGTCGGTCACGGGCCGCAGCTCAAGATCGAGATGCCGCCGGCCAACCGGAAGATTCAGCTCCAGCTCAGTCCGCGACGACGATCCACCGGCAGCCTCGCGAAAGGCCTGTTCAACCATCTTCGCGCCCAGCGGTGTCTCGCGAAACCAGAGCGTGTGCCAGAACGGCTGGCCAACAACGTCAACAAGCCGCGCATTGCCAGCGGCGAGCGCGGTCGCGTTGGCGTAGAGCACCTTGCCATCCAGATCGAGTAACCCCTGATGCTGGTTTGTCGTCTCCAGGATGGCGCGAAGCTGGGACTCCCGGTTACGGAGCTGCCCAGTGCGCTGAGCGACCAGACTTTCCAGCCGATCGTTTATAGCTCGGAGATCAATCTCGGCTTGCTTGGCAGCCGTGATGTCATGCGCAACGCCGATGAAGCCGATGTGTTTGCCGGTGGGATCCCAGCGCGGCTGCGATTCCGACTTGACCCAACGATAATGTCCATCGGCATTTCGGTACCGCGCCTCTAGCACGAACGGCTTCAGCGAGGCCTCGCCTGCAATGCTTTCCTTCACCACTCGCGCGGCGTCATCCGGGTGCAAGATCGCGCGCCAGTCGAACGCCAGCGCTTGCTCGTATGGTACCCCCACAAACTCGACATAAGCTCGGTTTGCAAAGCTTCTTGTTCGATCCAACCGGGTGACCCAGATCGGGACAGGCGCGCTGTCGGCAATCAGCCTGAAGCGCTCTTCGCTCTCCCGCAGCATCTCGCGGGCGACCGCCCGCTCGGTGATGTCAATATGCGCTCCGACCATGCGCACTGCGCGCCCACGCGCATCGCGCTCTATACGGCCCTCAGCGGCTATCCATCGCACCTCGCCATCGCTGGGCCGAATGATCCGGTATTCCGATGAATATCGATCCGCCTGGCTCTCCAGAATGTCGAAAAATTGCCGCTCGGCGCGGTCGCGATCTTCTGGGTGAAGCCGCAATGCCCAGTCGCCGTGGGTTTCATTGACGGCCTCTGGCGGGAGACCGTGGATCGCCAGATATTCCGGAGACCGCCGGTTATGCATGCCGCCGACCAGATCTACAACGACGCCGCCGACCTTTGCGATCCGCTGGGCCTCGGCAAGCTCGGCCTCCCGTTCTTTTAGCCTGCGTTCCGCCGCCGAAATGTCCTCGCCCATCCCACTGCCCTACTCACTCTATAAGAAGAGCCTAGCCCATCGGCACGCGCGCCTCCAGCCGACTGTTCCCGGCCAACGAGGTGACGCGACGATTGGACCACATGCGGCAATGATCGTCTCACGTGAACGGTCGGCTTGAGCTTTTGAGCCGACGATGAGGCACACTCCTCGGGAAGTCTCTCGTCGCTCTGCGCGGCCTCGATGACGCTAGCGATATGTCGGATATCGGACCGAACAACTGGTGCTCAACCGGAGTTTTCCAGTACGGCTCCATGATCCCAGCAAGGCACATTTATCCCCTGATCGCCGCACGCGATGGTGGCGTTAGCCCCTCCTTCGCATAAGCGCTTTAACGCGGTGCCATGAGCTTGCGAAAAGAAAAGCGGTCCGAGCATCGGATGCGACGAAGGACGTTCGCATGGGTGCATCTGTCGTCAGGAAGGGTTTTGCAGCTTCCTGTCTTCGACGTGAGCGCGAATGGTGTTCGCGTAACCACTGGCGACAATTTCATTTCGCCATTGGTGAAGGTCCGCCTCATCCCAACAGAGTCTCCCCGGCCAGCAAAAGTGGTCTGGTGCAAGTGGGGCATGGCGGGAATCGAATTTGTGGAGGACTGAACGTTTCTCGCGGCAAACCGCGTCATTACCCGTCGTCGCGGCATGCAGCAGCCGCTTCAAGCGCCGCACGCGCCAATTCCTCGACCCGATGTGCCGGGAAATTCGTACGCAGCAATGACTGGAAACCACCATCATACTCGTCGAACATGCCGGCCCGGATTGCCTGGGCCGCGGCGACGATTTCCGCCTGAGAGATTTCTCGGATGCTTTCGGACGAAATCTTCGCTGCGGGTTCTGCCGATGCAGAAATCCCAGCCACGGCATCAGCGAGAATATTGCCGAGTTTGACCTGCAAAGATGCCAGGTCAACGAGGCCTTCGACCAGTTCCTTCGCAACGTCGCTCACTGTGTTCTTTCATAGCTGTGTCCCAGCCGAATAGAACCGGCCACGCGCCCAACCGTTCCGGCGTGGACACGCAGCGTTTTATCCTGATGCGAGTCGTGGCGCCTGGACCTATACTGTTACTTCGAACTCTTCCCGACCTTTCCAGCAAGTCACACGCTTGGCCTTGATCCTGATCAGGACCAAACCGGGAGTATCAACTCCCTGCTCGAACCATTTATCCAGATCCGGATTCCAATGCCGCTGAAATGCAGTCTTGTCCCGGATGAGATCCGCCAACCCTTCGACTGCAACATAAATGCCTTCGGAAAAGATTCCCGCTTCCGAAGAGAAGCCAAGACCGACCTTCGGGTCCTGCTCGATGTCGGATATTACTCGGGTCGTTTGGAGCGCGAAGTAATACGACGTACCGTCATAGGCAACATCGCCATTGTTGCTCATCGGGCGGTTGGCGATCTCGCCGCCTTCGGTGTGCGTCGAAAGGATCGCGATGTCGATCCCGGCCATGTCCTTCGCGATGTCCGCAAGCGTCTTCGTCATGTCGATCTCCTTATGAAGGACGAGCAACCGAGTCAGCGGAGTAACGTTCCGCGATCGATCTCCAGTCCGACTGTAACGATATAATCCGTGGTCGTGGCTGATCCGCGACGACGCGGCGTATGGATGGAGGCCGGTGCGTGCTGCGCTTTGCAAGCAGTGCAAGGCGCGGCTAGGCCAGCAGGAATCCAAACAGAAAGGGCAGGCTCATGACGAGCAGAGCCAATGTGAGGACGCCCAGCACCACGCCGTCGCCCTCCTCTAAGCTCGCTGGCGGCGTTGGACCGATCCATTCAAAGATGAAGCGCCACATGTCTTAGCCTGGCGATAAGCCAGCCACCTTTCATATAACCAGCCGACCGCCCGTTGACGGAGGGCAGCTGCTTTAATGCTGCCCATCACCATTGACATTTGAGCCTCAACTTGCGTCCCGCATAGCTTGAGCTTGCAGCACGCGCTCGCACATCGTGATTGCTCGATTTGAGAGGAGCAGACGGCTTCGTACACCTTGGCGGATCATGGTTTCGACAGACCGAGACAGGATATGACTGCAGAGCTCAGCGTGTTCGATTTTTCCTGCACGCTCCAAGTATTCCCAGGCAATCTGTATTGCCTCTTCCATGAGGATCGAGAGATTTACCGGATGCGAGGGCTCGTGTTGCATGGGGGAACAAGCGCCATGTTTAGTTTTCGTTCCTGCTCCGGAACGGTGGCAAAAATGGTGGCGGTATAGCTCTCCTGAATCAGCCAACCGTTCGCGATGCTGCTCCTGCACGCGCGGCAACTCGACGGCGACTACCAAGTCCCATCTTTACCGATCGTGACCGGTTGAACGCGGCGCTCTCGCGCTTTTCGTCAATCTCGGTCGGAGGTGGCTCGTGAAGCTTAGTCCGCGGCGCCGATCAACATCCCGGCTGCGGCAACGTTGCGCAGGTCTGGTAGGAACGTAGCGCAGCGTTCAGCATTCCTCGCTGGGACAACAACAAGAGGAAAACCGATGAAGAAGATTTTTGTACTGTCGGCTATCGCAATGCTTGGCGCAGCGCCGGCACTTGCTCAAAGCGGTGCAAACTCCAGCGCGCCGCAAATGAATTCGACAGGAAGCGGTGTGTATCAGCCAGGCGTCGATGAGCGCGGCACGGCGGTCGATCGCCCATCAGGTACGGTCGGCATGGCGCCAGCTGCCACGGGCTCTCAGCGCGGCGACAATGCAAGTTCGCTCAGTGGCTCTAACGCTGCCTCTGGCACCTACTCTGGCGCAAATGCGCCGACTAACACCGATACCGGACGCACCTCTGGCAGCGGCGGTGGCGCTGGCGGAAACTAAGGCGATGGCCCCGGGAAGCCGGGGCTTTTGCTTTCGACCCACACCATCATCAGGATCAAGCGATGTCTTCAGAGAAAGAAACAGCTGTTGCCGAGCACGAGACGCCGGCAACGGATCGAACGCCTACCCCTGCTAAAGCTCTGTCGATCGGCTTGATCGTGTGGATCCTTGTCGGGGGGCTCGCAGTGCTGGGGGTTTTCTCGTTTTTACAAAGCCGTGGCTGAATGGCTGGATAGTGGGAACTCGGCGTATGCGCGCGCATTCCATTCAAAAGTTAAAGGAGGAACACATGGGATTGGCTGCTTACGACGTGGTCGAGAATGGTTCGGATTGGAGCATCCGCCACGATGAGGCGTTGGAAGGTTCATACGACACAAAAGAGGCGGCGTTCGAAGCGGCCGTAGCGGCGGCGTCCCTCGCAATCAGGCAGGGACACCAGGTCCGCGTAACAGCGCCAAGCAACGAAGCCGGTAACAGGACCGCCCTTGGCGGCGAAGGCAACTAGGTCAGCCATGGGACAAGAGATATTTTACGGGTTGGGTGCGGTCGTTTTGCTGATCGCGCTGATTTACGGCGTATCCCAATATCGCAACCGGAACCGCGCGGCTGTTCGACGCGGCGATGAGGTGGTCGCGGACCGCTATCGACGCGACGAAACATAGTTTGACACTCCGCGTCGCCGTTGGCACCAACTTCGCGCTTCGTTCCCAACGGATTGCAATATTTTTTCATTCGCGTGATTGTACACATGTGTGGCGAAGAAGTGACGGTACTAGGGCTGCGAAGCCCCTAAGGTCTGCCCTTGATTCAACGGGAGACCATCATGAAAAAGTACCTTCTTGCTTCAGCCGCACTCGCGGTTCTGGGCGCCACCTCGGCATCAGCCGCCGATCTTGCCGCCCGGCCATACACTAAAGCTCCGATGGCCGCTCCGGCACTGGTGTACAACTGGACCGGCTTCTATCTCGGCGGTCATGTCGGTGGCGGCTTCCGCGGCAACTCCGACAACCTCGTCGGCGGCGGCAGCGATGGGCGCTTCCTTGGCGGCGGCCAGATCGGTTGGGACACGCAGTTTAACGGCAACTGGGTTTTCGGTCTGGAAGCCAACTACTCGTTCCTCGACACCAGCAGCAGCTTTGCGAACCGTGGCTTGGGGTCGGTAACCGGTCGCTTGGGTTACGCCTGGGGCCCGACCCTGCTTTACGTAAAGGGCGGTTACGGTTGGGCTGACTCCCGCTTCACCAACGGCTTCACCGGTGACGCTGGCCGCAACGGCTACACCGTCGGCGGTGGTCTCGAATATCTGTTCACCCAGAACTGGTCGGGCAAGATCGAGTACCAGTACTACGATTTTGGCACCACGACCTTCCTGACCCCGACCACCGCGATCGTCGGCGCGTTCCGCAATGACGAACACACCATCAAGGCGGGCCTGAACTACCGCTTCAACTGGGGCGCTACCGCGTTCTAAGAAGTACGCTCTGAATGACAAAGGGCCGGCAAAAGCCGGCCCTTTTACTTTTTGCGTCGGCGTATTGGGCGTCGGTTATCTATTTCGTCCCGCCACCTGCCGAGCTGGCAGATCCCTTGGCGGAGCTTGCTGGGCTGTTCTTGCCGCTCATCGAGTTGGCACTATTCGTTCCGCCAGCCTTGCCGCTCATCATTTTCGACGTCGATTTGCGTGGCTTGGCATCCGCCACACTCGCGGTCAGCCCAGATGCGATCGTCGCGACGGCGAGAACCGAGAGAAATTTCTTCATTGTCGGCTTCCTTGTTATGTTGGCGTTGAACCAGGTCTCGCCAGCAAGGTTCCGCCGACCTCACAGAACGGCTTCGATCAGCCCCCGCTTCTGCGCTTCTTGAGCTTCGAGATACCAGTTGCTGGGCGCGTTGCTGATCACCTCGTCGATCGATATTTGCGACCCGCGCACGAGGTTCTCAAATCCCTCATTTTGAATGGCAATCGAGCATTCGATCTCATTCAGCGTAGCCTTGACGCTGGCCAGACAGGTGGTCAGCGGACCGTCGATGGCGAGCGTCTTCGACAATTTGCGTTCGTGGATCATCAGACGGCTACCGCGCGTCACATATCGGTTTTCCCGTGCGAAGAAGCTCATGAAGGTCACGCCCGCAGAATAGATCGCGGCCTTGCCAAGGAAGACAAACCTGCGGTTCGGCGACATCTCCGAATTGAAACGAATATCCTCGCCCATCATGCGCGCGACTTCCGGATCGCCGCCAAGGGTTGATAATTCGACCACGACGAGATCCCGATCCTTGGCCGCATCGAGTTGACCACGGAAGGCTTGATACATCTGGTGATCCACGACGCCCGAGATCAAGACCGCCGGCGAACTGAAGTCCGCCGGCTGCAGCGTTGTGGTGATCATCCTGAAAAATCCATCTTTTAAAAGCCGGCTCGTCGGCCTTGAACGAAGTTTCCGAAATGGAGTTCCACTCCGTTAGAAGCTCTTGCTACTCGAGCGGCCTGTCATCCTCGGTCGGCGGCTCGGCTTTCGGCGTGCAAATGTCGCCGTCGTCTTCAGATTCCTGGCCCATTTCTCTTTCTGACCTCGGCTCAGGCTTCAAATCATCGACGATCAGAGACTGCGTTTTGCGTAGGATCACGTCGGAACCTCCCATTTTTCCGGTGGCGAAACGCTAAAAGGTCAGATGACGTTCCTCCGTCCGCAAAACGATTTTCTACGCTTCTAATTCTTCTGCCGACGCTCCCCCTCAAGTGACCAACTCGCGGAACCTATCCGCCAAAGTTGCCTTGTCGCGTTCAAGGAGGCCATCATGCGCGCCAAACTCGTTGTAGCCCTAACCGCATCAATCATTGCTATGTCAGCGCCAGCCTGGTGTCAGGGCGGCGGCTCTGGAGGCAGTAGCGGCTCCGGCGCTGGAGGAGCAGCCAGCGGTGGCTCAACAGGAAACTCGGGACCGAGTGGCAACGCCGGCGCGTCGGATGCCGCCCCCTCCAAGCCCAGTACGCGCGAAAATGGCTCCAACGACAGGAAAGCTGTGCCTTCGCCATCCGCGACAAGCACTTCGTCGAGTTCGCCGTCATATGGACAGACACCGGCCGGCGCGGCGGCAACCAAGTCGATGGGCAGTACCAGCACCGGCGTTATGATCAATCCAAACGCCGCACCTCCGTCGTCAGATAACGGCAACGCAAGTGTAGCTCCGGCGGGACGGCTCGGAGACAAGACGCCAAGTCGAGACGCACGCTGATGAGCAACGTGTGCGCAGCGCTAAACTAAGCGGGTCAGCGGACGGACCGAAACGCCGAAAATGTTTCGTCTAATCGCGCCGCTTGATCTGGCACACCCTCATGCGCCTCGGCTCTATGCGGCGGTAGCCCCCGCCTCACCTGATTTGGTGAAGCTATTCGATCACATGCGCTAGCAACTATAGCGTGGCTCTGCAGTGGGTCTGGTAGCGGACAGACGCACCACACTGGCCAATGTAGACGAAAGTCCAGATCCGCCATAACAATTATAAGAGTGCACTGTGTCGACGACGAGCCTTGTTCCGTGCCCATCTTGCAGCCAGCGGCGCGACCTCCTTGCAATCAAGCGCGATCCTGAAGGCAGGGGCGAAGTGCGTTCCTTCCGGTGCGGAGCGTGCGACGAGACTATCCGCTATCTGTTCCGAGGTCGGGATGAGCCGATCATTCTCGATCGAAAGTCGTGAGGCGAAGCGGCTAGCGGATTTAGGATGACCTTCATTCCTTTTAGTACAGCCCGGTCAGGAATGCTGCCCTATCAGCGCGATCTCACCCGTGGCGGAGTGACAGCGACGCTGGGCGGGCGAAAGCGAAGAGATCGCCGATCGTAGGCCGCTCGCGCAGTACCGCATGCAAAGCTAGCGTGATCGAGAACCAAAATCAGCTTCTTCACGTATGTCCTCGTTTTCGAACCTTTATGTCAGCCCGCAGAACCTGTGCGGAGCTCGAAGTTTGAAGACCTGCACTCTGCTGCTCACTTCTACAGGCAGATCAATCGTCGTGCTTCTGCTGCGAACGCCATCGTGAAGACAACACATCCGCGACGTGCTGGGGGGCGACGTTAAATCAGCAGACACACAGGGTTTGGTAAAAAACAGCGAAGACACCCTTTATAGCACCCCCGCTATGTCCGCTTTGCGCCAAGAGTGGCCGTAATTGTCCTGCTGATATGTATTGGACGCCCCCTACTCCATGGCGGATGAGACACATATCGTTTAAATGCAATTCGTTGCATCGATCTGTTGTTTGGAATTTTGTGATCTATCCCGTCTCGTCAAATTGAGAAGATCTGCATAAGGCCGCCTTCCCTTTTGTCACAACGAGGGAAGCGTGAACATGTCCTCACGGTTTTATGCGATCGGCGATGTACACGGTCGATCAGATCTTCTTGCCTGCATGATCCAGTTTGTCGAAAACCATGCCAGGATTACTGGCCAAGAACCACGCGTTATCTTTCTCGGCGATATCGTAGACAGAGGACCTGACAGCCGCGGCGCAATTGATATCGTTCTCGATACAATCGACCGCTGGCCCAACAGCAGGTTCATTCTCGGCAATCACGACGAGATGTTCCTGAAATCCGTCACAGATCCGAGCAACACGCGCGTACTTCAGAACTGGTGCTACAACGGAGGAGCGACCACGCTCGCATCATATTTCGGTCCTCATGACGAGTTCTTTCCTGATGAGGTCGCTTCGATCGGACGGGAATTTCCTCGTCACATCGAGTTAATCAAGAATGCCTCGATCATTGAAACAGTCGGGCGGTACGCCTTCGTGCACGCCGGAATTGATCCCAAGACCTCGCTATTTGAGCAAAAGACGAAGAATTGTCTGTGGATCCGAGATGAGTTCCTTGATCATATCGGCCCACTCTCGCACACGATCGTACATGGGCATACGATCATCGAAGGATCGCGCCCCATCGTAACCGAGAACCGGATTTCCCTCGACACGGGCGCCTATCACACAGGAATCCTATCGATGGCCGCTATCGATCCCCACACTGATTCCGTTGAGTTCTTTTCAACAACGCAAGGCGGAGGTGTCAGGGCGATTGAGCCAATGCGCATTCATCGGGAGTTCGAAGACAAATTCCTGAGCGTCGTAGATACAGACTGTATCCCGCAGGTAAGCGATGCTCCCAGTCTCGGCTTCGATTTTCTGCTGACGACGGTCGGCGGCCGTGAAGTACGCGTTAAAGTGAAGAACGGCTGAAGGCAGTCAATCTGACTTCGCCCATACCTTCGGGGGTTGCCTTCAAAGCGAAACAAATCCCACAATTGATGAGGCCTTGAAGCATGGTCGAGGCCCCATCAAGCAGAAGCTTCCTGCTGCATCGTAATACGGAGTTACTGTGGCCAATCACAAGGCCGGGATTTATGGAGATCTGTTATGGGCCTTGGAAGCTGCTCTGTTGATTTCGCCGAGCAAGCGTTGGATTTACTCTGCGGACATCCGATCTCGGCGCCGCCTCCAAGCTTGCCATCACAGCGCTTGCTCACTAACGCCAAGTTGGTCGAATCCTTAGTGGTCGCCGATCAGAGAGCTCAATCCTAGCTAGTTGATACTCGCCTCGATCCCTTCCGGAAGCGCCGAGGTCGCCTCCCGGAAGCTTTGCACGAGCATGATCCGAAATAGCTCAAATTCCTGCGGCTGCGTTAACCATATTTCCGGGGCCGCCAAAAACCTCCCAGAAACCGTCCGGTATTATGGTCCGGAATGTAGTAAGGTCCTACTCATGCTGAAGCACTCGCTGAAGCTCGCAACCTAGACCAAACACCTCGTCCAATACTTCAAAAAGAATCGCTGCAAGCTCTTGGCTTGCTTGCGAGGAAGGATTCGCAGTTCGCGAATCCTTCCGACAGCTCACGTCATCTACTGCGCCGAACCACGATCCTATTTCACGGGAGGATGTCGCATGACCGTAGCTACCCATCACGCTCCGCAGATCGAACATACCGCGCCGAGGATATCATCGATACCGATACCTTCCGCGCCATCGAATGAGACGCTTAACCCAACATCGTGGTGGAGGATAAAAGCGCCTGATCAGTTCAGATCGACCGATGCCCGCACGCTGCGCCGAGTCTTGCGTGGCACAACACTCAGCGGGCAGCCGGACTGGCGTTTCGCCATCAACGGGCGTGTGACCACCGCAATAAGAATTGCGATCGACACTCTGAAAATCCGAGGAATGATTCACCCGGACGTCGATCTCGTCATTTCCGCCCTCTTGGCCTCCGCCATCGACGGCGATGTCACCGCGGGAATACTCATCTCATCCGCGCTTCGCCGGCGAGCACGTATCACCCCTCGCTGCCGACTACTTGCCGACCTCTGGTTGGTCACCGACTACAACTTTGCCGCGGATTGACACATGGCGATTCAAACATCCTTCGGAAACTTTGAAAGCCTGCAGAAATACGTCGAGAACCTGATGAATGATCTTAGTTCAATACGGACGAATGGGGCGCCGAGCTCCGATCAGCTGAAGGGAGCCCCCTATCTGGAGCAATGGTACCTTAGCTCGCGGCAAGCAACATGCCTGGAGGGATTGGCCATAGGACACCCAATACTCGGTGATTTCGTGTCGGTGCGGACCAGCGAGTTGATCATATTCGACCCGACTGAAGGCTGGGCACGTACTCGATCGCGGTATTACCGGCTCGGATCGCAGCTTCCGACCCGGGCCGCCCAGGCATTCTCCTGAGCGGGCGCAGCGGACGCCCTAAACAGGCGTCGGCCCGAACGAACGCGTGACGCATCTCTTCCCACCCAATGATGACATAAGACACTCGGCGGTCACCCGACCGCCGAGAACTCAGTGAATGCTGTGCTTTCTCTCATTTGTTCAATTGGTCGAGCTGCTGGCAAGGTTCTTCATGTCGTCGCCAAACACCCCTGTTTCTACTGACCCAGTCGTCACGGTAACAGCTCCACAATCGGACGAGCTGGCGCGACAGTTCCTGAAGCTCATTTCAAGGATCGTGCAACAGTCATCACCCAAGGATAGCGACGACGACGAAGACGAAGAGTTCCTGCTTCCGAAGGACACCTTGCGTCCGGACATCGGTGCCGCAGCGATCCTTTTGGCACGCGGCATCGAAGCCGCGCCCGATCTGATGTGTCAGTGGATCATCGCCAGTCCCTTGGTGGTCATTGAGACTCGCAGAGAAGACCAGGTCGAAGCAATCTCGGCCGCTCTCCACCTGTGTGTTCTTGATCGCCGCAATTCGGCAGCATATGCCGACCAATTTCGGCGCCCGAAACTGAAATCAACGCGCGCGCTGCGCATAGTTCGCGACGGAACGGAGCGAAGCCACAAGCCGGACAATGGCAACGACCAGGTCCTGACGGCAATTGCCGAAGGACGGTCGGTTGTCGGCATTTCGCAGATCCCGGAACGTTACCTCCCCCGTGATTTAGTGCGGGGCGTCGACTTTCACCTGAAACTCTCTGACCTCGACGGCAGCGCCCTCTCTCTGCTTATCGAGACCGTTACCGGAGCAGAGACAAGTCAGACCATCGAGCCTGAGCTGATCCGGGCAGCCACGATGAGCGACCTCCGCCTTGCGATCAGGCCAAACGATAAGCCCGAGACCTGCATGGCGCGTTTGCAAGCGATCGTGAAGGCCAAGCAGGCGAATACGCCAAAAGGTCCTCGTCTTGAGGAGCTTGCAGGCTATGGCGCCGCGAAGACCTGGGGCCTTGACCTCGCAAGGGACATCAATGCCTACAAAAGCGGCCATTTGCAGTGGTCGGATATCGACCGCGGCCTATTGCTCGATGGACCGCCGGGCGTCGGCAAAACGCAGTTCGCGGCAGCCCTCGCGCGCAGCGCCCGCGTGCCTCTGATAACGACATCCGTCGCCCAATGGAATTCAGCAACGTATTTGAGCGGTACGTTGCAAGCGATCCGGAAATGCTTTGACGATGCAGCGCGGGCTTCACCATCGATCCTGTTCATCGACGAGCTTGACGGCATTTCTGACCGCTCACGGTTACAGGGCGAATACGTCGAATACTGGTCGCAAATCGTCAACCTTTTGCTCGAACTGCTTTCCGGCGCAGAGGACTGCCCTGGCATCGTCGTTATTGGGGCGACAAATCACGCCGAGCGGATTGATCCCGCAATTCGCCGCGCCGGGCGCCTGGATCGCACGATCAAGATCGACAGCCCTGACACCGAAGATCTTGTCGAGATCTTTCGGTATTACCTAAAAGCCGACTTGACCGGCGCCGATCTGAAGCCGCTGGCGCTGGCCGCCCGTGGTCGGACTGGCGCCGACATTGAAGCCTACGTTCGGCGCGCGCGCTCGAAGGCCCGCCGTGACGGTCGCCCCCTGAGCATCGAAGACGTAAAGTCAGAAATTGGTGCCGGTACGCCATCGTTATCACCCCGTCTCCGCGAGGTTGTCTGCATCCACGAGGCGGCACATGTCGTTGTCGGCGCCGCCCTCGAACAGGCATTTGCCGACACTGCGTGGGTTGCAAATGATGGTGGCCGCACCAGCGTTTACGTGCCCCCGGAGCACCTAACAACTTTAAATGGCTTAGAAAACGAGATCACCACCCTGCTCTCCGGTCGTACAGCGGAGATGCTGCTTCTCGGTGACGGCGAAACAACCTCGGGCGCAGGCGGCGGGGATGACTCGGATCTCGCGAGGGCAACCAAGACCGCATTCGACATCGAAATTAGATTTGGATTCGGGGAAAGTGGCCTCCTCCGCCTTCCGGAGAATGCAATCGCTGCACTGATGCTCGACCGCACGGTCCAGGCAGCAGTCAAGCGTCGTCTCAACACGTGCCAAGAAAGAGCTGAGCGTCTGATCCAGCTTCATCGCACCGCCATAAGAACGATCGCCGACACGCTCGAACAGCACGGTTACATCGACCGGGTAGCCATCTCAGCAATTCTGAAGCGAAACGGCATCAGTTCAATGACTGAGTAAGCGGATCGAGGCCGATCCAGACGTCAACTTACGCCTGTTTTCCAGACCGATGTTGGCGGTTGCGCAAGGCAGCTTAATAGCGAAGGAAATTTGAATGAAATTTCGCCACGAAAACTCTGAGACGATACACGACGTCTTAACTGCGAAGCTGCCGAGCGACCAGAGACCGATCAAACCCTCGCTTCTGTTGGTGACAAGTGCCCCTTCGCGCATTACAAGAGCACCACATTGTTGCGACAGTTCGCAGCGGTATCCGCTTGGCCAACCAGGGAGGATGAAATGCTGTCTGAATCATTCACCTCCGGCCTCACCTGCCAACCGCCTATCACCACCTCCATCAGCATACATACCTGACTCCGCAATCTTCAGGCCGCCTTAACAACGGCTCTGACGGTGCGTTTGGGATCGACGCGAGACGTCGTCATGGATCATGCCGTCTTCACGGGCATGGACCTAGCGGTGCCGCGCGTAACGCTGATCGTTTCTTGGAGGTCGCAAAATGTACGGGCACCATCTGATTTACAGCCAAGTAATGGCAGAGACTTCGCTTTTCATTCCTGGCCTGGAGCGCCCTGCACCGCGGCTTAACGGCCGCGGCGTGGTCAGGAGCGTATCCATACCGATGTAGCACCACGGGTCCCACGCAAGAAGGACGTTCTCGTGCACATCGACGCATCCGTTGCCGATCGTATCCCGACGCGCAAGATCCTTGGATCCTGCGGTGGCACGCTGATCGATCCGTTCCGGAAGCGTGAGGTGTACTATGAAAGCCTGCTCGAGCGAGACCACCTTGCACGCCTCATTGCGAGCTTCGCAGTGAAGGAAATTCGCGAGCAACAACTCGTCTGCTTCCGTCGGAATGGTCGCATTTGTCGGCACCACATTGACTACGTCGCAACGCATCACGACGGTCGTCGCGTGGCATATTTTGTCAAGAACAAGCAGCACGCAGAAACGACGAACCTTCGACAGCTCATCAAGGAAATCGTCGCAGGGTGCGACACTTGGATCGCTGATGAATTCGCAATTATCACGGAGAATCACCTGGACCAAGCAACGGTTGCCAATTCTCTGAAGGTCATCGGCTGCGGCCGCGACTTTGATGCGGAAGCAATCGCTGACGTTCGCGATCTGCTTCGTGTGTCTTGCTCGACGGTAACGCCTCGCGAAGTAGAACGCCGACTGGCGCTGGGCGATCGCGCCTCTCGTGCGCTCATTGCACTTCTCCAATCCGGTGATGTTCGCTTCAAGTTCGGCAGCGCTTTGATCGATATGGATACACCGTTCGATAACCGTCTCAGCTCGCGCTGATGGGACCGACACGATTATGTCTGGATATCGCAACGATATCCGGGCATTGCCCAATGAATATATCCGCTTACCAATCTGACTTTGATAACGGACGAGAATGCTGCAGCAAACACACAGACGCCACAAGTTCAGCCGTCATGATCGACTAAGGTTCGATGGAAAGTCGTACCGTGTCGTGTCTAAGGACGGCGATGATTTTCGGCTTCAGCAGGTGGCAGGTGACGTCCTCACCGATTGGTTCATCACTCGTTCCGATAACGACATCAGCGACCTGCTCCGCTCTGGAAAGCTGGCCTATGACCGGGACCACTATTCCAGATCGATGCAGTTTCTGAGATCTCGAAGTGACTACTCCGACCTATCGGATCTGGACGAGGACGCCCTCCGTACAATCGCGTGGAAAGCGGAATGGTGCGCACGTTTTCACCATCGCCGTCTGGATCCTCAGGCTCCACGTCGCCTCACAGAAAGCCACAAGGATCTTAAGATCTTCATCGAGGGTGAAAAGGATACGCTGGATCGATGGTATTTAGACCTCTATGGCGAGCGCCGACGCGCAGGTCGCCGGGTTAAGGGTGGCGAGCAGAAAGCATTCGATTACCCAAGCGCTTCTGGCTTGCGCGATTGGTTGCGGCTCTATCGCCTCGGAGGCGATCGCATCGAGGTATTTCGTACCCAATACCATCGCTGCGGCAATCGCAATCAACTCTCCAAAACCGTTACAGACGTAATCGATAGCTGTGTCCGCCTCTATCCCGCGAACAATCGGTTCCTGATGGAACAGATCTACGAGCGCATCTTGGGAGAGCTAGCCGCCTTGAACTCGGCCAGAGCAGAACATGACCAGCTTTACGTGAGTGCGACTGCAGTGCGGCGTCGCATACGAAAGATCGATCCGTTTATCTTTGATGCCGGGAGACACGGCGTAAAGCGAGCGATCCTGAAGTACTCGCCTATTGGGCGTGGTCTGACCGTTACCGAGCCGCTTGAGCGTATCGAAATGGACGATTGGGAGATGGATCTTCAAAGCTTGCTGGTGAAGACCGACGCTTGGAAGATGATGTCACCAAAGGACCGATCGGACGTCAGGCGGCATCGTTGCACGGTGACGATAGCAATTGACGTCGCCACTCGCTGTATCGTTGGGTTTCATCTATCTGCATTGGCGCCGAGCACACAGAACGCGAAATCCGCACTTCGAAGCGTCTTCCTCGACAAAACAAGTCTCGCGAAGTTCGGCGGATGCAGGTCCAATTGGCCGATGCACGGTCCAGTGCAGTCAATAGCAACCGATGGTGGCCCAGCGTTTGAAGGAGCTGACTTCACCGATTCAGCTCGGGACGCCACAATCAATCGCATTAGACCAGACAAGGACCCACGGAATCGAGGGACGATCGAGGCATTCTTTCGCTACTTCAAGAAGATATGTCGCTATTTTGCCGGTCAGACTTTCAAAGATAAAATTGAATTGGGAGATTATCAGGCCGAAAGCATGGCGAGCGTGACGTTCGAAAAGGTCATGCGCAGCTCGATTCAATTCATTGTAGATATCTATCATCACCGCCCCCATCGTGGCCTGGAGGGCCTGACGCCTTACAAGAAGTGGAAAGATCTGACCGACCGCGGCGTCAACTTAGTCGATAATCGGAGAGTAACACTTGCGTTTAGCTATAGAGATGAACGCGTAATCGATGAACATGGCATCACCTGTATGGGCTTGAGCTACAATAGTGATGAACTTGCTCTCATTCGCGGTCGTCACGGAAGCAAGCTCATTTCTTTCCGCGTGAATCCGTTTGACCTCAGTAAGATTCTGGTTCTCGTCCCGACGAACTGTAGATCCATTCGTGAGGTGGCTAAAGTTCTTGGAGACGATGACTACTTGGCCGTAGATTCGGTTCTAACTCTTGCACCTGACACGACGCTCGAAAAGCACTTACGGGGCAAGAAAATCGTCAGAGAGTATGCCAAATCCGAAGAGCTCGCAGGGCGCCAGTTTCGACTGGCCGCACATATTGACCTAATGTCTGCGGGTGACAGAGCCCGTCATGAGGCGGGACTAGATCAGTTCGGGCTAACTCAGCAGCAATTCACCTACTTTGCCAACGCTCTTAAAAGAAAGGGGAAAGCGAGCCTGTCATTGTTCGTCGTCAGATAATTTGAGACCGCTCAGGCATTTCGAGAAGGGAGGATCTGGCTCATCTAGGGTTAAAGTTTAAGCGGCTTGCAATCGATGCTGCAAGCGGCGGTTTGCAATGGTTTCACGTTTGATGCGCGCA